>ENA-OQCD01000337-OQCD01000337.1-human-gut-metagenome-genome-assembly--contig:-NODE-337-length-13185-cov-2.116710_pt1 | contig 13185 bp, 16 predicted proteins | sample MGYA00242755_ERZ504571 | MGnify/ENA primary metagenome ERZ504571 (study PRJEB26092, sample SAMD00036274) | human gut metagenome | host: Homo sapiens | study: EMG produced TPA metagenomics assembly of...
GCCTGTTCTTTCCTTTTTTTCTGTGATTCCCAGTTCCACGTTACTCTTATTGATAGCACCACCGAAGTAGAAATTAATATCCGTTGCCTGCTCAAACAGCATCACACCAAGCAATGCTGCCGCATCTTTTTTTCGTTTCAGCCTGTTAAAGGACAGCCTGTCCTCCATCCATTCTTCACAATATTCAAGCAAATGCTCAATCGTAAGAAATCCCTCTGTCACCAGCTCTGTACCTTCCAGCTTATAATAGGCAGGAACGTCTCCGCAGGCAGTTTCACTAAGAGAGATCAGCTCTTTATCCAGATATCTGGCAGCACACTGTGCAGTAGTTCCGCCGCAGATTACATGATATCCCTCTGAATCGAAAAAGGACTTCAGATATCGCTCATCATGCTCCTCCTTACTTGGCGGGCCGATCATAAGGTTTACCACCTGTTTATGCCGCATCCGCAGGACAATGGCTGTAATATCATCATCCGTTTCATTCAGATTCAGATCCAGGCTGGCCTCTGCCAGATAGCCTGCCATCTCCTGTGCGCTCATCCCTTTATGGTACTTTGCCCTGCAGAAAGCCATTACATCATCTCTTCCCCAGCCGCCGTTGGTAGTTTTTCCCATTCCTGCATTGGTGACACCGTCGGACATAACGATCAGCATATCCTCATCTTTCAGTTCAAAACAGCTTTTATGGATTTCCTTCTCTTCGATCATACTTGTCTCCACCGGATAATCAAAGAGCTTGCCATCCCGGATCAGAATTGCATCCGGATTATCAAACTGATAAAGGCTTACCTGTTTCCCCTGAAAATTCAGCACTGTAAAGGTGGCATATGCCAGATTTCTCACACTGCACACAGGAAGCGTTTTTGCCACTGCACGCACTGCCTCATCCAGTTCCACCTGATTAATGATCATGGTACTGAGCATGGTCGCAGTCAGCGTGGAAAGGATATTCGCCTTTACTCCGCTCCCAAGTCCGTCAGAAAGCACCAGAACATGGTCTTTATCATTTTCTTCAATCTTATAGCAGTCCCCACAGAGAAATTCTTTCTTTTTATTCAGGCTCACATGACCAAAATCCATGCATAAGCCGTCAAATTCCACATTCAGTCCATGATGCTTATTTCTTTTCATTCTCTTCTTCACTCTCCAGAAGTATGGTATTTTTCAGTTTTTCTACTGCCACTTTGGTGTCTGCAGCAGTTTCTCCAAGAAGTCCGGCGATCTGCTGCACGATCTTCAGCTGTTCTTCTACCAGCTTATCTGCCATACGCGCAGCTTCAATCTGGGGCATTATGAATCTGATCTTTTATGCTTCCGCTCCTTTTGTAATATCCTTCATAATGCAGAGAATCATTTTTTATTTTTCTTTTATCATTTCGTCATTACGCGATCCAGATAACATTTCTGATCCTCCAGATAAATCTCATCCTGCATCAGATTCCGTTCAAAAGCCAGTATACTCGCCAGACTGTAATCATCCATGATCTCCGATACCGGTTTCCCGATCAGGCGCCGCTTTTTTCGGCATATTGAACAATTTTGGACGCCGCCTCATTCATCTGAATGATCTTCAGATTATAATCCACAGTTACCAGAAGTCCGGGCATGGCATTAAAGACTTTATTGGAGTAACTTTCCTGTTTTGCCCGCATATATGGAATGCACATGGCAACCTCAGCTTTATTCTGGATAATGGCAATTGCCTTTTCCCTGCATGTGTTGTACCCGCAGGCACCGCAGTTTAATTCATCCTTTGGAGAAAATTTTCCCATTTCCGCCAGAGCATCCCTGATTTCTTCCTCTGAGACCTCTTCCTGTTCCTGTGCAGAACAGTAACCGAAATTCTTTCTCAGCTCAAATCCCGGAAGTCATAGTCTCCCTGCTCTCTGTGAAAATCTTTTCCAAAGGCTGCATTCTTCACTGCCAGAACATCTGCCAGATAATGTCCCTTCTTCATCTGGAAAGAAGGACCTGCCACACAGCCGCCGCTGCATGCATACATCTCAAGAAAGCAATTTTCAAAATCCTCCGGATGAAGTTCTTCCAGAACCTCCCTGCACTGCTCCATCCCACTTACAGAAAGCCTGCGGATTCCCTTTACAGCCCCAAGCAGGTCTGTTAAACCATCCGCAATGGCGATTTCTCTGGAACGGTAGGCAATCTGCTCAGGTTCTTTCTCAGTTATGGAAATCCCTTCTTTTTTCATCCATTGCACCAGCTCTTCCAATGTGATCACATAATCCACTTCATTTCCTGAGTCTCTCAACTCTGACATAGCTGAAATACAGGGACTTACATAGACAATCTCTGCCTTCGGATATTTTTTTTTCAGATAACTGGCATGAAACTGCATCATAGAGGCAGACTGTACCAGATTTCCCAGAAGATGCGGATAGTGTTTCTTGACAAGCTGTACGATTACAGGGCAGGCAGAAGAGATCATTATTCCCGGTTCTTTCTGTTCCGCAAAAAGTGCTCTGTACTGCGAAATCATCAGGCTTGCACCTTCTGCTGCATCCGCTGCATCTGCAAATCCCCAGCTTCTTCATCGCTTCCCTTATTCCATTGATACCGGTTACCCCAAAACGTGCCAGATATGCCGGATGAAGAGAGGCTATAACCTGCGTCTTATTCTCCATTGCATTGCAGATTGCAGGAATCATATTCTGCTCTTCCTTGGCATCCTGCGGGCAGACAAGGATACACTTCTCGCAGTAAATACACTGGCTTTCTATGATCCTGGCCTGATGATCATGAACACGTATCGCCTTGACCGGGCAGTTCCGGACACATTTGTAACAATTTTTACAACTGACTTTTTTAAAACTGAAGGATTGACTGAAATCTCTGCATGCCTCGTACTCCTTATTATGTAACACTATATTTTTCACAAAAAATTATCTGTAACCGTTCCGTACTTTCACAGAATGATGTACTGCCGAATGATTATTTTTTGCCTTTCATAAAAGGAATATGGAGCTGCCGCAAGGACAGCAGATCCATGTGCGACAGCCCCATATAATATTTACGATATCAGATCCGGAACTTTGTCTCCGATATTGTTTTTATGCTTTTCTCAATCTTTAATTGCGCATACCTTTATATTTCAGGAATTCTTGCGTATTTGTCAAGTGCGGCGTTGGTCAGCCAGTTTGCATTTCCATCCGGGAAGTGGAATGGCATCCAGCTCTCACCCGGTGAGGTCTTTGTACCTACACGAGCGTAGATTCAATGGATCCTCGTCTGGAAGAAACTCTGACTTTATCACCGTTTTTGATACCCAGCTTATCGGCATCTACGATGTTCATTTCGATAAATGACTTACCTTCGATCTCCATAAGCTCAGGTGTCTTTCCTGTCATGGCTCTTGTTGTGTAATGATACAGAATACGTCCTGTCATAAGGATGATCGGATATTCCTCATCCGGAAGCTCTGCTGACGGCACATATTTTGCAGGGTAGAACCAGCCAAGACCGCGGGAGAATTTACCAACATGCATGATCGGTGTTCCCGGATGATCCTTGGAGGTACATGGCCACTGAAGTCCCTGTCCATGAACTTCTTCACTGTCAAGACGTTCATGGCTGATACCTGCGAAGCTCGGTGTCAGGGATGCGATCTCATCCATGATCTGAGCAGAAGTCAGATGTGGCTGCGGATATCCCATGCGGTTCATCAGATCAATAATAATATCTGTATCCAGTCTCATCTCTCCAGGTACTGTGACAGCCTTGCGTACTCTCTGTACGCGACGCTCTGTATTGGTAAATGTACCCTCTTTCTCTGCATAGCTTACACCAGGAAGGATAACATCTGCATACTGAGCTGTCTCTGTCATGAAAAGTTCCTGAAGTACAAAGAAATCAAGACTCTTTAATGCTTTGATAATGTGTGTGGTATCCGGATCAGTAACTACCGGGTCCTCACCATAGATATACAGACCTTTGATCTCGCCTGTGATTGCTTTCGGGAATACATCAGTTGCATGAGTTCCGATATTCGGATCAAGTTTTACACCCCATGCTTTCTCGAATTTCTCACGAACTGCAGGATCAGTAACCTTCTGATATCCGGGATATACATTCGGCTGAGCGCCCATATCGCAGGCACCCTGTACGTTATTCTGTCCACGAAGCGGGTTAACACCACAGCCTTCACGTCCAAGCTTGCCAACCATCATTGCCATATTGGACATGGACATAACGCCCTCTGTACCTGTGGAATGTTCGGTTACACCAAGCAGTAGATGATTGGAGCGCGGTCTGCTTTTGCATACATGATCGCTGCTTTCTCAGATCGTCTGCGTCAATGTGGCAGATTTCAGCTACCTTCTCAGGTGTGTAATCTTTTTACGATTTCCTTTTAATTCTTCAAAACCTTCGGTACGCTCTGCAATGAACTTGTCATCCTGAAGACCTTCAGAAAGGATCACATTCATGATGCCGTTTGCAAAAGCAACATTTGTACCAGGTTTCAGTTTCAGATGGATATCTGCTTTCTTAGCCAGACCAATATCACGAGGATCAACTACGATCAGCTTGCAGCCTCTCTTGATAGCCTGACGGATCTGCATGCCGACTACAGGATGTGCTTCCTCAGGGTTGGAACCAACCAGCATGATCAGATCTGCATTCTTTGTGATATCCTCAATTGGGTTTGTCATGGCACCTGAGCCAAGAGTCATCGCAAGACCTGATACAGATGCAGAATGACATACACGTGCACAGTTGTCTGTATTGTTGGTGCCGAAGCAGCAGCGAACCATCTTCTGTACCATGTAAATATCTTCATTCGGTGATCTGGAGCATGCAAAACCTGCAAGAGAATCAGAGCCGTACTGTTTCCTGATCTCCATAAATTTGGAAGCAACAAGATCCAGCGCCTCATCCCATGTTGCACGTTCGATTCACCTGTTTCTTTATTCTTGATCAGCGGATATTTAACACGCTCCGGTGACTGTACGAATCGAAGCATCCGCTGCGGCCCTTAACACAGAGCAATCCTTTTGTTTGGATGGTCCGTTTACAGCTTCTGTATCTACGATCTTTCCGTCTTTTACAAGGAGATAATACTGGCAGCCTGTTGCACAGTGAGGACAGGTAGTCAGAACCTTCTTGTCAATCTGGTACGGCCGGTATTTCTTTCTGCGCTTCATGGTCAGTGCACCTGTCGGACAGGCCTGTACACAGTTACCGCAGGATTCACAGATACCTTCGTTCCATTTATGTTTGTAATGTGCACCGATCACTGACTGGAAACCACGATCCATAGTGTCGATGGCACCTCTTCCCACAATCTCCTTACATGTATTCACGCAGCGATGGCAGAGAATACACAGGCTTGGATCATAGGTAAAGAATTTTATTGGTATCATCTATCGGCATATCCTTCATTTCACCGGGATAGCTTGTCTCAGTCACACCATATTCAAAACAGTAGTCCTGTAATTTACAGTCACCGTTTGCCTCACAGGAGAAGCAGTGTACACGATGGTCAGAAAGAAGGAGGTCAAGGGTATCTTTACGATATGCAACTACTTTCTCTGACATTGTCTGTACTTCATCACCCTCTGAGCAGCGAAGTGTACATGCCGTATCAATTTGGTTCTTCCATTGTTTGTTACTTCTACCACGCACAAACGACAGGAACCATCCGGCAATACATCTTCCAGATAGCAGAGTGTAGGAATCTCCACTCCGATCTGTCTGGCAGCCTGCAGAATGGTCGTACCTTTTTCCACTTCTACAGGAATTCCATCTATTGTCAAATGAATCATCTTTTCACCCTCCTTAATTCACAGAAATTGCGCCGAATACACAATTTTCCAGACATGTTCCGCACTTAATACACTTGGAGGTATCAATGCTGTGAGGCTCTTTCTTATTGCCTGTGATCGCACCAACCGGACAGTTTCTCGCACACTTGGTACATCCTTTACATTTCTCAGGATCGATCACATAAGAACGCATTGCCTTACATACATGAGCCGCGCACTTTTTATCAACAATATGCTCTACATATTCATCTCTGAAGTTTCTTAATGTGGAAAGTACAGGAAGCGGTGCACTCTTTCCAAGTCCGCAGAGTGAACGGTCCTTGATAAAGTTTCCAAGATGCTCCAGTTTATCCAGATCCTCTACTTCACCCTTTCCGTCTACGATCCTCTCAAGGATTTCAAGCATACGCTTGGTGCCAATACGGCAGGGACCACATTTACCGCAGGATTCTCTCTGGGTGAAGCCCATAAAGAAACGTGCAACCTCTACCATACAGGTATGTTCATCCATAACTACCAGACCACCGGAACCAACGATCGCACCATATTTCTTAACAGAGTCGAAATCAAGAGGTACATCCAAATGTTCTTCTGTCAGACATCCACCGGATGGTCCACCGATCTGAACAGCCTTAAACGCAGCACCGGATTTCAGTCCTCCGCCGATATCAAAAATGATTTCCCTTAAAGTTGTTCCCATCGGAACCTCGATCAGACCTGTATTCTCAATGGATCCTGTCAGTGAGAAGGTCTTTGTTCCAGGTGATCCCTCTGTACCGATACTTCTATACCAGTCAGCTCCTTTGAGAATGATCTCCGGAATATTTGCATAAGTTTCTACGTTATTCAGAACAGTAGGTTTCGCCCATAATCCCTGTTCAACTGTACGGGGCGGTTTTACACGGGGCATACCTCTGCTTCCTTCGATAGATGCAGTCAGGGCAGAACCTTCACCACATACGAAAGCACCTGCACCACGGTTGATATGCATATGGAAGGAGAATCCTGTTCCAAGGATGTCATCACCTAACAGTCCCACTTCTTCCAGAACTGCGATAGCGTGTTTCAGTCGTGCTACAGACTGAGGATACTCCGCACGTACATAAATATAACCATGCTGTGCTCTTACTGCGTAAGCTGCAAGCATCATACCCTCGATCAGACGGTAAGGATCACCTTCCATTACAGAACCATCCATAAATGCTCCCGGGTCACCCTCATCACCGTTACAAACCACATAATGAACAGGATCAGCCTGGCGTGCTACCTGAATCCATTTCTTACCTGCCGGGAAGCCGCCGCCACCACGTCCGCGGATACCGGATTTATCAACCTGATCAATAACCAGATCCGGATCCATCTCAAACATTGCTTCTCCAGAGCCTGGAAACCGCCGCTTGCTATGTACTCATTCAGAGATTCTGCATCAAACTTACCACAGTTCTTCAAAACAATACGGGTCTGTTTCGCGATAAACGGAATATCTTCCGGTCCGCGGCTTACTTTACCGCCTTTCTGATAAAGCAGTCTCTCGATAGTCTCATTACCCTGAACACTCTTCTCAAAAATCTCCTGGCAGTCTTCGATCTGAACCTTCGTATACTGGATCACATCGTCGCCTTTCTGGATACGAACAAGTGGTCCAAGTTCACAGACACCCTGACATCCTGTTTTCTTTATACCTACATGTGCATCTTTGTCATGAGGTCCAAACTCAATGGTAACTCCCGGAGCATCTTTGGCAATCTCCATGAATTTCTCATAGATTTTCTGAGAACCGGTTGCCACACATCCGGTACCTGAACAGACAAGAATACGACAGTCATAAGAATTAAGTTCTTTCACAGCTTCTTCTCTGATCTGCTCCAATACTTCCTTATTCTGGATCATCCCTGTTCGCCCCCTCTCAGTTTATCAATCAGCTCATCTGCCTTCTCCGGAGTCATTCTCGGATATACCTCTTCATTGACCATCATAGTCGGTGCAAGTCCGCAGGCACCAAGACAGGAAACTGTTTCCACAGTAAACATCATATCGTCTGTCGTCTTCTTTGTCTTTGACAGCCCCAGTTTCTTATAAAGTTCCTCCAGAACCGGTATTGATTTTCTTACATGACAGGCTGTTCCGTCACAGACCTTGATCACATATTTACCTTTCGCATCAAATGAGAAATTCTCATAGAATGTGGCAACACTGAACGCTTTCGCTTCTGTCACACCGATCTGCTCCGCAACATATGTAAGCAATTCTTCCGGGAGATATCTGTACACCCCCTGAATATCCTGCATGATCGGAATCAGTGATGCCGGCTTTTTTACCATAGAAAGCAATGATCTCATCCGCTTTCTGATAAAAATGACTGATCTAGCATTTCGCACCCTCCTTATACCTGTTTTTTCTCTTTTTATTGCACTCTTTACATATTGTAACGTTAATTATATGCCTTTTTCGTCATTTTCACAAGCGCATTTATAGAAATTTTCTAATTTTTTATCATTTTCCTCTATAGATGTTTGTTTTGTTTGTCTAATTTTTATCAGCTTTGTTCAATACTAAACCATCTCAGATGTAAACCAAACTAAACTAAATCAAACTGAACTGCCATTCTTTCTCTAGAGCGTGTCTGAAAAAGGCTTTCTGCAAGATGTGCATCACAATCAGTCCTAAACAAAAAAACAGACCGCATTTTATGATCTTTGTTTCATAAAATGCGATCTGTCTGTTTCACACGTTCTTTTTATTGAGCCTGGAAATAATATCCGACACCCCATTTGGTGTGTACATATTTCGGTTCACTTGGATTGGTTTCAATCTTCTCACGGAGACGGCGGATATGTACATCCACAGTACGTACATCACCCGGATACTCATATCCCCACACAATGTTCAGCAGGTTCTCACGACTGTAAACCTTATTCGGATTAAATACCAGAAGCTCCAGTACATCAAATTCCTTTGCTGTCAGATTAATCTCTCTACCTGCAATAAATACACGTCTGCCTTCACAGTCCATACGAAGATCGCCCACCTGAATGCTCTTTGCCTTTTCTTTCTCCTCGTGGTCGCTTCCCGCACGGCGCATGATCGCTTTGATACGTGCCTTAACTTCCAGGATATTGAACGGTTTGGTGATATAATCATCCGCACCATATTCAAGACCAAGGATCTTATCCATATCCTCGCCCTTAGCTGTCAGCATCACGATCGGCACATTGGAAAATTCGCGGATCTGCTGGCATACTTCCAGCCCGTCCATCTTCGGCAGCATCAGTCCAGAAGGATAATATCATATTTTTTATCTTTGCTTTCTCTACTGCCTCTTCTCCATCATAAGCGCAGTCTACCTCCATACCATCCTGTTCCAGACTAAAACGGATTCCTTTTACGATCAGTTTCTCATCATCTACTACCAAAACTTTCCTGCTCATTCGGTTCTCCTTATCCTACTACTATCTCATCTTTTATCTTTGCAAAAGTACCTTCTTTGATACCCTGTACATTCATAATATCCTCTATCGCAGCAAATGGCCCGTTCTCTTCTCTGTAGGCAATAATCGCCTGCGCACGTGTTGCACCGATCCCCGTCAGCGTAGTAAGCTGAGCTTCATCTGCTGTATTTATGTTGATCCTGTTATCCTGCTGAACCTGAGCGGTCATCCCCGTGTTCTGCCCTGTCCCGGCACTTCCATTCATCTGTCCATCTGATGCCCCGGACATCTCTGCCGGATCCAGTCCCTGCCGCTCCATCTCTTCCTGTGTGAGAATATAAAGCTGTTGTCCGTCTGTCAGAACTCCTGCACGGTTTACACAGGTTAGAGCTGCCTCGGGAAGATATCCTCCCGCCGCCTCAATCGCCTGAAACACCCGCTCCCGGCTGCCAGCTGAAAAACTCCCGGATTCGCAACTGCTCCGCAGACATCAACATAGATCATCGCCTGCTGCATTTCCTTATCAGAAACTGCTTCTGACCCATTATCTATATCAGCATCTGAAGTATGTTTCCCGGAATCACTTCCTGTCCCATTACCTGCATCTGAACCATCTGATTCTGCCTGTTTTTTCCGGAACTCTGCAGAATTGCCACCATCATTCTGTCGGTCTTCTGTATCAGCTTTCTTCTCATCTGTATCTTTCTTCGACTTCTTTCCTGATGTTTTCTCTTCTGATGACTCCGCATCCACCTCTGCTTTCGCTTCCTGCAATCCATCTATCAGAAACTGTGCCTCTCTGCTCTTACATCCTGTCAGTCCTGTAAGAAACAAAGTTCCACACAATATCAGCGTCACAGTATAACAACATCTGTTTTTTATTTTTATCATAAGGGTCCTCCTCTTATTTCTCAGAGTAAGAGTCCCCTGTCCATAATGCCACCCTTATTGTAACGAAATCTTAATGATTTTACAATAGTAAACTCTTATTTTGCCACTTAAATATAACAATTCCGGAAATCGCGATCAGCAATCCAAGGATTTTGCGCCATTCAAAGGGTTCTTTATCTACCCCAAACAATCCAAATAATTCAATTACATAAGCAACTGCCAGCTGCGAAATAACGATCAGCATTGCTGCCCTGGCAGGTCCAAGGGCTCCCATACTCTGGATTACTGTAATGGTAATAAACGCTCCGATCACTCCGCCAAGAAGTGTATATTTATTGTCCACCTGCCAGAGTGCAGCCACACTTTCCCGTCCTGTAAAAAGCCAGGCAAGAACGCAGACTGCAAAAGCCGACAGCTGTACCCATCCGGTTGATACCCAGAGGCTGGTCTGCTTTGTCACCTCCGTATTAAAGACACCCTGAATGCTCATCAGTGCCCCTGAAATCAATGCCACTATAAATCCCCACATAAATCTGCCCTCCTGGATAATATGATCATTCTGCTTACTTCGGTAATCATTTCTGTACCGAAAAGAGGTACTGCCGTTTAGCAGCACCTCTTGTTTTCTTTAGTATCAGTCTATTCAGTTACGAAAAAATCATACAGCAAATTTCTTCATTGTGGAATATGGACTGTAAACTCTGGACTTGTTCTTGGAGGTTCTATTCCAGGAACGTACTGTCACATACCAGGTACCTTTCTTTACGTTTGTAAAGGTTACAGTTACGGTATTTTTGCCTTCTGTACGTTTCACATATTTCTTAATCGGATACTTCTCTCCTGCGGAGATCTTGTATTTGGTTCCGAGCAGAATCTCATAACCTGTGGCATTTTTGCATTTTGTGTAAGTAACAGTCACAGTGTTTCCTTTTACAGTGATATCCCTGATCTTTGGCTGCTGTGGTGTGACAACTGTGATCTTGATCTTTTTAACCTTTGTCCAGGAACCATAGACCTTATTGCCCTGTGCATCCAGAACCCAGCTTCGGGCTGCCACATACCAGGTACCTTTTGCCAGATATCTGAAGGATGCCTGTGGCTTGCCGGTTGAGGAAACTGTTTTGCTGAATTTACCGGTCTTAAGCATATCTGATTTCCTGCTGATCACGAAGTCATAACCCTGAGCACCGGCACATCCTTTGGAAAGTCTGACAGTAAGCTTGTTTCTGTCAATGGAGTAGCTGGAAATCTTTGTGTCGGCAGGTCGCAGGTATGTACCGTTTTCATCTGTGATACTTCCGTCTGTGTGAATAACTCTGCCATTGAGGGATTCTGTACCAAATGCTATGAAATAATCCTGTCCTTTGGAAAGGGTAAAGTCAGCATATGGAATGCTATCCTCAAATGCACCGCCTACAGTTACAGTCTGGATACACTGCAGAACCCCATTCTCAACATCATACCAGAACAGATTTGCCATAAGTCCTGCACAGGAGGCATCTGCTTTTACAGAAAGCACAGCCGGAAAATCAAAAAGTTCCGTTTCTTCCAAGATGGAAACCGAAATCATTCTGATTTGTGGATATCAGGCTGTATAATGCTGCCGGGATATATTCTGCTGTGTTTGTAACAGAAAAGATCGGTATCTGTAGGTGTTTCTGCTGTAATGGAAGTACCGTTGATCTTCCAGATGAAACCATTCTCCATATCAAGGTTCAGGGAAATATCTTTGCCTTTTATCCCGGATAAAACGGAAGCAGGAAGTGTCCTGGCACCATTCATGATAATGGAGATGGTATCTTTTTCTTTGGATGTCTTGATCAGATCATTGACCGCATCCCAGCCTTTCTTCTGGAAACTTCCCTCAATGTAAGGTTCCCCGTCACCAAGTTTTCCGAGATTTTTTTGTATCCTGATGTCTGCATCGTTTGCAGGTGTAAGTTATGATTCCGTCAGTTTCTGTAGTTGGTTCTGTAGTGATAACACCGTTGTCATAGTCATGACCGTATGCGGAAATGGTATAACCATAGGAAAGTGTTTTCATTACAGTCTGTGCAGTAGGTATCTCCGCTATACCCGCTGGAAGTACAGGATGGAGAGGAATAATAACGTCCGGCGGTGTGTTCGTGCTGGCATTTACTTCTGGTAATTTTTAAAATTCAACGAAATTTTATTTTAGATAATTGCCGGCATCTGCGCCATTATAAACTGCTGTAGCGGAAATTTCCACTCCTACAGGCAATTCTTTGGAAATATCGGAATCATTCCATTTCCAGTCATCCTCGAAACAGTTCTTAACATCTCCGACTTTCTTACATGACCATGAGACGGGTATTGTAGTAATGGTTGGTTTATTTGAAGGTGCTTGTGCTTTTGAAATGACAAATTCCCATTCTGGTGCAGATATACTATCGACTGAATTGTAGTAGTCACCTTCATTCACATCAATCTTAAAAGTATAAGTACCTGCATCTGTGGGGCTGTCTGCGAGTGGAGTTTTATCTCCTTTTTTAAAATACGTTACTTTAGTAATTTTACCATGACCGGTGACATCATCTTTCCATTTAATATATTTACTAATATCAACATGGGTATCTTTAGTATATGTAAAATTGGGCTGCGTATAATCAAATTGGTCAGCGGTAGGAGTTGTTTGGATACGTACAAATTGGTTTTTTGCCTGATCGAAAGAATACTGCCTTTTTTCGGTTCCAACAGTTACATCATAAGCGTCATTATTTTCTTTTTCAGTTAACCAGACGTACAGATTACCGTCTTTTGTAGAATCAGGAAAAATATGATAACTTGGCTTCCAGGATTCACTATCTATCGTTACTGGTAAAAAATATTCATTTTTTAATAATACAACAATAAACATTGTTGAGTTGCCATTATGGGGGGTACAATTAATGCCTGGCATACGATCAGAATATGCCTTTACGGATCCACCACTAATGCCAATGTTGCTGCAGGTGCCACCGGCAGAACCAATTCCGGCACCATGAGTAGAAGTAGCAGTTACAGAACTACTTTAATGGTAATATCACTGACACTGCCAGCGCCGTAACCGCCGCCACCAATTCCGG
>ENA-OQCD01000338-OQCD01000338.1-human-gut-metagenome-genome-assembly--contig:-NODE-338-length-13164-cov-1.629669_pt1 | contig 13164 bp, 19 predicted proteins | sample MGYA00242755_ERZ504571 | MGnify/ENA primary metagenome ERZ504571 (study PRJEB26092, sample SAMD00036274) | human gut metagenome | host: Homo sapiens | study: EMG produced TPA metagenomics assembly of...
CGCTTCTTTCATGATGCGGGCGTTAGCCATATAATACTGTATGATGGCTTTCACTTGCTTTTTTGCCCTCGGGGGTATAGATCGCTTCGGCACCACGCTGGGTGATATAGGATGTGCCGTTGAACTTGGTGCACTGGCGGCGGTTCCACATCCGGTTCAGCGGAATGCGCTCTCCTTCCAGCGTGGCGGCTGTGAGTTCTTTCGGTACGACGGTGTATCCGCAACGCACCCCCGGTGAATCCGGCCGTCTTCGAGAAACTGCGAAATTCTATCGCTACTTTCTTCGCTCCTTTTATCTCATAAATGGAGTGAGGAATGTCCGGGTCTTGTATGTAGGCCTCGTAGGCAGCATCGTAAAGGATGAGGGTATCATTTTCCAATGCATAGTTCACCCATTTTTTCAGTTCGGCCTTGCTAATGACCGTCCCCGTAGGTTATTGGGATAGCAGAGGTATAGGATATCTATCCTGCGGTCGGGAATTTCGGGCACGAAATTATTCTCGCTCAGGCAAGGCAAGTATACCACGTTGCTCCATCGCCCGTCTTCCAGTATCCCGGCACGGCCGCACATTACGTTCGAGTCGATGTATACGGGGTAGATGGGGTCTGTCACGCCGATGCTGTTGTCGTGGCGAAGGATGTCTCCGATATTTCCCGTATCGCTCTTGGCGCCGTCACTGATAAAGACTTCGCCGGGTTCCAGATAGACGCCGCGCGGAGCGTAATCGTTCCTGATGACGGCATCTATCAGGAAATCATAACCTTGTTCGGGACCGTAACCGTGGAATGTCTCTTTGTTTGCCAGCTCGTCTACTGCCTTATGCATGGCTTCGATGGAAGTTTGAGGCAGCGGGCGGGTTACATCTCCGATACCCAGACGGATAAGGTCCGTTTTGGGATGAGAGACTTTGAATGCATTTACCTTTTTGGCAATGTCCGAAAACAAGTAATTTGTTTGGTAGTTTTAAAAAATGTTCGTTTACTAGTGCCATCGTTGTTATTGTTTTTTATCGTTGTTTTAAGTTTTTCAAAATCAGTATCACATCTCTATTTCGCCTTCGAAAACCTTTCCGGCCGGACCGGTCATGTATACATGTCCGTCTTTCTCGTTCCAATGGATGTGGAGATCGCCTCCGTCCATCCTTACCCACGATTTTTCGTCCGGCTTTATGGTTCAGTACGGCTGCCACGGCGGTGGCGCAGGCTCCTGTTCCGCAAGCCATTGTGATGCCCGAACCTCTTTCCCACACTCTCATCCGTAGGGATTGGTCCGGCAATATTTCTACAAATTCCACATTGGTCCGCTCAGGAAAAGCGGATGATTTCCAGTTTCGGACCAACCGCCGGCAAATCCACCTCTTTTATATCATCTACGAAAATGACAACATGCGGATTTCCCATGCAGACGAATGTTCCTTTGTATTCTTTTCCATCGGCCAGGATAGTTTCTGCCAGCATTCCACCGGTTTTCATAGCTATCTGTCCGGGGTTTGATAGCAGGGGTGTACCCATATCTACGGTTACATCCTTCACCACCCCGTTGCCTGTATGAAGTTTCAGGATTTTGATTCCCGAAAGGGTTTCCAGTGTGATCACCTCCTTATCCGTCAATCCTTTCTCGTATACATATTTGCCTATGCAGCGCGAGGCGTTTCCACACATCATGGCTTCGGAGCCGTCTGCATTGAATATACGCATACTGAAATCCGCTTTCTCGGATGCTCCAATCAGTACCAGACCGTCTGCACCGATACCGGTATGATAAGCGCTCCATTTTCTGGCGGCTTTTATCGGATCTTGCAGCGGAGAAGACAAGGTATTTACATAGATATAATCATTGCCGGTTCCTTGCATCTTGGTGAACTTGATAGTTGTTGCCATTTTGATTAATACTTATTTATTGTGGTTTCCTTTTGCTTTTAATTATATGCAAATATATATCTTTTTGATATTTTATAAGATATAATTGTTTCTATTTTCTTATTTATTTTCATTCTAATAACAAATAGAAACAGAAGCATTTATTTTTTCTTTCAAATTGCATCAAAACAAGGGTAGATAGTTTTGAATTGTAAGTCAATAGGTCGTTATATGATTGGGGAATGTAATATTCCCATTATTATATCCGGTCGGCGGACAAACACGGACTTAAAATTTAAATTTGTACTTGCAAACCCAATGACAGGTAAAGTAAAAAAATCCGTGTTCCATCCGTCATCCCATTCTATAAATAAACATTTTGTGATATGATTGAGGATTATCATTTCATATATTCCCAATGGAATGGACTTTTACATATTTGTCTGCCCGAACCACCGTCCACGACTCCGGAAGTAATGCACCGTAAGTTCGGGCTGAAAAATCCTTCAGATTTTTCAGCCCAATCCCAAGGAGGATATAGCGGATAGTTTTAGTTTTTGACACATCCGGTTTTTAACAGGGTCTGTTTTGTAAAAGATATGTAAGATGCGGCGATGCATGATACATAATGATTATCCGCCATCATACCACCGGATGATAAATGGGAATTGATGGATGGAACGCGGATTTATTTCGTTCTATAAATTAAAATTGGAACACAAATGATACAAATTAATAACAGTACAGCATGGATATAAACCTGCCGGAGGTTAGATTTGTGTCATTTGCGTTTCCGGTTTTAACCGATAAATAATTGATATTGTTATGAAAAAAATTATATATAACTTTCTGCCTCTTACTGGTTTCTCTTTGCATACATGCACAGATGATTAGTGGAATAATAGTGGATGAAAAAAACAGCCGCTAGAGTTTGCCAATATAGTGTTGTTTTCTTTGCCTGATTTTACTTTTTACAAGGTACTATCAGTGATCAAACCGGAGCTTTTAATATAAAATCAAATGAAACAAAAGGAATATTACCAATTTCTTCAGTTGGCTATTCCACTATTCTCCTACCTTGCACTAGTTCAAATATGGGAACAATACAACTATATTCAGATTATACTCTCGTCCATATTATGCTCAGTTGCGAAGTAATGTAATGTATATTAATCGGTATATATATGAGGGTGGTAATCCATTTTTATTACCTTCTTTATCTCATAATATAACTTTAGGAACAACTTATAAATGGGTATACTTATCAGCCGGATATCAATATGTTAAAGATGCGATTATTTCTTTTAGTGGAGCTTATTCAGAAGATGATCCTACGATTGCTTTAATTAATATGATTAATGCACCAGACTATGATAAGATTTTTGCCTCGCTGGTTTTTATCACCTACTATGGGGCTTTTGGTCTCCACAGAACAAAAGAATCGTTATGTAATAAAAAACTTAGTTTGACGGCTAAGGGGTTCAATCTGCCCCTATGGAATAATTGGACTTGGCTTACTCCATTCATTTCCGTCTTAGCTGTGTTACCATTTCCCTGAACCAGGGATAATTTAGCCAGATATATTCATACCAGCGGTTCAGTCTTCTTTTCCATTTCCTACTCCACGGATACAACTCCCCACCATTTTAGTTGAAAATACCGTTTTCTTGCATAAATTCGTGGGTGGGAAACAGAGTAAGAGTTATTCCTCTTATCCATAATGTTTTCATTTGGTTTTCCCAATATTGCATAGGGCCGAATCCCGGCTCCCAAATAATGAAGCGGCCTTCATGAATGCCATAACAAACCACATATCCCGGTACTTCGAAATCATTGATGGCAAAAAGTATGGCAGGAAATTTTCTGGTGGACAATTGTTCCATGTTTTGCAAGCAGATTTCCGCTTCCATTCCTGCACGTATAGCTGCCTGTTTCATACCCATCAACGTATATTTTCCATCTACTTTACACCATTCGGCTAGTGTGCGTGCATCTTGTTGACCGCCATAGTATTTCATGACAGTGAGCAGACAGGCCACTTCCATGGGACATTCGTCACTGGAACGGACAAATGATTTTTTTTATTCTGTCAAGTTCGTCTTCAGTCATAACTTAATTTATTTTTCATGGCAGGAGCAAAACAGCAACGCGGATCGGGAAAATCCCAACAATCCTTTCCATAAGCTTTTATGATATCACTCCAGCAACGGTTCTGATAACTGAAACAGTCTTCAAAAAGACGCATTCCCTGCATGGACTCTCTTTGTTGATATCCTGACGTGACAAGGAACAAAGGTGCAAGGCTTGAGGGGAATGCCAGACTTCTTTCAGACTTTGTGTGGTTACATTCCCTATGATAAATTGTGGATGCCAGTAAAGTTGCTCGCATACAGTCACTTTACCATCAGGCAATATAAACATATGAGTGGTCAATGCAGAGCATTCGCTTCCTTTGAAACACCGGCTTCCACCCCAGGTATCTTGATAGTTTTTATCGGTTACTTCTTTCCCTAAAATCACGGGAAAGGAAACCTGTGTGAGAAGAGGGCGTATTTGGTTGAATACCTTTGTAATTTGCGCTTTAGTAGGTTTCAAATGCGAAAATACATTATACTCTTTGTATATGGAATTACTGGCGGGGGATAATACGCCAGTCGCGTATATGCTTCAGATGAGATAATTCATGCAGTAATTCTGCCAAGACATTCATCTGGCAATTGTAGTTGGTCAGCACAGATGAAATCTGATAATTCAGTCCGCTGTCATCCAGTAATTGCAGGCCGTGAAGCATCTCTTTGGCATAATTTCCGTTTACTCCCAGCGAGGCGGTCAGTATTTCGGAATGAATGGCATCCAGTGAAATTTGAACAATTCCCTGATACCCTGTTTCCTGTACATCTTGCAACAGTTTTTGGGTTACAGGCATTTTGGTCGATATGAATTCGGGGGCAATACCCCGTTTTACCAATTCTTTTAATATGATTTTCCAGTCTTTATGCAGGAATATTTCACCACCTATCAGATTTACTTGTTGTACTTGCAGGTCTGAAGCTTCCTTGATCAGCTCCATCATGCGTTGGGTGGTGAGTGGGGATTTTATTTGCGTTGATGTATCTGCATAGCAATACTTACAATGCGTGACACATTGGTTGGTCAGCATGAATGTGAGGAGCAACGGACCGGAATACAGCCTTTTTGTAGTAAGATCCAGTTTTTTCCAGACAAAAGAATTTGCTTGCAGCCGGTCAAAACGCAATGCTTTGCCTGCCTTTTCCGCTTCAATCAATATACGTTTGGGAAAATAAATTTCTCCCTGCTGGGAGGAGGTATAAATGGGGGTCGGATTATCAATGAAGTCCGATACCCATTTGATCATCTCCTCCTTGCTCCGGCAGAAGAAGTCGCACAGCAGAGGGAGAGTTGTCTGCAAAGGTCTGTCATACGTGAAAAAACTCAGCATGACAGCTTGCAGCGGGTGAATAAAAGTATGCCAGTTCCGGGAGCAGTCGGTATCTGTCCCCGTACTGGAGAATAATGCGACCCTGTGAATATCATGTCTCAGATGATAATGAGGGTTCAGCACATATACTTTATTCATTTCCGGTATTTTCATCTTGTGTTTTTGTAGGATCGACGAATCCGCCTGTATAGCATCCCAGGCCACATTTGGATAACTCCTTGTCATCTATGCCACCTTGTACGTCCATCAGTTCGTTCAAGTCCAGCACTTGTTCTTCATCTTCGGAATAGCGGGTGTATTCCGGTTGCTTGTTGTTGGGGTCTTCTTTTTTCATATTCTTCTTTGTTTAAGTTGGTTATTCTCTGTAGTGAAAAAAAACGGTGTTACTCCGTGGTGGAAAACAATTCATACACGGGTGCGAAAATCCTGCTCAGTATGCTCCGGCTCGAAGTGATGATCTCCGCCCGGCCGGACATGTCTATTTCATATTTTATTTCCTTTCTGTTGGTTGTCACCAGTCCGTCCGGAAAGTCCACTTCCACGGCATAACTTTTTATTGTAAGGCACAAAAAGAGACGGAGGCGATTCTTCCCGGCAGTACGCCATACGAGTGGGTGGGGTATTTGTTCAGTTCGATATTTACTTTGTCACCCACGGCAATTTCCGCCACTTCGTCTTGTGAAAGAGTGATGTGCCCGAGGGGATTCCCCTGTTGCTTGGAGATAACGGTGCACAGGGTGTCTCCTTCATTTACCCGGGCGCTCATGCCCCATGTCTTTCCCCATACCACTATGCCGTCGTGATGGCTTTTGATGAGGTACTTCTTGTCCCACGTGCGGAGGCTGTTCACCATGTTTTCGTAAGCCAGTTCCAGCATCCGGAGGTTTTTGGCAGTCTCCATCCGGTGGTTTATATCCAGTTCAAAGAGTTCGCGTTTCACATTCAGCACCGCCATGCATCTGCCTTACCGGTACTTCCAGTATCCGGAGTTCTTCATCCAGGTATTTTTTCTTCTGCGGATAGATATCAAACTCCTGATACATCACGCACGTACGCACGGCTTGGGTGAACTGTTCGTAGGCGGAAGACATTTCACCCATGATGAGGTCAAAGGGATAGTCTTGCAGGTACTTGATGTCGTTGGTGCGGTAGTACCATTCTATTTTGGTCAGTACGCGGCAAAATGTTTGTACGTCTTCCAGTAGGGCAGTATTTTTCAGTATGCCCAGCGTGTCGTTCTTTTGTACAGGTGATTGGTTTTCCACAAAAAAGCGGTCTATCATTCCTGCCTGATTGGCAGTGATCCATTCCGCACTTCCCAAGTCATCAATGGTTATCGTTTTTCTTATTGTGTCAGGATACTTAAATAATGCCGTGCCTGCAATAAGAAAAACAATCAGTCCATATACGATGTAGCTTCCCGTATGGATCAACCATTCGGGCATATCTCCCAGCATATCATTGTTTTCGCGGCTATATACTTCTACCTTTTCCGGTCCGTCCGTATTAGGTTTATAGATTTCCTCCATACCTTATTGCTATTATTTTTTAATTCTCAATTCTCATTTTTAAATTTCCTAAGCGCTCAGTTCCAGCTGATTCTTCACCAGCCTGTAGTAATCACCCTGCCGGGCAATGAGTTCTTCGTGCGTGCCCCGTTCCGTTATCTCCCCTTCTTTCAGTACCACTATCTGGTCGGCATTCTTTACGGTGCTCAGGCGGTGCGCCACGATGACCACCGTTTTGTCCTTGAAGAATCTCTCCAGATTTTCCTGTATCACTTTCTCATTGTCCGTATCGAGCGCATTCGTCGCTTCATCAAAAAACAGGTAATCGGGATTACGGTAAATGGCGCGCGCTATCAGGATGCGCTGCTTCTGCCCTTGGCTCAATCCTTGCCCCGTGTTACCTATTTTGGTGTTATACTTTAAAGGCAAGGATTCGATGAACTCACGTATATTTGCCATCTCTACGGCATACAGCAGGCGTTCTTTGTCTATCATGCTGCCATCCGGCGCTATGTTGTTGGCAATGGTATCGCCGAATATGAATCCCTCCTGCATCACTACTCCACAATGTTTGCGCCACTCCTTGAAACTGATTTTTTTGTAGCGACTGATTGCCTATCATCACCGCTCCTCCGATGGGAGGATAGAATCCGAGCATCAGTTTTATCAGCGTTGTTTTCCCACTGCCGCTGAGGCCCACGTGGCGGTAGTCTTTCCGGCTGGTATGTCCAGCGATAGCCCTTTGATGATGCGTTTCGATTTTTCTGATCCGTAAGTAAAGACTACATTTTGCAATTGAATCGGGTCTTTGCCTGATATTTGGGTATCCTGGTCCATGCCTTCTGTCTCTTCATCGGGCTTGCCATGTATTTCTCCGAGACGTTCCAGGCTGAGCTGCGCGTCCTGCGTGTCCTGCATGAAGGAAACGAAATTGGACTGATAGGCCCTTGCATCCTGTCCGATGATGTACTGTATGGAAAGCATCACACCCAGCGTGATGCTTCCATGTAGTACGGCGGTGGCAGAGAGAACTGTTATCAGTACGTTTTTCACTTCGTTGATAAGTACGGCTCCCACCTGCTGCCACTGCCCCAGGTTGAGTGAACTCATATTAATGCGGAAGAGAGAAGCTTGTATGTTTTCCCATTCCCAGCGTTTTTGCTGTTCGCAGCCCAGCAGCTTGATGTCCTGCATACCGTAGATGAGTTGCATCAAATTATTCTGATTGACGGACATCTGTTCAAAGTTCTTCCTGTTCAAGTCGGCCCGCTTGCGCATGAACAGCTTTACCCAACCCATATAGGCTGCGCTGAACAGAATGAAAATGAGGAATATTTTCCAGCTGTATATGGCCAGCACGATACCGAAGATGACTACCGTGAGGGTAGAGAACAAAATATTGAGCACGGACTGGGTGAGGAAACTCTCGATGCGGTTGTGGTCTTCGATGCGGCGTATCAAGTCGCCTGCCAGTTTGCTGTCAAAGAACCTCATGGGCAGCCGCATCAGCTTGGAGAGGAAATCCGAGATGAGCGACACGTTGACGCGCGTACTGATGTGGAGCAGTATACAGCGCCGGATCACCTCAATAAGTGTGCGGCTGAATACCAGCATGAGTTGTGCGACCAAAATGAGCTGTATAAAATTCAGATTCCTGTGCCCTATGCCTTGGTCTACAATGGTTTGGGTGAGAAAAGGGAAGACCAGTTGCAGCAAACTGCCGGCCAGCAGGCCGATGATGAGCTGTATCATCGCCTTTTTGTAGGGACGTACATAGTGAAACAGATACCATAATGACAGCTTTTCATATTTTATGGGTTCCGCTTCATAAAATTGCGGGGTAACATCCAGCAAGAGGGCAATTCCTTTTTCTATTCCGCCTTGTGTGGTACTGATCCAGCATTTTTTCAACTCCTGTTCCTCATATTTCAGCAATCCGTAGGCAGGGTCGCAATGTAGAACCAAGTTTTTGCCCCTTTTCTTTTCTATTTTATAGAGGACCACGAAATGTTCCTGGTTCCAGTGGATGATGCATGGCAGTTTTGACTGTTGTTTCAGTTTTTCCATTGAAGTGCGTATACCGGTGGCGCGCAGCCCTATGCTGGCTGCCGCTTCACTGATACCTAGCAAGTTAACTCCCGTGCGCTGTATGTATGATTGCTCGCGTAACTGCTGTACGGAGAATGTCTTTCCATAATATTTGGCTATCATTCTCAGGCAGGAGGGGCCGCAGTCCATGCCGTCCAACTGTTTGTAGAATGGAAATTTGCTCATAATTGTCTTTTTTGTTTTACTCTGTTTATCAGCCAGTCGGCTATTTCGTTCATCCTTTCACTTTCGCTCTCAAAGAAGGCGCACAGGTGTTTTTGCCGTTCTATGATGTATTCCCGGTTTGCCAGTAGATCAATGATCTGCCTGTCCAGTTTCACGGGGGTAATTTTTTTTATTTCCTGTGGCGTGAACTCTGCCATGGGCACATGGGCAAAGGTGCATTCCGTCCAGTGGGTTATTCCTCCGGTGATAAGCGCCATGTCGCACAAGGGCAACAGGGCTTGCAGGCGGGGCAGGCGGTAAATGGCTATATTGGGCGGTAATGAAAACAACCGGGTTTCCACCTCTCCATGATTGGTCAGCAGGATGAATTGATATTGCGGATGGATGCTCGCACTCTGCTTTATGGCTTTGTAGAATGATTCCGTATGTGAGGGGGTGTTCACTTTTCTTTCTTCTTCCTCGTCTTCCAGCAAGCCTATAATAACAGTGCGTGAACGGTCTTCTTTTTATTTCCGTCAGTTTGTCGATGAAATCGTCGTCTTTTGCACCTTGCGGCAGCAATTTATAAGGAATAGGCGGCAGGGTGACGACGGGCATTTCCGGCATTAGGTCTATCTTTCTGTCGGTTTTGTTTATGGCTATAAACAGATAGTTTATGTCATATTCATTATAGACTTGCTGCTTATCTTGCAGTTGATAGTCCAGCAATGCCAAATGTGGCGTAAACCATCGGAAATCATGTGGATAAATGATGCGTCCTATTCCTTTCCGCAGCAAACCGGTAGTGAAAACGGAGTCGGAGGTATCGGTATAATAGACCTTGTTTCCCCGTTCACTAATCAGGTATGCCAGTCGGGTGGTGGGACATACATTTCCTGCATCCGGTTTTTATATCAAAAAGAAATTCAAACATGCCCCGTTTTTTCTCATCACATTTCAATTCGTATTATCCTACTACTTTAAAGCCTAATGACGTATATAGATTTTTGCCATCATAATAATATGTTCCTAAGAATTTATCGAAAAGGATGCACACTTCCAGTTCATCGCGCATATAGGCAATGTACTCAAAGAGAGTGGAACGTGACATATCCATCTTTGCTGCAAATTCCTTGGATGTGCCTGTGCACTTGTGCCGGATAAGAAAAATCCATATAGAGGATTTTCTTAAGGTCTACTCGTTTCATGGTCTTTGTAGTTTTTTTAGGATGAATAATTAGGGTTATTCTTTTAAAAGTCTACCAACCCAAAGTATTTTCCCCATCTTCACTAGTTAGTTTCTAATGTATATTCTCCGGATGGGAAACTGGCTATGGAAATGATAATATAGCTTGTTTGTGCTTGGGGCACTAACTGTTCATACATCACTTCTCCTGTTTGATTACCGGTGATGGTAATTTGTATGTCACAGTCCGGAGATGTGTTTTCAATGTAGATGTTCTGGCCATCGGTGCAGGCTGTGATGGGAATAGATGGCAGGCTTCGTGTATTAACTTTTTTCTTGATTGCTATACCACTTCCCATTTATAATAATTTCTGTACTATTACAAAAAGAATACACTTTCTGCACCGATAAACCACTAAGCAATATGGTGAATAATACCATACGCAAACTCCAAATTCTTTAATTTCTTTAGTTTGTTTTCATAATAATATTATTGATTGATTGTTATGCTGCAAAGTTATGGATTTAGAATGAAAAACAGATAGACCGGATATGTACGTTATATGGACAATTAAAAAAGAGATAATATGCTAATAATTAGAATATTACCTCTTTGTGCGAATGCGGAATGTGGACAGTTGCTTCCCTAGAACTCCCATAGCCACAGATCCAGTGTCTGTCCTTTGCCGAATGCTCCTATCTTTTGAGTGATACGTTCTTTCAATCTTAATTTTCTTTTAGATACCGAAGTCGATTCTATCCCCCAGCAAATCAGCTATTCCCGGATTGGCTATTCCCAACTTGATGAAGCAGCATATCTGCAAATCGCTTTCTGTCAATGAAGGTACAAGAGTGGAAAGCCTTACTATATAATTATCGAATAATAGATTCATTGTTTCCTTTACCTCTTCCCATTGCTCGTCTTTCATGTATTGGGGCTTTGTCTTTAGCCGGTAAAGGACATCTGTCTTTTTTATCAGTTGGTTGCACAGGAATCTTTCACGATCATGCAATCGTTGGTTTTCTTCTCCTAAAAGTCCCAATCTTTCAAGTTCTTTGGACTTTTCATTCAGCGAAGAAGAATATTTATCAATATGTTGCTGCAACATTTTATTCTCTTGTTGCAGGGCTTCATTTTGGCATTTTATTTCAGATAGTACATTCTTTTGCTCCTCCAACTGTTCCTGCGCATCTTTATTCGCCTCCATTTGTTCTGCCAGTTCCTTCATGCGGCTTTGGTTACGACTGATTATTCTCCCATTCTCTTGTCTTTAAGGTATTCAGCTGTATTTCTTCTTCATGTCTTTGTATGATATGCTCTTTACGGATTAATTTTCGCTGGTATATATAGATAAGGATAGCTATCAGGCAGAATACCACTACCAATATGATTAGTACATTACGGATGATAGTATTATTTTCTATTTTTAGCTGGTTCTTTTTCATTCAATAGTTTTTTGCTGGTTATACTTTTTCCTGCATATTCATAAGCTCTTTTATTTTTTATGCAATTTCCAGACAGAATCTTGATAAACTACCATACTATCGCAATATAGGCTCATTTTTTTCATAGTCTTTTTTTCTCTTTGCTTAGATTATATAAAAATTTTCATAAGTTGCACAAATCGTTTCCATGCGATTGGAGGATAATGTTTTATTCAGATAATAATAGGCAGAATCTGTTTTATTAATGCGTCTATATATGTCACCAATTACCAAGTAACTTTGTTCTAGCCTTTTTTTTTAGGGGTAATTCGCTTGTTTCTTTAAGTATTAAAGCTTTTTTGGGCATAGGATAGGGCAGGTTGATAATCTTTTGTTTCGGTATATACTCCTGCTAATTCGTTCATTCCATTTATTAATATACCATTATTATGTAGAGTTTCTGCCATTTGTATAGCTTCTTTATAATATTTGATGCTATTATCAAAATCAAATAATACGGAATATACTTTTCCCAAATCATAATATGCAGAACATATATAATTCTTATTTTCGGATAGTTTTCGCATAGTGCAATGACTGTTTTAAACATTTGCAATGCATATTCATTCAGCGAATTATATAGGTATATATTTCCTATACTGCTATAAATCAAATGTGCAGTTGATAGTCTTTCGTCTTTTCTACTTCTTCTATTGCTTTTAAATAGGATTCTTGTGCTTCATTCTTTTTATCAGCTTTTTCATATAATACACCTTTATAATAAAAGTACCATTGCTTTCCGTTGGGGATTGTTTTGCTTCATAAAGTAATCATAGGCTATATTAATTAAGGTAGAGTCAGCAAGTTCTTCTTTATAATTCTTATACTTGCTTGCACTGTTAGCAACGCCCAAGTAGCATTTTGCAATTTTGTCCGATACTGCCGGAACTTTCATCCCTTGTAATACACCCAGTGCACTATCCGGATGTTCATACATCACCGCTTCCGCTTGAACCAATTCAAGCAACAACGCTTGTTGAGAAGCATTTTCTTTTTTTTGTGCAGGCAGAAAGGAGTATACTTATTATAATAATAAAGTTTCTTTTTGATGCTCTACAATCAGAGAAACAAATTCACGAAAAAGACTAAAGGGTGGATTAGTAACAACAATATCAGCTTCATCCAGCAAGTTTACACATTCCAGAGAACGAAAATCCCCATCACCATTCAGCTGAGTCAACGCATTATCTCCAGACTTAAACAGCTCTGCTACATCGACCATATCTATGCCACCATCACCGGTTACGTCATAGACTTTTGTAACAACAGCTTTGTATGGACGTTTGGAATCTGCACTTTCACTGCACTTCTCGTCAAAACTGAAAGATAGCTGACCGTCACTTTGCTCATAATACTGTAGCTGGTTGCCTGCAATCGGTGAAGTAGAATAGCAAGTTGCAATTAGTTTTTTC
>ENA-OQCD01000340-OQCD01000340.1-human-gut-metagenome-genome-assembly--contig:-NODE-340-length-13137-cov-3.038739_pt1 | contig 13137 bp, 13 predicted proteins | sample MGYA00242755_ERZ504571 | MGnify/ENA primary metagenome ERZ504571 (study PRJEB26092, sample SAMD00036274) | human gut metagenome | host: Homo sapiens | study: EMG produced TPA metagenomics assembly of...
CATCCGTATAGATGGCTACGATGATCGTTCATCTGCTGACTGTGCCATCGGTTGGAATGCCGCTGATGAGGTCTTAAAAGGATTAGATCTGTTTGCAGACGAATATCAGAGCCACATTGAAAATAAAAAAAATGTCTGGAATCCATCGGACAGAAGGTACCTTGTATCTCCTTATGTCCTGCACATGTAAATATTCCGGGATATATCGCATTATTGGTGAAGAGGATTACGCCGGAGCAATTAATCTGATCCGTAAAGACAATCCGTTCCCGACAGCCTGTGCTATGGTCTGTGAGCATCCTTGTGAGGAGCGCTGCAGAAGAAAGATGCTGGAGTCACCGATCAACATCCGTGCACTGAAAAAATATGCAGTTGATATGATGCCAGTCGACAAAGTTGCTACACCAAAACCGAATCCTTCTACAGGAAAATCCATCGGTGTCATTGGTGGTGGTCCTGCAGGACTGACTGCAGCATACTTCTTAGCTCTTATGGGACATAAGATTGAAGTATATGAAACGCATGACAAACTTGGCGGAATGCTCCGTTATGGTATTCCAAATTACCGTTTCCCAAAAGATCGTCTAGATGAAGATATCCGTGCGATCTTAAAATAGCGGTGATATCCATGTTACATACAACACAACAATCGGAAAAGATATTCCTGTCAAAGATATTTACGAGAAACATGATGTAATTTTTTGTCGGAATTGGTGCTCAGACAGGTAAGACACTTCGTATTGAAGGTGCTGACGCCGGAAATGTTGTATCTGCTGTAGATATTCTGGATCAGATCACAGCCATTGATCTTGAGGAATATGAAGAATATCTGAAGGTTTATAAATCCGCGGACTCTTCCAAAACCGAAACAAACGGCGAAACGCGGTGTCAAACGTAAAAATTTCTGCGCTGCGGAGTTTTTTATGCTTATTATTATAAGCACGAAATGATCACCACGAATCCGTCAGTTCTTATTGATGTTCCCAAGATCCATGACAAAAGTATCATCCGCCTGGATACAGATGAAGTCGCTCTGCTTCTTGATTATATTGAACATTGTGGGGATACTCTGACTGGTCAGAAACGTATGTATTATGAAAAGACAAAGGACAGAGATCTTGCTATTGTTACTCTTCTCCTTGGTACGGGAATTCGTGTGTCTGAATGTGTCGGACTGGATGTTGAGGATGTGGATTTCAAAAAATAACGGGGATCAAGGTCACACGAAAAAGGTGGAAATGAGATGGTCGTTTTATTTTGGTCCGGAGGTAGAAAAAAGCTCTGAAAAAAATATCTGGAAGTGCGGGGAAAAATATTACACCTCTGGCCGGCCATGAGCATGCACTCTTCTATTCTACCCAGCGTCGCCGGATCGGTGTCCAGGCTATCGAGAATCTGGTGAAAAAATATGCCAGAGAGATCACAACTACCAAAAAGATCACGCCTCACAAGCTGCGAAGTACATATGGCACAGCGCTTTATCAGGAAACCGGCGATATTTATCTTGTAGCGGATGTTCTTGGACATAAGGATGTCAATACTACCAAGAAGCATTATGCGGCTCTGGACGATGCCAGGCGGCGTCAGGCGGCCAAGGCTGTACGGCTTCGTGAGGACTGATAAGCTGCGTAGCAATTATTTGGTTATGAGCAAGTAGCGAAGCGGATTGCGAATATCCGCTTGACGTATCCTGAGATGTATGGGTGTAAATAATAATATAGAGGTGGTTTGGTTCACATAATATACGTTATGTAAATCGAACGCCTCTATATTTATATACGTTTTATATCCACTATTAAAACAGATATAGAATATTATTTATCAAAATCCGTTTCAAATACGCCTTCTGGAGTACGCATGGTAAGAACACCCAGATTAAACTCGCTGTCCATGATCGTGATATGATATTCAAAGATCACATCATCATCAAACTTGGAAAGCAGCACATAACTTCCGTTTTCCTTTCCGTCAATCTGATCACAGATGTCATCGTAAACCTCTTCTCCGGAAATCTTTTCGCGGGTATCCGCTTTCCTTGATCTTCTCCTCGATCGCTTTAGTGAACAGAAGAAAAACGGCGGTGTGGCAGAGATCATCCGCCAGAAGACAGGAATGCATCTTTCCCCGTATTTTCCGGCAGCGAAGTTTGTATGGCTTCAGGAGAATGTGGAGGAAGTAAAACAGGCAAAAAGAGACAACGATCTCTGCCTGGGAACCATCGACACCTGGCTTCTGTTTAAACTGATAAAAGGCGAGGTTTATGCAACGGATTACTCCAATGCATCCAGAACCCAGCTTTTCAATATCCATAACCTGAAATAGGATAAAGAGATCTGTACCTGGTTCGGCATCAACGTAGAGCAGCTTCCGGAAGTATGTGATTCCAGCAGAGAGTACGGAATGACAGATTTCGAGGGATATTTCCAGGCACCGATCCCAATCTGCGGTGTGATCGGAGATTCCCAGGGTGCTTTGTTCGGACAGGGCTGCATCGAAAAGGGAATGGTTAAGGCTACATACGGAACAGGTTCCTCTGTTATGATGAACGCAGGAACAGAACCGATCATGTCAGATCTTGGTCTTGTAACTTCTCTTGCATGGGGGCTTAACGGCAAAATTACTTATGTTCTGGAAGGAAACATCAACTACACAGGTGCAGTGATCACATGGCTGAAAGATGACATGGGACTGATCACTTCTCCAGGTGAGACTCAGGAAATGTCAGAGCAGGCGAATAAGAATGATACTACTTATCTGGTTCCTGCATTTTCCGGTCTGGGAGCACCTTACTGGAAATCCGACGCAAAAGCCATTATCTACGGAATGAGCAGAACAACCGGAAAGAAAGAGGTTGTAAAAGCAGCGCTGGAATCCATCGCATATCAGATCACAGACATTGTGGAGATGATGAAGGCAGAAGATGGAATGACAGTAAAAGAGCTCTGCGTAGACGGCGGCCCTACAAGAAACCAGTATCTGATGAAGTTCCAGAGTGATATCCTGGGAACAACAGTAAGCCTTCCAAGATGTGAAGAATCTTCCGCGTTCGGAGCTGGCCTGATGGCAGGATTAAGCTGTGGACTTTACAAGATGGAAAGCATCTTTGAGGTGAAAAAACCGCAACCAGTTTATCCCGTCCATGAATGCGGTCGAGAGAGAGCAGAAATACAGCGGATGGAAAAATGCGGTAGAGAAAGTTCTCGTATAATTCTTGTAAAAAAAATTCTCAAAATAACATGCATTTCCAATGTACTCCAGCTACAGAGGAAATGATAAAAAGCCGGTCTTTGCAGCAGCAGAGGCCGGCAAAAATTATATCCAGGGGTAATTAAGCTTATGGTATAATCCAGGTAGAAATATTTTTCGCAAAAATATGCAGAAATATTTTACTATACTGTTTATACATAATAAATTTACAGAAGAGAAGGAGAAATAAGCTATGAGTAAGATATCTAATGTGGTAAAAGCTGTTGCAGTGATTGCAATTGCTACGGTGATCGGCCGGTCGGTCGGTTATTTTACAGGAACAAGAATGGCGGCTTCCAGTCAGACTGCCAGTTCAACGTCCTCCACTTCCAATGAAGCAGATTCTTCAGCTGCTTCTCAGATCATGAATTCTTCAGCAAATTCTGACGTCACTTCTGACAGTAGCACATCAGAAACTGCCATTGCAACACCGGCTACGGATTCTCTGTTAATAGAGCACCGTGTATTTAAGACTGACGACACTGCAGAACATCCGGAATATATAGTGATCTTTTATGAAAGTGGAAGCAAAAAGCTTGTGCAGTTAAATGATGAAACTCTTTTTTTACAAATCTGCAGGTTATACTCTCGAAAGCATCCAGGGTATTGATGTCAGCCAGGTTTATCCAGGGGTTGAAAATTTCGATTTCATGACAAAAGAAGTTACTGATGAAGGTGACTATATCAGATATGTGCTCGCATTTAATAATCTTGAGAAAAACGAAAATCTTAAAGCTCTTGACGGAGCCGGAATTATCGTATTAGATGATGGATTCACAGAAAATAACTATGTAAATGCAGAGACATTATGCCAGTCCATGATTGACAGTGGGCGCCAGGAACTGAAATTAACGGAAATGCCGGACAGCCTTACCTACACAGTTAATGAGTAAACGCACTTCCTCGTAAAAAGCTTTCACCGTCAGGAAGGGAAATTCTATGTATGTAGAAAAAAGAATAGGTGGAGATTATTACCAGTATGTAATTTCCATCACCACTTACAATCCGGAGCAGGCAGCTATCCGAACCCTTAAATGGTATGTGAATTATCTGAACCAGAGACTGTTTCAGAGCTGTTATTCTTATGAGCTGACTCACGGAGAATGTTTTCTGATCATCCATCTAAAGGAAAGTGAATATAAAGATACAGAATCCAGAAGTATATTTCTGCAGACCGGGAAGGAAACAGCTGACAGTGTACGTGAAGATTTCAAAATGCTGGCCTGCGGAATCATTCCCCTGGAAATTCAGCAGAAAGTAACTGCTGAAATTGATGGAATAAAAAGGAATGGTAAGCATAAACATGAAGAAGTATGTGGATCTATCAGGGGTGGAACAGGATATGAGAAAGAAAACAAAAAGAATATTTGATGACATCATTATCGGTCTCAAAGGAAAAGATGCTCTTGCGTGCCTGGAATCCCTCGAAAAAATCCAGAAGGATTTCTTGCAGGACCGGGATTCCCTTGAAGGGATCCAGAAGAAGATTGACAGCTATCCCCTGCGTTACCGGATCATTTACAAAGGCTTCTGCAATCAGTGGAGTCTTGCTGAGCTTAACGCTGCATTACAGGAAAAAAATGAGGAAGTTCTCTATGCCCGGGATCTGATCGAGGCAAGTCTGATCTATGCTTTTCAGAAAAAACTGACCTTTGATCACTGGTACAGTCTGATCGTGCAGATCCGCGAATTTGAAAGCAGTGGTTCTTATGATGGATTTCTTATTAATGGGTTCAATGGCTCCTATTCAGCGTTTCCTCTTGCACGTATGGAAAACTATGTGCAGATGAATTCCTGTTTTTATGCGGAGACTATGTATACACTTCAGCGAACCCTTACTGTGGAAAAGGATCTCGGGAGACTGGGTGAGAATCAGGAATTTGTTTCTTATATGTGTGAAACATACGGATGTTTTGTGATGGCAGAGAAAAATCCAGATATTATATCTGCAAATATTTTCTTTTTTATCTGAATACCAGGATCAAATATTATATGGCAAGTGATAAAAACCGACGGATCAAAAGAAACATTTATCTTGATCTTCCACTCAGCAATATTTCCAAAATGGATCCGAATCGACATGCTCATATGTCCGAGGAAGAGATAAAAGAGTGTCTGGCCACAGCGAAGATCAGTCCTAATAAGTTGTTTGAACTTCTGAACCGATTTTATTCCTATATTCTCCTCAGTGATTCGGATGCCAATGATCCGAACTGGGAAGAGTACAGCTTTATGCACAGGATTCTTCAGGGAGACTGCATTTCCCGGTCACTTCTTTTACTCATGATCTTATTCTTTGGAAGTGAAGCAGAACTTCCTGATCCGGGACTGATCCTGACAGTAAGACGAATGAATGAGATTCTTCAGGCCTGCAGATTTCAGGTACTGGATGAGAGCGCGGAAGAGGACAGTCTTGACAGTTTTTTTGATTGCCGTTCTCTGTTCTGATGACAAAAGATCAGCGATCAACAGGATGATCGGACAAATGAATCTGATGCAGTAATTTCTGAAAACAGAAGGAACTAATATTATGCAGCAACTGAAACCCGGAAGTAAACTGAATAATAAATACAGAATTCTTCGTTTTATCGGACAGGGCGGTTTTGCCTTTGCCTATGAAGCAGTCCAGGAGCCTATTGGTCTTAAAGTCTGTATCAAGGAACTTTTTATAAAAGAATCCAGAGACACTTTTCTCAGGGAAGGAAGAATTCTTGCCACGTTAAAGAGTGACAGTATTGTAAAAGTTCTGGATTATTTTGAGGAAAATGAAACCAGTTATATTGTACTTGAATATCTGGAAGGAATAACCTTAAAAGAATATGTAAAGCGATATGGACCAATTCCGGCAGACCAGCTTTTTTCTGCGATTCTTCCAATCCTGTCGGGGCTTTCCCTGATACATAAGCGTGGTCTGATTCACAGAGATATTGCTCCGGACAATCTTATGGTCCTAGGCACGGATTTTTCCGGTGGACCTTCGCAGACTCTGCGGTTGAAACTTTTTGATTTCGGGACAGCAAGGGAATGTGGAAGGGATGAATATACCTGTACTCTGAAGGATGGTTACAGTCCGATAGAGCAGGTAAGTTCTCAGGGAAACCAGGGAACGACGACAGATATTTATGCTCTTTCAGCTACTTTATGGTATTGTCTTACAGGTAAGATACCGGATGGAGCGTACAGTCGTCTTCTGGATGATAATCTGAAGGCGCCTTCCAATCTGGGGGATAGAAATCGATCCTGAGCTGGAAGATATTCTGATGAGAGGACTGTCCCTGCAAAAAGAAGACCGGCCGCAGAGTATTGATGAAATGCTGGCGATCGTGGGCAGAGAGCAGGCTGTGAAGAAAGCAGGCGATGGCAGCAGAGCAGCAAAAAGACCTTCAAAAAGAAAAAGGTGTTTTTTGCCTGTGGTGTTTTCTGTCTCTTTGCGATACTTACGCTGTTGGGTGTTTTTTTCTTTACCGGAAAAATACACCGCTGGAATATAATGCGGAGACCATGTATCAGGTGACTCTGACTCCGGACGATAAATTTACAGTAGTCGGATATAATGAATCCATAAAAATTCTGGAGGAACGTCTGAAGCGATTTGCTGTCAAAAGTGGAAGGTATTCTTTAACAGAAAATAAAGGAGTTCTTACCATGCTCCTGCTGAAGGAAGATTTTCCGAAAAATACAGCCGGTGGCAATAATTACAAATCTACAGATACTGATTCAGCTTCAGTTCCGGAATATGTCCTGAAAGCTTATCTTACCCGGGCTGTAGATCTGATCATTCAAAGCCGCGAAAAAGGAGATACTTTTAACGAAAATCTGAAACTGGATCAGACGAAGGACTTTACCCTGACCTGGCACAAAGGGTCCGTTTCGGAGGTGAAATCTGACAGCGCGATGACTTCCACACAGAACTCCAATGGTTATTACGAAGTGATCTTTTCAAAAGATTTTCTCTCCCGGAACAGAGAAAAGATAAGATCCTGGAATAATAATTATGCCATTTATCAGGATCCTGATGATATTCCGTCAGTAACTCCTTATACGACCATTCCTATGGAAGATGGAAGAGGCTGTTATCTGACAGATAATGATAATGGTGCTTTTTCAGATCTTCTTAAGTATAATCTGACGCATCCACCACTGGAACACAGCTTCTCCATTTCTATTAAAGAACAGGTGGACTGGCAGACGGATGACAGCAGTTTTGGGGAAGATCAGGTCAGAGAGAATAAGATAAATGATGGAATTTACTGTTCTGTTTATGGAAGCATGACGGATGGAGAAGAAATGGATTGCTATCAGGCATTGCGTAATCGACTGGACAGCCTTGATATCTCCTATGCGCTTGGAAAAATGGATGCTCTCACAGCAGTAACGAAAGGCTGTGACGCACCGGCTTATCGTTTTCTATCTGTTAAGATAAATTCATCTGATGAGAAACTGCAATATTGGGATGTATGGAATCTGATCGCATGCAGCCACACGTTTTGTCTGACAGATGGGGATGGAAATATTGGGTGGATCTTTGATTACACAACTACTGTGGATGAGAATGGAATTACGATCGCGCAGACAGAACTGCCGGGTAGTTTTCAGGATGAAGATAAGACAGTTTATCTGTCATATTTGAACGGAGCTGATACGATCCGTATGATGTCGGGAAAAGTTCAGGGAGACGGGAGCTGTTGCTTTGATCATTTTGCAAATGGAGCGGAGATTTCGGATGATAACAGATGGATCATTCCGCTGATCGGAACCTGTATCAAAAAATGATCTGCCGGTAGAACTTTTTACCCTATGATCTGAAGCTCAGAAATGAAACAGTAAATGACTGGAAATCTCTGGGGCTTTTTATTGAAAAATAGCCAGTCAGATGTCGGCTTGACCCTGTGAGGATGTCAGATTATAATAAAATAACAGGCATTTCCTGTATGCTTCAGAGGTATTGGAAATGACGGAAAGCCGGTCTTTGCCATAACAGCAGGGCCGGCAAAAAATTGTATACAGGTACAGAAATACCTGAAAGAAAGGACGGGAAGCCATAAGTGCTTACCTGGTAAAGAATTATGATATATATCAGTCATCTTCTGCCGGATCATGAGATGAACGAGATTATCGAGCAGACAGGAGTGGGAATCGAAAGTATTGAATTTTCGATAGCAGACAATCTGGATCATCTGAATGATTCCATTGGCAGCTACCGGGAACGGTTGAAATTTATGGACTGTCGGGGACTGACCCTGCATGGACCGTTTATGAATATCGATCCCGCGGCTTTTGACAGCGAAGTGCGTAAAATTACGATGATGCGTTTTCACCAGACTTATACAGCAGGTATGGAACTTGGGGCAAAAAAGATCATCTATCATACCTGCATGAACCCTTATGTCCACTATCTTCAGGGCTGGCCTGAGAGAGTTGCGGAGTTTTTCGGAGAATTTCTGGAAAAGCATAAAGAGCTGGAAGTTGTGATGGAGAATGTGTTTGACCCGCAGATCGATCCGGTTCTGGATGTTTATAAACTTCTTGGGGAAAAATATCCGAATTTCCATCTCTGTTTTGACATGGGGCACGCCCACTGTTATTCGAAGATCCCGGTTCTGGAATGGACAGAGAAGCTGGCGCCTTATGTGACCCATGTCCATGTTCACGACAACAATGGTGACCGGGATTCCCATGCTGCCCTGGGGGCCGGAAATATCCCTTATGAAAGGGTACTGGGACTGCTTCCGGAAACCAGGGAGCGGACGTGGACCATTGAGTGTTGCAGCAAAAAGGATGTTCTGCAGTCAATTCGTGTGCTTCATAACATCAGCAGGACACGGAAAGAAAATCTACAGCGATCCCGGGAATTATTTGACATAAAATTTCCAAACTGTTAGAATAACAGAAGAAACAACTGCATATTTCAGATGAGGTGAACTGCCACAGACAGTTCTTAAAGGAGGATTCCAGCGTGAGGTCTGAATCGCATCTCTGCCACGTCATTTACATTATTTTTTCGCAGAGGGGATAAGAGTATCTGAGATATTCAGCTAAAATTAAATACAACTAACCGATAGAAAATCAGTTCTCTCATTTCAGTGAGGGAATTTTTTAGTGCGGAAATAAAAAGGAAAAGGGAAAAAAAGAAATGAAAAAACAAAAAAAGGCTATGGAAAAAAGGCGCTTAGTGTGTCTTTGTCAATGGCGCTGATGCTGGGAGGAACTGCACCGGTACAGGCCGCAGATCTGTTTTCGGATCAGACCGCAGAAGAAAGTGCTTCCATGGAGCTTTATCCGGAAGAAAACACTGCAGAAGAAAGTAATACCGCAGATTTTGCGGCAGATGAAACTGAGAATGGGGCAGAAGATTTTTCAGCAGGACAGGAAGATCAGGCGGATGAATTTTCGGCAGGAGATGAAGACAGCTCTAAGGCTGCTGTGGCAGAAGTACAGTCTGCTTCCCATGTGATAAGTACAGCAGCAGATCTTCCGACAGGAGGAATCGCGGAAGGCGAAACTTATGAACTTGCGGCAGATATCATTCTGACTTCCGGTCAGCAGATCAGCTCCATTGCAGGTACGCTGGATGGAAAAGGCCATGTGATCACTCTTGCGGATAAGCCGCTTGCAGATAAAGTTTCCGGAACGATCCAGAATCTTGGAGTTGCAGGAAGCAGCACACTGACGCTTTCAGACGGACAGGGCAGTGTGGCAAATACAGTAACAGGAACGATCCAGAATTGTTATTCTACAGTATCCTCCAATGCGGCAAGTGATTATATGGATACCATCGGAGGTTTTGTGGGAAATCTTCAGGGAACAGTAACCAACTGTTACTTTGCAGGAAATACAGATATGTTTGGTGGAGGAATCGCTGCTACAAATGGAGGTTCCTATAAGATCAGCCATACACTCTGGGCATCCGGTATGTCTGCGGTTGGTATGGGAAGAACCGATAATATTTCTGATGACAGCAAAACCAAAATGACTGCAGATCAGATCAAAGCCAGTGTGGATATCCTGAATACAGAGATCCCGTCTACAGGTTTCAGATGGGCACTTCCTTCTGATGGAAGCAACAACGGACTTCCGGTACTGACAGAAGGTTCCGGGACTCCGGCAGAAGTAAACTGGGACAGCCTGAAAGCTGCCATTGAATCTACAGAGAAACTTACAGAGTCTGACTACACAGAGACCAGCTGGAAAGCTGTTTCCGAGGCTCTTGCTGAGGCCAGGGAAATGCTGGATGCAGGTACAGCTTCCCAGTCAGAAGTAAACGCAGCTGCAAAGAAACTCAGCGATGCAGTGAACGCACTGAAGAAACAGAAACCGGAAGCACCGGTAAAATCCCGGAAGGTGTAACCGTTACACATATTACTTCTGCAGACCAGATCGAAAATATCTGGAGCGGTACAGAAGGTCAGTATTATGTGCTGGATAACGATATCACTCTTACAGGTGATTATATGAACTTCTGTGAATTTAATGGTGTGTTTGACGGCCAGGGTCATACTGTTACGCTGAAAGATTCCCAGGGACTTTTTACCAGAGTGGGAGAGAGCGGTGTTGTACAGAATACCGCATTTAAAGGAAACGATCGGAAATGTATGGGAAAATACAGGTGCACTTGGCGGAAGCATCAAAGGTGCGGTACTGAACTGTTCTGTGGAAATTTCCGGAAGTTATGCCTGCGGTTTCGCGAAGAAATTATCAGGCGGAGTTATCGCAAACAGTATTTCTTTTGGCGAGAGCCCGAAAGGCGCGTTGTTTGCACAGTATGAAACTGCGGATGATCCAGGACTTGTAAAGAACTGTTACTGGACAGATACCCTGTCCATGCCGTCTGTACCGGAGGGAGTTCTGGTAAATTCCACATCCAGGGATGAGACAGAAATGAAGACGCTGGATCTGGTTGATGTCCTGAATAACGGACGTGGAGACAATGGTACAAAATGGGGACAGAGCAGTGAAGGATTCCCGTACTTTGGAGAAAACCAGTCCTATAAACCGGACACTGAAGTGTGGCCGGAACTTCCAGCAGAAAATCAGTATCAGGTAGAATTTTCTGCTTATAATGGAAGTGCAAAAGAAACCCTGACAGATTCCCGTCTGCAGGTATCTCCGGATTCTGTCAATGCATTTAAAGTTGCAGGCAGATTAAGCCTTAAGGATTATCAGGCACCGGAGGGTAGTCATCTGGAGTGGAACTGTACAGAGATGAAGCCGTCCGGAGCAATGGCAATGGACCTTTCTTCCGGAGATCTGTATGTATACAGAAACGGAAAAACACTTATCACAGCAACACAGATAAACAGTGACGGTTCCAGTAAAGTTGTTGCGTATGTTTCTGTGATCGCCACAACAAAGAAGATCGAAGCAGTCAGACTTCTTATTGACGGACAGGATATAACAAACGGAAGCTTTACGGTAGCAGGTTCCGAGACTAAGAAGATCCAGGTTCAGGGAAAATATACAGGGGAAGATGATTTCAGCGATATGGCTTTTTCAAGTTTCCTGTATAAAGCCGCTGACGGATCTGTGATCAGTAATGATGAAAGTTACAGTTCATTCTTCTTCCTGAAACCGGGAACTTCCTCTATCACCGTAAGCTCCAAGGCACAGCCGGATATCTCTGCAAAAGTAGATCTGACATCTACATATGTGCCGATCGAATCCATTGTACCGGGAATGTCCGGACAGCAGGTGATCCATGGAAGAAATGCAAACAGTGACGGTCAGGAAGAGGACGGCAGAGTTGCATTTAACCCGATTCCGGGAAGTGCCGTAGTAACTCCGACCAATGCAAGTTATGCATCTGACTGGACCATTACAAGCAGTGATGATACGATCGGATATTACAGCAACGGTTCCAAAGTATTTGTTCCGAAACAGTCCGGAAAAGTAACTTACACAGCAGAAATTAAAGATACAGATCCGGAAACAGGAAAGACACGTACCATTACCGGAACTTCTGAGGTTGAGTTTGTATATAAGAATCCACTGACTTCAGTCACTTCTCCTGTAACAGAGGTAACCGTAAGATCAGGAGAAAGTCAGGATATCGATCTGAGCTTTACCGGAGAGATTTCTGACCAGGGATACAACGTGACAGATCCATCCATGAAATGGACTTTTGACAAAAAAGGTGTTGTAGTCATTACAAAGAAAACAAGTGGCTACTGGAAACGTCAGGATGGAGCACCAGATACAAACAACTACTTTATCGGAACCGATTACAGGATCACGGGAATCGGCGAGGGGAACGGTGATCGCTACCGGTACACCGGTTGACCAGACCAATTCTCCGGAACCTGTAAAGATCAGGCTCACAGTAACAAAAGGTGACGGACAGGATACAGACAACAAAAAACTTGCGTCTGAAGACGTTGAGAAAGCAGTTTCTTATCTTACAGACCTTCATCAGGAAAAAGGATATCAGTATGGAGATGAGTGGGTGGTATATGCTCTTCTCCGCAGCGGACAGACCATTGACCAGGATAAACTGGACGCATATTACGAGTCTGTATGTGCGACTGTAAAAGGCTGGAGTGCAGACCAGAAACCTACAGATATTGAGCGAGTGTCTCTTGCATTAACAGCTATGGGAAAAGACATCACAAATGTTGACGGTGTAAACCTTGCAGCGATGATCTACAATTCTGAAAAACTGAAAAATGGTTCCAATGAACTGATCTATGCATTGATCGCTCTGGATGCCGCAGATATCCAGATCCCGGGAAATGCGAAATGGAACGTGCTTCCATCATCAGGGCACTTGGAGAATTCCAGAATCCGACAACCGGTGGAATCGGACTTACCGATGCAAAAGGAGGAAGCTCTGATATTACAGCCATGGCGCTTCAGGCCCTTGCTGTCTACAGAAACCATAATACAGCCGCAAAAAAT
>ENA-OQCD01000341-OQCD01000341.1-human-gut-metagenome-genome-assembly--contig:-NODE-341-length-13133-cov-1.651622_pt1 | contig 13133 bp, 16 predicted proteins | sample MGYA00242755_ERZ504571 | MGnify/ENA primary metagenome ERZ504571 (study PRJEB26092, sample SAMD00036274) | human gut metagenome | host: Homo sapiens | study: EMG produced TPA metagenomics assembly of...
CCTTTTCTCCCGGCAGATTTTTTTCAGTTCTTCTAAAGCAAAGCTGGCCAAGCCTTTGCGCCGGAATGTTTTCTCAATATAAAGCTTGCTGAGGAATAGGGCGCCGTTTTCAATTTTGTAGCCGCAAAAGCCGGCGTTTTTGGCCATCGCAGACCAGCCAGCAGTAGGTATAGCCCTGATGCTCGATCTGATTAGTGACTGCCTTGAAGGACTGAAATTTTTTCCACCATGTAGGTGATCTGGTCGGCGGAAAGAATCTGTCCGTAGTGCTCTCTCCAAATACGGGAGGCTAAAAAGCACATCTCCTTAATTTGCTCTGGGGTTTTGATTTGTTTCATTTGAAGTTCGCTCATGGGTTCTAACCTTGCTTTCTGTTTAAAATGATTTTATAATTTTTGCTTTTTATATACTTATTGTTTATTTTTAAGAATAATATACAAATAGAACGGTTTTTTAAACAATTCTTTTGCTTCGCCGCTCAGCCGGAAAAAGACTGAGCCAAAGGCGTGTTTAAATTTACGGTATTTTTCACCTTGCGCTTTCTGCGGTCGCGGCGGTTGTAAATGGTGGCGATGATCAGATAGATGATAAAGAGTAATACAAATAGGCCGCAAATTCCGAGAAACCAGGGAGAAGATATGATATTCTTTGCGCCCTCCCAATAATACAGCAGATCGCTTCTCTGTACGTCCTCGCTGGCAACCAGGTTAATGGTGGCGAGCTCGTGATTGGCGTAGGAAAGAGTGGCCTTTCCTAAAAATTTCTCCCTTCGTAATAGGCGCGTTGACGCTCTCAGGCTTTTCCACCTCGGATACGACGATGGAGTTTAAATCCACGTCATTAGGAAGCAGGGCGGTGACATCCTTTTCCGGAACCAGCAGGAGAGTGTCCTTTTCCCAGGCCAGGTTCAAGTTTACTTCCGCCAGAGGCTTTTCCATATCTACAATGGATTTCAAGGTGAAGGTGCGGAACGCCCAGCGGTACAGCGCCTTGGAATCAATCATGGCGCCGTTGTCAGGAACAGGGTCCTGCCCCGCCACGTGGGGAGAGCCCATCGCCACGCACAGGTAAGCGTAGCCCTCGGCTTTGGCGGTGGTAACAATACAGTCGCCGGCTTGGTCGTGCCAGCCGGTTTTGATGCCGGTGACATATTGATAATAATAATCCGGATAGCCGGGCAGCATCATTAAATTGGTAGTGTCTAAGCGCCGCTCTTCCTGCATATTGGTGGCGGGAACAATATGATAGGTTTGGCTCACAATGTCCATAAACCGGGGCAGATCCATGGCGTATTCCGCCATGATTCCCATATCACGGGCGGTGGTATAGTGGTTTTTCGTCATGGAGTCCGTCCGGGTTGGCGAAGTGGGTGCCGGTACAGCCGAGCTCGGCGGCCTTGTCGTTCATCATTTGAACGAACCGGTCTATATTGGAAAGCTTTTCCGGGTTCCCGGTCTCCTGGTTTTTTCTTGCCACCCACATAGTCAGCAAGGATAACTGCGGCGTCATTGCCGGAGGGAACCATCAGGCAGTTCAGCGCCTCGTAGATTGACATGGTTTCCCCAACCATAATATTGGCGATTGAGCTTCCCGTACCCTCTAGGGAGTCCTTCAGCTCTTGCGTCAAAGTAACGGTGGTGCCGTCTAAATCCTCCACATTCTCACTGACTACAATATAGGTCAAAATTTTCGTGGTGGAAGCAGGCTCGATCCGTTCATCCGCGTTTTTTGTGAAAACCACAGTGCCGGTATCCAGATTTTTCATGAAAATAGCATTGCAGTTGGTTTCAAAATCAATCGTAAAACCCTCATCCCCCCGCCGCGCTGGCAGGAAAGGCGAAAAATTGAGGTAAACAAAAAAAGAACAGGAAAACAAAAAGGATTAACTTTTTTTTTCATAGAAGTTTTTCCTCCGATATGGTATGATAAAATTACTGAAACAGATCAGCGGGTGCGCGCTTTTATTTTTATGCCGTGTCGTCCAGCCTGGTTCTGGACAGCCTGCGGGAAATTTTCACAGTGAGCGCTTGCGCCGTACTGCAAATGGATTTCTACCGCCGCCATTGGAATACTGATTTTAAACCGGGAATTTCCTATGGCTTGGAATCCAAATAGGAACGATAAGCACTGCCTCTTTCTTGAAAAGGAATCAGAGACCATATTCACCAATTGGAATTCCGCTCTCTTGCCGCGGAGGTACCCAGCCGGCGGAGGATGGCCCTGATTCCCGTTGCTGCCGGTGCCCCGCCATGGATGATTTTTGATCGTCTAACGATGCCATCACGCCCCTTTTTTGCCTGTAGAATAGAATGGATTATGTATACCATTTTACCTTATTTATCCGGGAAAGGCAAATTTAAAAAATTTTATGACAATTATAACAGTTTCCTAACGGGAGGAATTGAAATGATATTTATTACGGGAGATATGCACGGCCTTATGGAACGCTTTCAGGATTCCGCGTTTCGGCACATCAAAAAGGGGGATACCCTGATTATCTGCGGAGATTTCGGCTTTCTCTGGGAAGGCACCGAGGAGGAGAAAAAGGCGCTGAAAAAGCTGGAGAAGAAAAAGTACGAGATCCTGTTTGTAGACGGCATCCATGAGAATTTCGACCTGCTGGAAAGCTATCCGGAGGAGGAATACGCCGGGGGAAGGGTTCACCGTATCGGTACGAATCTCCGCCATCTGATGCGGGGAGAGCTGTTCACCATCGAGGGAAAAAAGATCTTTGCCTTTGGCGGCGGGGAGAGCATCGAAAAGGAGGACCGGGTCAAGGCGGGAAAATGGTGGGAGCGGGAAATGCCCACCCTGGAGGAAATGCAGCACGGCGTGGACCGGCTGGATGAGGTGGACCGCAGGGTGGATTACATCGTGACCCACGAGCCCCCTACTAGGGTACGCACAATTATTGATAATACTCTGAGAAATTTCAATATGCTGGACGCTTATTTGGACGAGCTGTCCACTAAGGTAGCTTATGAAAAGTGGTTTTTCGGCAGTCTCCACTTAGACCGGAAGATTACCGCTAAAAGCTACGCGGTGTTTAATGATTTGGTTCCGGCGGAAATCCCTCAGGGAAAAAGAAGAAGGTAAGCTATGAAATTTATCCATACCTCCGACTGGCACTTGGGAAAATGATTTACGGCCGCTCCTTACTGGAGGATCAGGAATATTTTATCAAACAGGTTTTCCTGCCCGCCGTGGACCGCGAGCAGCCTGACTTTGTCATCCTGGCCGGGGATATTTATGACCGCCAGATCGCCCCGGTGGAGGCTATCCGGCTTTTCGACTGGACCGTAAGCGAAATGGCGGGAAGGGAAGTGCCGTTTTTTCTGATTTCCGGCAACCATGACGGCGCCGACCGCCTGTGCGTGGGCGCCAGGCTGCTGCGGAAAAGCGGTATTTATCTTACGGCAAGGCTGGAAGACGCGTTTGAACCGATCCTCCTGGAGAAAAACGGGGAATCGGTATCGATGTTTTGCTGCCCTATTTTGAGCCCGCAGAGGCCAGAGACGTCCTGGGGGACGACTCAATCCGAGGCTTTTCAGAGGCCTATGAGGCGGTGCTTTCCCGTTTAGAGGAAAAGAGAGATCCGGCGCTGCCCAGCGTTTTGGTTTCCCACTGCTTTGTTGCGGGAAGTGCGGCGTCCGATTCGGAAAGCACACTCTATGTAGGCGGCAGCGGGGAAGTCGGAGCCGGCTGCTTCCGTAATTTTACTTATGCGGCGCTGGGGCATCTTCACGGCCCTCAAAAAGCCGGCGCAAACGGATGGTATTCCGGTTCTCCCCTGTGCTATTCTTTTGACGAGGAAAAGCAGAAAAAGGGCTGTACGGTGGTTACTCTGAAGGGTTATGAGACGGACTGCCGGCAGGTTCCTGTGGTGCCTATGCGGCCGATGAGAACCCTGACGGCCGCCTTTGACCAGTTGATGGAGGAGGGAAAAAAGTCTCCCTGCCAGGATTATGTGTTCCTGACCCTGACCGACGACAAGCCTGTGTATATGCCGGTGGACCAGCTGCGGGAGTATTATCCAAATCTGCTGGGACTTACCAGCAATGGCTGCAAAACGGCGGCCTGGAGGGCTTGACCGGTGAACAGCAGGAGAAAAGAGAGCTTCTAAAACGCGGCGGGGAAAAAGAGATTTTCAGCGCCTTTCTCACCAGCGTATGCCAAAGCGGCGCGACTGAGGAGGATCAGGCGCTGTTTGACCAAGATTCTGGCTCAGGTAGGAAGGGAGGCGGAGCAATGACGCCGATTCGTCTAAAAATGCAGGCGTTCGGCCCCTATCAGGCGCTGTGGAGATTGCCTTTTCCGGCCTGCGGGGCAAGCTGTTTTTAATTACAGGCTCCACAGGGGGAGGAAAAACCACCATTTTAGACGCCATTTGCTTCGCGCTGTTTTGCCGGGCCACCGGCGGGCGGAGAACCTGGCAGGATATGCGGAATCTGTCTGCTGGGGAAGATGTGCCGACGGTGGTAGATTTTGAATTTTTCTCTTGGGGGAGGAGCAATACCGTTTTCAGCGGTCCTGGCGCTGGCATAAGGTCCGGGGCAGCGGGCGGATGGAGATGCGGGATGAGCACCAATGCAGCCGGAGAAACGGGGGAGCAGTGGGAGCTGCTGGCTTCCGGGGGCTGAATCCAGAGTGAGGGAATACGCCCAAAGGCTTTTAGGGCTGACCTGCGAGCAGTTTTCACAAGTGATCGTTTTGCCTCAGGGGGAGTTTAGAAAGTTGCTGCTTTCCAACTCCACGGAAAAATCCAAGATCTTTCAAACTCTATTCCAGACCGAAAAGTGGGAACGGATCACCAAGTGCGCCCAGAGCATGGCGGAGGATTTGGAACAGCGCTGCGGCGGGCTTCTCTCTGCCCGGCAAGCGGTTTTGGAGAGCGAAGGCGTTCAAGCCTCGGAGGAACTGGAGCTTTTGCGGAAAGCTACGGAGGAGGAGTATGAGCAAAGTATCGCTGCGGCCAAAAAAACAGAAAACGATTTGAAAAATATATCAGATATTATACAAAGAGTAAACAGATTAAAGGAAACGGAAACTGTTTTCCGAAGACTTCAAAAGCAGCTTGCGCAAGCGGCAGCGGAGAAAAGGGCTTTGGAACAGAAGCGGCAGGAGGCTGTCAAGCGCGGCTGGGCTTGCCCGGCTGGAGGAGGAGAAGGCGGCTGGCCTCCAGCTGGCCGCGAAGCACCAGGAGCAGATGGAAACTCTGACGAAGCTGAAAAGCTTAGCGGCGGAAAAGGAGCGTTTAGAAAAGGAAATTGCCAGCCAGAAGGAGCAGCGGCTGGAGTGGGAGCAAAAGGCTCTTTCCGCGGCGGAAAATGTGGAAAGGGGAAGGGCTTATTTGAGGGAACTGAATGACAAGCTGAAAGCCTTGCCAGAAGCTTCCCGAAGCTTTCAGGAATTGAAAACGGCCTTTGAACTGTTGAAGCAGTGGGAGGAAGGCAAAAGACGCTTGGCCGGGGAACAAAGCGCCCTTCAAAAAGCGGAGGAGATTTTAGAGCAGTCCAGGGTAAAGCTTTCGGCCTTGCAGGAAAGCTTAGAAGAGCGCAGCAAAAGGCACGGGAGGATATGGCGGGGCATTTGGCCTCCGGCCTGCGGGATGGGGAGCCCTGTCCTGTGTGCGGCGCGGTTCACCATCCCAGTCCGGCCAGTCTGGAAATAGGAGTAACTGTTACCCCAGAGGAGGAAAAACGCCTGAAAAGCTGGTAAAAGAGGCCCAGGAGGCCTTTACCTCAGCCCAGGGAGCGTTCACCAAGCACCAGGCCAGCGGGACGACAGCTGGAGAAAAATGTAAGGGAATCAGAGCGCCGAATAGCGGACTTCCCATACCCGCCTGAGAAGCTCCCAGCCTTGCTGGCGGCGGCGGAAAAGAAGCTTGCCGGATTGCAAAAGGCGGGAGAATTGCTGCCCCAGGGGGAGAAGCGTCTGGCTCAGCGGGAAAACGAGGAGAAAACCGCCAAGCTCCAGGCTGACCGGAGCAAGGAGCGGCAGGCGCAATGGGAAAATAAGCTGTCCGCAGTGAGCGCGGAGATTAGCTCCCTTTGGGGCACCTTGCCGGAAGAAAGACAGGGGCAGAGCCTTGACCAGGCTGAGCAAGGATTGCGGAATTCCCTGACAGAGGTTCAAGCCCGGTTACAGAGCTTGCGGAAAAAATCCAGGAAACCCAGGAAGGCGCTGCAAAACGGAGAAGGCTCTGGCGGCAGCCGCGGCGGGGGAAAGGGCAGCTGGCGGAACCAAACCCATGAGGCAAGGGAGCAATGGGAGGCCGCAGGGAGGGAATTCCCGGAGAACTGAATCAGGAAGCGCTGGAGCAGGAGTATGCCAGTCTTCAAGAGGAAAGCCGGGAAAGCCTGACAAAAACCGGCCGGCTTCTGCAGAAAAAGGAAGTCACTGGAACAGGCTGCGGCAAAAATCAGGGATTTAGAGGAGGAAAGTAAGGCGGTTCAGGAGGAATATTCCAAAACAGAACGGATCGCCAGATTTTTCAGCGGTAAAAATCCTATGAACGTGCCCTTGAAAATGTTTGTGCTTGGGGTTATGCTGGACGATATCTTAAGCCGGGCTAACGTGTACTTTACTACCCTGAGCGGCGGTCGGTATCAGCTCAGCCGAAAGCGGGAGGGGGCAAGCCGGGGATACAGCGGCCTGGATTTGGAAATCTATGACGCTTATTCCGGCGGCGGCAGAAACGTCGACACCCTTCCGGCGGAGAGCTGTTTTTGGCGTCCCTGTCTCTGGCTTTTGGACTTTCCGATGTGGTGCAAAGCTACTCCGGCGGTGTCAGGCTGGAATCTATTTTCATCGACGAAGGCTTTGGCACCTTGGATGAGGAAACGCTGAACACAGCCATGAAAGCCTTATTTGAAATTCAGAAAAGCGGCAGAACGGTAGGGATCATTTCTCACGTGGCCGAGCTGAAAAGCAGGATCCCCGCCCAGATCCGCATATTAGACGATCACAAAATTAAAGTGGTTCTGCCTTGAAAATCCTCCTGGAATATCAAACGAAAAACTACCGGCTGCGCGCTGTAAGGAAGCTCTCTGAGGCGGGGCTGGCGCCGAAACGATGGGGCCGCCGGCTGGCAGGCAAAAAGAGCAAATGTGAGGAGGCATATCATCATTTATTGGATTTGCGCAGAAAGAGCTGAATGGATATTTGCGGAACAGAATTTTATACCTTTCAACAGAAAAAGCACCGTACAAACACGGTGCTTTTTTCCTAAATTTCCGCTTGCCATAAAAAGGCTGGGAGTTTGTTTTTGATAAATGTAAACGATTCTCTATGACCTAATTGAACGCAGTTTCACCGGCCTGGGAAAATAACCGGCGGATTTCTCCTTTGATTCCGCGGTGCTCCGGAAAGGATAGAGCAGGATCTTTTTTCAGCAGGATTTTGGCTGCCTGCTGGGCTTGGGACAGTATATCCATATCTCCGAGCATATCGGCGATTTTCAGCTCCGGCAGACCATGCTGTCTGGCGCGAAGAAGTCTCCGGGCCCTCGAAGCTTTAAATCCTCGTCAGCGATCTGAAAGCCGTCGTTGGTGCGGCACATCGCCTTGAGCCGATAGACGGCTTCCTCGTTTTGAGCGTCGGAAACCAAGATACAGTAGCTTTTTTCCTTGCCCCGGCCGACCCGGCCCCGCAGCTGATGAAGCTGGGAAAGGCCGAACCGCTCGGCATTTTCAATCAGCATGATGACCGCGTTAGGGACATCCACGCCCACCTCGATTACCGTGGTGGAAACCAACAGATCCAGTTCCCCGCGGGAAAAGGCCCGCATTACCGCTTCCTTTTCAGCGGGCTTCATCCTCCCATGGAGCAGGCCGACCCGATAATCCCGGAATTCCCGGACTTTAGGCTCTCGGCATATTCTACCGCGGAGGCCAAGCTGGCCTCGCCGGATTCATTTTCTACCAGGGGGCACACGATGTATCCTTGCAGGCCCTGGTTTAGGTGCTTCTGCAGAAAGCCGTAGGCCCGGCCGCGTTTTTTTACTGTCAATCCAAAAGGTATCTATTTTCTGCGCCCGGGGAAGCTCATCCAATACGGAAACCTCCAGGTCGCCGTAGATCATCAGGGCGAGAGTCCTGGGGATCGGCGTGGCGGACATGACCAAAAGATGAGGATTTTCCCCCTTGCCGGCTAAGGCGCCCGCTGGGCAACGCCAAACCGATGCTGTTCGTCGGTAATAACCAGCCCGAGCCTTTGAAATTCCACCGGATCCGAAAGCAGGGCATGGGTGCCGATGAGCAAATGAATTTGTCCGGCTTTTAAAGCGAATAGCAGTTCCCGGCGCTCTCTTTGCTTGGTAGAACCGGTCAGCAAGGCTACGCTTACACCGGTGCCTTCAAACAGCTTTTCCATGGTGTGATAGTGCTGTTCCGCTAAAATCTCAGTGGGCGCCATAAAAGCGGACTGGATGCCCTCTCTGGCGGCGCAGTAGCAGAGCGCGGCGGCCACAGCGGTTTTCCCGAGCCTACGTCGCCCTGAATCAGCCGGTTCATGGGCGTTTTCCTCCGCATGTCGGCCACGCATTCCGCTACCGCCCGCCTCTGGGCGCCGGTAGGTGGAAAGGGGAGACAGGAGAAAAATTCTTGGGAACGGTCGGCAGTGAGAAAACAGCTGGTTTCCCGGCGGTTTCTCGTTTTGAGCTGGCAGAGCCCAAGCTGGAGAACGAACAGCTCCTCAAAAATCAGCCTGCGGCGGGCGGCGTTCAAAGCCGGCTCCGACTGAGGCAGATGGATATCTCGAATCGCCTGTCCCAGCTCCTCCAGCTGATGGGAAGCGCGGAGCTCCTCCGGCAGCGGATCGTTGACGCGTTCCGGCAGGAGGGAGAGGGCTTGCCGCACCGCCGCTTCAATCTGACGGGAGGAGAGGCCCTCGGTTTGTCCATATACAGGATGAAAGCCGGAGCTTTCGGCGGAGGTGGTGAAGCTGGGTGAGGTCATTTCCCGTTTGGTAAAGGTTCCGCCGACCTTTCCGTAAAAAAGATACTCTCCATTTTGTTTTATTAAATTTGGAATATACCGGTTGTTGAAAAAAGTAAGCCGCATCACCGAGCTGCCGTCGCTGGCCTGGCATCGGTAAAGAGTCATGCCCTTGCGGATTCGGGTTTCCGTCACCTTAGAAATAACAGCAGCCCGGATGCAAACCGGACGGTCAAAGGGGGCGGCGTCGATTTCGAAAGGATGGCTCCAGTCCTCATAGGCTCTGGGGTAGTAGCGCAACAAAGCGCCGACGCTGTCGACGCCCAGCTTTTCAAACAGCTGGGCGCGTTTGGCACCGACGCCTTTTAATGATTGCAGCTTTTGGTCGAATAAAGAAGCCATACTTATTCCACAGAGATGATAAAGTAATAGATCGGCTGCCCGCCCCGTACCAGGGTGATATCCACATGGGAGCCTACCTTGCGCTGGATCGCATCCTTTGCCTCGCTGGCCTGCTCCTCGGTGATATCCTGGCCGTAAATCAGGGTAAGGAAAGCGGTATGATGGTCGCATAGGGATTTGGTCAGCTTGACAGCGGCTTTTACCGGATCCTTCTCCACGGAGGTCAGCTTACCGTTTTTCAGGGTGAGGATTTCCCCCTCTTTGATCTTAAACCCGCCGTACTCGGAATCCCGGGCGGCAAAGGTGACCTGGCCGGTGGTGACCTTTCCGGCGGCCTGCATCATCTGCTCCACTGCATCTTCGCCGTCCAGCTCAGGATCGAAGGCCAGCATTGCGGCAATCCCCTGAGGAATCGTCCTGGTGGGAACCACCACCACGGTGCGATCCTTCGCCAGCTCTGCCGCCTGCTCCGCAGCCAGAATAATATTTTTATTGTTGGGCAGCACATAAACCTTCTTTGCGGGGGTAGCCATAACCGCCGCCAAAATGTTCTGTGTGCTGGGGTTCATGGTCTGGCCGCCGCTGACCACTGTGCTGCAGCCAAGATCCTGGAACAAGGCCTGCAGGCCGTCGCCGGCGGCAACGGAGACAAAACCGATTTCCTCGGTAGGCTCCGCCGGCTCGAACTGGTTGGCGGTTTCCATGGCGGCCTTGGCCTTTGCCTGCTCGTTCTGTTCAGCGGCGATCCGGTGCTGTTCCTTCATGTTCTCCACCTTGACGGTCAGCAGCTGGCCAAACTTCAAAGCTTCCTGTAGGGCCTGGCCCGGGTTCTCCGTGTGCACGTGGGTTTTGATGATTTCGTCATCATCCACAACAACCACGCGGTCGCCGATAGTTTCCAAATAAGCCCGAAGCTCCAGCGGACTGGCAGTGACCTCCGGATTACGGCCTACAATAAATTCCGTGCAGTAGGTAAAGGTGATGTCCTGGTCAAATTCAGCCGCGGCGTTCCGGAAGAAATCATCGGAGCTGACCGGCTTGGAAACCGCACCGGAGGCCGCCGCCTCCTCTTCGTTGGGAATAATATAGCCGTCCTTGAATACGGACATCATCCCTTCAAAAATCAGGCACAGGCCTTTTCCGCCGGCATCCACCACGCCTGCCTTTTTCAAAACAGGCAGAAGCTCCGGCGTAGTCCGCAGCGCGTCGGTAGCGCCCTGGCAGATGGCGGTCCATACGAACACAGGGTCCTTGTTTTCCTCTGCGGCCGCGCGGCCTTCCTCGTAGGCGACCCTGGCGACCGTAAGGATCGTGCCCTCAGTTGGCTTCATCACCGCCTTATAGGCGGCCTCCACGCCGATGCCTAAGGCGGTGGCGATATGGGAGCCATCCATCACGTCCAGCTCCTTCAGGCCCTGAGCGAAGCCCCGGAACAGCAGGGAAAGGATTACTCCTGAGTTTCCTCTGGCTCCCCGCAGCAGAGCGGAAGCGCAGGCAGATGCCACCTGGCCCACCGCGTCGCTCTCATTTTTTTCCAATGCGGCGGCTGCGGACGACATCGTCATGGACATGTTGGTACCGGTATCCCCGTCGGGGACGGGGAAAATATTCAATTCATCGACAGAGGTTTTATGCTTGGCAATATTATTCGCGCCGGATATTATGGCGTTACGCAGACAAGTTCCGTTAATCAAGATCAGCACTCCCTTGGTTCTTAGTTTATAACGATTTTTTCAAATCATGCAGATATACTTTTTTTCATTATATCACATAATATTTTTAGAATCAAACAAAAAAAATAACGGCAGCAGTCTCTTTTTTTAAGAGATTCCGCTGCCGAAGCTTGCAGATATGCTATCTAGGCTCAACAATCAATTTGATAGCGGTGCGTTCCTCCCCGTCAATCACGACGTTGGCAAAGGCCGGAATACAGACCAGATCTACTCCGGAGGGCGCCAAATAGCCCCGGGCCACGGCCACCGCTTTGATCGCCTGGTTGGCGGCGCCGGCTCCCACAGCCTGGACCTCCACACAGCCGAACTCCCGAATAACGCCCGCAATGGCCCCCGCGACAGAGTTAGGTGCGGATTTTGAAGAAACCTTTAGAACTTCCATTAGTCAGTCCTCCTTTTAGAACGAACTTGAGAGATAGGGCTCTCCTAGTATCTATTCTAATAATAGTAGAAAAATCCACTAATAAAATTCCAAAATAGAAATATATGTTAATTTATCATAAATTTTATTTTTAATTAAGTGTTTTTATAGGGGAAATGCTGTTTTTAAATGATTTCTAACCGTTCCACTCCTTGGGTTAGGCCGGTTTTAGGATCTACAGAGAATAAAACGCAGTCCATTTTGCAAGGGCCGCCTGCTAGATCGAAGCGGACCGGCAGCTTATTCTTCATTTTCTCAATGGTCAGCTCTTTTTTCACCCCCGAGCACAGAGTCGATCGGCCCAGTCATGCCCGCGTCAGTGAGATAGCCGGTGCCCCGGGGGTAAAATCGTTTCGTCGGCCGTTTGAACGTGGGTATGAGTGCCGAACAGGGAGGAGACCCTGCCGTCCAAATAAAACCCCATAGACCGTTTTTCTCCGGTGGCCTCGGCATGGAAATCCACGACGGTGATTTTTGGCCGGTCTGGTTCGGCCAGAATCCGATCCGCGGTACGGAAGGGGCAGTCCAGGCTTTCCAAATAAACGGTGCCCATCAGGTTGATCACCTGCACTTGGAGCCGGCCCAGTCGACCAGGCAGGAACCCCTGCCGGGCGTAGTCCCTTCCGGAAAGTTGGCAGGCCGCAGCACATAGGGATGCTCCTCGTACAAAGCATAGCTTTCTCTCCGCCGGAAAGCGTGGTTCCCGGTAGTAATCACATCCACACCGCTGTGGAACAGATAACCGGCGGAGGCGGGGGTAAGCCCGTTGCCGTCGGCGGAATTTTCCCCGTTGGCGATGACCAGGTCAACGCTTTTCAGCTTTTTCAGAGACGGCAGACGCTGTCGGAGAAACTGGCAGCCAACGCTGCCAACCACGTCGCCGATACAAAGAATATTCATAGCGGTTTCACCTTTCTCTGGCGGTCTTCCGGACGGCATTGCCCAGGCTCTAGACCGAGAGAATTTAAAAATGGGGCAAAGCGCCGGCCGGAAAGCCTTTCTCCAAGAAAATAAGATCTGCAAAAAAGGCACAGAGCGTTTCAGCCCTGCGCCTTTTCGTTTCTTCGGACTCCGTTTATTTCGCGTATTCGATCGCGCGGCTTTCACGGATGATGTTGACTTTAATTTGTCCGGGATAATCCAGGTCGTCCTCAATCTTTTTGCAGATCTCCCTGGCCAAAAAGAACCATGCGCTCGTCATTGACAACCTCGGGCTTGACCATGATGCGGATTTCCCTGCCGGCCTGAATAGCGTAGCAGCTGGAAACGCCGTCAAAGGAAGAAGCGACCTCCTCCAGCTTTTCCAAGCGCTTGATATAGTTCTCCAGGTTTTCTCTGCGGGCGCGGGCCTTGCGGCGGAAATGGCGTCTGCGGCCTGCACAATGCAGGCGATTACGGTTTTCGCCTCCACATCGCCATGATGGGCGTGAATGGCGTGAACCACAGCCTCTCCCTCTTTATACCTGCGGGCTACATCCACGCCGATATCTACGTGAGAACCCTCAATCTCGTGGTCAAGAGCCTTACCGATATCATGGAGCAAACCGGCCCGGCGGGCGATGGTGGGATCTAAGCCCAGCTCGGAAGCGATCATACCGGAAAGGTAAGCCACCTCCAGAGAGTGATTCAGTACATTTTGTC
>ENA-OQCD01000342-OQCD01000342.1-human-gut-metagenome-genome-assembly--contig:-NODE-342-length-13118-cov-2.638750_pt1 | contig 13118 bp, 15 predicted proteins | sample MGYA00242755_ERZ504571 | MGnify/ENA primary metagenome ERZ504571 (study PRJEB26092, sample SAMD00036274) | human gut metagenome | host: Homo sapiens | study: EMG produced TPA metagenomics assembly of...
TGCGGACCGTGCAGAGGCCGTGCAGAGACCGTGCAAATGGCGTATAAAAAGAAAATCCCACGAGGAATCTTACGACTCTTCGTGGGATTTTGGTGCGCTCGAGGGAACTCGAATCCCTGGCCCTCTGATTAAAAAGAATCCAAGGTGCATCATTCGTCAAATTTCAAAAGTTCGAAGAAGCGTTATTTTTATCGTATCATCGCAAAACACGCCTTTGCACACACCGCATTATTTGCATACAGTGTAATGCTTTGCAACCGTTATCCAGCTATTCAGGTGTGCAAAAAGTGTGCAAAAATGTGCAGACGGGCAAAACAAAGCCCAATGGACAAATCAACCACCGGTTTTATGGCAGGGTTTAGGACATCCGAACAGACACCGTTTGATATAGAAATGAGGTTCACCATGAACAAACTGCTTTCCTGCCGCTTCAATATGGACACCAACCGGGTGGAAGCCCGGTTCGAGGATGGCACTACCCTTGCCATCGACTGCATCGCCGTGGAGGACGAGTACGGCAACACCCCGGCACAGCGGGCAGAGCTGGACTGGCTACCGTTCTTGGCAGGCGGAGCACCCGGACTTTGAAAAGATTGTGGTTCACGGTCACCGCCACCTATAAACAGTAAATCGCTGCAAAAGCAGAATCCCAAACTATCAATGCCTGCTGATAGTCTGGGGATTTTCGCTTTAATATCTCATTCTACAACCTTGCCGGTAATGTATGATGTTCTATCACCATTGCCTTTTTCAAAGAGGACTTCGGTTGTCGCACCACATTCTTCGCAATGTAGATATAGTTTTTCAACCATACCATCGGCATCTGTATCATCGCCATCTATACTGAGCTTCTTGCTCTTACATACGGAACAGTAATATTGTGCGAGAGGGTCAAATACTTTTTGAAGAATGTTTTCGTAAGCACCAACAAGAGAGATGCACAGAGTAACACAAGTTGACGCTTCATAGTATGTAGCACTTCGTGAATGCGTGATTTTGTTTGCATAATCCCATGTCGCCTCTGTCAGCTTCTTAATGATGCTACGGTAATCAGAGTTTTCTGATCCTTTCAAATAAAACTGAACAAACAATTCTGCCTTGCGCTTAAAGTTTGATGCTTGGGGCTGCTCCTCGTCCCCAGCCATTACAGGTTTGTAAATGTGGTTTCCAAGTTCAATTAGCGTTTCCCTGCATTGGACGCCTATTGCTTGAAAATCTTCTATTTCCTTAGCAGCATCAATCAAGGCAGCAACACTTTTTAGTTTTCGGAATAATTGGGGAGCAATTTCTGCTCCGAGGGTTACTCCATTCACAAAATCTTCTGGATGGTATTCATCTTGAGCGGCGCTCATTCTTTGCATTAACCCCATGTGAAAAGAGTACACCTCGTCGGTTCCGAAATAATAGGCGCTTTGAGGATACAAGTTCATGGGAACACTATCACCCTCTACTACCCACCAATCACCATCGGCATCAGTTTTGACATTCCAGACACAAACATCAACACCTAAGTCGTTAAAATGCTGTTCTGGTTTGGCACTTAACACATTGCATTTACCTCGGCTTTGCCACTCAACATATTTTTTTAACATCCTCAAATGTACGTTTCCCCATAAAAGCCTCCGTTTCGCATTTGCAGTACACTGACTTTACCGATATTATAGCATAAAATGCTAATTTTCATAGAGCGAGTTGCGTGCGCTTGATGAATTTTCAATCGCACGCTTATCCTGATGCTCGGCGAAAAATTCGCAGAGCTTGTCAACTTCATCAGAGAGGACAAAGCCTTGTCCGACCACTCTGTAATGCCAGACGGACAACCTCCCGTTTCTGCCCTGACAGAAGAGTGACAAACGATGCCCACTCACTTATGGTAGAACCATAGGCGGGTGGGCATCGTTTTGTTAATCGAGATTTTCGGCAAGCGGTCATACAGAACCACCGTGTCTTGCGTTTCGATATGTACACGCTCTTTCTTCAGGAGCGTTCGAGAAACGTTGGTTTGCACGGTAGTCACGGCCGCTTTCTTCAAAAGCAGAACAACACAGAAAGTCACATACCGCATTGCCGGAGGGAGATTCCCGGATAATGAACACAAAGGCAGTTGGTTCGATTCGGCTGGAAATCAGGTAATCCGCTTTGATTTTGGTCACGAACGGATAAAACTGGGGCATATAGGAGAACAAATCGAACTCCTGTTCCAGTATTTCTTTCAACCGCACCAGTGCCAGCAGACGCGGTTTCACATACTCCTGATAGAGTGTGCCCTTCTTTACCTTGTCGTAGGTGATCTTATCAGACAGAATCATATCAACAGTCTTGCGTGGACTATACCGGGGCAAGGCGATGTCTTTCAGGTAGTGGAACCCAGCAAGGTGAGGGAAGTCCTCTGGTGAAAATGTCAGCTTGATCTCGTGCAGTTCACCCTTATAGCCGTAGGTGAAAACATAGTGGTACTCAGTCAGTTCTTTCCAGACTTCTGCTGCCCGATACAAAATATCTTGCTGTTCGTCCTGCACATTTTTCACCTTCCCTCAAAAAAATAGAAGCCCTGCCGAAAGGCAAGGCTCCTATTAAGCGTTTTTCTTTCGATTCATCGAATCTATTCGGCTTGTGGTTATCGCTCAACCCACGGTCTGGCTCCACAATCGGCTGATACCGAACCAGTCCACTGTTTCATCGCCACCGATAGCTGGTCAATGCCGCTATCCTCTAGCTTTATTATACCACAAAAGGACGTAAGTGCAAGTAGTTGAACTTTAGAAGCTCAAAATTTTTATTTCAATAACAGTGTATGCAACAGTTCAATAAAGCGATTCCTTTATTTCTCTTCTTTCTATGAACCAGCTTTTATCTATCGCATACACTTCTCTCAATTGTCCGAATTGATGTTATGTCAATAAACATATCTTTCCCCTCAGAGTATCTTAAAAACAAACATCAAAATCACAAACGACGCAAGCAACACTGGATAAAACAGCAATTCGCTTGTTGAAAAAAAGCATTTCCAATAACACACTGGTTTTGTCTCATTAAGTGTCGCTTTTGCATTTCCGGTGTTCATGCTAAAGTTGATATTTCCCTCATCTGTCTTTGTGACATTTTCGTAAAGTATCCTATATTCACGCTCTTTCTGCAAGTAAAATGAATCTAGTAACCAAAAACCAATCGTTGGAATAAAAAACAAAGACCAAAGCTTGTTTATTGGCATCTTTAGATGATAACGCAAAAATAGCCGCAACTAATGTCATCGTCCAAGTCTTTAGCTGAAAACTATTCTTGGCCATTCTCTCTATAATGTGTTCTATCATCTCTAAATGTTTGATTTTATTTTCCATAATGCGCATCCTTATATAACAATTCCTTTGTTCTTATACAAAGTGTCCAGCGTATGAAGCGGATCGACAGCCTTTTTCCCAAGTTTGTCGGGTTGCAAATCACTAAAACTCAAATCGTTCAATTCTTCAATAGGAGCCTCATACTTTACTTTCAGTTCTTGTGCAAACTCTAGCATCTTATCGTCTTTCCGGAGACCATGTTGAAGAGTCTCTCGATAACTCGCCCAAGTTCTGTGAGGAAATTCCGTAGCCATCAGCAGTTCACTATATATCCACGGAGAGCCAGTTTTTGCTTTATCTTTTGAATCTTCTGCTGCAATTGAATTTGGAGTATTGATAAAAATCAAGCACTCTGTATCAGCAATCATTTTTGCTAACGCTCCATTTAAAAGCATATGCACATGGCTAGTTGACTGGTTTCTTTTACTGTAATCGTACCAATATGAACCATCATTTTTCTGAAACTTGCAATACTTCTCATCAATCTCTTTCAACAAATTTTCTGCATAACCCCATACACAAGAATCAATAAAACACGTTATACCATAATACTCCTGTAAAAATGCTGCTAGTGCCTTAACCGTTTTTTCATCCGCATGAGAATGCGACAAAAACACATTCGCACTTATATGTTCAAACCAATCCGATTCGATTTCTGTTGCGCTCAGACTGCCATCAGCGTTAACATATCCATCCAATGTCTTGCGAATTTGATTTTGTTGATCTTGGAACAACTGATTTCCCTTTGCCTCATAGGTGCTCAAACACTTTTTCTCGGATTCATTCAACTGCAAGTTAAAACCGGTAAACATTATTTCACCCTCTTTTGACTTTTTCTTTGATGAAGTATAGCACACTTCATCAACCAGATAAAGTTTTTGCCAATATCAAGTGAAACTTTGTTTGTTTTAACAAAACAAGAGCACCAAATTTCTCTCTTTTCACGAGATTTTCGGTGCCCTTGTTCTATGCCATATTCAATTAACGTTCTTTTGTTAACTCAATGGTGATTGTACCAACCTGTTCATCCAATTTTCTTACTTCGCCCATAAGCTCGCTGATTTTTTGCTGAAGCGGGGCCTTTTCCGATTCAATGGAAGCAGTTAATTGCTCCATTTCATGCTTCAGTTCGTCAATTCTTGCTTGAATGCTCTTCTTTTCTTTGCCTTTGAAGAAGCCTAGAGATTTTAGTTGTTCCTTGAGATCACCCATCACCTTTTGCTTTTCATCGCGCACTGCTATGGATGGAACATTATCCATTTCCTTACGCAAGGCTTCAACTTGAGAGTTCAGATGTTTTCGATTTTCCAGCAGTGATTCCATCTGTGCTTCTAATTGTTTTCTCTCTTCCTCGTGGCAAGCCCAATATTCTTCTGTTCTCCTTTTTGTCGCTGCCGCAATCGCTTCTTTTTCTTCAAGTTCTTTCTTGGCTTTTTCTTCACGGATAGGGATAAGACGGTTCTTGGCCAAATCCATAACTTGGCGACCTGTTTCAGTGATTTCCATACCTGTAAAATTAGCCACTACTGCATATGCTTTCTCGGCAATTTCGTAATCTCCAAAATATTTAACCAATGAATCGCCCACATGAATGTTCATTAAACAAATAGGAACCAGCCATTCATCGACTGCCTTATCAATACTTTCAGTCGTTGTTCCCAAATTATTAGTCGCATTCGGAATTAAGTAACTCGAAAAATTAGCAACTGCATAGGCGACCTCTCTACCTGCTGCCTTTTGCTCGTCAGGAGTATGTAAGTTTTCTTTAATCAAACTATACACAGTATCGATAATATTACTAACGCGATTGGCCGCGCTGCCAATCTGCGTAATCTTTATATTATGCGCAGCATAGTAGATTGTATAAAAGTTTGCCTCCCAGTTATTTGGGTCTTCCTTGAGCAGTTCTTCAAAATACTTAGCAGCCGTTTCTGTATCTCCTTCTGCTTTAGCTCGATCGGCCAGTGTTCTCAAGTTCTCAATTTTTTCGTTCGTTATCGACCTGACGGTACTGCCAGATACGTCAACGGTGCCTTCCACCATCATCTTTTTTGGCTTCTTCAATGGAGTATTTGCAACCGCAGGTCTGGCAGACAAAAACACCATCCTGTTTAATCAAATCCGTGCTTCCGCACATTTCACAAGTCAACCGCTTCATTGACATATCCTCCAATTATTTCAGAATTTTGCATTTCCTGTTTCGTTCATCAAGCAGCAAATTAAGATCTTCTATGATTTTCATTTTATCATCCGAAGATTTCAGATTTTCAACTGCAAGCGATATTTTATCTTTCAAAACAGCCAACTGTTCATTGCTCATGGGGTCAGAAAAGCGTATTTTTTCAGCAAGTTGTTCGAGTTGCTTTCTTTTGTTTTCGCATCTTTTTCCGCGCCTGCAAGAATTTCCATGTCAACTTGAAGATTTTTTGATGTAGAAAACCTTTCCTTTTAATTTTTCTGTTCTACTCTTTCAATCTCTGTTCGACCTGCATCAGCGGCAATCATAAAAAATTGCAGCTATGGCAGCGATAGCAGTGCAAATCACAAGAGCAGACCATGTTGGAAGTTTCTCCGCAAACACAAATATGAAAAGAACTGCGATTTGAACAACAAGGTACACAATGCCAATATCCGCTTCAAAGATATTGATTGCATTTGCTGCCATTGTTTGGGCAATGTATGTTTTTACCCTCGTCATAAGGAATGCCCGGAAGAACTGAATCAGCTTTGCCTGTCCTAAAAAGGCTTCCGTGCCAACCAGTTTAATGAGCAATTTTCTGGAATCGGACACACTAAGCGACATTTCACCGCTGGCACCAATCGAGATAGGAAATTTGTATGTAGGTTCGAGGTACTGGACTTTGCTATCTGTACCCCATCGAATTGCCATTTGCTCCGTCTTATTTATAAAATAGACTTCACAATGGAAAGGTGTCTGTCCTCCTGTTGGAAGATTGGCGACTTTACGGATAAGAGGGATGTTTTCGGTTTCAAGGGTATACCGACCAGCACCAAACAAGTCCAGTGCCTGACCGTTCATAAAGAAAATGGCTTCCTGCGATTCATGAACGATCAACTGTGTAGACGTGTTGAAATCTTCACTGGGGTGCTTCCATACGAAGGTGCTGTTATCACCTTCGTATTTGACGATCTGCGCGATTGACAATTCCATTCACCTCCGCTGGCATCTTAGCTTTCCAGAACTGTTCTGTCGTTTCAACCAGTTCTTTTTCATTTTACCACATTGTATCTGTATTATCAATCTAAGTTCCGGGCAAAATAAGGTTTTGTATATGGAACCTTCTTCTTTGTTTCCATGTATGATTTTTCATGAGGTGAACAAAGTGGATTATGCCCTGTACATTCGTCAACACATTACGGAACTCCGCATGAAACGAAAATGTTTCAGAATACCAGATGAGCCTTGACTTAGGCCAAAACAAAAAATTATATCCAAGGTATCAGTTCTGGAAAAGCATTGCCTTCCATGTCACAATTCTTCAATATCTGTGACTATTTCAATATTACACCGATGCAATTCTTTGATACCGAGAGCCTGCATCCCGAACTCGTTAGTTCGATCTTATCTGAAATGCGTACTTTAGATGAAGAAGACCTGACTCTTTTACTTAGATTTGCACATCGGATGAGCCATAGCAAAGACTGATTCTGCATGACCGCCATGCAACAAGAAGTCACACTTCTACCGCTTCACTGCAATAAAATTTGCAAAACCATCTTGACGCACTCCGTAATCCATGATACTCTTTATCGCAATCCCACCAAATTTGTAGAAAAGTACAGAACGGCGAGGATTTATTCCCCATGAAGATTTTTACCGCCCCGCAACACACCCGATTTATTTTGCCGCTGTTTCACCCGACAAAATTTTTTCGCTTGACTTGCAGGGCGGTTCTTTTCTTTTATGGGACAGGAACTGCAAACCTTTCACCAAACCATGACAAGGAGGCGACCCGAAGCGTGATCTATCGAGACAATTTGTTTCTCAACGCCAGATTCCAAGAGGCTATTCAAGCTGCCCATGACCAAGATTGGCAAACCTTTGAAAAATATTCCTTCTACGATGCCAAGATGATGGAAGACCTGCTGTACAAATGCGAACATCTGATGCCTCTTGAAATCAAATGTCGGTACGCCTTACAACATTATTACAGTCACGGCGATCATTCTCCCATCATTCGGAAGTATGTCCGCCGAGCCAAAATCATTCGTCCTGACAACTGGCGCGATGCTCTGCCGGAGAGCGTAAGAGACATTGAGATGTTCACCGTATATCGCGGCGCATCGGCAGCATTGAGCGCGCACCGCTTTCTATTTCATGGTCGCTCTCTTACGATGTTGCTGAATGGTTTGCACACCGCAGTGAACTTTTTTACCGCTGCCCCTGCCATGTATACCAAGGAACAATTCACGCCGACAAGGTAATTGCGTATCTTCCTGAGCGCAGCGAATTTGAAATCATCCAACATCGGAATGTCAAAAGACGTGCAGGAAATCACGCCGCTGAGAGGATACAGTCCTCCGTTCAATGCCTTCAAATCATCGAAAAAATGGGTTCACAATGAAGAGGAAAGCAACCGCTATTTCAATGAATGGTATCAATCGCAGAACTGCTGAATTTTATGTTGCTTCAAATAATAAGTCCTACTATCACCGCTTTACCACAATAAATTTTGCAAAACCATCTTGACGCGCCCTGCAATCCATGATACCCTCTATCGCAAATCCCACCAAATTTGTAGAAAAGTACAGAACGGTGAGGATTTATTCCCCATGAAGATTTTTACCGCCCCGCAACACACCCGATTTGTTTTGCCGCCGTTTCACCCGACAAAATTTTTCGCCTGTCTTGCAGGGCGGTATTTTTCTTTTGGGAAGCTGCACCTTGAATTCTTCATAAGCCGTCTGAACGAGATACTGCGCCATGACCTCACACTTTCTGTGGGTGAGCCGGACAACGCCGCTGCAAAACAGGGGCAGGAACTGCGTTCGGTGTGAACGGTGATCATGAGCAGGGGCTTTGCCTTTTCACACGTTTTTGCTCTGCAAAATTTTTCAACGTGCATTGCGGTTCGAATTCTGAAATTTTCAGTGTTGCACGGAAAGGGCGAAAGCAAGTATCGACCTGTGGCCACAAATTTTCAATGCTTGAAAAATTGCTGTCCACATGGTCTAGCACTTGTCGGAGTGAGACTCCTCCATTTGCTACGCAAACCGTGCTGCCACTCGAAAGCCCCACTGGGGCTTTCGTTGCTACGCAACCGCGGTCTTGTTGGGGAGTGCCTTCCCCAAACCCTGCTCTAGCTTCGCACCGTTGGTGCGAATGCGGCGTGTCGCATTACATAGCCTTCTCCATCCCGGAGCGGGCATTTATCATTTTCACAGGAGGTCGAATATGGCTGAAATGAAAAGTCCGAACGTACACGCAAAGAAGAACCGCAATGACACGCCACGAAAACGAAAGACACACATCATCAAAGTCAGGGTGACCGCAGAAGAAAAACTGCGGATCGCATACGCCTGCAAAGAACTCCACCTCACCCAATCCGAACTCGTCCGCCGCGTCCTGTACGGCGTGAATGTCAAGCACACCGTTGTGGTGGCGCAGGGCTGCGAGGATGCACTGGCGGCGCTTGCCACCTTGTCTGCCCAGTGCAGCAAGGTGGGAAGCAACCTCAACCAGCTTGCACGGCACTTTAACTCCGGCGGCAAAGACACCGAGCAGCTCCGGGCGCAGATTCTGGAGGAACTGTCCGCACTCACGAACTTTCGGCTGAAAGCCGAAGAAACGGTTGGTGAACTGTATGGCAACCATCAAGCATTTAAGCTCGAAGAACTCTAACTATGCCGCCGCCGAAAGCTATCTCACCTTTCAGCACAACGAATACACCGGTCTGCCCATTCTGGACGAGAAGGGCAGACCCAAGCTACGGGATTCGTACCTGCTCGACACCCTTGAGTGCGGCGAATCCTCGTTCGCTATGGCCTGCCTGATCGCCAATCGCAAGTACAGCAAGAACGGCAGGCGGGAGGACGTGAAGACCCACCATTATATCATCAGCTTCGACCCGAAGGACGCAGTAGAGAACGACCTGACCATGGAGCGGGCGCAAGCCCTTGGCTTGCAGTTCTGCAAGGACAACTTCCCCGGTCATCCCGCCCATCGTCTGCACCCACCCGGACGGTCACAACAGTGCCGGGAACATCCACGTCCACATCGTCATCGGCAGCTTGCGTGTCCGCACCGTGGAACGGCAGCCCTTCATGGACAAGCCGTGCGACTGGGAAGCGGGCAAGAAGCACCGCTGCACCTCTGCCATGCTCCGGCACCTCCGTGTCGCTGTCATGGAGATGTGCGAGCAAGCCGACCTGAACCAGATCAACCTGCTGGAAGCCCAAGCGACCATGTTTCGGAGCGCGAGTATTGGGCGCAGCGGCGCGGACAACGCCGCCTCGACCATGCCAACGCCAAACTTGCCGCCGAAGGGCAGCAGCCCACCCAGACCGTCTACCAGACCGAGCTGGACAAGCTGCGAAAGCAGATCTACGCTGTGCTGAACAAAACCACCACCTTCGAGGAATTTTCTGCATTGCTCATGCAGGAACACGGCATCGCCGTGAAGGAGAGCCGAGGGCGGTTGAGCTACTGCCCGCCCGGTCGGACAAAGTTCATCACCGCCAAGAAACTGAGCAAGAAGCTGGAAAAGGAGCAGGTGCTGACCGCCCTCTCCCAGAACATCCAGCTTGCCGCCATCATCCAGCCCAGCAGCGAGAAGAAGCCGGATAAGATCAGGAAACTAGTTGACATTCAGGCGAATGTTGCCGCAGGTAAGGGCATCGGCTATGAGCGTTGGGCGAAAAAGTTCAACCTCAAACGCTGGTCGCAAACCTTGTGTCTCCTACAGGAGAAAAAGCTGCTCAGCGAAGATGCCCTGCACCAGCGCATTGCCGAACTGAAAACCCAACACGACGATGCACTGGCGGTGGTCAAAGACATGGATGCCCGCATGGTCTCCCTCAAGGAGCTGCGCGGGCATCTTGTGGTCTATCGGCAGTACAAGCCTCTTGCACAGAAGCTCCAGACTGTGCGGAACCCCGCCAAGTTCAAGGAGCAGCACCGTGCAGAGTTTGCCGTGTACGAGGCCGCTTGCGCCTATTTCAAGGCCAACGGGCTCAGGACGCTGCCGGACCTCAAAAAAACTGGATGCCGAAATACCAGACCCTTTCCTCGGAGAAAAACGGGGTTCTACACCCGCTACAAGAAAGCGCAGGTCGAACTGCGTGAACTCCGCACCGCACAACAGAAACGTGGAAACCTTCTTCCGCAAGGAGGAGCGCAACTACGCCGTACCGCAGCAGGAGGTCAAATGAACAACACTCTGACGGATCGATGTGTGAATAAACCCAACCTCACCCACGCCCCTCACCGGGCTTCGTCCTTTCGCCTGTACCCCGCCCATTGGGACGGAGGGTAGCACCTCTGTCTTTTCGGACGTAAAGAACGCCATCTCGACCCGGCAGGCGGCGGAGCTGTACGGCTTCGCCGTAAACCGGAACGGCATGATGTGCTGCCCCTTCCACGGGGATAAACACCCCAGCATGAAGGTGGACAGCCGTTTCCACTGTTTCGCCTGTCAGGCAGATGGCGATGTGATCGATTTTGTCGGCAGACTTTTTCAACTTTCTCCCTATAAGGCTGTGGAAAAAGTTGAAGAACGATTTCTGCATGGCACTTGCTGACGGCAAGGTGCGTCTTGCTCCCCGCAGACCGCCCACCGTCCGGCAGCAGCTGCTGGACTATTACCGCTGTCTGCAGCGTTGGCGGGTCCGATACGCACCGCAGTCACCCACAGAAGAACTTCACCCCTGCTTCCTTGAAGCGATAAAGAACCTTGACATCGTTGAATATTATCTGGACTGTTCGGTGCTCCCGGACCCGCAGACCGAAAACGAGCTACGGAAGTATTGGGAGGGATTGCATGAGCGACTGGAAAAAGAGGAACGAAGATTGGCGTGATGAGGACGAACTGGAAGAAGAGGAAGAATGCGAATGCCCTTGGGTAGACAGCAAGGGCAAAGTGCGTGAAACCGCTTACTGCCAGTACCTTTTAGAGAAACACCCCATGATGTGCCTGAAACAGAAGCTGTTCGACCAGAACGGCGAGGTAGACGAGGACGCACTGCTCTACGAAGTCCACAGCGACCTCCGTGACTTTGTGCTCGACAACCTTGCCAAGAAGGAGAAGCAGGTTCTGGACGCACTCCGTATCGAAACCTATACCCCTGAATGGAAACCCCAACTTGACCGCATCCATCTCCAGAACGGAACCTACTTTCTGGACGAGCGGGGATTTGTGCCGGAAAAGGAACTCTGCCTGAACCGACTCCCCGTGGAATACCAGCCCGATGCCCCCGCACCGACCAAGTGGCTGGAATTTCTGGACGGTCTGCTAATCCCGGAGGACATTCTGACCTTGCAGGAATATCTCGGCTATCTCCTGATCCCGTCTACCAAGGCGCAGAAGATGCTGGTCATGACCGGCAAGGGCGGCGAGGGAAAATCCCGCATCGGCTTGCTGCTGAAGAAGCTGTTCGGGGAAGCCTCTCACTCCGAATCCATCCTCCGCATCGAAACGAACCGCTTTGCCAGTGCAAATCTGGAGTACAAGCTGGTCATGGTCGATGACGACCTGAACATGGTGGCTTTGCCCGAAACACGGAACATCAAGTCCATCGTCACCGCCGAGGATCGCCTGTGCATCGAGCGGAAGAACAAGCAGGCTGTCCAAGGTCTGCTGTACGTTCGTTTCATCTGCTTCGGCAATGGCAACCTTGTGGCTGCTCACGATGACAGCGACGGCTTCTGGCGCAGACAGATCCTCATCACGGTGAAAGACCGTGACCCTGCCCGGGTGGATAATCCCTTCCTCATCGAAGAGTTGTCCGAGGAGCGACCCGGTATCCTGCTGTGGATGCTGGAGGGGTTACACCGTCTGCTGGCGAACCGCTATCAGTTCACCATCAGCGAGCGCTCCATCCAGAACCTCGAAGCAGCCATGGCGGACAGCGATAACCTGACCCAGTTCATGCAGGCAACGGCGTATGTCCGCTTCAAGCCCGACACCGAGGAACGCTCCACCTATCTCTACCGCGCCTACACCAAGTGGTGCGAGGATAATCTGGAATCGCCTGTTCCGCAAAAGAAGTTCAGCCAGTTCCTGCTGAAAAATGCAGGGAAGTATGGCCTGACCTTCTCCAAGCACATCGAGGGAAAGTACCGCGGCTTCCGGGGCGTATGCGTCCACCCCGCCTTTGCTGCGGCATAAAACACACGAAAAGTGAAAATCTCCCGCCCCTACGCGCCCCAAATCAGTAGTTTTGACTTGTTATCGCTGTTTTCCCCGGGCGCGCATCTACCCTTTCCGGGCGGATGCGGGGCGGCAACACGCCCTTCGGGGCGGGAGAGAAGGCAAGATGCGCCCCAAAAGGCGCATACAATTCAGCCATGCGCCCTGTAAAATCAGCACAGGAAGGTACTTTTGTGTGGTTTGGGGCGCGTGGGGCGCGTAAATTCAAGTTCTCGCACTTTTTTGGGCTGCTGCTTCGGGTCAGGAGCGGCAGGCCCTTACATATTAGCCAGCCCACAAGGGTGCAGCTCAACCGGAGCTGCACCGGGTCTGGAGAAGTGCAAAGGAGACATGCCTATGACGAATGTCCGCAAAAATTCCGCCAAACTGACCCGTGAGGACTTGAAAATCG
>ENA-OQCD01000343-OQCD01000343.1-human-gut-metagenome-genome-assembly--contig:-NODE-343-length-13095-cov-2.287940_pt1 | contig 13095 bp, 14 predicted proteins | sample MGYA00242755_ERZ504571 | MGnify/ENA primary metagenome ERZ504571 (study PRJEB26092, sample SAMD00036274) | human gut metagenome | host: Homo sapiens | study: EMG produced TPA metagenomics assembly of...
CCGACGATGGTGGCCAAGGAAGTCACCGACAAGGTCCAACGAGCTCAAGGAAGCCCTGAAGGGTGAGGACATTGAGAAGATCAGTCCGCCCAGACCGAGCTGATGACTCCGCCCAGAAGATCGGCCAGGCCCTCTACGCACAGCAGGTGCCGCCGACGCCGCCGGTGCGGCCGGCGCTGCTGGCTCCGCTTCCAACGGCTCCGACGACGACGTGGTTGACGCCGAAGTCGTGGACGATGACGACAAGGACAACAAGTAATCATGTCCGATTCAACAAGGACGAGTACCTGAACGACCTGCCCGACATGGATGACCTGTCCGGGCAGGCCGCCCCGGCCGCCGCTTCCGCTGCTGACGGCGCTTCCGCCGATTCCGCCGCTGCCGCCGCTGGCGCAACGCAGGAAGGTGCAGCTCAGCCGGCTGCCGCGCAATCGCAAGAAAATGGCGATTCCGCTGCCGCTGACGGTGCTGACAAGGCAGACGCTGCCGACGGCAAGGCCGACGATACGCTGACCCCCCTTGGCCAGGCCAAGAAGGAAGCCGCCGAATATCTGGAGGCGCTGCAGCGCGAACGCGCGGAGTTCATCAACTTCCGCAACCGCGCGCAGAAGGAGCAGGAACGCTTCCGTCAGCACGGCATCATCGACGTGCTGACCGCCCTGCTGCCGGCCCTCGACGACATCGACCGCATCCGCGAACACAGCGAAATGGACGATTCGTTCAAGGCCGTCGCCAACAAGATCGACAAGCGTTCGAGAAGTTCGGCGTTGAGAAGTTCGGCGAAAAGGGCGAGGATTTCGACCCGACGAAGCATGACGCGATCCTGCATAAGCCGGATCCGAATGCCGAGAAGGAAACCGTCGACACCGTGGTGGAAGCCGGCTACCGCATCGGCGACCGCGTGATCCGCGCGGCCCGTGTGGTCGTGGCTTCTCCGCAGAACTGATCGCGCATTCGCACAATCCGCGTATCCGCGCGAAACGCATGTGACGAGTAATCGGGCCCCTCTGAAAAACGAGGGGCCTTCGATTACCTGAAACAACGGTTCAACGACAACTGTTTGAAAGTTTGAAAAACTGTACTTTTTACTGCATGAAAACCTCACGAAAGGAGGCACATCATGGCTGAGAATGAATGGCTGAGCAAGGATTTCTATAAGGTCCTCGGTGTCTCCAAAGACGCCACCGACGCCGAAATCACCAAAGCGTACCGCAAGCTGGCGCGAAATACCATCCCGACCTGAACAAGACCAAGGAAGCGGAGGAGAAGTTCAAGGACATCTCCGAAGCGTACGACGTGCTGAGCAACAAGGAGAATCGTCAGAAATACGATGCGATCCGCCAGTTCGGCATGGGCGGCGCGCGTTTCGCCGGCGGTTCCGGCCAGGGCGGCTTCGACGCGGGCGCGTTCTCCGACATCTTCGGCTCGATGTTCGGCGGCGGCGCAGGCATGGGCAGCAATGGCTCGCGTATCCGCTTCCAGACCAATGGCGGCGGCAATCCGAACCTCAACGACATCTTCTCGATGTTCGGCGGCGGTGCGGGCGGCCCGGGCGCAGGCTCCGCCTACGAACGCTACGGCACTGACGATTACGAGCAGCCGCAGCCGGAAAACGGCGAGGACCGCAACTCCAAGATCCGCCTGACCTTCCGCCAGGCCGTCAAGGGAGCCACGGTTTCGCTGTCCGCGGACGGCAAGAAGTTCAAGACGCACATCCCCGCCGGCGTGCACGACGGGCAGAAGATCCGTCTCACCGGTAAGGGCAAGCCGGGCCGCAATGGCGGCAAAAACGGCGATCTGTACCTGCATATCACCGTCGCCGAAGACCCGAAATTCACCCTGCGCGGGCGTGACATCATCATGCCGCTGCCCATCACCGTCAGCCAAGCCGTGAACGGCGCGAAAGTGACGGCGAAGGACATCGACGGCAACGAAATCACCTTCAAAGTGCCCGCCGGCTCGTCCAGCGGCGCGGAAGTGCGCATCGCAGGCAAGGGCGTGGCCAATCCGCACGAGAACGGCGATTTGGTCGGCCGTGTGGAGATCCGCGTTCCGGAGCATCCGAACCTCGTTGCCAAGCATGCCGCGAAGGAATTCGACAAGGCGTGCGGTGACTTCGCCGACGAGCTCGTTCGGGAGCGCTGACCGCCATGGCACGCTCATCGCGGACTTCCCAAGCCTCCCAAGCGCGCGCCGCACGGCAGATCAAGCGGCTGTATGAAATGTGCGCCATGGCGATCGTGGCCGGCCGGGCCGACCTGGACGGTGCCGCCGAAGTCGGTTTCGACATCGAGCTGCCCGTCTTCTCGGTCGGTGCGGCCGCGAGCTCGCCAACGTGCATCCGCAGACGCTGCGCCAGTATGATCGCCTTGGTTGGTCGTACCGCAACGTACGGAAGGTGGCGCGCGACGCTATTCGCTGCGCGACATCTCCCGCCTCGCGCAAGCGCAGCAACTCAGCCAGGAGGAAGGCATCAACCTGGCTGGAATCACGCGCATCCTCGAACTTGAGGAAGAGAACCGCGAGCTGCGCCGCCAAGTGGAGCGGCTGCGCAAGCCGGCCGGTTCCAGCGTGTTCGCCGCGGACGCGGACGGTGGCATCGTGGAAGTCGAGCGGTCCCAGCGCGCGCGCATGTGGCGCAGGCAGCTGCGAGCCGATGCACGGCAGCTTCCGTCGCGCGAATCCGTACGGGCGGAACGTGCGGAAGAGGGGGACGATATGGGCTCCAGGTCAGTGGTAGTTTGGGGAATTCGCTGACAGCCCATTCGCTGACTTTCCTGAAAAGCGCTGGAAAACCCTAAAAAATCTAAAAAACAGCAAAATCGGGCATATATCGCGGGGGTATGCCCCATTTTTTGGTATGCAACTACTCATAACGCCGCATCTGTCTCGCAATGATGTCTCTATTGTGAGGAATAATATTACGTATCCGCGTTGAAGTTCGTATTTCTTCCGGCTGGCCCACAGCTTCGATGAAATATGACTGCTTATTTCCGCGAAGAATCGGGGGAGGGCATGCGGTGGATACAGAAAGGTTAGGAGCGTACAGTGCCAAGAGTTGCGTTCACCGCAAAGACCCGCAAATACCTGGGGTCTCTCGATGCTGTGGAATCAGTCACTCAGTATCGAATTTGCTATTCCAAGGAATTCCGTGACGACTGCATGCGCAGGTATGCCGAGGGTGGCTCGCCTGCCGCGATTTTCCGCGAGGCCGGCTTGGATCCGAAGATCATCGGCTACAAGCGCGTCGAGCGTTGCATCGCCCGCTGGAAGGCGGAGAATGCCGAGAAGGCCGCTCAGGAGCAGGAGACTCAGGAGTAGTCGCACGCAAGTCTTGCGATTCGTCTAAAAGGGGTCTATGACGGATTGCTGCGATTGCGGCCGACCGATTTCGTCGGATGCGTTGTTCGTTGCGGAGGCACTTGGGGGATTTCCAAGTGCCTCCGTTGCTATGGGTTGGTTGCTGCGTTGGCTTGCGCGAATTGGCTTGTGCATGAGTCGGTTTGCGTGAACCGATTGGTGCGAGCCGATTGGTATGAACCGATTGGCGGACCGGCTTGATGGAACCGTCCCGTTTTTTCTGCGCGCTGAAGCGCTTCCGTCGTGCCGCTCTGCTGAAATGGTCGTAGCTGACGAAGAATGTAGCTATCGGAGAACGAAGCGTAACGATTGCGAGGAAACGTAATGACCGAGCTGAACAACGGTATCCAGAACGGCGCCCAGGAAGTTTCGAAGCTGATGCTCAAAGCCGTGTTCTGGGACATGGACGGCACGTTGATCGATTCCGAACCGTATTGGCACGAAGGCGAGCTGAAAATCGCAGCCGACCACGGCGGATACTGGGATGAGGACCTCGCTTGGCAGGGTTCCGGAACGCCGGTTCCGGACGTGGCCCGCCGCATGGTGGAGCACGGCTGCAAGCTGTCGATCGAAGAAATCGGCAAGGGCATGATCGATTATGTTGCGCAGAAGGAATTCGAACGCATTCCGTGGATCGATGGCGTCGAAGACGTGCTGCTGTCGCTGAAGGAGGCGGGCGTGCCGTCGATGCTTGTCACCACATCGCCGCGTCATCTGGCGGAAAACCTGATCGCGCAGGCGCTGGACGGCACGTTCGCCGGTTACGTGTGCGGCGATGACGATGTCGAGAAGAAGCCGTCGCCCGCACCGTATCTTGCGGCGGGCCGCAAGCTTGGCATCGCGCCCGAAGACATGAAGTATTGCATCGCGGTGGAGGATTCCATGTCCGGCCTGCGCTCCGCGGCCGCATCCGGTGCCACCACGCTTGGCCAGACCGGCTTCATGCGCATCGACAATTCCAACGGCCCGCAATTCGCCTCAATCAACGGCTACGACGCATCACCGCCGCCACGCTCGACGCCTACGTACGTAGCCGCAACGCCTGACGCCTCCGCAATGCGTGTGATGCGTCTGCACAACCGGCGCGCCACACGACATAATCGCCATTATTAATGTTTAATCGAAGTCGATATCGCCGTCGTTTTGCAGAAATTCCATGAGATTGAGGTGACGTACGCCGTCGCGCTGCAATGGTAGCGGATCCAATGTGAACAGGTATTTCGGATACCCGTCCGCCAATTTGCTGAACGGGCGATATTCGCGTTCCTCGACCTGCGGATCCTGAACGCTCATAGACACTTGGATATAGGCGTACTGGTTGCGCTTTCGGACAATGAAGTCACATTCAAGTTTGCCGATGGTGCCGACGCTGACGTCATAGCCTTTCGACCGCAGATGCGTATATAGCGCGTTCTCCAGTGACGGACCGTAGCTGACTCGCGTATCGGTATTACGGGCGAACCGGATACCGGGATCGGCAAGATAGTATTTTTCCCCGCCCCTGAGCGACTTGCGGGATTTCAGATCGAAGCGAGGACACTTGTAGAGGATTTTGGCGCTTTCCAGCAAACGGACGTAGCTGGCAAGCGTTTCGCGTTTGATGCTGATGCCTTCGCTGTGTTTCAGATACGCGATAATGCCGGAAAGATTCGTGGGCGCTGCGAAATTATTGATGAGATAGTCCTGCACACGGGTGAAAGTATCGCGATTGCGTACTTTTTTGTGGGCGGTGATGTCCTTGTTGAAGATCTGCCCGATGACGTCTTGAATATATGCGGCTTTTGCGTCGGGATCGTCATATTCCAGCGATTTCGGGAACCCGCCGTATGTGAGATAGTCGCGGAAGGCTTGCGATACCGGAATTTCCGGTTTGTTTAGGAAATTCCGCATGCCGAGGTATTCCTGAAAGGAAAGGGTGAACATTTCCAGCTTGATATAGCGGCCGGTAAGTTTCGTGGCAAGCTCTCCGGACAGCAGATAGGAATTTGAGCCAGTGATGAAAATGGAGCAATTACCTTCCTCCCGCCAGCGTTGATGACGGTTTCGAAGCCTTTCACGTTCTGTACTTCATCGATGAACAGATAACGCAGTCCTGCACCGTAGGCATTCGACATGGCTTGTTCGATGAGTTGATCGAGTTGGTCCGGAGTGGTCACGTTACGGTATTCGCGGCGATCGAGGTTGAGGTAGATGAGATTGGTTTCAGGGATTCCCTGCTCAAAGAGCTCGTTGAGAACTGTGATGAGCAGGCTGGATTTGCCGCATCTGCGGATGCCGGTGATTACTTTGATGAGACCGGAATCGTTGTAGAAAGGACGGAGCTTGGCCAAATAGTGCTCTCTGCGATAGGTGCTCATGTGGTGCTCCTTGTGACTTTTTAGATACCGATAATCCCTGAGATGTGGTTTAACGGGGTCAAAATTGCGAAAATTGCAAAATGACCCCGTTAAAACGCTAGTTTAACGTATTTTGGGTTTGTGTGGACTGTTTGACGTGGACTATCGTACGGGTTTTGCGAAAAATGCGATTTTAACGGGGTTAAAATCGTAAAAATCGCGAAAATGACCCCGTTAAATGGCTTTTTAGAAGTCGGCATGTATGGCGATTCGGCTGGGTTGCGTTTGCGTGGCCGGTGCGGACGGCGCGGTGCGTGCGTGCGGACGGGCGTATGCACGGTGCGAAGAGCGCTGGAAAGTGCGTATGGGAATCGCAAGAAATGCCGGAAACGGCGGAAAGCAAAAGAAAAAGCCCGCTGCGGTGGAATGAATGCAGCGGGCTTCGTGGAGCTGACGGTAGTCGAAACCGCGACCTCTTCGATGCGAACGAAGCGCTCTACCAACTGAGCTACAGCCCCATGTGCGTCACCTTGTTTAGCAAGACAACTCTCGAAATATTAGTACGGAGTGTGGAAAAATGCAATTCCACACTCCGCGTGTTGTGCTTGCGTTGTATTCGCCGATATTTTTACGACGATTGAACGCTGCTTATTCGGCGTCGGCGGTTTCCGCAGTGTCCTCGGCAGCGGCTTCTTCTTGCCGAACTTGGCCTTGAGCAGGCCAACGATTGTCGGAATCAGCGACAGCACAAGAATCGCAATAATCACTAATTCAAAATGCTTCTGCACGGCCGGAATGCCGCCGAAGAAGTAGCCGAGCAGCGTGAACAGGGTGGACCAGCACAGGCCGCCGAGCACGGAGAACGGCGTGAAGCGGCTCCAGCGCATGCCGGAAATACCGGAGATGAACGGCATGAACGTGCGGATGAACGGGAAGAAACGGCCCAGGAACACGGCCAGCGGACCCCACTTCTCGATCATCTTCTCAGTCTTCTCGATGCGCTCCGGAGTCATGGCCTTGACCTTGCCGGATTCGAGGATGCGACGGCCGAAGAAGTGGCCGATCCAGTAATTGCACTGGTCGCCGATGATCGGCGCGCACCAGACCACCGGCAGTAGCGCGAACAGCGGCAGCGCGGACACGCCGGTCTTCGCGTCGGGCGCGGCGAAGAAGCCGGCCGCGAACAGCAGGGAATCGCCCGGCAGGAACGGGAAGAAGACCACACCGGTCTCGATGAAGACGATGAGGAAGATGAAGCCGAGGGTCGGGGCGACGCCCATCGCGATCCAGCTGGCGATCGCGGTACGGGGGTCCTTGATGAGGTTGACGAAGAAATTGATGATATTCATAGGTCTCTCTGTGTGGTTTTGCGCGGTTGCGCGGGGTCGGTTCGTGTGGCTTGCTTTTCCATCGTGCGCAACGAATGTGCCGTTGCGAACCAATCACAGACTACCAACGGGTCTATGCAGTGTGCGCCGCAGTGCGACGACGGGTGGCAAATCTGCACAAATCGTCAATATGTGCCTATGGGAGCCTATGTGCGTGTGCTTGTAGGTGGTGTTCGGCCGGTGGTGCCCGGTGGTTGTTCAATGGTTGTCCGGCAGCTGTCCAGCGTGCTCAGCGGCTGTCCGGTGCGTCCGGCGCGTCCGCGTCCGCGTGGGGCACGCCGGCGAATCCTGGCCTGAACTCGTTGTATTACGGCGATCGTCAGATGGTGCACGAGTCGCGTCCCATCTGATTTTGGCGATTAGGTGGCGCAAAACGTTGCACGACTTTGATTTTTTGGCGGTTATTTTCAAGTCGTGCGACGCCGAATACCCCCTAAGTGTCGTTTTCGACCGGAAAATGCCGGTTAGGGGGTATTTTTACTCGATTAAATGTCGTACGACTTGATTTTTTGGTCCGAAAAGCGAAGTCGTGCGACAAAAAAAAAGACGTGAAAAAGACGCGGAAAAAAACGCAGGAATGGCGATTATTCGGCAATCGCGTCGGCTGTGGCAGAGCCGGTCGTGGCAGCGTCGGTATCCGCAAATGTACGACGCATCCACGCGATCGCAAGTTCCGGCCAGACCTGCACGCACGGTTCGATGCCGTTGACCCCCTGCCATGCGGTTTCGGCGGTGCCGAGTGACAGGCCGTGGCCGCCGCTGGGGAACAGGTGCGCCTCGACGCTCACGCCGGCCTTCTTGCAGGCGTCGACGAGCATCAGCGTGTTCTCATACGGCACGCAATCGTCCGGAACGGTATGCCAGACGAACACCGGCGGCGTCTTCGCGTCGATATGCTTTTCGATCGAAACGGCGTCGAGCGCTTCCGGATCGGCCTTGCGGTCGCCGAGCAGCGCATCGAAACTGCCGCGGTGGGCGAGCGGGCCGGACGTGACCACCGGGTAGGCGAGCATCAGCCGTTCGGGCGCACCGCATCCGCATCGTAACCATGTGCCGCGAGCACGTCGTCGCTGGCGGAAGTCGCAAGATTGGCGGCAAGGTGACCGCCGGCGGAGAAGCCGATCACCGCGATCGCGTCGGCATCGCAATGCCATTCGTCGGCATGCGTACGAATCCGCCGCATCGCTTCAGCCGCTTCCAGCAACGCGACCGGGAAGATGGACGGTTTCACGGAATAGCGCAGCACGAACGCGTTGAAGCCGGCTGCAAGGAATTGCATGGCGATTGGTTCGGCTTCGCGGTCGGACGCATTTCGTAGCCGCCGCCGGGAATCACCAGCACGGACGGGCGCTTGCGATTCGGGTCGATTTCGCTGCTGTTGTCAAGGCAGTAGCCGACGAACGTGGCCGTGCTGCCGTCGATTCCGGAAATTTCATCTTCAAAATAACGCATGATTCCATGCTATCGATGGCATGTCCAAAGTCGTGTTGAATCGCCGTCTCACCCCCGTCTGAGAAAATCCGAATCCTACGCAAAGGAAAATCCGAATGTCGTACGAAGAAAAATCCGAATGCGTGGCGGGTGGAAACCCGGATGTGTGAGGGGTGCATTTTGATTTACCGGTGAGGGCGTGTGGCGTCGTCGGTGGTTTGGTCGGGTTTCGATTGGTCGGTTGCGAAAGGCGGAGAAATGGCGGGGGCTGATGGTTTGGGGACGCTGTGGGCAATACTGGAAATATGGAGAACTTGAGCGAACAGACTGATGCCGAGAAGGCTGGTAACGCCGTGAAACAAACCGTGAAAACAAATATTGGTCAGATTGCCGAAATCGGCGAGAACGCGGAAAATGCCGAGGAAACCGCGCAAGCCACGGAACGTGCCGAATTCGGGCTCGACGGACTGGTCGCCGACGTCAACATTCCGCGCGGAACGGTCGTGCTCGCGGCCACGCCAATCGGCAACACCGGAGACGCGTCCGCCCGCCTGATCGCCCTCATGGAAGGCGCCGACATCGTGGCAGCCGAGGATACGCGCCGCCTATACGCGCTCGCGAACCGCCTCGGCATCCGCGTGCCCGGCCGCGTCATCGCCTACCACGACCACAACGAACGCGACAAGGCCGACGGCCTGCTCGACCAGGTCGAACAAGGCGCCACCGTGCTCGTCGTATCCGACGCGGGCATGCCCACCATCAACGATCCGGGACTGGCGATCGTCCGCCGCGCCATCGAACGCGGCCTGCCCGTCACCTGCGCTCCCGGCCCGTCCGCCGTACTCGACGCGCTGTGCCTGTCCGGCCTGCCGACCGACCGCTTCTGCTACGAAGGCTTCCTGCCGCGCAAGCACAGCGAACGTGTGCAGCACCTGCGCGCGCTCAAATCGGAACGTCGCACCATCGTCTTCTACGAAACCCTGCACCGCATCGACGAATCCATGGCCGACCTGCTTGACGTGCTCGGACCGAATCGCAAAATGGCGTTGTGCCGCGAGCTGACCAAGGATTACGAGCAGATCCGCCGCGGAACCATCGCCGAAATCCGCCAAAGCGTCGTCGACGATCCGCCGCGTGGCGAAATGGTGCTCGTCATCGCCGGCGCTTCCGAGGAGGAGGCCGACGCTGCCGCGCCTGCAACGCTGTCCATCGAGGATCTGGCGGTGCTGTCAGTCGACCGCGCGCAGGAAGACAACCTGCGTATCAAGGACGCGATTTCACAGGTTGTCGCCGAACATCCGCTGTCTGACGGCTCGCTCGCCAATCGCAAGCAGGTCTACAATGCCGTGCTTGCGATGAAGGCTGATCGCTTCCGGAACCGTTCATTTCCAACGATTTCAGCAATATCCGCAGCGCTTCGGGAACACCTGGCCCGCCGACCTGCGCAAGATATTCCAGCATTGCAGGCGTCGCCGAAGGATTGGCGACCAGCCACTTGCGCAATCGCGGCGCATATTCCGCGATATGCCACAGCACATCTTGCGCGGTGTCGGCGCTGCACGCCACCAACGGCGTCAATTCGATCGGCGGCGCAGGCGGTTCGACCAATGCCCGCTGCCGCGCGTGCGGCTGATATTTCGGCGGCGCGCGACGTCGTTCGTGGCGTTTGCCATGGTGTCCATGCTGTTCATGTCGTTGCCCATGACGTTTGCTACGTTTCGCGCGCTCTTCATATCTCTTGCTTGCCGTGCGCCGCGACTGTGCAGACGCTTGCCGTGTCTGTCCCGTCTGTCTCGTCTGCCGTGGTTTTTCCGACGGCCGTTGCGATTCGCGCATATCCGTCACTGCTTTCCGTCAATCGTCCGGAAAAACTGGCGTGCCCGTGGCGCGTTGCGAATATGGGTGGCCTCCTGCATGACCTGCAGGCAATCGTCGGGGCGGAACCGGAATTCCTGCATGAGCATGCATACGATTTCCGTGACCGGCGACTGCGTTTCCGGCGTGCAGTTCATGGCAAGGTCGCATGCGGTGCGTGTGGGCGTGGTGACGGTGATCGGGCCGACGTCGGTGACATGTTCGTCGGGCGCTGTCGGTTGAAAACGCTGACTTTGCGACCGTACCTCGCCGTTCGGTAATGCGCTTTTGAAATGATGTCGATCGTGTTGGGAAACATGCCACCCAACCACACCCACGCAGCGGTGCCGGCGCACGCCACGGAACGGCTCGGCATCAGCGTTGAGATGATGCTGGCGCGGCCGTACAGCGTGCGCGAATCGTGATACGAGTAGGCGTTGTCGTTGTCAAGTTTGCATACCACGCCTAGGGAATGCAAACGATTCAAACAAATGGGGCCGGGCAGGTCGCGTCGCCCAAAAGGGGAGGGGAGGTATCCATGCGGGGTACCGTAGCTGATACGGAAAGCGGCGTGCCACCGGCTTCGCGAAAAAAGTGGATAAGTGGACGATGATTGTTGCGTAATACAACAATGTGGATAACCTTGTGGACTACCGTAGCCTGATGCAGGCCGGTCTGCGAGAACGTCATCGACCCCATCCGCCCGTCTTCCGCCAATCGGAATGCGCCGAAAACACGGGATATGGCGCTTTGTATAATCGGGCACCATGAGTCATATTTTTGGTGAATGTTGCATGGCCGTATGCCAACGGCCCCCGTCATATCGGCCACGTCGCCGGCTTCGGCGTGCCGTCCGACGTGTACGCGCGCTACGAGCGCATGAAGGGCAATGACGTGCTGATGGTGTCCGGCACCGACGAGCACGGCACCCCGATCCTGGTGGAAGCCGACAAGGAAGGCGTGAGCGCGCAGGAGCTCGCCAACCGCTACAACCGCGTGATCGCCAAGGACCTATGCGATCTCGGCCTGAGCTACGATCTGTTCACCCGCACCACCACCGGCAATCACGAAAAGGTCGTGCAGGAACTGTTCAAACAGTGCCTCGAAAACGGCTACATCTACAAGGGCACGCAGAAAGTCGCCATCTCCCCGTCCACCGGACGCACCCTGCCGGACCGCTACATCGAAGGCACCTGCCCGATCTGCGGCGCCGACGGAGCCCGTGGCGACCAGTGCGACGCCTGCGGCAACGAACTCGACCCGGACGAGCTGCTCAACCCCGTATCCAAGATCAACGGCGAAACCCCGCGCTTCGAGGAAACCGAACACTTCTTCCTCGACCTGCCGGCGCTCGCCGAAGCCAATCTCGCGTGGCTCAAAACCCGCGAAGGCTGGCGCACCAACGTCATCAACTTCTCCATCGGCCTGTTCAAGGAAGTCAAGCCGCGCGCCATCACGCGTGACATCGACTGGGGCATTCCGGTGCCGGTCAAGGGCTGGATCGACAACCCGAACAAGAAGCTGTACGTGTGGTTCGACGCTGTGATCGGCTACTTGTCCGCATCCATCGAATGGGCCCGCCGCAAGGGCGACCCGGAGGCATGGCGCGCATGGTGGAACGATCCGACCACCCCGGGCTACTACTTCATGGGCAAGGACAACATCACGTTCCACTCCCAGATCTGGCCGTCCGAAATGCTGGCCTACAACGGCCAGGGCTCCAAGGGCGGCGAAACCGGCAAGCTCGGTCCGCTGAACATGCCGGAGCAGGTCGTGGCCTCCGAGTTCATGACCATGGAAGGCAAGAAGTTCTCGTCCTCCCGCGGCATCGTCATCTACGTGAAGGACATCCTCGCCCGTTACCCCGTGGACGCCGTGCGCTACTACATTTCCGTGGCCGGTCCGGAAAGCTCCGATTCCGACTTCACTTGGGCCGAGTTCGTGCGCCACAACAATGAGGAGCTCGCCGCATCCTGGGGCAACCTGGTGAACCGCGTGGCCAACCTCATCAACAAGAACTTCGGCGAGATTCCGGCGTTCGACGAGGCTTCCGCCACCGACGAGGACCGTGCGCTGCTGGCCGAAACCAAGGCCGCGTTCGAAACCGTCGCGGACTCATCGAGAATCACCGCCAGAAGAACGCGCTGTCCGAAGCGATGCGCGTGGTCGGCGACATCAACAAGTACATCTCCGCCACCGAACCGTGGAAGATCAAAGACAATCCGGCCCGCCTCGGCACCGTGCTGCACACCGCCGCCCAGGCCGTGTCCGACGCCAACCACCTGCTGGCCCCCTTCCTGCCGCACTCCGCACAGAAGGTGTGGGAGGCCCTCGGCGGAACTGGCGTCTTCTCGCCGCTGCCTCATCTGGAAGAGGTTGAGGATCTCGACAAGCCGGGCTTCACGTACCCGATCATCACGGGCGACTACAAGCTGGGCGAAACCGTGCATCCGTGGGCTTCCGAGCCGATCGTGGCCGGCACCTCGGTGCCGAAGCCGCACCCGATCTTCGCGAAGATCCCGGCGGAGGCCGTCGAAGAGGAGCTCGCCCGCTTCGATACCGAGCTGAGGCCCGCCGCGAAGCCGAGGCCGCCCGTCTCGCCGCCGAAAAGGCGAAGCTGGAAGGCTGATTTCAACACGCAACCCCCTACATGTGTCACGATTTGAAAATTACAGCACTTTTTCAATCGTGACACATCGCGTGGCTTTTGAATCGCCATTCTTCTG
>ENA-OQCD01000344-OQCD01000344.1-human-gut-metagenome-genome-assembly--contig:-NODE-344-length-13083-cov-1.616162_pt1 | contig 13083 bp, 15 predicted proteins | sample MGYA00242755_ERZ504571 | MGnify/ENA primary metagenome ERZ504571 (study PRJEB26092, sample SAMD00036274) | human gut metagenome | host: Homo sapiens | study: EMG produced TPA metagenomics assembly of...
ATAAGAGGTAACCCTGCGGCCATGGCCTCAACGGGAACGAGAGGAGCTTCGCATCTTCCCACATAGACGGAACGACTTGTATATCGGCGGATTTAAGATATCGATACAATTGATCGTTGGGGACATAGCCGATATATGCAACACGATTGCCAAGATGGGACACTCTCTCAACAACGGCATTTACATAGGGAGTCCTATTGGATGGACCGAAGTCAGCACTGCCTACAATCATCAATTTGACATGTTGATCGTCGATTTCTGATATGGCCTGCAATAGTTCCAACACACCTTTTTCACGCATAATGCGGCCACAAAAAATAACGATAAAATCATCATCAGTAAAGCCCAATGAACCTCTGATTCTTCTGCGCTCCGCAGCATCAACATGACGGCTAAAACGGCTCATATCTATTCCATTGTGGACGGTAATCACTTTTTGCTGTGAGGTGCGATTCATACACCATGCTTTGCCAACAAAATCACTAACTGCAAAAGACGCGTGAGGCACTGCTGGAAAATGGTTTATCGAACGTTGGCGTGTAGTGTAGGTGATACCACATTTTACCGGGAAACGAATCATCAAATGCCGTTATACCGCTAGAAGGTCCGCCTTCAAACACTACACCGTCAAAAGATTCATGACGGATATTACGTAGGGCAACATCATAAAACGCAGATGGTGAAAGCCTTTGAGAGGGGAAGAATCTTCGAATGAATACATTTTTAACGCGATGTTTCAAACGTTCGAATACTGTTGTAGATGGTATTAAAACAAAATTTCGTGTAATGCAATGACTTTGCAAGTCGTTTTGATTCATCATCGAATGTGGTGACTACTGTGAGATCAAGCTCTTTATATAACTCATTTTGATTGACAATCGATGTCATCAACGTCTCAATAGCGCCACCCTGCGTCGCCGGAACGGGAAGGAGCCCAGGCGCAATCAAACAAAATCCGTTTTAACGGCATATTCATCTCCCATGCTGGATACTAGAGCGAGACGACTCAATTTTTATCTCAATACACAAAACTCTACTCTTACCATGTATCTTTATGAGGGGAAGGCATTATGCAACCAAATTCTTCTCTGGCACACAGCCGACTGAAAAATATGCAATCATGAACCTCGATATATAAAAACCATTATCTCGCGCTCCATCACTTCAAAGCGAATCGACGTTTATCGTAGTTTTTTGAGCGTGTAATTTGGGTTTGCTCGTCATTGAAGAAACGAGCACGAGATCCCGGCCCGTCGGCTTGGCCCGGCGGGGATGCTTGCCTATGGAAGACAGACTTGACATGGCCACCAGGCGAAGGCTCACGAACCGTTTCAAGGACGAATACGCGAAGGCCTCGAAGAAGGAGAAGAAGCTCATCCTCGACCGTCTGGTCGAGGTCGGCATGGGCAGGTCCACCGCCAGAAGGCTGTCAGGGGAATCGGCGCGGCCGGCCGGCAAGGGCCGCCTGGAACGCCGGCGCAAACCCGGTTCCAGTGTTTTGCTTCGATGTTTGTTGACAGGCAGTGTTTTTCCGCAGTGTGGGCTGATGGTTTTCCCCGGGTAACGTCATCGTTTCCCGGTGATGTGAGAGGCCTCGATGCCGCCGCTTGTATATTCCCGAGTTGCAATTCGAATCGGATTCTGCCGGTTGCAGCCAACCGCGCTCGGGAAGGAAAGGATCATGGCGATACCGATGCCCATTCAGCAAGATATCAGGAGACTCGACCGGCAGGGGATGTCCCGCGTGCAGATAGCACGGTTGTGCATGTCGATCGGGGACGGTCACGAAGTACGCGGATATGCGCGATCTAAGCCCGGAATGGCCCTCGGACCGCGGGTTCGTCGGCACGTGCTGGCCGCCTTGCACTAGAACACATTCACGCTCACCAATCCCGATGGCAGCGATATCCTTGCCGAATACCCGAGATGTTACGACGATGCCTCGCACGCCATAAGACCCTTCGATGGGAACGCTCATGCTCGCCGCGCTTCTCCGCGCGTGGAAGGAGAGGGCGATCCGCCCGGACATGTCCAACAGGCAGAAGTGCTGAAACGGAATGATCAATATGCTCGGCAAAACCATTATTCAATCGGGTGCACCGGATAGAATGTACCATATTATGCATGATGGAATAACTTTAGTCACAGCATTCTTCCCAATCGGTAGGGGGGAATGGACAGGGAAAGCCCAACGGTCAGATGACAAATACTTCAAATACTTTCAGCATTGGGCGAGGATACACAATGATTTAGTCGTATACACGACCCCCGAAAACGCGGAACGCATTAGACAAATACGTCTCTCCTTCGGAAGAACAAATACACAAGTCTATATCGTTAACGATTTAGAAGATATCGAACAAATCAATGTATACGTTGATGCATGACGTCGGAAACACTATCCCAAATATAGCTTATTCCCAGATCAAGCCAGAAGTAAGTAATCCAATTTACGATTTTGTCATGTATACGAAATTCTGGTGCCTAGCACAAGCCTCAACTGTCGCTGCAACCAATAAAATTGCTTGGATTGATTTTGGCTTTGACCATGGTGGCGAATACTATAAGGACAATCAGTGGTTCGACCGCACTTGGAACTATACTCGCCCAAATGGCAAAGTTGCGCTTTTCCAAATTCGCGAATTGCCATCCGATCCAATTTTTTGATTGCATACGACGCACTGAAACATATATTCAAGGAAACTGCATCGAATTGGATACTGATTATGCACAACAATTCTATGTTGATGTACGAAACCAATATGAGCATCTTTTACGTTGCGGATTACTTGATGACGATCAAATTATACTTCTCATGTGTCATTATGAAAAGCCTGACATTTATTGTTGCTTACCAAGCCGCTGGTTCTCAATGTTGGACGAATATCGTGATGATAAAAAAACGGGGATGCACTCGGACTTACTCCCAGAATTCTTCATTATTAGTCGCCGTCGTAGATGGTATTGGACAAAACATTGTTTAAAATTTCTTAAACAAGAATTCAATCATCTGGTTCGTCGTTACCCTCTATAATCATAGACAGGAAACCAACTTTGGACAATAAACGTCAATTCATTTTAAATCTTTTTGCCAGCTTGATTTCTTTCGCTGCGAATCTAGGCATGGATTTTAATGACGCCATTATCGTTCAACAATTGGAGCTGAAGCCTACGGCTTCGTTGGCCTAGCTAATACAATGATTAACTACGCAACATTGTTCACTTTAGCTCTTAACTCCGTATCCGGGCGCTTTATCACAGTCGCGTACCACAAAGGAGACAAGTCGACTGCTGACAAATATTTCACATCGACATTATCATCGATCTTGTCATTGTTGCAATACTGACCATGATAGCGGTTCCTTTAATCTGGAATTTGGAGCATGTTGTTAACATCTCCCCGCATTTAATTAATGATGTGAAAATCCTATTTTCTTTTATCTTCATTAATTTTTTACTATCCACTCTTTCCACAGTTGTTTACTGTGGTCAACATTCATAAAAACAAGCATATATCTAAAGTAGCATAGCGAATATTGTTGCAATACTAGCGAAGGTTCTTATACTTATCGCAATGTTTGGAACATTACCTCCAATGGTATGGTATGTCGGTCTTGGAACCTGTGCAATGACGGCGATCATATTCATTGCCAATTGGATATATACAAAAAAGCTGGTGCCTGAACTTCGTTTCATCCGCCCACGCTTTCTGTTGAGCGCCATTCGTGAAATGACTCGCGGCTGGCATATGGAACTGCGTAATCAAACTACAACAGATTCTTCAAGACGGATTAAGCCTTCTTGTTACAAATCTTCTCATTAGTCCGCATTTCATGGGGCTTCTTTCCATTGCACAATTAGTCCCCACTACAATGTCAGGACTTATGGGAACTATATCTGGACTATTTTCTCCCGAACAAACCAAATTTTTCGCTCGCGGCCAAAAAAGAACTACTGCTACAAGAACTCAAATCAGGTATGCGAATCTGCGGTTTTTTCGTGAATATTATTTTGTTGTCCTTCTCATTATTGGCGAAGATTTTATCCGCATTTGGCAACCGGGACAAGACACAAAAATGATTAATATTCTTATGCAATTAACGATGTTGGGATTCTTTCTCTCTGGAGTCGCCACCACGTTACAAAATGTTCCACTTCTTGTGAATAAACTAAGGCCTTATTCTTTAGGATGGTTAGCATGTGGCGCGGTTTCTTTCGCCCTTATAATCTTAGGAGTTCATCTATTCCCCTCATCCGGAATATACATGGTGGCCGCCGTACCACAGATAGTGGGATTCGTTGCCAACCTCACATTTGTTCCGCTCTATGCCTCCCGGTGTCTGAATCTCCCACTTTGGTCTTTTTACCCCATCTATCTGCAATACATTACTTCTACAATCGTTAGTATAGTAATTTGTTTTATTCTTCATTCTATGCTAATGCCAAAAATAACATCATGGATATCATTATTCATTGCATGCACTATTTATACATTAACCACTATATTTATAAACATCATATTTCTTCTTAGCTCTAGAGAGCGCTCTTCTTATCACCCGTAAGCTAATTACGAAGATAAAAAAAGTAATTTTCATCTCAATCGTGAAGCCCCCCGGGTCCGTCAGACCAAAGTACTTTTTTACTCAGCATCGAGACGACCGACCCTGGATGAGCGTTTGCGGACACCTTATGTTATCAATGACCTATTGATAACATAACTAAGGCATCGGAATAATCAGCAAATTGACGCTCAACGACTGGATGTTATCGAGGATGTTTTTTACACGCGATTCATGTATCCTTCTATTCGTATTTACTGATTCCTAGCTAGCCCATCCCGAACTCCGCTGACCAGCCTTGCGGCTCTAGGTAGTGCCCGAAAAGTTGCGCACTTTGGATCATGGCCGTCCATGGAGCGATGATCAGTTCGCTTCCACGAGGTTGTCATCGAACCGGGACGATGTCGAGGTAGCGGCGGGTCGACCATTCGTTCGCGGTGACGTACCGGATGCGCGCGCAGACGAGCATGAGCGCGCTGTTCCCGTCGGGGAAGCCGCCCACGACGCGCGTGCGCCGGCGGATCTCCCTGTTCAACCGCTCGATCATGTTGTTCGTGCGGATGCGCCTGCGGTGCCCGTCCGGGAACTCGTCCAGCAGGTAGGTCGTCGTCTCGCCGACGCCTCCCGCAGGCAGTTGGCGGCGGCCCTCAGCCTCCTAGACCTCATCTCCGCGGCGACTTGTTCGGCTTTGTCCAGCGCGGTTCCCGGCTTTCCATGGCGAATACCGCCTTCAGGGCGGCGGACGCCCATTCCCTGTGGATCGGCGGGACCTTGGAGAGCACGTTGCGCATGAAATGCACCATGCAGCGTTGGTACTTCGCCTTGGGCAGCATCGAGCCGACCGTGGCCACCAGTCCGGCGCACCGGTCGCCGACCACGAGTGTCTTTCGTCAAATAAATCTGCGTGTCGTCACCAGTTAATCTGAACACCATCGGCGTTCAAAATGGACACCGTCACCGGCGGCCGGGTTGGTTCCGCTCTTTTTCGTTTTATTTCATCAGGGAGTGGCTGTTGCGGTATGACTCGCCACGGAACCTGACGATCCTTCCGTGGTGCACGATGCGGTCGATGACCGCGGCGGCCATGTCGCCGTCTCCGAACACCTCGCCCCACCGTCCGAACTCCAGGTTCGTGGTGAACACCACGCTCCGCTTCTCGTAGGAATCCGCGACGACCTGGAACAGGAGCCTGGCCCCGTCGATGTCGATCGGCAGGTAGCCCAGCTCGTCGATGACCAGCAGCCTGGCGCGGCCTATCGCGCGCAGTTCCGCGTCGAGCCGGTTCTCGTCCCTCGCCCGCCGCAAACGCATCACCAGCGACGACGCGGTGAAGAACCTCACCGGCATGCCCCTCTCGCACGCCAGCATGCCCGTGGCGATCGCCATGTGCGTCTTGCCGCATCCCACGTCGCCGTAGAGCACGAGGTCCTCGGCCCGGTCCACGAAACCGAGGTCCATGAGCTGCTCGCGCCCCAGTCGGCGGGGAACGACGCCATGCCCCAGTCGTATCCGTCGAAGCCCTTGACGCACGGGAATCCCGCGTTCCTGATCAGCCTGGCGCGCCTGGATTCGTCCGGCTGGCGTTCTCGGCCCTGAACAGGTCGGCCAGCACGCCGAGCTGGCCGGGCGTGGCGCCCGCGACCACGGAACGCAGCACGCTCCTGGTCAACGGCAGCCGCATGCGAGCTCCATGACCTCGTCCGGGGTGGACTTGCTCACGGTCCGCCCGCCCCTGCGTCCGCCCGCCGCGGCGTCCGTCGACTCACTCATCGCCGTCCTCCCTCATGAACCTGCTGTACGTGTCGAGCCTGGCCCTCGATTCGGGACCGTCGCCCTGCGCGATCCGCCTGGCCGTCTGGTCGATCGCGGCCCTGTCGGGCCTTCTGCCCGCGGCGACGATCTCGACGACGGCCATGACGGCCGCACGGAAGCCACTCACCACGGCCGCGTGGCGGATGTCGTCGACCAGCAGGCCGCGTTCGCGCGGCTCCATCCGGTCGAGCAGCACGCGCGTCTCCTCCGGGAAGTCGGAGCGTATGGGACTCTCGCCCCACGAACGCGGCTTGCGTGCGATGATGGCGAGCAGCGACAGCGGTCCATCGCGGTGTCGGGGCTGCGCCCCCACCTGCGCTCCACGTGACGATCGGCTCGCCGTCCATGGAACGCAGCTCGACCCGCAGGCCCGCACGCCGGCCATGAGACGCATGGAATGCCATTTCGGGCCCGCGAGGTAGCGGTTCGAGTCGATCGTGACCGTTCCGGTCCTGTCGGCCTTCACCCCGCGCCAGTCGCACGCGTCGAACATGGACGGCGGCAGCGGGAGCATGTGGTCGAGGTCCGTCTCGAACAGGTCCCGGATCGGCACGTCCTCGCGGTAGTGGACGCCGCGCGCGATCTCGTCGCAGCGTTCCAACCACGCGTCCGTGAGCCGGTCCCATCCCTCCGCGGACGGCGTCGGCACCATCAGGTTGCGGCGCAGGAAACCGACCGCGTTCTCCGTGCTTCCCTTCTCCCAGCCGGAATAGGGGTTGCAGAACCTCGTCTCGAAGCCGTAGTGCGCGCAGAACAGCGAGAACAGCCTCGTCTGGGTGACGGTCCCGTCGGCCCTGCGGTGGCCGACCCCGGTGGCGTTGTCGAACACTAGCACGCGGGGGACCATGCCGGCATGGGAGAACACCTTGTTCAGACCATGGCACACGCATTCCGCGGTCTCTCCCGGCAGCGCGGCCACGTATCTCATGTTCGAGTACGGGAACGAGACCACCAGGAAATGCACGGTCCGTTCCACGCCGGCGACCACGGCCAGGGCCTGGCCGAAATCGACCTGCGCGCTGCCCGGCGCCATTCCAGCTCACTGAACCCCTCGGCCTCGCCGCGGTGGCGTTGGCGCCAGCGCTTGACCCATCGCTGCACCGACGAATAACTGCCCTCGAAGCCGCATTCCTCCACGAGCCGCTCGTGTACGCGCCGGGCGGTGTGCCGCTGTTTGCGTGGCATGCGCCGGTCGGCCTCGAGCCATTCGTCGGCCTTGCGCGCGTACTCGCCCGCGACCAGGGAACGGCTCGCAGTTCCCCCGGTCGGCGGAACGGGCGAATAATCGCGGGTCGCGTACTTGACCACGGTCGTCCGCGAAACGCCCAGTTCCCTAGCTATCTGCGTATGCGTCAGGCCTTTCGTCTCGAGCTGCCTGATACTCTGTTGAATACGCACCGGTGTCGTCATTCCTTTCCTCCCGAGGACCATGTGTTGGTTGTTAGCACTCGGGAATCTATCAGGAACCGTACGCACCGGCGCTTTTTCTTCCGCCGATGCCATTTCCGTCCGCCGTCCGTGTCCAATATGAACGCTTATGCCGTTCAGATTTGGTGGTGACGCCGTACACGTTTATTTCAATAAAAACAATCGACGAGCTGCGACGTGTTCGACATCAAAAGATCGCTGTCGCGCAAGGGCAACCCCTACGACAACGCCGTGGTCGAATCGACGAACAGGCTGCTGAAGAAGGAGCTCGTGTACCGGAACCACTACACCACGATCGAGCAGCCGAGGCGCGACCTCAACGACTACGTGTGGTGGTCCGACAACCAGCGGCTCCACTCCACCCTTGGATACCGGAGTCCGAAGGAATTCACCGAACAGGGACTCGTCCTCTAAGAAACCGTCCAACACACCGTTGCCAATCCACGTCATGAACATCGGCCTCGAGGCGGGGCATACGTACCACATCCGTCTCGTCGTCGACGACACCATCGGCACGTTGTACGTGGATGGGGTGGCGTTGAACGTGCGCATGTACGAGCGTCCGGGCGAGTCGTTGGGCGTCTTCGCCACCGACGGCACGGTCGAGGTGCGCAACGCCTCCATCGCCCGCGGACTGAAGAGGAAGTGAACGTGTCCTTTCCGGCTTGATGTGACGCAATCGGCTGCGTGTCCTTATGCGTGACGGCGTGGGGCATGCAGCCGATTGTTTTTTTATTCCTCGGATTTCCGCTTGGTATGCGTGGTTCGGTACGTGATGGGGGTGACGCCCATGAACCGGTGGAAGGTGCGGGAGAAGAAACTGGCGGATGAGAAACCGGTCTGTTTGGCGACGTGGCGATAGGCAGCGAGCTCGTTACCAGCAGGTTGGCTGCGGCGCGCACGCGCACGTCGTTGACGAATTCGATCGGCGACTGGTTGAGCGATTCGCGGAATATCGATGCGCAAGTGGTGCGTCCCACCGATCCGGCCGATGCGATTTGCTTCAAGGTGATCGGACGCACGTAATATCTCTGCACGTAATCGATCATCTTGCGTAGCGTCACGATGCGGGGGTGCGGCGCTGTGGAAGTCGCGCAATGACTGCGGCGATCGCCAGTATGTCGCGGACGACCGCATAGAAACAGCTGAGCACCGTCAATGCCTCGGTATTGTCGGTTAGCGTCATATCGTCGGCGGGCAACGGTTCGGCTGACCGCTCCAGCGGACCGAATTTCGCCGCATGAAGCTGTCGGATGGTGGCGAGCAGCCGCCGACCGGGGGCCGTGTCGTCGGTGATGACGGCATATGGCATCGTGTTCTCCGCCATCAACGGCGCGATGAAGCGGTCGTACACTTCGAATGAGGCGCACATTTTAGCCGGATTGAGCAACGTGCAGGAGAATTCGCAATCGGAACCGTCCTTGGTGAAACCGTAATGCAGCTGACGTGAGTTGACGAAAATCGCCTGCCCCTCATCGAGCCGGACTGTTTCTCCGTTGACGAAATACCACATATGCCCATGGATGATGTAGGTGAGTTCAAGGTCGACATGCCAATGGCATTCCGCACGCATATGGGGGTACTGGTGGAGCAGCGAATGCTCGGTGAAGGAGAAGAACATCGGCGCGTCATACTGCACTATCTCCGAACCATCGGGTCGCGACCCCAATTGGTGATGGGCATCACCTCACGGGAGGCCCATTCGTCCCGTTCCATCTGTGCGTCTTCATCGGCAGTGTTCATGACTACTCTAATAAACGGTAGATAATGCAAAGAACAAGGATGATTCTACAACATTGCAAGTGCTGCCGTCGATGTTGGTGGTGTTGAATGGTGTCAAAGGACTCAAACGATTGACAAACAGATTCACAAGGAGCTTTCAATGGCGGAGAATGAAGGTGCGGCCGTTGCCGTGGATAATGCGGCGGTGCCTACGAACGAGTGGGAACGCATGCTTTCCGGCGAATTGTATATTTGCGGTGATATGCAGCGTGAAGCGAACATGCGTAAACGCCGCTTGGTGCACGCCATCAACACGTCCGCATACGACGCGTTCGAGGAACGTGACAGGCTGTTCCGCGAACTGTTCGGTTCACTCGGCAAAGGCGCGTTCCTTGAACCGCCATTCAACTGCGATTACGGCTGCAACACGTATATCGGCGACAACTTCTATGCCAATATGGACTGCATCTTCCTCGACGTGGCGAGAATCACCATCGGCGACCGTGTCTTCTTCGGCCCGCGCGTCGGCCTGTACACGCCATACCATCCAATCGATGCGGCCGTACGCGCTTCCGGTCCGGAAGGCGCCCGTCCGATCACCATCGGCAATGACGTGTGGTTCGGCGGCAGCGTGGTGGTCTGTCCGGGCGTTACCATCGGCGATGATGTGGTGATCGGTGCAGGCTCCGTGGTGACCAAGGATATCCCATCCCATTCGGTGGCCGTGGGCAACCCGTGCCATGTGATTCGCAAGATCACTGATGCGGACCGTGAATACTGGGGAGGGCAAGGCCGCCGAATACCGCGCATGGAAGGATTCGCTGTAAAACCTCGCCCAATATTCGGCCCAACGTCGATAAGGCTGGTCGGCCTACATATCCCGACGTTTTCGTTTGCCCGTCGTCTGAAACGGGCTTGTATTCCAATGGAGACTATCGTGCGCACCATCATGCCGGACCGGGAATTCCTCGGCCATGTATTCAAATTGGCTTTGCCTATCGCTTTCCAACAGCTCATGCTGTCGTTGTCGTCCTGCGCCGACACGCTGATGTTGTCGGGGGTAGGGCAAAACGAGTTGGCCGCCGTCTCGCTCGCCACGCAGTTCCAGTTCCTGTTCAGCCTGTTCACTGCGGCCCTGACCCTGGGCATGAGCATTCTCGTGGCGCAGTATTGGGGTGCTGGCAACCGTGACGCGGTGGAACGCGTGCTGGGATTCGTCATGCTGTATGCCGGAATGCTGTCGACGGCGTTCTTCCTGGCGGCACTGCTCGTGCCGGAACAGTTGATGTCCATCATGACCAATGACGGCACGCTGATCATGCTTGGCGCGCGATATCTGCGGATTTCGTCATTGTCGTACTTGTTCATCGGCCTGTCCCAGATGTACCTGTGTCTGATGAAGAACACCGGCTCCGCGGTGATGGGCATGACGGTCAGCACGGTTGGCGTGATCGTGCACGTCGCGTTGAACGCGGCGCTGATTTACGGTATCGGCAGTCTCGGCATTCCCGCGCTTGGCATTTTCGGCGCGGCTATATCCACGGTGATTTCGCGTGCGATTGAGCTGACATGGTCGGTCGTGGCGACCCGTCGTGGCCCCTACCTGCGACTTGGCCATGTGCTGCATCCCGATGGGCCGTTGCAGAAGGATTTCTGGAAATACAGCCTGCCGGTGCTTGGCAATGAATTGGTGTGGGGATGTGGTTTCACCATGTACACCGTGATCATGGGACATTTGGGTGCGGACGCAGTCGCCGCCAATTCCATCGCCAATATCGTCAAGGATCTGCTGGTGTGCCTGTCCCTTGGTCTGGGCAATGCCGGCGGCATTTTGGTCGGCAATCTGCTGGGACGTGGAGATTTCCGACAGGCGAAGGCGATGGGCGACAGGATGTGCGTGCTGGTGGCCGTGGTCGGTACCGCGACGGGACTGTTGATTGTCGCGGCGCGTCCGCTGGCTTTGCAATGGGCGAACCTTACGCCCGAAGCCACACGGTACCTGTCGGTCATGCTGTTCGTCTGCGCATATTACGCGGCATGCGGATGCATGACGAATCTGACGATCGCCGGTATTTTTCCAGCCGGCGGCGATGCGAAGTTCGGTCTCATGTGCGATGCCATCGTCATGTGGCTGATTGTGGTGCCGGTCGGGCTGTTGGCCGCGTTCGTGTTCAAACTGCCCGTGTTGGTGGTGTATGCGCTGCTCAACACCGACGAATGCATCAAAATGGTTCCCGCGTTGTTGCACTACCGCAAGTACCGTTGGCTGCGCAATGTCACCCGATGACTTTTTGCGATTCGGCGGCCGATTTCATGATTGGCTTGTGTGCGACCAGTCTGTGACAGCTTCGATGTTATTGCCGTCGGGGTCGAGCACGAAGGCCGCGTAATACCCGGAATGGTAGGCACGTGGTCCGGGTCTGCCGTTATCCATTCCGCCTGCCGTGATCGCGGCTTCATAAAAGTCGCGTACGCTTGTTCGTTCGTTGCGCGGAAGGCGATATGCGTGGGAATCGGCTGTTGCGCCGGACCGTCCATCGGGGAGATGTAGAAATCCGAACGGGGTGTGCCGTCATCCACGCCGAAACCGATGGTCGGTTCGTGATGGGCTTTGGGAATGTATCCGAGCGGAGACAGAGCTTTCGTATAGAATGCGATGCTGCGTTCCGCGTTCGAAACATGAAGTGTAATGTGGTCGATCATGCTTTCAGCCTAGTCCGATTTCGTCCGGTTCCATCCGATTTGATTGAGAGCCTACGGCAAAGGCGGATGTTCCGTTCCATCGGGACTCGGCCGATGGAACGGAACACTCGGGGATTTACTTGGCCAACTGCGGTGGTGGTGGGGGAGGCCAAGGACGGGCGTGTGCGACGGATACGCCCCAATGCCAGACCAAGGCAGATGAACGCCACTGCAAACAATGCCACCAAGCCGACCGACGATGCCCAAGAACCATAATCCACACCGGTTGCGGCCGCCGTGCCAAGCCCGAACACGTTGTCGATGGACACGCACAGCCACCATCCCGGCAGCAGCTTGCCGATCATGATCATCGGTTCGGGCATCATATCGATGGGGAATGCCATACCCGACGTGAACATGCACAGCAGACCGAATACGTTGGCGAACGCATTGACCGCCATTTCCGAGAAACCAACCGACCCCAGAAGGAAACCGCAGGCGATTGCCATCAACGTGTACGCCAGCAGCGACACGAACGTCAAAGCCACATTCGTGGATGTAATCCCGTCGAACGGCACTCCTGCGGCCATCATCAAGACCAATGTCGCCGCCGTGTAACCCACGCACACCACCAAGCCGAGGTGGCGCAGGTGAGCATCTCCTGCATCTGCAACGACACCAGACGCGTCGGCGACGAATACAGGCGGCGACGAATCTCACTGTCATTGAAGGTGCCAATCACCAGGAACGTGCAGATCGGCATGACCAGCAGCAACGGATAGAGTCCCGTTTGATGGTGCCGGCGAATGCGGATGCCGCCGGCTTGGTATTATCAGTATCTGCGGATGGCGATTGCACCACCGCTATTTTCGACGTCTTG
>ENA-OQCD01000345-OQCD01000345.1-human-gut-metagenome-genome-assembly--contig:-NODE-345-length-13061-cov-2.523117_pt1 | contig 13061 bp, 16 predicted proteins | sample MGYA00242755_ERZ504571 | MGnify/ENA primary metagenome ERZ504571 (study PRJEB26092, sample SAMD00036274) | human gut metagenome | host: Homo sapiens | study: EMG produced TPA metagenomics assembly of...
GGCGAAACCGCCGGCCTTGCTTTGGTCGGACAGGATCTTGACGACATCGGCCGCTTTCATATGCGTCTTCAACGCGTACGAACCCGGGTAAAGCGTCGCGCCGGCGGCGCGACTGCGGAGGTGAACGCCGATTCGGATTTGACGATGTCCGCCTTGACCAGATTTCGTGCGATTTCGGCTGCGCCTTGTCCGGTTTCCACGGTGAACGTCGTGTCTTTGTCTCCCGAACCGGTGTAATCCTCAATCTGGATTTGCGAGCCGTTGGCGTTCATCTGCCTGAGATGTTTAACCATGCGCACACCGAAAAAGCCGCCGACGACGACAAGAATGACAACGACGGCGGCCGCGATGATTGTGACATAGCGACGACGACGTTGTTGCTCACGTCGTTTACGCATGTCGCGTCGCGATTTCGGTGGTTGCGGCGGCAACGCGGCATCGAATGACGAGCCCGCTGACGTATCATCGACCCACTGCGCGTTATCGGAGAAAAAATCGTTCAGATATCGGTCAAAGGTCTCTCTCCCCTTACTCTCTGCTTCGGTCGAGCGCCGTCTGCAAAATCACCACCGCAGATTGCTGGTCGACCATCGGACGGTGCTTGCGTCCGCCGATGCGCGCATCGAACAACTGATGATGTGCGGTCACTGTCGTCAGACGCTCATCCACCAATTCAATGGTGGGAACCCGCGTCACCGAATATGATTCATCCTCCACGGCCGCATGCAGTCGTTTTTCAAGATTGACGGACCAGCGTCTCGCTTTTTTGGCGCTTTTCCCCTCTTCGCCGTTCAGCAGCAACGGCAGGCCAATCACCACATGGTCCACCGACTCGTCCCCAATGACGTCGATGACTTCATCCAACGCGCGGAAAGAATCCCCATACACTTGAATATTGCCTATGGGATGTGCGAAGGTGAGCTCGGGATCGGACAACGCAAGTCCGACCCGAGCATCACCCAGATCGATACCAAGCCAAACCATGCTTGGAGAATCAGCCTCAGAGCCTGACCGGCCAATGCCTCAAGTGCCTCTCGATCTGGTGGCGTCCGCGCCGCCACCCTGTGCGAAGTCCGGCTTGCCGCCGCCACCACCGCCAAGAACCTTGGAAGCGCCACGGACCAGATCACCAGCTTGATGCCTTGCTTGCGTGCCGCTTCGTTGGTTGCCACGGCGACCATGGGCTTGCCGTCCTCGTTCATGCCGGCAAGAGCCACCACGACCGGAGCATCTTCGCCGAGCTGGCCGCGCACGTCGAGCACGGTCTTGCGCAGCGCGTCGAAGGAGCCGAAATGTCCAACGTTCTTCTTGGCGACCTTGACCGGAGCCGAGGAAGCTTTGGCCTCAGCCACCAGCGTTGGCACAGAGGCCGCAAGCTGGGACTCGTACATTGCGGCAAGACGACGGTCGGATTCCTTGAGCTTGGCAAGCAGCATGTTCACACGCTCGGCGAGTTCGTCGGGACGGGCGTTGACCATGTCGGAAAGCTGGGAAACCAGCGCGTGCTCGCGGGCGTTGAACTCATACGCGCCCTGGCCGACGACCGCGTCCACGCGGCGCACGCCGGAACCGATAGACGCCTCGGACATGATGTTGATGGCGCCGATCTTGCGACGTGGTCGATATGGGTGCCACCGCAGAGCTCGCGGCTCCAGCCGTCCTCGCCGATGGACACCACACGCACGATGTCGCCGTACTTCTCGCCGAACAGATGCATGGCGCCAAGAGCGATGGCGTCATCGAACTTCATTTCCTGAGTGGTGACGGCAAGGTTCTCACGAAGCTTCTCGTTGACGCGGGCTTCGACGGCGTTCATGGCGTCCTTGCTGGGGGCGCTGGACCATTGGAAATCGAAGCGCAGACGGTTCGGAGCGTCTTCGGAGCCACGCTGGGTGGCCTGCGGACCAAGTTCCTCACGCAGCGCCTTGTGCACCATGTGGGTGGCGGTGTGGGAACGTGCAATGGCTCCACGGCGCTCGAGATCGATGTTCGCGTTGACTTCGGCGCCCACAACCAGCGTGCCTTCGGTCAGACGGCACTGGTGGACGATAAGGTCCTTGATCGGCTTCTGCACGTCGTCGACCTCAAGCACCGCGCCATCGTCGGACAGAATCTCGCCCTGATCGGCGAGCTGGCCGCCGGCCTGCGCGTAGAACGGCGTGCGGTCGAGGATGACCTCGATGTTGGCCGGGCCGGTGACGGCGGGAACGGAACCCTTGCCCTCCTGCATGATGCCCAGAACTTGGCACGTGCGGACATGTCGGTGTAGCCAAGGAAGTCGATCGGCTGGAGCAGGGTCTTCTTGAAGTCGTCATAGACGGACAAATCCACGTTGTGGCGCTTCTTCAGCGCGTCCGCACGGGCACGGCTCTTCTGTTCGGCCATCAGCTCGCGGAACTTGGCTTCATCCACCTTCACGCCCTGGTCGGCGGCCATTTCGAGCGTGATTTCAATCGGGAAGCCGTAAGTGTCATGCAGCTTGAAGGCATCCTCGCCGGACACGAGATCCGAGCCGCCCTGCTTGGCCTTCGTCACGGCCATGTCGAAGATCTCGGTGCCGGATTCGAGCGTGCGGCGGAACGCGTCCTCCTCACCGTAGGCGGCTTCGGACACGTCGTGGAAGGTGTCGTTAAGCTCCGGATAGCTCGGTTCCATCGCGGCCTTGGAGGTCGGCAGCAAGGTCGGCATGACCGGCTCTGTCACGCCGAGCTCGCGCATGGCCTTGACGGTTCGACGCAGCAGGCGGCGCAGCACATAGCCACGGCCGTTGTTGGACGGACGGACGCCGTCGGACATGATCATCAGCGCGGAACGCACGTGGTCGGCCACGATACGGAAACGCACGTCCATGGCCTCGTCATCGCCGTAGGTGCGGCCGGAAAGCTTCTGCGCGGCTTCGATGACCGGGAAGACCTCGTCGGTCTCATAGATGTTCTGCTTGCCCTGCATCAGATAGGCGAGACGTTCCAGACCGGCGCCGGTATCGATGTTCTTGTTCTCAAGCTCGCCGACGATATGCAGGTCGGTCTTGGACTTGACGTTGTCGACCTCGTAGTTTTCGAACACGAGATCCCAAATCTCAATGTAACGGTTCTCGTCGCGATCGGGCCGCCTTCGACACCGTACTTTGGACCACGGTCTACATAGATTTCGGAGCACGGACCGCCAGGGCCAGGGCCACCGGTGGTCCAGAAGTTATCTTCCATACCCATGATCTGGATATGTTCAGGATCGACGCCTTCGTTCTTCCACATCGAGCGGGCTTCCTCGTCGTCGGTGAAAGTGGTCATCCACAGTTTCTCCGGATCGAAGCCGTAGCCGCCCTTATCCTGCGGGGTGGTCAGCAGCTCATACGCATAGTGGATGGCCTCCTCCTTGAAGTAATCACCGAAGGAGAAGTTGCCAAGCATCTGGAAGAACGTGCCGTGACGGGTGGTCTTGCCGACCTCGTCGATGTCCAGAGTACGCACGCACTTCTGGTTGGAAGCCATGCGGTGCTTCGGCGGGGTCTGCTCACCCATGAGGTACGGGATGAACGGAACCATGCCAGCGATGGTGAACAGAGTGGTCGGATTCGGAGAAATCAACGATGCCGAAGGAACGACAAGATGATCGTGCTGTTCGAAATAGTCAAGAAAGCGCTTCGCGATTTCAGAAGTGCGCATGTGGATTTGAGCTCCTTTGTTGTTGGAGGCCTGATGCCTTCCAAACGTGTGATTGGTTGCTTGAGCGTATCTGTCGGGCGGAAAACGACTACTCGTTCCGCGCCGCATATTTGCTGTTAAGTTCAGCCTCGCGGGCTCGACGCGTGGCATTGAACTCATTGACCAGACCTTCAAGCGTGCGCATGGTCACATGGTCCTGGTCGGGACCAAGCAGGAATTGGCGGGCGGTGTCCGGTGTGTTGGCTTTAACGTATGCCTGCGCTTTTGTGACAGCGACGACACCGATGCCCACGCCGATGAAGACCCAGAAAAGACGCTTGAACATCACTCCCCCTTATTGCCTGCCGCGTGATTGACGTCTCTCTTAGCCAAGAAAGACTGCACAGTGGACTTCAACGCATAGGTGGCGGACGCAACCTTGATGACGGGCTTGCCCAAGAACGATCCATATAGATCAGTCAGCGCGCCGACATTATTGGCCGTGGTGGACGCCGCGGCGGAGATCTTGTTGACATCCTCCAGGGACTTGTTCACCTGCTGCACCGTGGTCACGCTCTCGTCAAGCGCCGGAATCGCATGGTCTCCGGTGTCTTTGACGGTCTGCGCGATCTGGTCGAACAATTTGCCGAGACGGATCAGCGGGTAGATCATGAAACCGGCAAGCACCGCGAATGCAATTGCCGCAATCAGACCGGCGATCTCTCCAACACCCATCTTGTACCTCTTTTCAGCTCCACGGTTGCCCGCGAACACAATACCCGCATAAGACTAGTAAAAAGCCACGACTGTGGCAAATACGTTCACTGGTTGTACGAGACCACACTCACCGCGCGGTCCATGGGTTCGTTCGTGTCAAAATCAAGGCAGGTCACCGAACCGTTGGCCGGACGTTCGCTCAAATCGTATCCTTCCGGGGCGAATCGGTGCATAAGGCTCAACAATGTATTGCCGTGGGAGATCTGCAGCACGTGGTCGCCGTCCTTAAGCCGAGGGTTGTCCGCAATCAAAGCGAAGCCGTCCTCCACACGATGCCAATACTCGTTATCGGATTCGGCGTCATGGAACGGATCGGCTTCTTTGAGAGTCGCGGGTGGCGGCAAGCCCGTATTTGCGGACGATGTCGTTGTAGTTCTTCGCACCATGGGGACCACCGGCAGCGGTCCATGCGACGGACATGTCCTGTCCCTCGAAATAACCGTAGAACTGCTCACGGAAATGCATGTCGCTGACCAGTGACGGACGAACGTGTCCTGCGGCTTCGTTCGCATCGAGGATCCGTTGTGCCGTCACCTGGGCGCGTGTGGTGTCGGAGCAGTATGCCGCGGCGAATTCAATGTCCCGGAGTTTGGCGGCGGCCTTGTCCGCATCGGCAAGTCCCGCATCGGTTAACGGGGAATTCGACCATCCCTGGAGTCTGTTATATCGGTTGAAGAACGTCTGTCCGTGACGGACCAGATGAAGATGAAGCAACATGGTTTCCATGGTACCTGTGGAATCAGCCAAACGACATGCCGCCGGAAACGCCATAAAAAAACGAGAAGCCTCGCAACCGTAACGGCTGCGAGGCTTTCGCTGTATGTCCTTAAACTGTATGTTCTTACAGTATGGTGATCCAGATCAGCGGGCGTAGAATTCGACCACGTACTGGATGTTGACCTGCACCGGGATCTCCTCGGCTTCAGGCTTGCGGGTCAGGGTGGCCTTCAGGGAAGGCAGGTTGACGTCCAGATAGCCCGGAACCGGCGGCAGCACATCGCGGTGAGTGCCTTCGGCCGCAATCTGGAACGGAACCATGGTCTGGCTCTTGGCCTTGACCTGAATGGTCTGGCCAGGCTTGACGCGGTAGGACGGGCGGTCGACGATGTTGCCGTCAACGAGGATGTGGCGGTGAACCACGAACTGACGTGCCTGAGCGGTGGTGCGGGCGAAGCCTGCACGCAGGACCAGGGCGTCGAGACGGGTCTCGAGATCGATCAGCATGGCGTTACCGGTCTGGCCGGCGGTGTGGGTGCCCTTCTCGTAAGCGGCGCGGAGCTGCTTCTCGGAGATGCCGTACTGGGCGCGAAGACGCTGCTTCTCGCGCAGACGCACTGCGTAATCGGATTCAGTGCGGCGACGGGTGCGGCCGTGCTCGCCAGGAGCATACGGACGCTTTTCGAAGATGCGCTGAGCCTTAGGGGTCAGAGCGATGCCGAGGGCGCGGGAAAGACGCACCTGACGGCGGGAACGCTGAACGTCGTCATTGGTTTAATCCTTTGTTTGTTCTGTCGTTTGTCTGAACGGAACGTATGCCGAAGTCCGGCATACGCTGAGCCAGCCTCTCCAGTGCTTCTTCGCGCAATGCGCGAACGGCTTGACCCGCAATGCAGAACACCACGGATGGCCGCCGACCCACTGATGGGCTAAGACTCCAGACGGCATACGTCCTTCCGGGCGCACACCAATCGCTAATCATACACATGGGGGACGGACGAGATGCTCCGATTCACCTACATCGGCATGTCTTAAAACGTCAGGCCCGAGTAAGCACTCCCCTATCCATACGATAGGTATGGTCCACATAAGCAAGCGCGTCCGGATCATGGGTAACCATAAGTACCGAGGTACCGTCATCCGCTACTTGCCGCAGCAGCCGCATGACGATTGCGGTGCTTTCGGCATCCAGATCTCCTGTCGGTTCATCGGCGATCAGCAGTTTCGGCTTGTTCATCAACGCTCGGGCGATGGAGACGCGGCGCATCTCGCCACCAGAGAGCTCCTTCGGATAGCATGTCGCAAGCTCGCCTACAAGCAGTTGATCCAACAGATGTTGCGCGCGTTGCGTCAAATGGTCGGGCTGAGATGAAGAAGCCGTCTGCGTCGAAGCTGGTTGGATGACGTCGGGAAGGCCATCGACCACGACGGAAGACGCCGTCTGTTCCTGTGATTGTGCGTCATTCGTCCGTTCATCGATTTCGGTTTCATACCGAGACGGGTTGCGATGCAGCACTGCGGGAAGGACCACATTGTCGATTGCGGTGAGGTTCGGCAATAGTGTCTGGATCTGCGTGACGAAGCCGATGGTGCGGTTGCGCAAAATCGACATCTGTTTGTCGTTTAACGTGGTCACCTCGTTACCGGCCAGCAGAATCGAACCGGATGTAGGTTTCAGCAATCCCGTGACGAGATTGAGCAAAGTGCTTTTGCCGTTTCCGGATCTGCCGACGATCGCCATGAATTCGCCTGGATCGAGCGTGAGATTCACATCATCCACCGCGGGGAAAGGTTTACCTCGGCGTACGAATTCACGGGTAAGGCCACGAACCTCCAATATGGGCTGTTCCGGCATCACTCCCCCTCCCTCAGCGTCAGGTATGCCTGTGGGGCGGAAAGACGCACCGCTGTGGCGAGGGATGCGACCAGGCCCGTAAGCACGGCGAACAGGAGAGCGACGACTATCAGTACCGCCACTTTACCGACGCAATCTGCAGATACGGCAATTGAAGTTCCTTAGCGATCAGACCACTGAACGGAAACACGACCAACGAGGTACAGGTCACACCGATCACACCTCCAATAGCTCCGATGGTCGCCGATTCCTTGACGATAATGCCCACCAGGGTCGCACGATCGGCGCCGAGAATACGGTACGCGGCGAATTCACGCTTGCGTTCGTTCATAGCCGACGAAAACACCGCCAACATCACGACCAATCCCATAGTCCAGAACACCGTGATGAACACCGCCACATAGCGGATAATCACCTTGAGATTCGTTTTCGTCGTAGCCGTGATACCGCCCGGATACACATATCCCAAACTTTTGACCCCCGTGGCTTTTGCGATATTCGAGGCGACCTGTTGTGCGGAATATCCGTCCTTGACTTTGACGAGCACGGCGGACACCGCTTTGCCGGCGTATTCTCAGGAATCGCGGCATGTCCGACCTGCGCGGAATAGGAAACGACATCCGGCACCGTGTCCATGTTCACGAATATGGAATTGTCCAGTGACGTTCCGGTATCGGCCAGTTGCGCGGCCACGGGGAATTCATGACCGTACAGTTTGACCGTATTGTTGTCCGACACGTTGATGCTGGCGCCTGCTATGATTTGGCCGCGACGGAGTGTGCCGTCGAATTGCGAAGCCACCCAAGGAGTGATGACGAAGTCGGTGTCGGGGTTGAAGCCGATGATCTGCACCTTTTCGTCGCAGCAGGCTGCCGCAAGCGAGGAGATGTACGTCTGCACCGTGCTTTCGCCCACACCGTCCGCTTCGGCGATTTGGCTTCCAATGTCATTGGTGAAGTAGAACGTGCTCGAAGAGTTTCCCCGTGAGCAACGCCTCAGCCTGGTTTTTCGTGTTCTGCGGCGTGACCATCAGATCGGCGCCCATACGTTCCCGCATGCTGTTCAGCCCCGTTGTTCAGGTTCATGGAAAGCAGCGCGCCTCCATAGAACGCCACAGTGAGCATGACGACCACAATGACAAGCGCCGAAGTGCGGAATGGTTTGCGACGCAGATTGGCCAGCGGTAGTTTCGCAAGGGTGATATGCGGCACGTCAGCCACGCTTTGCCGGCTTGAGATCGAGATATACGGCGACTGCTGCGAGCACCGCCAGCAGCACGCCCAATACGATAAGCGTCGGCATCGTCACCATATGGCAATGCATCATGGAGCCTCTGCATACGCCTACCAGCATGGTCGGCACCAGAACGACAAGCACGCCCAGCACGGCATTGGCGAGATCCAATCCGACCCTGACCCGGCTTGGCGCGAAAAATCCGATTATTGCCAGCAATGCGATGACGACACCCAGTCCCAGAGCGACCCGAGCGGTGTAGCGGCATGCCATGGGCATGTCTTTGACGGCACACACATGCGCGAAGGTCTGCGGGGCGATGACAATCAGCGCGCCCAGAACAATCTGAGATATCGCGGCGAACAGTTTTCTTGGCATGGTTCTTCCTCTCGAAAAGCAAACATCGCCGATTATCGCAACAAATGCTCCGAAAGAAAAGACTTGTTTTTTCACTCAATCCGTGTTATGAGCCCACAACGGCGCCGCCACGAGGGGCGCCTATTGGAAAAGCCGTCAGAGCTTTTCAATAGGCGCCACACGAAGCAGCAATCGTTTGACGCCATCCGTGCCGAAATCGACGGTGATCACCGAATTCGCGCCCTTGTCCTGCGTTTCGATGACCTTTCCCAAACCGTAATGGTCATGGGTGATTCTGTCGCCTATCTGGAAATCCGAGATGCTCAATCCGTTGTTGCCGTCCAACGAACTTGCCGGAGCCGATTTCGTCAGATCCTTTGGCTTGGCGCGGCGCGTGGTGACCTTACCGGATTTGCCGGAGGGCTTGCCGGAACCGTATGACGACCGGGATGAGCCATACGAACCGTATGAGGACGAGCCAGAGTGCAATCCGCCAGAGAAACGGCGGCTTCCCGAGCCGTAGGAGGACCGTCCGGAACCATACGAGCTGTGCGATCCATGAGACGACCCATAAGTGGAATGCGATCCGCGAGAACCAGAACCATACGATGAGGAACCGTATGTCGACGATCCGTACATCGATTCGCCGAAGGAAGTGGATCCGAAATCGTCATCATCGTCCCACCCGCCGAACTCGTCGTCATCTCCCCAGCTGGCGCGCATGCGCTCCACACCGGCCTCACGACGTTTCCAATCGATGAGTTCATCCGGAATCTCATCCAGGAACTGGCTGGGCATCATGTCATTGGCCTGCCCCCATTGGGCACGCACCGCCGCACGGGTCACATACAGCCGACGCTTCGCACGGGTGATGCCCACGTATGCCAGACGACGCTCCTCGGACAGCTCGCTGGTGTCCTCCATGGCACGCTGGTGCGGGAACGTACCCTGTTCCATACCCGTAAGAAACACATACGGATATTCCAAACCTTTGGCCGTATGCAAGGTCATCATCGTGACCTTGCCGGAATCCTCGCCCTCTCCCGGCAACTGATCCGAGTCGGCGACCAATGCCGTGGTCTCCAGAAAACCGGCCAACGTGGCATCCGGCGTGTTCTGTTCGAATTCGGCGGCCACGGACTGCAACTGGGAAAGATTGTCCACACGCGAAGCATCCTGCGGATCCTCGGAACGTTGCAATTCCTCCAGAAGACCGCTTTTTATCCAATACTTCGGCCACCACTTCGGATGGTTTCGAATCATGTTCCTTGGCGAAATCGGCCAGCTCGTGCATCAGATCACGGAATGCGCCCAACGGTTTGGTGGTACGGCCTGTCATGCCTTCAATCTGGTCCATATGTTCAATGGATTCGAAGAACGTGAGGCCATGCGCGTCCGCGTAGCCGGCCACCAATCCCTCCGCGCGTGCGCCGAGTCCTCGTTTAGGCACATTGAGGATACGCCGCACGTTCACATTATCCGCGGGATTCACGATGGCCTGCAAATACGCGATGGCGTCCTTGACTTCCCTACGTTCATAGAATTTGGTGCCGCCGACCAGCTGATACGGCAGATTGGCGTTGATCATGGCCTCTTCCAGCGAACGTGACTGCGCGTTGGCTCGGTACATGATGGCGATGTCACGGTAAGCGACGTCTTCCTCGGTGTGGATTCGTGCGATTTCGTTCGCTATCCATCCGGCTTCCTGCTGTGCGTTGTCGGCGGCATAGCCGACGATTTTGTCGCCTTGACCAAGCGCCGTCCACAGTTTCTTCGGCTTGCGGTTTCGTTTTCGCGATCACCGCGTTCGCCGCGTCGAGGATGGTCTGCGTCGAACGGTAGTTCTGTTCGAGCATGATGGTTTTGGCGTTCGGGAAATCCTGTTCGAAGTCTTGGATGTTACGGATGTCCGCACCTCGGAACGCGTAGATGGATTGGTCGGAATCACCCACCACGGTAATCCAGCCTCGGTCCCACACGGCCCGCTCCCCTCGCCTGCGGGTCGGGCTGTTCGTCCGAATCGATGCCGGACAATTCACGTACGAGCACATATTGGGCATGGTTGGTGTCTTGATACTCGTCCACGAAGATGTAACGGAACCTGTGCCGATAGTATTCGCTCACCTGCGGGCAGGTTTGGAGCAATTCCACGGTGCGCATGATCAAATCGTCGAAGTCGACTGCGTTGGCGAGCGCCAGACGATGCTGGTATTCGGCGTAGACGACGGCGACCAGTTCGTCGACGTCGCCGGCGCTCACCTGGTATCCGCGCTGTCCCGGGATGTAATCGCAGTTCGCTTTTTTCAGCTGGTCTTTCCAGGAAACCAACGCGTTCTTGCAGTCGGATATCTTGCCCAGCAGCATGCGTGGCGTATACCGCTTCGTATCGATGTTCAGGTCGGCTGCGATCAGTTTGACCAGTCGCTCGCTGTCCGCGGTGTCGTAAATCGAGAAGCCCGATTTAAGGCCGATTTCCTTGCCGTCGCGGCGTAGGATGCGTACGCAGGCGGAGTGGAAGGTGGAGATCCACATATGTTCGGCTTCCGGCCCGACCAAAGTCACGAGACGTTCACGCATTTCCGCGGCCGCCTTGTTGGTGAAGGTGATGGCGAGGATGCTGCTTGCCCAGAAGCCATGCGCCAGCAGCCATGCGATGCGACGTGTCAGCACACGGGTCTTGCCTGAGCCTGCGCCGGCGCCGATGAGCAATGCCTGGCCGTAGTATTTCACCGCTTCTTCCTGTTGGGGGTTGAGTCCCTCTATCAGGCTCCGCGGATCGCACATCACAGGTCCCATGCTCTGTTCCACCGATTCCTCTTTTCTTCGCGCACGCTCATATTCAAACATTTGTTCGCAGCATTCATGTTTATCACATGAGCAGGTCAGGGGTCCGACTCGCACGGTCAATTGAGGCGCGTATGCTGAACTCCTATATACGGCTCGCCGTATGCCATCATCTGATGCCGCTTTCGCGGCCGACAAGATTAAGGGGTTTCATGAAGGAACTTGAAGAGCGCATTGCGCAACAAGGTACCGTCAAGCCCGGCAATGTGCTGAAAGTGGACGCGTTCCTCAACCATCAGTGCGATGTCGAGCTGTTCGACCATATGGGCGCCGCCTGGGCCGAGCATTTCAAGGGTAAGACCATCGATAAGATTCTGACCATTGAGGCTTCCGGCATTGGCATCGCCTGTGTCGTGGCCCGTCATTTCGGCAATGTCCCGGTGGTGTTCGCCAAGAAGGCGCAGTCCATCAATCTTGACGGCGACCAGTACACGACCACCGTGTATTCCTTCACCAAGCAGAAGGAGTTCCCTGTCATCGTGTCCAAGCGCTATCTCAATGAAGGCGACCACGTGCTGCTGATCGACGATTTCCTTGCCAACGGCAAGGCGTTAAAAGGCCTGATCGAGCTGTGCCATGAGGCCGGAGCCACTGTGGAAGGCATCGGCATCGCAGTGGAAAAGGGCTTCCAAGGCGGTGGCGACCAGCTGCGTGAGGAAGGGTACGACGTCGATTCCCTGGCAATCGTCGAATCGATGGATCCGGAAAACGGCACCATCGAATTCCGCTCCTGATTTTTTCAGTACGCTCAAACGATTATAAGAGAGGATGTAACAGTTGAGCGAAGAGAAGAACACAGAGAAAACCGAAAAAAGACGAAGGCAAAAGACATGAAAAAGGCGTGTCTTTTGAGGCGTTGAGCAGTCTTGACGCACCGGTGTCGTTCTGGAAGGGCATTCCGTTCGGCCTGCAGCACGTCATGGCCATGTTCGTGGCGAATCTCGCGCTATCTTCTTGGTGGCCACGGCCGCCAAGATGGATGCCGCGCAGTCCGCCGCCATCATTCAGGCCGGCCTGCTGGTCGCAGGTCTCGGCACCTGCCTGCAGCTGTACGGTGTGTGGCTGATTGGTTCCCGTCTGCCGATGGTCACCGGCATTTCCTTCACCTACGTCGCGGCCGCCATGTCGATCGCGCAGCATCAGGGTTATGGCGCAGTCGCCGGCGCGTGGTGCTTGGCGGCCTGTTGGAGGTCGTGCTTGGTTTGACGGCCAAGTATTGGCGTCGTTTCGTTCCGCCGATCGTTTCCGCGATTGTCGTCACCTCGATTGGTTTTCGCTCCTGTCCGTCGGCGCCACGAGCTTCGGCGGCGGTTCCGGCGCGAAGGATTTCGGCAGCTGGCAGAATCTGACGCTTGGCCTGATTTCGCTGGTGGCTTGCCTTGCGTTCCAGCTGCTCATGAAGGGCACCGCCAAGCAGCTTTCCGTGCTGTTCGGCCTTGTCGTGGGCTATGTGGTCGCGATTTTCATGGGAAAGGTCGATTTCTCCGGTTTCACCAATCTGCAGGTCGTGTCGGTGCCGCATTTCATGCCGTTCAAGCTTGAGTTTGATCCGGGTGCGATTATCTCCTTCGCTCTACTGTATGTCGTTTCCTCGGTTGAGGTGTTGGGCAGACACAGCGGCGCATTACCAAGGT
>ENA-OQCD01000346-OQCD01000346.1-human-gut-metagenome-genome-assembly--contig:-NODE-346-length-13048-cov-2.547171_pt1 | contig 13048 bp, 16 predicted proteins | sample MGYA00242755_ERZ504571 | MGnify/ENA primary metagenome ERZ504571 (study PRJEB26092, sample SAMD00036274) | human gut metagenome | host: Homo sapiens | study: EMG produced TPA metagenomics assembly of...
CGAAACCGCCGGCGAGCAGGCCGCGCAGGCGCTGAAGAACATCAAGCACATTCTTGACGCCGCAGGCACCGGCATCGAACACGTCTGCCGCGCCACCATCTACATGAAGAACGTCGAAGACTTCCACGAGATCGACGACGTGTATGCGCAGACCTTCATCGGCTCCGTGAAGCCGGCCCGCGTCGCGTTCGGCGGCAACAACATTCCGAAGGGCGCTCTCGTTGAGATCGACGCCATCGCTGTGCTCTGATTTCAGTGCGCTGATTGCAAATCTCCAGAAAATCCTTTTTCAGGCTCGTATGCGGTTTCTTACGCTGCATGCGAGCCTGTTTTGTTTATGCAATCTCAGGATTGCGCTAAAAGTGAACGGCAGGCAACATGATTCCACCGATTTCCGTATAGTAATGCGATTGGGTATTGTGCAAACGCATGCAAACGCAAGAACGCAAGAACGCGCCCATCCAAATATGAAGGAGCAGTCGCGCATGGCCGAATCGCAAGTCAACGCATCCACTGCAGACACTGACGCCGCTGAATCCGCTGAAGTCGAGCGGGGCGGTCTTGAAACGCAAGATGGAAACCCGCCATCTGACCATGATTTCGCTAGGTGGTGTGATCGGTACGGGCTTGTTCCTCAGCTCCGGCTACACGATTCACCAAGCCGGCCCTCTTGGCGCGATCATCGCGTATGGCATCGGATCCATGCTTGTGTATTTTGTGATGCTCAGCCTTGGCGAACTGTCGGTGGCCATGCCGTATGCGGGCAGCTTTCACCTGTATGCGAAGCGTTTCATCGGCCCCGGCACCGCGTTCACCATCGCCGTGCTGTACTGGCTGAATTGGGCGGTGGCGCTCGCTTCGGAATTCACGGCAGCCGGTCTGCTGATGCAACGTTGGTTTCCTGATTCGCCCGCGTGGATTTGGTCCGCCGCCTTCATTGCGGTGGTGTTCATGCTCAATATTCTGTCGGTGAGGCTGTATGGCGAGTCGGAATTCTGGTTCGCATCCATTAAGGTGTTTGCGATTATCGTGTTCATTGTGATCGGCTTGCTTGCCATGTTTGGTGCGATTCCGATTGCCGGTTACGATCACGCACCGCTGTTTGAGAATTTCTGTAATGACGGCTGGTTCCCCAATGGTGTGCTGCCGATTTTTTCGACGCTGCTGACGGTGGTGTTCGCGTTTTCGGGCACTGAGGTCGTTGGTGTCGCGGCGGGGGAGACGAAGGATCCGGCGCAGGCGATTCCGAAGGCCGTGCATACCACGGTGTTGCGTCTTGCGATTTTTTTTCATCGGTTCGATTGCGGTGATGTCCGCGCTGATTCCGTGGCATCGGTCAGGCGTCGACACGAGTCCGTTTGTGCTCGTGTTCCAGTCGATCGGATGCCGTTTGCCGGCGATGTGATGAATTTTCGTGGTGTTGACGGCAGTGCTTTCCGCTGCGAATTCCGGCTTGTACGTGTGCTCGCGCATGGTCTGGTCGCTTGCGCAGGAGGGTATGATCCCGCGCGTGCTCGGCAAGACGAATTTCCATGGTGTGCCCGTGTTCGCGGTGCTGTTCAGCATGGCTGGATCGCTGTTGGCGTTGTTGTCTTCCGTGGTTGCCGCTTCGACGGTGTATTTGGCGTTGGTTGCGGTTTCCGGCTTGGCCACACTGGTGGTGTGGGCGTCGGTTTCCGTCTGCCACTTGCGTTTCCGCAAGCAGTGGCTTGATCAAGGGCATTCGGCTGACGATTTGAAGTATCGTGCCCCCGGTTTCCCGTTCGTGCCGATTGCTGCGATTGTGATGTGCATCGGCGCGTTGGTTTTGGTGATTTGCGATTCGTCGCAGCGTTCCACATTGCTGTATATGATTCCGTTCGTTGCGATCTGCTATATCGGCTATTACGCTTCGGTGGCTTGGCGCAGGAAGCATGGCGAACTGCAGGATGATACGCGGGGCGATACGCAAGGCTGATTCTGTCTGCATAATCGGTAGACTTGGAGGAATGAGTCCAGAAGCGCTTAGTGAACTGATTTTCAATATTGCCAACAACCTTGTGAATGAAGGCAAGGCTGGCACCCTGACCACCGATCTCATCCCTCCGCAGGCCAAATTCGCCGTCATGCGTCCGAAGGACCGCGCACACGGCGATTGGGCATCGAACGCGGCCATGCAGCTGGCCAAGAAGGCCGGCATGAAGCCTCACGATTTCGCCGAACTGTTCGCCGCGGAACTCGCCAATGCCGATGGCATCAAGTCCGTGGAAGTGGCCGGCCCCGGCTTCATTAACATTGTGCTTGATTCCGCGTCCGCCGCAGCCGTGGTTGACACTGTGCTTAACGAGGGTGCGAACTACGGCAAGAACGACCATCTTTCCGGCAAAACCCTGAATCTTGAATTCGTGTCCGCCAATCCGACCGGTCCGATCCATATCGGCGGCACCCGTTGGGCCGCGGTCGGCGACTCCATGGCCCGCGTGCTTGAGGCGAACGGTGCCAAGGTGGTGCGCGAATACTATTTCAACGATCACGGCGAGCAGATCAACCGTTTCGCCAAGTCGCTGGTCGCGGCAGCCCACGGTGAGGAAACCCCGATCGACGGTTACAAGGGCGCTTATATCGATGAGATCGCACGTCGCGTCATCGATGAGGCCAAAGCCGACGGTATTGCGATTCTCGACCTGCCGCGCGTCGACGGTGGCGTTGACAACGATGGCAATCCGCTGGGTGAGGGCGATTCCGAACAGCGTGAGGAATTCCGCAAGCGTGCAGTGCCGATGATGTTCGACGAAATCCGCAAATCCATGAAGGATTTCCGTGTGAATTTCGACGTGTGGTTCCATGAGAACAGCTTGTATTCCGATGGCGAAGTCGACAAGGCGATCGCCGATCTGCGTGAACGCGGCGACATTTACGAAAAGGATGGCGCAACCTGGTTCGAATCCACCAAGCATGGTGACGACAAGGATCGTGTGATTATCAAGTCCGACGGCAACTACGCGTATTTCGCAGCTGATATTGCTTACTATCGCAACAAGCGTCATCGTGACAACGATCCGGCAGACATCGCCATTTACATGCTGGGTGCCGACCATCACGGCTATATCGGCCGCATGATGGCCATGTGCGCCGCATTCGGCGACGAACCTGGCGAAAACATGCAGATTCTTATCGGCCAGCTCGTCAACGTGCTGAAGGACGGCAAGGCAGTGCGCATGTCGAAGCGCGCCGGCAATGTGGTGACCATCGACGATCTGACGACGCTATCGGCGTGGATGCCTCCCGTTATTCGTTGGCACGCACCGACTACAATTCCCCCGGTCGACATCGACCTGAACCTGCTCGCTTCGCATTCCAACGAGAATCCGGTGTACTACGTGCAGTACGCGCACGCCCGCTCCTGCAATGTGGACCGCAATGCGGCTGCTGCCGGCATCACCTACGAGGGTGCCGACGTGAGCCTGCTCGACACCGCCGCCGACGGCGAAGTGCTTGCCGCGCTCGCCCAGTGGCCGGCCCTGCTGCGCGAAGCCGGAGACCTGCGCGCCCCGCATCGCGTAGCCCATTACTTGGAAGACCTCGCCGCCACCTACCACAAGTGGTACAACGTGGAACGCGTGGTGCCTATGGAGCTCACCGATCCGGAAGCTCGCGGCGAACAGGCTGAAGCCCTGCGCATCGCCAAGCTCCGGAACCGGCTCGTGCAGCCGCACGTTTGAAGCTCAATGACGCCGTTAAGACGGTTATCGCCGAAGGCCTTGACCTGCTTGGCGTTGCAGCCCCAGACAGGATGTGATCGCCATGCAGTCACCCCCATCTGGCCGGCCGGCTCCAACGTGAACGAGCAAGGTGAAATCACGTTCCATGGCCGCACTGCCGAAAGCCTGCTGAACGAATTTGGTTCGCCGCTCTACGTCATCGACACCGATGACGTGCGAGCCCGCGCCGCCAAATTCGTCAAATCCGCGGCAAATGCGTTCAACAACACCGTAACCCACGTCAGCTTCGCCGGAAAAGCACTGCTTTCCAAGGAAATCTGCCGTATCGTCACCGAATCCGGCATGCTGATCGACACCTGCACCATGGGCGAGATGCGCATCGCGCTCGCCGCGGGCGTTCCCGGACGGCGACTCGTGCTGCACGGCAACAACAAGTCCGATGCGGAAATCGAACTCGCCATTACCGAGGCTTCGCCAAAATCGTGGTGGACGAGCCGAACGAGCCGGCCCGCATCGCCGAAATCGCCAAGCGTCTCGGCAAGCGCGCTCGCGTGATGTTGCGTGTTACGTCCGGCATTCATGCGGGCGGCCACGAATTCGTGTCTACCGCGCATGAGGACCAGAAGTTCGGTGTCGCCTTGCTGCCGGTTGGTGCCGATGCAAGCAAGCTGAACGTGCTCGACGATTTGGCTGACGTGACCCCCGCAGGGTCGAACGCACGCCTAGGCGAAAGCGAAGCCAACTCCGGGCGAAAGCGCAGAACGCCAAACTGCAGTACGACATCAAATACCCGTACGACATGAGCCACGAGAAGGTTTCCGAAGGCGACCGCAAACTCGCCGAAGCCATGACCATGGTGGCTGATGGCCCCGCGCTCGCCGTATTGAAGGAGATCTACCGCCATCAGGACGTGCTCGAATTGGTCGGCGTGCATTCGCATATCGGATCGAACATTCACGATGCGGACGCTTCATCCAGGCCGCGAAGCGCATGATGCTGCTGCGCAAGACCTTCTACGCCACCGACGCATACACACTGCCGGAGGTTGACTTGGGCGGCGGCTATTCCGTGGCCTACACCGATGGCGAGGATTCGATGGATCTCGATACGGAACTTGCCCGCCTTGCCGATGCGGTCACCACCGTGAACCGTGCGCTCGGCATGCCCGCTCCGGTCATCTCGTTCGAGCCGGGCCGTTGGACGGTCGCCCCGACCGGCGTCACCCTGTATCGTGTGGGCACGGTCAAGCCGGTGCAGCTTGCCGGAACCGCGAAAGACAAGGCTGGCAATCCGGTTACGGAACGCGTGTACGTGTCTGTCGACGGCGGCATGAGCGACAATATTCGCCCGGCATTGTATGGATCGGATTACACTGCGAGAATCGCCAATCGTGAGGGTTCCAGCGAAACCAAGCTGTGCCGTGTGGTCGGCATGCACTGCGAATCGGGCGATATCCTCGTCAACGAGGTGCGTCTTCCTGCCGACATTCAGCGTGGTGACGTGCTTGCGGTGCCTGTTACGGGTGCATACGGTCGCACGATGGCCAGCAACTACAATCAGGCGCTGATTCCTGCGGTTGTTGCCGTATCCGAGCAAGAAGCGCATGTGATGATTCGCCGTCAGACGGTCGATGATCTGCTGGATTGGGATGTGAGCGAATAGCGATTCGTGGCGTTCGCTCGTGTTTCGTATTGTTCATGGCGATTCGTCTCAAATTGCGGACGCAGCGTGGATGCGGTATGGGCGGTTTTCGGGGCAAAGCTCGGAAACCGTCCATTTTCGTATGATTTCGCGGTCTTACGTCATATCGGGACCGTACAATAGGCAGGGTTACTCCAATACTTCACATTCAAGGGAGGATGCCTTGGCACAGGAAGATGTTGCGCCGATTCGCGTTGGATTGTTGGGCGCGGGCACGGTCGGCTCTCAGACCGCACGCCTGCTGGTGGAGCAGAAGGATGAGCTCGCCGCACGCATCGGACGACCGATCGAACTGACCGGCGTCGCCTGCCTTGATCCGTCGGAAACCGACCCGTTCCCGTGGATCGACAAGTCCGTGGTGACCACCGACACCATGAGCGTGGCCACCAATGCCGACATTGTGGTCGAACTGATCGGTGGAACCGGCGTGGCCCGCAAGTTCGTGCTTGCGGCCATCGAATCCGGCGCTTCCGTGGTTACCGCCAACAAGGCGCTGTTGGCCAAGTATGGTCCAGAAATCTATGCCGCCGCCGAAGCCAAGGGCGTCGATATCTACTTCGAGGCTTCCGTGGGCGGTGCTATTCCGTTCCTCAAGCCACTGCGTGAATCCCTCGTCGGAGACAAGGTGACGAGCATGCTCGGCATCGTCAACGGCACCACCAACTACATTCTCGACGAAATGACCACCAAGGGTCTTGATTTCGACGACGTGCTGAAGGACGCTCAGGCCAAGGGATACGCCGAAGCGGATCGACCGGGGACATCGAAGGCTACGATGCGGCCAACAAGGCGGCCATCATGGCCACGCTCGGCTTCCACACCAACGTGACCATCGACGATGTGTCCGTTGAGGGCATCACCAAGATCACCGCCGACGATATTGCTGCCGCAACCGCCGAAAACAAGGTCATCAAGCTGCTGGCCGTGGTGGAGAATGGCGAGGCGGCGTGTCTGCCCGCGTGTATCCGGCGCTGATTTCCAACGAGCATCCGCTGGCTTCCGTGCATGGTTCCTTTAACGCGGTGTTCGTGAAGGCCGAAGCGGCTGACGATCTGATGTTCTACGGTCGTGGCGCTGGCGGCGCTCCGACCGCTTCCGCAGTGGTCGGCGATGTGGTGACCGAAGCACGTCACATCGCACAGGGCTGCACCGGCCCGACCATTCCGTTGTATAAGGATTTGAAGAAGGCTCCGATCGAGGCTTCCAAGGCCGAGTTCGCGGTGCGTTTCGTGATTCACGACAATCCGGGCGTACTTGCGGCCATTGCGGCCAGGTTCGCCGAGCATGGCGTGTCCATCAATGGTGTGAACCAGGATCTCAAGCCCACGCTGAAGGATCCGGGCTACGACGGCGAACTGCAGCAGCTGCGCCTTGTCACGCACATGACCGACGAGCTTACCCTGCGTGAAACCGTGAAAGACGTGTGTGCACTCGACTGCGTGGTTGGCGAGCCTTCCATCCTCCGCGTGCTCAACTAACAGTTATGAGACGGCTGCTCAAATCGTTGCGATTTGGCGGCCGTCTCTTTATTCATATTCCGGCTGCTGTGTTGGGCAATTGCTTGCCGATTGTTTACTCAATCGCCCGCTGATTATGGGCTTGAATTTGACTCTTGTATTCGGTGATACGGTGCTACATTTGTAAAGAAGATGTGACGAAGGACGACGAGATATGACTCCAGTTACTCGTAAAGTGCGTGTGCGTGTTCCGGCTACCAGCGCCAATCTTGGTTCTGGCTTTGATACGGTCGGACTTGCTCTGGACTACCACGACGAACTTGAATTCACGCTGAGCGCCGATCCGGTGAACACTGCGGCTCAGGTGATGATCGAAGGCGAAGGCGCCGATACTCTCCCGCGTGACGAAACCCACTTGGTGGTTTCCACGTTCCGCCGCGCATGCCAGACCTTTGGTCTGGGCCGTGTGGGCTTCATTCTTCAGGCTCACAACAACATTCCTCAGGCACGAGGCATGGGCTCTTCCGCAGAGGCCATTGTGGCGGGCATCGCAGCCGCGGCCGCCTTCGCGCAGGACGACGAACTCAACCGTGATGCCGTGTTTGAGCTTGCCGCCGCCATCGAAGGCCATCCGGACAACGTGGCTCCGGCCGTGTACGGCGGGCTCACCATGTCTTGGGACATGGAAACCCCCGAAGGTGTCGGTTCCGTGCCCGATTCCGGGCGGCGAACCGCTGCATAAGGGCTTCCATACCATCAACTATCGCGTTGCCGACGATCTGACCGCCGCCGTGTTCGTGCCGGATTATGAGCTGTCCACCGAAAAGGCACGCCAGGCGCTGCCGGGCCAGCTGGCGTTCAAGGATGCCGTGCACAATGTGTCTCGCGTGAGCCTGCTGCCGGCCGCCATGAATCCTGCGATGCTGGCGACTGGTCAGCGTCAGGACGCAACGCGTTGCTGTTCGCCGCCACGCAGGATCGTCTGCATCAGCCGTATCGCGCTCCTTTGATGGAACCGTCGTGGACGCTGATCGAAAAGCTGCGTTCCCATGGTTTCGCTTCCATGGTTTCCGGCGCCGGCCCATGCGTGCTCGTGCTGCATCATGGCGACGCTCGCGAACAGCTGGGACAGCTTGCTTCCGAAGAGCTCGCTTCCGGTCATTGGCGTGTGCTGCATTTGGGCGTCGACACCAAGGGTGTGCAGGTGGAACGCGCATGAACAACTCCATTCCGCTGATTCTCGCTTCCAAATCCAAGCCTCGCCGTGACGTGCTTTTCTCGGCGGGCATTTGCCCCACGATTCGCGTATCGAACGTGGACGAGCCGGCGGCGCTCGAACGTGAGGCGGCCGCCATGGGCGTTGCCGTAAGCGATCTGAGCGTGGAACAGCGGGTGATGATTCTCGCTACGGCCAAAGCCGAAGCCGTACATCAGGCGTATCGGAACGTTGCCGCCACCGCTGCGGCGGCGCACGGCGATCGTGTGGTCGGATTTCCGCTGAAAGCCGTTGCCGAATCTTCCGAACATTCGGATAATGCTGAAAATACTGGGGATTCCGCATCTTTAGAACATCATCGTGTTACGTTGCGTGCGGACGAAGTGCAGTCCGCCTCCGATGTGAAGACCCGCGATTTTTCGGGAGTCACCATTCCTACGATCACCGAATCGATTGCTGATTTCGTTGATGGCAAGCCGAGCCTGACCCGTGCGAAAGTCGGTCCGCTGATTCTTGGCTGCGATTCCATGTTCCTGCTTGACGGCGAATGCTACGGCAAGCCGCATAGCGCTGAGGTGGCTCGGGAACGACTGCGTGCCATGCGTGGCGCCACCGGTGAATTGTGGACGGGCCAGTTGCCTGATCGACTTCGCCACCGGGCGTATCGCGCGAGGCGCGAGCAGGGCAACGCTGCACTTCTGCGAATATTCCGACACCGATATCGAACGGTACATCGCCACCGGAGAACCGTTGGAAGTGGCTGGTTCCTTCACGCTTGAGGGCTTCGGCGGAGCATTCATCGACTCCATCGAAGGCGATCCGCACGGCATTATCGGCCTGAGTCTTCCGCTGGCGCGCCGTTTGGCCGCCGAGCTTGGCGTGGAATGGACCGATCTGTGGAATGTGACGCGAGCCGATCAAGAACCGAACGTCGAACACGATTCGCGAACCGGTGCCGCGAAGCCGCTTCCTCCCAAGGAAAACGTGCATCAGCCGGGTGATGGCTGGGTTGATTGCGCGTGCGGTCGCAAGCATTGGGGCACGAACGGCGCGTCCGGCGTGCTCTTGGCCCGCCGAAGCGAACAGACCGGCGAAGTGACGCACGTTGTCATGCAACATCGCGCGGTGTGGAGCGCGGAAGGTGGCACATGGGGCATTCCAGGAGGTGCCACCGCCGACGGTGAAAGCCCGATCGAGGGCGCGCTGCGCGAATCGTACGAGGAAGCCAACATCACGCCGGAAGATATCGACGTGGTCGGATCATACTGCGAAGACCACGGACCGTGGGCCTACACCACCGTGTTCGCTTTCGAAAAGCCGGGGCACCGCGTGGAGCCGAAGGCCAACGACGACGAAAGCATGGAAATCGAATGGGTGCCGATTGAGGAAGTCCCCAATCGTAAACTGTTGACCGCCATGCGTACCGACTGGCCGAATTTCGCTGCGCGACTCGCTCAAATGGCTGAAAAAATAGCGTCTGTTAGCGCTAACCGAAGTTGCGTGTAGAATAGTCGAAAAGTAACAACGGTAGTGTGCGGAAGGCGACGGAGCATGGCAGGCAAGCGCAAATGCGGCAAACAAAACGCCCCCTCGATGTTCCGAAGTGGCGAAAAATGGCTGGTGTCAGCCATCAAACGGTGTCGCGCGTCATCAATCATTCCCCCGACGTGTCTGATGCCACCCGCGAAAAAGTACAGAAAGCCATCGACGCGCTTGGATACCGTCCCAGCATTCCGCGCGTGCCCTCGCTTCGCATCGCTCCCGCACCATCGGCTTGGTTGCGGGCGGCAACGCTTTTATGGTCCGATTTCCGCGATTTCCTCGATTGAGGCGATGGCGAGGCAGCATGGACTGTTCATGTCGGTGAGCATGGTGCACGAGGCGCTCTGCTCGCAGACGGAATTCGACGAATTGTGCTCAACGTTCGATGAGATGAACGTGGACGCGTTCATTTTCCTCACGCCGACGGATGTTATGTTTTCCGCGCCTGCTTGCGCAGATCACGCAGCCGCGCGTCATCGTCACCTCCACGCACGGCAGCATCAGCGTGCAGGATGGTTTGCGCTTGATGAAACCGGCCGACCGTCGCCGAGTATCCGTAGTGGGAGTGGACCAATGGTCGGCCATGGCCGACGTGATGCATTGGTGGTCGAGCATGGGCATCGTTCCGTGCTTTATTTCGCAGGTACGAGATGGCGTGACGCCGCCACGCGTTTGATGGCGTGGAATAAGCTGTGCGCGGCCAATGCGGTGAGTTCCGTCACCGTGCAATGCGAAACCTGGGAATCGACTGAAGCGTATGGCAAGATGAACCATATTCTCGAAAACATCGGTCGTACCGGCGGAAATCTGCGACGTGCATGGTGTGTGCGAACGACAGCCAGGCGGTTGGTGTGTCTCGTGCGCTGCATGAACATGGCATGCGTATTCCGCAGGATGTGAGCTTGGTCGGTTTCGACGACATGCCCGCCATGGACAACATGTACCCGCCGCTGGCCACGGTTCGCCCGGATTTTGAACAGCTTGGCGTTGCCGCCATGCGTGAGACGCTGTTTTTGCTGGGGGAGGGCGATGAGAATTCGTTCGCCTCGTCGCAGCATGGCGTCGGCCTGATTCCCGCGAAGGTGATCGGCCGCACTTCTTTGGGCACCGCCAGCCGTCGCTGAATATTTCCTGCGATTTTTGTATTTTCTTGTGATTCTCGTATCTCTTTTTGCCGCATGTGCTGCGATTGCCGGATTTCGCAATGCCGGTATATCAAGAAAATCGGCTGACGATCTGCCGGTAGTACGTTGACGATTGCGTGACACGTCGAACTTGTATAGTCGCCACTTTCTGTTTAGAATAGTGAGCGTTAACAGTGAGCGCTAACATTCCGTCGACAATGTGGTTGTGAGGCGCTCGGATGCAAGGAGTTTGAAACTATGGCGCAAGAGCAGGGACTTGACGATCGCATCGCGCTGACCGCCGAGAAAATCCGCGCTGGCAAGACGAGTCTGGGCATCGAATTCGGCTCCACCCGAATCAAGGCCGTGCTCATCGACGACACGTACACCACCATCGCAGCCGGCGACTACGGCTGGGCCAGCCACTTGGAAGACGGCCTGTGGAGCTATTCGCAGGAAGAAATCTGGACCGGGCTGCAGACCGCATACGCGGCGCTCGCCGAAGATGTCGAAAAACGCTTACGGCGAAAGCTCACCCGCGTGGGACGCATCGGCTTCTCCGCCATGATGCACGGCTACCTCGCCTTCGGCAAAGATGGCGAACTGCTGGTGCCGTTCCGCACCTGGCAGAACACCAACACTTCCGAAGCACACGAGAAGCTTTCCGAACTGTTCCAGTACAACATTCCGGAACGCTGGTCCATCGCACACCTGTACCAGGCCGTGCTCAACAACGAAGAGCACATCGGCAAGGTCGATTTCTTCACCACCCTCGCCGGCTACGTGCACTGGAAGCTCACCGGCAAGAAGGTGCTCGGCGTTGGCGACGCATCCGGCATGTTCCCGATCGACCCTACCACGCACACCTACGAAACCGAATTCATTGAGAAGTTCAATGCGATTCCGGAAGTCGCAGCCCAGCCGTGGAAGCTTGCCGACCTGCTGCCGGAACCGCTGGTTGCAGGCACTCCTGCGGGCACGCTGACCGAAGAGGGCGCCAAGCTGCTCGATCCGACAGGCACGCTGCAGCCGGGAATCACATTCGCTCCGCCGGAGGGCGATGCTGGCACCGGTATGGTGGCCACCAACTCCGTACGCGTGCGCACCGGCAACGTTTCCGCCGGCACCTCCATCTTCGCCATGGTTGTACTCGAACGCAAGCTGGAACGCCTGCACCCGGAAGTGGACCTCGTCACCACTCCGGCAGGCGATCTCGCAGGCATGAGCCACGCCAACAACTTCACCTCCGACCTCAACGCATGGGTTGGTCTGTTCGGACAGTTCGCAGCTGCAATCGGCACTCCGGTCGACGCCGGCACCCTGTATGGCACGCTGTTCCGCGCCGCCATCGCGGACGATGTTGACTCCAACTGCGGCGGACTCATCAACTACCCGTTCCGCTCCGGCGAATTCCTCGCAGGACTGCCCGAAGGCCGCCCGCTGTTCGCGCGCGGTCCGGAAGCCCGCATGAGCCTCGGCAACTTCATGCGCGCCCAGCTGTTCAGCGCATTCTCCCCGGTGAAGATCGGCATGGATGTGATGACCAAGGACGAAGGCGTTGCCGTTGACTCCCTCGTCGGCCACGGTGGCATCTTCACCACCCCGAGGTTGCCCAGAAGATTCTCGCAGCCGCATTCGATACGCCGATCAAGGTAATGTCCACCGCTGCCGAAGGCGGCGCATGGGGCATGGCCGTGCTAGCCGACTACCTGTGGCACGCCGACCAGCCGCTCGACGAATTCCTTGACGCTCGTGTGTTCGCCGATGCCGCTTCGACCACGGAAAATCCGGATGAAGGCGATGTCGCAGGATTCGAGGAATTCTTCGATCGCTTCCGCAAGGGACTGCCGATTGAGCATGTTGCAATCGAAAGCATTCCGCTGGAAACCAAGTAAATAAATATTTTAAAAACTTATTTCAATTTGAAAGGAAATGATTATGGCTACTTTGGCTGATTATGGTCCTGAGGTTCGTGCCGAGGTCAAGCAGGTGCGCGAGGTCGTGGCGACCTTGCACGAGCAGCTGATCAAGTGGAACCTGGTGGTGTGGACGGCTGGCAACGTGTCGCAGCGCTTGCATACCGCGGATCTGATGGTGATCAAGCCGTCGGGACTGCGTTACGAGTATCTGACGCCGTCGAGCATGGTGGTGTGCGATCTGGACGGCAACGTGGTGGACGGTTCGGAGGCTCCTTCCTCCGATACCGCGTCGCATGCGTACATCTACCGTCATATGCCGGACGTGTACGGCGTGGTGCACACGCATTCGACGTACGCGACGGCGTGGGCGGCGACGGGGCAGAACATT
>ENA-OQCD01000347-OQCD01000347.1-human-gut-metagenome-genome-assembly--contig:-NODE-347-length-13040-cov-4.462944_pt1 | contig 13040 bp, 17 predicted proteins | sample MGYA00242755_ERZ504571 | MGnify/ENA primary metagenome ERZ504571 (study PRJEB26092, sample SAMD00036274) | human gut metagenome | host: Homo sapiens | study: EMG produced TPA metagenomics assembly of...
AAGCTTAGCGAAAAAGACTCCCCCGTAACTGCCTTAATAGAACCCGTAACTCGGCAAAATCTTGGTGCTCTGCGCCCACAGGGTCGGCACGGGTAAGCCGGACAGAACGGGATAGAACCAGGCAAAGCACACCAGCGCCGCAATGCACAGCCCCGCGCCAATCTTTTTGGCGCGGTCCTGCCGCTTCATCTGCGTTAAAACCAGCACAATGGCCGTCAACGCAAAGACCGAGCTGGGGAAGTAATGGTGTACATGAAAGTGCAGCGCGATACCAGCATCCAGGAAAGCAGCTGGCTGGCGTACAAGATCAGAACGCCCGCTCCCTTTGCCGTGCCGCGAGCCGAAACCTGGCGCCACAGCAGCAGCAAAATGCAGAACAGCCCCGCCCAGCAAATGACCGGGTTATAAAAACCCGCAATGCTGCCCTGAAGCCCAGCTTCCAGGTAAGAATTTTTGTAATACCACACTGGGCGCAGGTCCAGCAGCCAGGTGTACCAGCGGCTTTCAAACGGGTGGGTTGCTTTCAGGGTGGAATGGTACCAGTACATGTAGGTTTGGCAATCCCACCAATCCCGCAAACCAAAGGTAGGGTCTTTCCACCAATAAGGCAGGTAGGATGCAAGATAGATCAGGAACGGCACAACGATGTAAAACGCCACACCGCCCACAGCAGCCATCCGGAATTCTTTCCAGAAACCCGGCTGTTTTTGCTTCCAGCGGGCATACAGCACACCCAGGTACAATACCGCAAGCCCTGCCCCGGCATAAATTCCGGTCCACTTGGATGCACACCCAAGCCCAAATGCCACGCCGCCCAGCGTCATGGGCAGCAGCGAGCCGTTTACGCCGTTTTGCAGCACGCTCTGGCAATACCATACCATAAAATATGCGCCTAACAGGATAAAGAACGTACCGTAAATATCGATTGTGGCAATGCGGCTTTGGGAAAATCGCATGAACCCAGCGGCAATCAGCGCACCTGCCATGGCCCCGGCCCAGCGTTTGTGGGTCAGACGGCGGGCAAAGCACCACATCAGCGGCACCAGCATCACGCCGAACAGCGTTCCGGCACAGCGCCAGCCAAAGGCTGTCATTCCAAAAATAGCAATGCCCAGCATGATAAAATCTTTGCCCAGCGGCGGGTGGGTGGTTTCGTATGCCGTCATGCGGTGCAGCATTTCGTACCCAGTACGGCCATGATAGATTTCATCGAAATACATGCTGTTCAGCTGGCTGATGGCATCTGGCACTTCGCTCTGCTCATCAAACAGGGCATCGCCGCCCGTTACCGGCACCAGCGCACCGGTGGCATCCCGCAGGGCCAGTTCAAACATCTGCGCATTTTCAATCGTTGCGGTCAGGGTCTGCCCTGCCGGAGCCGTGATGGCCGTTTTGCTCCAGCAGAACGGCGTTGCATAGCTCAGTTCCTTCTGGTACAGCTCATTGCCCGCTGCATCCGTGATGCGCAGGCTGCCGCCGTGGAAATGCCGGGGTACACCCAGATTTCCACCGCGTCCTGTTGCGGGGTAAAGTCGATGGTTGCCGTGCTGTCCGTAGCATCCACAGGGTTCTGCGGTGCTTTCATGCTGCCAAGGTAGGCAAAGCTCACCACAGCAACGATCAACGTCAGCGTTGCCAAGGCTTTCTTCTCTTTAGCCGTCCAGGCAGGCTGCGGATCAATGCGCAGGGTGCACAGTTCCAGCTTTTTCTGCACTGTTTTTGTTTTATCTTTTTCGATGGTTTCCACTTTTGCCAGTGGAGAAATCGCTCCATGGCGGCAGATGGCCCACGCGGTGAAAGCCAGCAGCACAAAGGCTGCCGTTTCGGCAAAGCCCACTGCCATGGCAAACTCGCGGCTGGTATCGCTGCTGAGCCACTCGTCATCGCTGCCTACCAGGGTATACACAGTTTCCAGGTTCAAGAAGCCCGTTATCGACAGACCAAACCCGGCGCCATACAGACGGATGTCATTCCAGCGCGCCGCAGCAAGCAGTACCAGCAGCATGCCCAGCACCAGGTAACGCTCGTGCATGCAATGGGCAAAGGTAAAAATTCCCACCGTATAAAACGCTGCCAGCAGCAGCGGGGAAAACTGCCCCGCCCGCCAGCTGATGACCGCCAGCACCACAAGCAGCACCGTGATAACAGCGATGTTGAAAATGCCCAGCACTTTCCAGCTCAGGTTAAACACCGGGCAAGCATCCAGCGCCTGCCAGTTGCCGCCCAGCGCTGCAAACCAGTTGAACGCATTGATGGTGGCATACTGGTAGCCAGACGCCGTGGTGATGTACTTATCGATCAAGGACGGCACCAGATTTTTTGCCCCGTAAAACGGCAGGCCCGCCAGCAGCGGCGGCAGCAAAGCCAGCGCAGCACCGCCAAAAATCTGGCCGACCGATTTCAGCGGGCTTTTGCCATTCCGCACGGCATCCGCAATAGCCACCAAAAAGCAGACGGCCAGCACCGGCCCAGCCAACAGTGCCTGCGGCTTGATGGCCAGCGCCACGCCGTACAGCACCGCAGCGAGCAGGTAGCGGCGCTCTTCCAGCAGCCAGAAGCAGAGCAGCAGCGGCAGCGCAAAAGCCCCATCGATCTGCTTCCAGATGCCGGTATCAAACAAGGTCAGCGGGCAGAACGCCGCAAACAGCACCAGGCAGCGCTGTGCCCTGCCCTGCCCCATATACCGGCGGCTGATATGGTCCAGCAGCACCACGGCGGCACAATCACAGATTGCGGGGATCAGTGCCAGCAAAAAATAGGTCCAGCGGGATTCATAGCTCAGTTGGAGCGCCTTGCGCACCAGGCTGACCAGCCCCAGCACAAGGATGTAGCCGGGCGGGTAGTCCGCAAAATAATCGGCGCTGTAAAAGGCCGCGGGACCTTCGCTGGCCAGCTTATCCCCCCAGGCCACAAAGCAGCTCATATCATAGGTGTAGCCTTCAGTAACAAGGGCCAGCAGCAGGCGCACGGCAAGCGCTGCGGCCAATATAATATACAGCGTTCGCTCTTCCTGTTTGGTTCTGGTATTTGTCATTCTAAACTCTCCAGATAATGCAGCGTATTTGCCGCTGCAATAAAATAAGGAACTGGAAGCAGAGGCAGATGCTTCCCTGTTTCCAATTCCTTTGTTTTGCCGTGATTGTGCAGTAATAATTATAGCTTGGTCAGCTGCGGGCCCTTGGCGGTGTCCATCACATTCCAGCCCAGCTCAGTGATTTTGGCGCGCAGAGCATCGGCGCGGGCAAAGTCCTTGGCCTTTTTGGCTGCGGTGCGCTCTTCCACCAGCTGCTTCACTTCGTCGGGGGCTTCCTCAGCCTTGCGGTTGTACATCAGGCCCAGCACACCGGTCAGCTCGTCAAACGTGGCGGCGGCCTTTTCCAACGTACCTAATCGGCAGCATCGGACATGGTGTTGATGTCCTTAACGAACTCAAAAATGGCGGCCAGCGCATCGGGGGTGTTCAGGTCGTCATCCATGGCGGTCTTGAACTTTTTTGCGTGCTTCTTCGCACTTTTCAGTCAGGGCAGTGTCAGTGCCATGGACATTGCGGATGGCAAAATCCAGGTTATCGCGGCAGGTGTACAGGCGCTCCAAGCTGTTCTTGCAGCTCTCGATCAGGTCCACCGTATAGTTCAGCGGCATGCGGTAACCAGCGGTGAGCATAAAATAACGGATCGGCTCATAGCCGTACTTATCAGCAATTTCACGCACGGTAAAGAAGTTGTTGGCGCTCTTGGACATCTTCTGGTTGTTGATGTTCAAAAAGCGTTGTGCATCCAGTAATGGCTGAAGGTGCAGCCGTTGGCGCACTCCGACTGTGCAATCTCGTTTTCGTGATGGGGGAAGATCAGGTCCTGGCCGCCTGCATGCAGGTCGATGGTCTTGCCCAGGTGCTTACGGGCCATGGCGCTGCACTCAATGTGCCAGCCCGGACGGCCCTGGCCCCAGGGGCTGTTCCAGGAAGGCTCGCCCGGCTTGGCGGCCTTCCAGATAGCAAAATCTGCGGGGTCTTCTTTCAGGTCGTCATCCATCTGGCTGCGCAGTTCGCGGTTGCCGCTTTCCAGGTCGTCCAAGTTCAGGTGGCTCAGCTTGCCGTAACCGGGATCAGACTTAACGCGGAAGTAGACATCGCCGTTGTGGGCAACGTAAGCATGTCCGGATTCGACCAGGTCCTTGACGATCTTGATGATCTCACCGATATGCTCGGTTGCGCGGGGGCGCACGGTGGGGGTCTTAACGTTCAGGCCCTCGGAATCTTTGATGTACTCGGCCTCGAACTTGCGGGCAACCTCCTGCATGGTGGTGCCATTCTCCTGGCCTTTTTTGATCAGTTTATCGTCAATATCGGTGATATTGGAGACATACAGCACCTTGTTGCCAAGGTACTCCAGATAGCGGCGCAGCGTGTCAAACACGATCATGGGGCGCGCATTGCCGATATGGATATAGTTATACACCGTAGGGCCGCAGACGTAAATGCGATAAACGCCCGGCTCCTGCGGGATAAAATCTTCCTTTTTGCGGGTCATGGTATTAAAAATCTGCATGGACAGGAACTTCCTTTCCCAACTTTGCTGGTACGGCGCGGCTAAACCTGCAAACCGTTCAGATTTATTATAGCCGCCCTGATAAGCGGTTGCAAGGGGGCAGCATCATTTTGCCTGCATAAAGCAGGAACGATTCTGCCACAGGTAGATGCAGCCGGAAAGTGCGGTAACGGCAGCAACGGCCCAGCACAGCACCTGGGTGGTAAAGCTGATAACCCCAACGCCGTCCGCCGGGGCGAGCGCCATGGCAAAGTAATAGAAGATGATGGTGACCATCTGCAGCACGGTTTTGACCTTGCCCCACATGTTTGCGGCAATGACGGTACCGGACTCTGCCGCAATCATGCGCACACCGGCCACAGCAAACTCGCGGAACATGATGATGGCCAGCACCACGGGGGAGCAGACACCGTCCACCACCATATAAATAATGGCGGCGGTGGTGAGCATTTTATCAGCCAGCGGGTCCATAAACTTGCCAAAGTCCGTTACCAGGTGGTTCTTGCGGGCCAGGTAGCCATCCAGGAAATCCGTAAAGCTAGCCACAGCAAACAGAATACCCGCTATCAAGGCATACGTTGCATTGAACTGGGGCGTGCCCATGTGGCTCATGGCAGCAAATACCATAAAGAACGGCACCATGATGACACGCATCATCGTTAATTTGTTAGGCAGATTCATGGTTTATTCCTCCACTTTGCTTTCCGCATAACCATAAAGATCATAAGTATCGGCATCGGTGATGGTAACGTTATAGAACGCGCCGGCTTCCAGCGGGGTATCTGCCGGGGTCATGATGCTGCCATCAATTTCCGGGCAGTCTGCTGCGGAGCGCAGCAGGTACATGCCGGTTTCATCGTCCACGCCATCGCAGATGCACTCATAGGTCTTGCCGACCTTTTCTGCTTCCTTTTCCGCGCTGATCTCGGCCTGCAGCTCCATAATGTGGTCTGCGCGGCGCTGCTTGACTTCCTCGTCAATCTGGTTGTCCATCTTGGCGGCCACGGTGTTTTCCTCGGCGGAATAGGCAAAGCAGCCCAGGCGTCAAACTTGACGGTTTTGACAAAGTCGCACAGCTCGCTGTACTGTTCCTCGGTCTCACCAGGGAAACCTGCAATCAGGGTGGTGCGCAGCGTGATGTTGGGGATGGCCGCGCGCAGGCGGCGGATGGCATCCTCAATTTCTTTGCGGCCGCGGGGCGGTTCATGTTTTCATGCACCTCGTCATCGCAGTGCTGGATAGGCAGATCGAGATACGGCACAACCTTATTGTTGCGCACAAGGGCTGCGATGAATTCATCGGAGATACGCTCCGGGTAGGCGTACAGCACACGGATCCAGCGGATGCCCTCAATGGTGTTCAGCTTATCCAACAGTTCGCAAACTGCGCCGGGTTTGCCCCAGTCCTCGCCGTAAGCGGTGGGGTCCTGCGCCACCAGGATCAGCTCTTTCACGCCCTCCCCGGCCAGCCAGCGAGCTTCGGCAACACAGTCGTCAATGGGGCGACTGCGCAGCGGGCCGCGGATGAGCGGGATGGCGCAGTAATGGCAGCGGTTGTTGCAGCCTTCGGCAATTTTCAGGTAAGCATAGTGGCGCGGCGTGCTGATAACACGGGCACCGCCCAGCTCCATATCGCATTTGGGGCCATAGCTTTCCACCTGGCCCGCGCCGTTGGCGGTCAGGCGCTCCACAATGGCGGGCAGAGCGGCGTTGGAGCCAATGCCCACAACGGCGTCCACTTCCGGCATTTCGCTCACAATCTGGGTTTTATAGCGCTCAGCCAGGCAGCCGGTCACGATCACCTTCAGGTTGGGGTTCTGCTGCTTATACTGGCAGGCCATCAAAATGTTTTCAATGGCTTCCTCTTTAGCGGACTGGATAAAGCCGCAGGTGTTGACAATAATAATGTCCGCCTGTTCAGGGTCCGCAACCGTCTGGTGGCCCGCCTTGATCAGCGCGTGGCAGAATACATCAGCATCGACCTGGTTTTTGGGGCATCCAAGGGAAATAATTGCAATATTCATGTATGGTTGTTCCTGTCTCTCTTTTCAGTATGTTATGTTGGGCTCTGCCGCTTGCTTGGGCAAAATTCAGGCAAAGCTATCCGTTCGGTGCATTGATACCACAATGCCGCAGGAGCATTTTTTGCCCCTGCGGTGTGTACTTTTTTTGTGTTACGCTTCGGTTTCTTCTGTCTCGGCATCTGCCAATGCCTGGCGGATCACGCTGTGGGAGAACCCGCGCCGTGCCAAAGCGGCAGCTACCTGCTGCCATTTGCCCTGTGCCAGCTTTGCGGCATAGTGGCGTTCCACCAGTGCGCGGGCATTGGCCAGCTCCGGGTTTTCCTCCTCGTCCTCCTCGCTTTGGGCAAACAGAGCTTCCACCGCTTCGGCGGCCGCGCCGCGGTCAATGCCTTTGGCGTGCAGATCATCCAGAATTGCACGGCGGCTCTTGCGCTTGCGCAGCAGCTCCGCCGCACGGCGGCGGGCAAAACCGGCGTCATCCAGCAGGTTCAGCTCCTGCATTTTTGCCACGGCGGCGGCAGCGCTGTGGGGGTCAAAGCTGCGGCAGAGCTTTTGATAAAGCTCCCCGGCTGCATGGTCCCGCAGGGCCAGCAGGTCCATGGCTTTATCCACAGCCTTGCGGGTGTCGCTTTTGGTCTGCAGGTCATGGATCTGCCATTCTTCCAGCTCATCCCCGGTATGCAGCCCCGCCATGGCAAAGGTGTCCTCGTCCAGCGAAAAGGCAAACTCGCCATCAAAGAACAGCGCATAGCGGCCTCTTTTTGTTTCTTTTACCTGTGTCAGCTTCGGCATCGCTTATTCGTCAACCATGATGTCGAGGTCCATCTCGCTGCCGGTGGTCTTGGGTGCATCCGCCATGGGAGCGGCAGGGGCATCTTCAGCAGCAACGGGGGTAACAGCCGGCTTCTCCAGCGGCTTCACGGTTCCCTTTTTGCCGGCCGCCAGCAGACGGTCCGCATTTTCGCGCACCTGCTTTTCAATCTCAGCAGCCACATCAGGGTGTTCTTTCAGGTAGAGCTTGGCGTTATCGCGGCCCTGGCCCAGGCGGATATCGCCATAGTTGAACCATGCGCCGCTCTTTTGCACAATGCCCAGCTTAGCACCCAGATCGATCATTTCGCCCAGTTTGGAGATTCCCTCGCCGAACATGATGTCAAACTCGGCCTCACGGAACGGGGGTGCCACTTTGTTCTTGACGATCTTGGCGCGGGTACGGTTGCCGATAAAGGAACCGCTGGCGTCCTTCAGGCCCTCAATGCGGCGCACATCAATCCGTACAGAGGAATAATATTTCAGGGCGCGGCCGCCGGTGGTCACTTCAGGGTTGCCGTACATCACACCGACTTTTTCGCGCAGCTGGTTAATAAAGATGCAGACGGTGTTTGTTTTGCCGATGATGCCGGTCAGCTTACGCAGAGCCTGGCTCATCAGGCGGGCCTGCAGGCCAACGTGGGAATCGCCCATTTCGCCTTCAATTTCGGCTTTGGGCACCATGGCAGCAACAGAGTCCACAACAATAGCGTCAATCGCGCCGGAGCGTACCAGAGCTCGCAGATTTCCATGGCCTGCTCGCCGGTATCCGGCTGGCTGACCAGCAGGCTGTCAATGTCAACGCCAAGCGCGGGCATAGGTGGGATCCAGGGCGTGCTCAACGTCGATAAAGGCAACCTCGCCGCCCAGCTTCTGGGCTTCAGCCAGAACATGCAGGGCCAGGGTGGTTTTACCGGAAGATTCGGCCCATATACCTCAATGATGCGTCCGCGTGGCAGGCCGCCGATGCCCAGCGCCAGGTCCAGCCCCAGGCTGCCGGTGGAAATGGCATCCACCTGCATGGCAACGTTGGTCCCAAGCTTCATCACGGCGCCTTTGCCAAACTGCTTTTCGATCTGGGCCAGTGCCGTCTCCAGCGCTGCCTTTTTATCCCCTGCCGGGCCGGTGGGGAGCTGCTTGGATGAACTTTCCTTTTTTGCTGCCATAAGTTTATATCTCCTTATCTGAGCGATCGTGCGTTGTATCCCATACGCACCACAGGCAACTGCGGTGCTGTTTTTATTTTGTACGGCAGGTGCGCCGCTATCCAAATGGTCGTCCTGCGTTTATCAGGTATTATTATAACCAATCGCGGCACGAATTACAACCATTTGTTGTCATCTTTTCAAAATTTTTCTTCGCATTTTCCACATTTCAGCTGCAAAACGTTGAAAATCAGATTTATTTCACCCGTTGGGCGTACACCACACGGTCGTTGCCGCCGTAATCCTTCCTTGCCTGCACTTGCTTCCAGCCGTTTTGGCGGCATATCTCCATCACATCCGCCCGCTGGGCACAGCCAATCTCAAACACCAGCCACCCACCGGGGCAGGCAATATCACGGTAGTGGGCGGCAATGGCGCGGTAAAAATCCAACCCATCCGTTCCGCCGTCCAGCGCCATAGCTGCTCGTGGGCGGTCTCCGGCATCAGGGCCTGCATCTCTGCCCCGGTCAGGTACGGCGGGTTGGAGATGATCAGCTGCACGCTTTGGGGCATAAGCTCTCGCCAGTATTGCAGCACATCCGCTGCCTTTGCCTGCACACCGGTGCCATGTACGTTGGCTTGCAGGTATTGCAGCGCCTGCGGGCTTTTTCCACGCAGGTCACGCTGGCACTTGGCACAAAATGGCGGATGCCAATGCCCAGGCAGCCAGTTCCGGCGCACAGGTCCAGCACCCGGGGCTCAGGTTTTCCCATCTGCTGCAACAGCTCAATGGCAGTTTCGCACACCACCTCGCTGTCTGCGCGGGGGCAGAGCACACCGGGGCCGACTTTGAAGGTCAACCCCAGAAAGTCCCACTCCCCTGCCAGGTATTGCAGCGGCACCCGCTGCATGCGCTGAGCCGCCAGTTCCGCCAGGCACTCAGCCTGCGGCCGGGTAAGCGGGTCAAACAGCAAGCGCGGATCTTTTCCAGCGGCAATGCGCAGCAGTTCGCGGGCGTCGTAATCAGCATCGGGGCAGCCTGCGGCCTGCAGAGCATCCTGCACCATGCGCACAGCCTGGCGCGGCAGAATGCCCGCCAGCTGCTGTGGGGCAAGCGGCGTTACCATTGGCCGTCCTCCGGCTTTTTGGGCAGTACGGGGGTAACGGCGGCGATGGCCACTTCAATCATGTCATCTTCCGGCTCAAAGGTCGTCAGGTGCTGCAGCCAAAGCCCCGGCACCGAAACAGCCCGTGCCAGCAGTGAGTTGGAACGCCCTGCCCACTTCAAAATCTCATAACAGATGCCCACCAGCAGCGGCAGCATGGCCAGCTTGTACAGCACGCGCAGCATGGTACCGCTCCACGGCAGCACCGCATACAGCACAATGCTGACCAGAATGACCAGAATCAAAAAAAACTGGTGCCGCAGCGGGGGTGGAACCGCGTATGTCTGCGGATGTTAGCAACCGTCAATTCCTCACCTGCCTCATAGCAGGCAATCGTTTTGTGCTCAGCCCCGTGGTACTGGAACATGCGGTGGATTTCCTTCATGCGGGTGCAGAGGAACATGTAACCCAAAAAGATTGCCAGCTTGAGCACTGCTTCCAAGATGACTCGCGGCCAGCGCCCCATGGGGATCATTTTTGCCACCAACCCAGTCAGGAACGTAGGCAGAAAGGATAAACAAAAAAAATTGCCAGCACTACACCTGCGCAGGCGGAAAGGGTCATCAGCGCACTTTGTACCTTGGGGCCGGCGTGTTCGTCCAGCCAGCGGTCCAGCTTGCTCTCGTTCTGCTTTTCTTCCTCTTTTTCCTCTTCCGTCATGGCAATATCGGCGGAGTGCATCAGGTATTTGTACCCGTTCATCAGGTTTTCCACCATATTGCACACTCCGCGCACCAGGGGAACTTTATTGTACCAGTGGGTGGTCACATCGGAATAGCTCAGATCAATCGTGCCGTCCGGGCGGCGTACCGCGCAGCAGATTTTTTCAGGGCCGCGCATCATAATGCCCTCCATCAGGGCCTGGCCGCCCACAGAGGTACGGAATTTTTCAGTTGGACGTTGTTCTTGCGGCATGGGTTCTCCTTTATTTTTGCGGTCAAATCGGCGCGTGCAGATGTTCCTGCCCAGCGTGGTAGATGGGCAGGGTGATGGTAACGGTGGTACCCTGCCCCAACGTTGAGGTGATATCCGCCGTACCGCCCAGTGCTTTGGTGATCTCATCCACCACCGCCAGGCCGATGCCGGAACCACGCACGGCGTTTTTGGCTTTGAAGAATTTCATCTTTACGTTTTGCAGGTCATCCGGCGCAATGCCGCGGCCCTGGTCCCGGATGCTGGCCGTTACGGTGGTGGCGGTGCGGGTCAGAGTAAAGAAAATGGTTCCTTCCGGCGGCGAATATTTGATGGCGTTATCAAATACGTTGACAAACACCTGGCGCAGGCGGGCGGGGTCAGCCCAAACGGGATACGCTCCGGCGGTTCGTCATACACAAGGTGCAGCCCCTCCTGCCGGATGCGAGCTTCCACAAACAGGGCAGCGTCGGTGGCTTCGGCCACAAAATCCAGCACCTCGCAGTTCAGCTTGATGCCGTTTTGCAGGCGGGAAAAATCCAGCAGTTCCTCCACCATATCATACAGGCGGTCGGTCTCACTGCGGATAATGGTAATACCCTTGCGGTAGTTTTCGTCATCGGGGTCACGGATGTTGGCGATGGTTTCCACCCAGCCTTTGATGCTGGTCAGCGGAGTGCGCAGTTCGTGGCTGACAGAGGAGATGAACTCGTTTTTCATCCGTTCCGTTTTTGTCAGGTCCTCGGCCATCTGGTTGATGGCTTTGCACAGGCGGCCGATCTCATCGTCATACGGGGCATCCGGCAGGCGGGTGGTCAAATCGCCGTGGGCAATGCGATTGGCGGTGGCTTCCACCTGGCCCAGCGGCCGCACAATGGTGCGGATAAAAAACAGGCCGCTAAACACCGCAAACCCCAGCACCACCGCCGCCACGCCGAACGAAACCATCAGCGTGCTGTACCACTGGCGGTCCACCAGCGTCAGGCTGGTAACAAGGCGCATGGCCGTCACATTGCCTGCCGCATAAGGCACCAGCTGGTAACAGCCATCACGTGTTCGCCGTCCGCTGTGCGGAAAGTGACCATGCCGCTACCGGTGGAGCCGGTGACAGCCTGATAAAAATCCCTGCCCTCGCTCAGCAGATTCTTGTTCATGGTGCCGCTGGAGGTTGCCAGCACCACGCCGGAGGAATCCAACAGCATGAACTCGAACTTATCTTTTTCATCAAACTGTTCCACCGTGCGGCGCAGGGACTGGCTGCGGCTTTCGGACGTTGCCTGGCTGCTGCCGGCGGTGCCGGTTGCCTGCAAACGTCCCTCCACGGTGGAAACCGCGCCTGCATGGCACGCTGCACCCCGCCGTACAAATTCTGGTGGCTGTAATACAAAAACAGCCCCAGCGCCGCAGCCAGGATGCAAATGGTAATCAGCAGGCTGCCGCGCAGCCAGCGGCGGGTAATGCTCTGCACAGGCGGCAGCCCCCTTTCCATAAAAATGCGGTAATTATGCGTTCCAGCGGTAGCCATAGCCCCAGACGGTCAAAATGTGCTGGGGGCTGCTGGGTTCATCTTCCACTTTCATGCGCAGGCGGCGGATGTTGACATCCACGATCTTGACATCGCCGAAATACCCCTTGCCCCAAACGCCTTCCAGGATCTTTTCGCGCACCAGGGCAGTGCCGGGGTTGTGGAAAAACAGCTCCATGATCTGAAATTCCACCTGGGTCAGGTCAATGGGCTTGCCGGATTTGTACAGCACGCGGCTTTTTTCATCCAGCACAAAGGGGCCGCTGACCAGCTGATCCGGCTCGGAGCCTGCCTGTTCATCGTCCGCAGTGGCGCTGCGGCGCACTCGGCGGGTCAGCGCTTCCACGCGGGCCATCAGCTCCGACACCGAGAACGGCTTGGTGATGTAATCATCCGCGCCGATGGAAAGGCCGCGGATCTTATCGCTCTCCTGCCCTTTTGGCGGACGCCATAATAATACCGATGTACGGGTCGCCGTGGCGGATGGTTTCGCACAGCGAAAACCCATCCATGCCCGGCAGCATGATATCCAGCAGCGCTACATCGCAGGGGGGATTTTTCTGGATCAACTCCAGCGCACGTTCCGCGCTGGGGGCTTCCAATACTTCCCAGCCTGTCATTTTCAGGTTCAGTGCCACAAGTTCGCGGATGCTGGCTTCGTCTTCTACGACCAGAATACGTTTCATTGTTTTTCCTTTCCCGGTCGGGATTCTGTTTCCCGCCGCCTGATTGTTATGGCGCACCGCCCGCAGATAGACATGCGCGTTTTTACCGTATATTTTTAGGGCAATACCGCATAATTCTAAGTGCCGATACGGCGAGCGAGGTGCGGCAGATGCCAAGCCAAAAGCGCAGATAATACTGGATGCTGCAAAGGTGAGCGCGCCAGTGGCGGAAACAGCGAACCGAAGC
>ENA-OQCD01000349-OQCD01000349.1-human-gut-metagenome-genome-assembly--contig:-NODE-349-length-13026-cov-2.057214_pt1 | contig 13026 bp, 19 predicted proteins | sample MGYA00242755_ERZ504571 | MGnify/ENA primary metagenome ERZ504571 (study PRJEB26092, sample SAMD00036274) | human gut metagenome | host: Homo sapiens | study: EMG produced TPA metagenomics assembly of...
CTAACGCCCGGCTCCGACACCACGCTGGGTGGCGGCGCGCTGCAATGGCCGCTGCCGGTGGCGGGCACGATCACCTCGCCGCAGGGCTACCGCACCGACCCGATCACTGGCGAACCAGCTACCACAGCGGCACCGACATCGCTGTGCCCGAAGGCACCCCGATCCTGGCGGCTGCCGACGGCACCGTCACTATCGCCACGCCCTCGACAGTTGGGGCGGCAGTTATGGCTACCACGTCAAGCTCGACCACGGCGGTGGATTGACGACACTGTACGCGCACTGCTCGAGCATCTGCGTCACCGCAGGCCAGCAGGTCAAAGCCGGGCAGGTCATTGCCTACGTCGGCCACACCGGCCGCGCGACGGGGCCGCATCTGCATTTTGAGGTTCATTCGTCTAGATGTCCGGCGCTTGCCGTCGTGTCTTTGCGGTCAGATGCCTTGTGTACTTTCTCCAGCACTTCCCTTAAAACCGGTGGGACGGGCACGCCCATCTCGGCGGCGTTCCAGAATGCTGCCCAGCTCCGTGGCAATGTACCAGGTCAAACGACGGGCGTCAACAACATATCGTAATCAAACGGCAGTTGCAGGCCAAGCACATGGTTGATCACCAAACCCAAAAAGATATCGGTCAGAACACTTACACAAATCATAATGGTGCTGCCACCCTTGTGCCATAGCCCTTTCCGCGCCTTGCTGGAATTCCATGTTTTCTCCTTAACGGCCAGCGCGGTGCCTGTCACACAATCCAGCAGCATACAAATTGCATACAAAACCGCCAGCCACCCCAGCCAACCGTGCAGGGCAGCCCACAGCCCGAACGCACCGACACTCGCCAGTTTTTCCACAGTGTTTACTTGCATGATTTTAAATTCCTTTTCTCACAAAACTTCTGTTATTTGATCTATTATTTAAAGAGAATCAAGTTCAATAAATGTAAACGTCCACTATTTATATACAGTATAGCTGGATTCATAACACAGTGCACCAGACACACAACTATTTTTGCTCTTTGATTGGTGTTTCTAATTTTTTGAATTGAGATTTACAATTCGCTGTAAAACGTTCTCTGTATATAGTGAAACGTTCAAATTCAGCCAATTGGCAAAAAACGAAAGAAGGTAAATTTATGCTTTTTGAAGGTATTAATCGCATTTATCGTGATTATGGGGTGTTTGACTATCCCCGGTCTGGTGGGTCTCGCCATAATGGTATGGACATTGATGGCGTGAATAGTTTTGTCATTCGCATGCCGAGCTTTAATGGTAAAACGATTTCCGGCACGGTGACTCGCTCCCGAATCGTTACTGACCATAGTGATTCCACTTGGGAATGGGGCTATTATGTTACCGTTAAACTGAGTACCCCGCAGACTGTCGATGGAACCGCCATTCACTATTTGACCTTTGCACATAATGCAAGAAACCTTGTTTCTGACGGGGATACTGTCACCACGGGTACGCCGCTTGCTATTGCAGGCAAAACTGGCAATGCTGAAGGTGAGCATATCCACTGTCACCTTCAGGCTCGCAACGTAAACAATTCCGGCGCGTATAATCCTGTGGGCTTTTCTGGCATTCGAAACGAAAAAGGCGAGTACAACATCAAGACATCCGGGAGCATGCAGAAAATTGAACTCGGCCCGGTTTTGAATTCTCAAGCATCGGCAATTTGGAACAAAGCAAAGGCTCTCGGCGTAACCTATGCGGCCTTTTTATGCCGATCCTGATAATTCGCGCCAGATTATTCAGTTGGGGCCTGTTTCAAATTCTATGGCATCTACCCTTTATTCCTATGCGGTCAATGAAATGAAAGTCTCTTATCGAAGTTGGTATATCTAACGATGCTATGGCTATAAGACAAACCCGCACGATAGAGTACTGTACTGCCATTAAGATGCAATGAACAAAGATGCGCCTGTCGAAGACACAAAGCTTCGACAGGGCGCATCTTTGTCTGCATTGTGATATCCGTCTCCACTTTGTCGGAACATTTAGGCGGCCTATGGCAAAGCAAAGTTAACAGCGAAGCCAAAAAGACGTGTGGGTAGAATCTTGTAAAATGTTGCGGTGAGCCGGTGGTGTTCCGCCTACCTTTTAAGGCAAACCAACCCCTGCGCCTTGGCCAACCACTACGTCTCTTGCTCATTCCCAAAAAGCAAAACGGCAGATACTCCCAGGACACATTACTCTGGACGCTGATTCTGTACGGGCGCTCGCCCGGCATGAATAGAATTTCCCCGACCTGCGCGGAGGACGGCAGATAGTAGGTGAGGGATACCGTCGCTTCACTGCTTGGCGCTGCGGCGGATTCCGGCGTACCCGCATACAGGGAACTGGAATCCTGCTGCGAAAGCAGCGTGACGCGATAGGCTGCGCCGGCCAAAGGATATTTGATCGGGATGGCTTCTTCCTCATGTGTTTCTATCTGCACCGGCTGCAACAGCCCTGTGCAATCCAGATGCTGCCCAAACATTTCCAATAGAACTTTTTCAAACACCTCTTGCGAATAGTAGGGGATGCCTGATTGGTAGACCAGCGGCTGTATTTTGCTTTGCGCAGTCAAATACAGTATGGTTGCAGAAACTGCGTGGTAGATGGTGTCGTCTGCCGCAAGAGTGCTTTTACTTTCCATTGCAACAAAGGTGGACGGCGCTAACCAGAGCAAAAGCTGGCTGTCTTCCAGAAAGCGGGCCAGATGTTCGGCCGCCTGGATGTTCTCTATGCGCCCGGCTGACGTTTTATAGGTTCCCCAACCATTTCCGCTGGGCGCAATGGCCATGCCGTAATAGCTGAAATCTCCCATAGACGTTCTGACATCCAGCGTATAGGGTGCCATCGGCAAGCCGGTGGTCATATCCGTTCCGCCGGGATATATATATTTCGGTTTGTGATTGTCCTGCTTCCAACTCCAAAGGAAATTCCAGCTGATTTTCCCCGAATGGCCAGGTTTCGTGTACAGGGCAGGAGTCTAACGATATCTGATCCGCATGAAGTTCCCAAAGCCCTGTTTCCCGCAGTGCTACGATCGCATCCTCTGGCAACAGGACCGCGTCGATGCATCCTCGCCATAAAAACTGATGGTTTGGATACAAAAAGATTGTTTCGATCGTGAGAGGCTGATCTGTATAGTTGGTGATTGTTATTTCGGCATAGAGAGCCCAATTGGGATTGTCCGGCTGGTCGTATAGTTGCTGATAACAGCTCCGCTCTGGTGAAACTGAGACTGCGAGCGGTTCGGCCGTCGGTCGCGGCTGAGCAGTGGCAGAAGGCGATGAATGTGTTTGACTGACAGACAAATGCGAAGAATTGCTACACCCAGCGAGAATAATTGTGGATAATATGATTGCCATCATTCTACTATGTTTTCTTCTCATCTACATTCTCCTTTGCATTCTTTTTGAAATTGTTCAGAAGCTCTTTTGTTTTGCTGTAAAGAAAGTTGCTCGAATAATCTAATAAAATTATATCGGTTCCGGCTGATCACGTCAACCATGTGGCGGATTCTGTGCTGATCTTAACTGTTATATTGCAGTGTTTTTGTCTTTGCCCCAAGCCTCTTTGATTTTTTGAAGCGCTTTGATTTTGGTTTGGTTGATGGCTTGCCGGGTTTTGTGCTTTTGCCGTGCAACTTCGGCAACGGATCGCTGTTCAAAGTAGATGGCATAAACAATTGCAAACTCGTACTCATTCAAAACCTTATGCAAGTCTTGAAGAGTCAATTGGTCATATTGGTCACATGTACTTGTCTTCTGCGCATACTCAAGGGCTTGTGGAAGCGTAGCATCTTCCAGGTAAGAAGTACCCCCGTTCTTTTTGCCTTTTTGTTTTTGATAGCGCTATATATTCGTTTTTCACCGAATTGGCTATGTAACGAGTGACGGTGGCATCATCCGTTGAAGACAAGCGGCTCGTATCCCATGTTTTCAACATTGAGAGCAAAAAGCATTGCAAGTCTTCAAAGCTGTCCTCCCTGTGCAGGAAGAATGCATACCGCTTTATGAGCGGTTTGAACTTTTCGACAAGTTCTAAGGCAACGTTAGCGTCGCCACCTTGATAGTCAAGAATTTGTTTGTGAATCTCTGCAGGCATTTTTCTCTACTACCCCTTGGGGTAAAGAGAAAAACACTGCAGATTTGTAAAGCACTCTAAACAGCGGTTAAAAATAGGTGCCTGAATGGTATTGGCTATACCATAAAGCCCTGTACAAACAGGAATCGTATTGGTATTCAAGCGCGCTTACAGCACATTTGATACTATAGTTTTAAACGCCTTCTTTTGAATACCTTTTCCCTGCATGTTCCTCATCGTTTCTTATTGCAGAACCGTCAAATTGGTGTCGGACACATAACAGATGCTACCGCTTGCGGAATCTGTATTGATAGCTTTGATCATCAACACTTTGCCTCCATTAACGCTTACGCTGATAGGGCGCACATTTTCATCTCGAACGATGTTATCGACACGGCCAACCAATACATCGTCCACATAGATTTCTACACTTATGTTTGCGTCACGACTTGTGTCGTCAGACGTCAAAATGTTGGCCTCGAATGTATCATACCGACCATCACGCTTAAATTTTGCCCATGCTTCCTGCCAAGGGTCAAACTTATAGGATACACTGTGTGTTGTCCCATACAAATCACGGACGGAAGCCACCTGCTCACATCGCTCGCTGTCTAACAGTTCCAGATTATCTAAGCGTTTGGTCTCCACCTCGTCTAAGTACCCCTGCGCTACGACTGTATCGATCTCGTCCATCGAGTAAGTATTCAGCAAAACGGATTTCAAATTTTCAACCTGTTCTTGTAGCGCGGCATTTTCACTTTGTAATGTCTGCGTCTCAGAAGTGAGCGCGGCGTTTTGATCTTTCGTTGAGTTATATACGTTGATCAACTGCTCGGTGATTGCGACCGTATCACCCGACTGTGCCAAATCAGCGGCCTGAGCATCATCTCCCAAGGTAGAGATGACATTTACAATGGTTTGCTGCGAGGCGTTTTGCAGACTGGTCACCTGATTTTTAAGATCGGCCGCACCTGCGCTTGGAAAATTCCAAAAAAAGCGCCTACCGCTCCAAAAATCGCTGCAAGTGCTGTGGCAATGTTTTGGACTTTTTTCGCTTTTTCCTCTGTCTTCATCGTGGCGATTCCTCCTTTTTACCTATCGACTGTAGTCTATACCCAACTTGTAATACCGTTTCCAAATAATCGGCCAAGCCGAGTTTCTTCCGCAAAGTATGAATATGCATATCTAGCGTGCGCGTTTTTACATTCGGGGGCAAATTCCAGATATTAGTTAATATTTCCTGGCGCGAAAGTACTTGACCCTCGTGCAGGATCAGGTAACAGAGAAGGCGATATTCCATTTTTGCCAAGTGGACAAATTTTCCTTGCGCCAGAACTTTATGGGTTAACAGTTCCACACGGATTGGTCCATAGATTAGCGCATCTTGTTCAACTGGCGGCATCCAAGATCGATCATTTCCACTCGTAACAATCCCGCAAATATCCCCACAAGGTTGCAGTTCCAAGCAACACGACAACCAACAACAGAAGGATCACCCAGGCATTATTGTAGGGAAGGCCCTCCTCACCGGCGTACCCCTGGGTCGTGAAGAAGTTCGCCGCATGGAACAGCGGCCAGAACCCCAGCCACTCGATGCCGCCATCCATACCCGAGAGGCTCAACAGCGCGGGCAGGCAGTACCCCACGGCGCTGACGAACAGCGCAGGCAGCAGGTTGCCGAACACACGGCCCAGTGTGAGGGTAATTGCGCCCATGCAGAGGCAGGCGGCGATTCTACACACAAACCAAAACAGCAGCACGTCGGACAACGTAAACAGTGCGGGCAGGCTCTCAAACTCCGAAATGCTCATGGCCGGGGCGAACAGGGCGGGCAGGCCGTAGTCCCGCAGCACCTGAATCAGATGCGGCAGGCAGGACGCCGCCGCGATCAGCACCGCCACGCCCGCACTGACCGCAAGCTTGGCCCGCACCGTGCGCTTGCGGCCGAGCGGTGTCGTGCAAAGGATTGTCTCCATGCCGCCGCGGCGCTCCATTGAGAAAAGCCCTGAAAAACACAGCGCACAGGCCAGCCCGGCCAGCAGCGTATCCTGCACGTCGGCATCGCCGGTGAAGCCGAACAACTCCTTGTAGCCGCTCTCATAGACGAGCCACGCGCCGGGATGTTCTTTCAGATAGTAGTTGATGTTCTGGTTGATAACCCGGCTGTAGACTTGATAACCCGGCTGTAGACACTGTACTTTTGTTGCAGCGAACTGAACGCCAACATTGCATCGCTGGACAGCTCCCCGGCCGCCACCTTCCGCTGCACTTCGAGCATCGGGGCAAATTCTTCTCCCTGCTCCTCCAGCCAATCATAGCTTTCTTGGGTGAACGGCCCGGAGGTATGTTTCATGTAATAGGCGTAGTAGATCTCATCCGGCTCGATGTAGCTCTCGGCGGTCACCCCCTGGTAGATGCCAAACCCGGCGAACGCCGCCAGCACCAGCGCCGCGCCGTTGAGAAGCAGCAGCTTGCGGGCTTCTTCCTTATAAACAGAGGTCGCGTGCGTCTTGTGCCGCAGCCCCAGCAGAACCCGCGCTTTGACGCAGACAGCAGTTGCGCGCGCAAACACCCAGCAAAAAGCAAAGGTCAGAACCCCGCCATACACAACCGCCGCCGTCCACTCGACGAGCGGCAGGCCGATTGGCGAACCAAACCAAAACAGATTGCGGTAATTTCCCAAAAAGTTTCGTTGGTTTGCAGCAGGCTGGCTAAAATTGGCGTATTTAATCACATTCAGCGGCTGGTGGCCGGAATCGCGGCGCGGATGCCAAACATCACAAGCGGCCCGGCGGGCAACGAGTGCCGCCAGCATGACCCACAGCCCCATGACACGCGCCGGCCCACTTGGCCAGCAAAAAGCCGGAACAGGTACTGCCGACCGTGATCTGCATCGTGCAGCGCATCAGGGCGGGCACGCTCTGGATCGTGCGGGTCAGCGGGCCGAGGCCGAACGTCGCGGCGCAGTAGGCGAGGTTGACGCCGTACAGCAGCGCAAGCACGGCCAGCAGCGACAACGCAAACGCGCCGAGCTTGGCCAGCGCCGTTTGCAGTCGTCCGCCGGGCAGCGAACGAACCAGTGACAGCAAGCCGCTGTCCCGCTCCTGCCGCACGAGCAGCAGCGCCTGCACGAGCATCGACACCAGCAAAATCAAATCGGTGAAAGCATAGGAGATCGCAGTGTACAGACCTTTTTTGCGGGTAATAATCAATGGCTGTCTCGCCCAAACCGGCGCACACCGCCGCCGTAACTTCAATGTTTTTCAGGTCATACCCGGTCTCATCGTTCTGGAAAATCGAGATGCCCGCCAGCTGCCCGGCCTTGGTCTGCACGCTGTCGAGGAAGTCGCCGTACCCGGCCACCGTGTCGTACTCGCTGACCAGTTGGGAGAGCAGCGCATAGTCCAGCGACAGGCTGTCGGTGTACAGCGTGTAGGTTTTGTCGTGGTAGGTCTGTTCCCAGGCGTCGAACAAATCTGCGTTCTGCTCACTGTAATACTGCAAGGTCACGCTGTTGCCATAGGCGAGGTCGCGGTAGTAGTTTTCGAGCCGCAGCAGCGACTCGGTTTCGTCGAGCTTGCCGTGCAGAAAGTCACCCTTGGCGGCCATGTCCGAACTCTGGGCAGCCAAATCAGCCCCCACGGCGCGGTAGGCCGCGGCGTGGGGGCTGATTGGCGGTAGGGCGGGTGCCCATCCAGAGCAATAGAGGACTTGATTTGAATTGGTATCAGATTTCTCCTTTTCGCAGTGAATGAAATGGATTGGCAACTGCAACACTGAGCATGTTTTAACACATACAACTAAAAAAGATTACTGCCAAGAAGCAGGTCTTGATAAAATTATGTTTACGACGAAAGACAACTGATTGTGAGATACACTTGCTCTTCAAACAAGCAAGGCTTCATTCATTATGTGCAACTCGGTTCATTTTATCAGATTTGCACACGGATACTGGATAAGCTTTGTGTTGTCCCCGTTTTCAGCATAAATCTGAGCAATGACGTTTCCTGTTTCGTTTGCAAAAAGACGGTAGTTTGTTTCCGTGCCCATATCCAATCGGACGGATTGCCATGTGGCTGTTTTTAGGTTATACAAAACAAGATGAGCAAAATCCTTTTTCAAATATGCCTGCTGCTCGGGAAATGTGCTAAACAGAAGCCATTCCTCGGCAATCGGATGTGGGGTCAACAAATAACAGGGGGTGCACTGTGGAATGGGTAGCCGCGAAAATTCTGTGTCTTCCTTTTGTAAAACGGTAAAATTAGGGTGCACTCCCGCAATTGTACCACTTTATAAAAAAGGTTTGATCTTGAATATAGAGTTGGTCCGCCGTATATTGCGCGTCTTCATATTCCGGCAATACTAGATTCTTCCTCCACAAACCGACCCGTTTATTGAATTGCACTGCAACCAATTGCTTCCGTCCATTTCTTTCATTAAATAGTATAAATAGGTTCCATCTGAGGCAATGGCGGTAATTTTGTGGAGGCCTTTCTAACGATAGATTGGCGGTGTTAAAAAATTTCAAGTAGCCTCTCTGTGGATCTGTTCCACAGCAGGACCATTTGCAATTGTGAATCGGCTGTTACCAGAAATGCTGCTGTGTCCTGATCAACTTTAGCAAATCCAACCAATGACGTTCCGCAGCGGCATCTCTTAAAAGCGTTTCCGTTGTACCTGTGACAAGATCTGTCATAATAATGCTCACGGTTCCATTACGGAAAGGGAACGAATACAATGTTTGGCAATCAAACAAAAACGGATCCACAGAGGAAATGGGAGAGGTATTCGTTCTTCTGATGAGCCTTGTGTCGCCGCTTTTGTAATCGGCTGTGACCAAAAGCTCTTCAAACTCTTCCTCTTGGGCCGCATTTGAAAGTGTACGCGCATTTTGTATCCAATAACAAGAAATAATGTTATTGTCCAAGAAGCCGATCACCTTTAAGTCTGTTCTGCCTATTGTATCAATCTGACTGTACATATCTACAGCTTGCGATGTAATAATTTTCGCCGTGGATCGTCACCAATCGATCAGAAGTATGCCAAAACTCGCCAGAAAAAAACAAAATTGTGACACCTAAAACAATGACTATAGATAGAACAAAATATAATTTTTTTTGATTGCACTGTACCCGTCCCTTTATGGAATAACCTATCATGGTTCATAGTAGAGTTCCTTTTTGACGCGCTACATTTCAAGCCGCAAAATAGTCACAGGTGGAATATACGACCGAAGAATTGATGTAATATTTGCCCGAGGAATAAGAACTAGAAGACTGTTGATTTGTTACATCAGGATCAGTTACCTGGATTGTTGCATTAGAAAGGTTATATCCGCTAACGCTCATAAAATGGCCGGAACTAATATTAATTGGCCATTTGCTCGTGTCATTATAGCTGGTCCGCTTTGTTCCTTGAATGGCACCTGTATGTAAGATTGGAGGGTTATTGTTGCTAATTACGCTGGCCATCATATTCAGCATTTGTTGGGAAGATGTATATGCACCATTTTTCCACAAAGCCATATAAACAACCCCTGTAGGGTCACCGCCTTCTCCATACAAGCTAGTATTAATATAGTAAAACATCTTCGAAATCTCAAAGATGCCATTGGTTGGACTGTAACAATAGGTGGCCGGTTTACTAGCATCACTCATTTCCGACATAATTGTGGACAAATTTTTCACAAGACCATAATGAGCCAGTGTTTGTCGCACTGTAGAGGGACCACAGCTAACACCATTAGGTTGGCGCGTATGTGGGACATAAATTGTCATACTATTACTTGCCCGGGTTAAGGCAGACGGTCCAGAATCGCGAACACTCATTAAATAATCACACTTTTTCTTGGCGGCCTCTTTGTAAGCGTTTTGAATAAGTTGGATTATCCAATATTTCCTGTAAGGTATCCTGTAAGGTAGGCGGGTTACTATTTTCAGCGTAGGGTTCTGCTGCAAATGCACAAACCGTAAAAGTACAACTGAACATTAATGCGAGTAATAGTGAAAAGAAGTTTTTCATAAATAACCTTCTTTCTTGTTCGTGTTGCGTCAGTTATTGTATCTTTGCATATGGGTGTTCTATCCATAGAGGCGGGGTTACTTCTTGGTTTCATTAGGATCTCTTGTTAGAGCTTCCGGCCGCTTGGGCTGATAGTTCCAGCCATAGCAGTCCACAGCGCCGCTGCGTTCCCGTTCCACCATCTTGTGCAGTGCCGAAGCCAGCGCTTCGGTGAATCGGTTGTCATTCTTGTTCATGGGTAAAACCTCCATTCTGTATTTTTCCTGCAATCAGCATACTGGCCGCCAGGGTAACGGCCGCCGCTGCAGTTTTACTAAGCCAAACTCCCCAAGGGAGGAGTGGAAGCACGCTGAAAGCTACTGCCAATACGAGCAGCTCCCACATCATCCGCTTCCGATTTCGATCGAGTTCTGCTGGCGTCATGGCAATGTGGGGGTCATTGCAAGGACCTGCCAGGCCAATCACAAGACAGGCGATCATTCCCACCAGTGAATGCCCCACCACCGGCCATCCGGCTGTAATCTGCGGGTATAAGAACAGACCGCACAGAACGATCAGCGAAGAATTTATCAGGCACCGTATAGCCGAGCCCGCATGGTGACCGCCGACGCGGTGCCGCAGGCTGGTAAAGACAACAAAGAACAGAACGGTGGAATATACATCCGAGACCAGGAGACCGATCAAAAACAAAATCGGATAAAAGACTGCCGCCAGCAACCGGCGTTGTAATCCGTACACAGCCCACTCGTAGTCCTGCGCCGGGATCAGTTTTTTGGCCACAAAAAAGGATGCTATTTTCTGAGCCGGATGGAGCATAACCGCTTCACCTCTTTGGCTTAAAAATAGCATCCTGTTTGCGAGTTGGCAAGGAATATGTCCCGAAAACGTTCAAAATATGTCCCGAAATGACATGCGTAGAAAAATCAAAGGGATTTTTGTGTAATTTGATCGTGCTCCGGCGCAGGCGAAATAGTCTGATGAAACAGTACCGTGGAGAACTGAAACCAGCCGTCTTGGCACAGAATGGCCGGACAGGCGCCATGATCTGCCAAAATGGAGACGATGTTTTGCAGTCCATATCCATGCGCAAGTGGATCGGCCTTGGTCGTTACAGGCAACCCATTTTCCATTACGGGCGCTTTGTCAATGGTATTCATCACGGAAAGAATGGTTTTCTCCTCCGAACACTGAATCTTGACGCGAATCAATCGTGTTCCCTTCTGCGTCTTGCACGCCTCGATTGCGTTATCCAGCAGGTTGGAAAGTACCACTACCGTCTCTTTGTTGGAAAGCGGGAACTCGGCAAGATCGTTGATGGCAAATCCACTTGAATCCCCAGTTCACAGGCCTGCGCATACTTTTGGTTCAAAATGGCGTCCACCACCGGGTTGTTGGAATGGACAGCCAACGCATCCAATTGACCTGTCTCGGAGATTTCCGCCAGGTACTGCCTGGCGGCCGCCAAATTTTCCTCCTGCAGCAAACCGCCGAGAACCGAGAGATGGTGTTTGAATCGTGGGTCTGCTTACGTTGGGCGGTTTGGGCCTCCAGCAAAACCTGCGTTTTTTCCAATTGAGTTTCGAACTGGTGTTGGAGTGCCACGTTTTGCTTTCGCTCCTCGGCTTCCTGCTCAATGTGGTGCAGCAGGCCCATCAAAACAGCGTTGGCGGCCACCAATCCCAGTGCGTTTACGATGGCCCAGTGACTGACGCTGTGGTCTTTGGCCGTTACCTGGAAAAGAAAATGTTATGGTTCCTAGTGACACCAGCGGAAAAACCAGCATAGCCAAAAAGCCGGATACTGAAATTTTCTCAATTTTTGTCCATGACTGCGCAAATCGCCAAATGGCAAAAGAAACCACAAAGATAACAATATAAGAGAACAATGCACAAATCATATAAAGCTGCGGGTCAGCAAATATCTGCTCTCGCGGCATCCCCACCCAGTTGCAGAACAGAAAGATGGCTGCCGTATCCAGGGCCAGCATAATGACATAGCTGAAAACTGCACACAAGCATTGCGTCAGAATCTTGCCCTCATAGCAAGCATGGCAAAAGACGGTGAACACCATGACTAGCAGAATCGCCTTGATCGGGAATTCCCTGATAACGGGCACCACGGTGATGAGATAGCCTGCGGCCAATGTTCCCAGGAATGCCAACACCAACTGCCGCTTTGCGCAGATCCGTCGGAACAACGCGGTACACAACAGCAGGCAGGAAATATGTCCAATCAAATCCACGGTCAGTAAGGATATTTGTTCGATCATAAAGCGCCCACCCATAAGTTGTATGTCTGCATAATTTCGTTGCTGTTCTGTTTGCTGACCGGGAGGTCCGTGCCATCGGTCAAAGTCAGATGGGTTCGGTTGAGAAAGCAGATATGCCGCATGTTGACCAGGATCGTCCGGTACATTCGCAAAAAGCCCTGAGTGCCGAGCCGTGCTTCCACATCACCGAGCGATTCATTGCAATCATACGAAGCTCGGTTGTGTTTTGAAGGTGGTACGTTACCTTGCGCTTCTGTCCCTCGACATAGAGAATGTCCTCAAACTTGACCATCACATTGCCTGCGTCGGTGACAATGGCATACCGCAGGTGTTTTTCCCGCACCTTCTTGACGGCCTCGCTCATCACCCGGTCAAAAGCCTGCTCCAGGTGGTTTTTGAGCAGATACCGAATCGCGTCCACCTCATAACCGAACGGAGCATACTCCACATACTCCGAGACAAAGATCAGCACGATTTGTGGTTGGTAGCTCGCAGCTGCGAGGCGACTTCAATGCCGTTCGTGCTATGCAGATCGACGTCCAATAACGCGATGTCATACGGTGAGGTGATGCTTTTCAGCAGCTTTTCGCCCGATTGATAAAGATCGAGTCTGTATTTGACATTAATTCTTTTTCAAGTAACCCCTTGTCAATGTCTCAATTTTTTTG
>ENA-OQCD01000350-OQCD01000350.1-human-gut-metagenome-genome-assembly--contig:-NODE-350-length-12993-cov-2.974584_pt1 | contig 12993 bp, 19 predicted proteins | sample MGYA00242755_ERZ504571 | MGnify/ENA primary metagenome ERZ504571 (study PRJEB26092, sample SAMD00036274) | human gut metagenome | host: Homo sapiens | study: EMG produced TPA metagenomics assembly of...
CACGTCATATGGCTCGCGCACTGGGCGATCAACTGTCGGTGGCCATCGCGCCGATCACGCTGTCGCGTTTTTGACGATGTCGAATCGCTTGACGTCGATTCCAAGTCCCTTGCCACCGCCACGCAGGCCGAAGACCGTGCCGGATTCGCCATGGAAGTGCTGGCGGCCCGCAACAGCGGCCATGCGACGCTGGATATCAGCAATCGTCATAAGACCACATCGCAACGGTTCGCATCCTTCTCGGGCACCATTGACGATCGTAGGAAAACGTACGAGGCCACCGCCTTGCTCGCCCACCCCGACACGATGCTCGATTCCGCCACCGGCCTTACGGCACCGACCGACGCCACCATCGAAATGAACTGCGCGCGAAGCGAGATAACGGCAATCGCCGGAAGCTCCAATGCCGCGAACGATCATTCCCAGTCACGCGTCACCAATGCAAAACAGTCGACGGATTCGCGAGCGCAATCCCTGGGCGTGCTTGCCGGTCTGATTGCGGACCGTGTCGAATTGGCGCTTGATTGGGGCTATCCTTCCTTCGACGAAGCGCTGTTCGCCTAAGGACGCACAGTCGGGCGCAAAGCAAGACACGCCGGAAATCACACCGTTGCAGCCAGTCCGATTTGACAATCGCCACCGCTGTGGCACAATTATCAAGTTGCTTGTTTTCAGGTGACGAATGGATAAGTGTCCGAGCGGTCTAAGGAGCACGCCTCGAAAGCGTGTGAGGGCGAACCCCTCCGCGAGTTCGAATCTCGCCTTATCCGCATGCAATGAAGGTTGAAACAATGGCGTTTCGGCCTTTTTTTGTTTTATCTGCTTTGCATCTGCCGAAATACGGAATCCGGCATCGAGAACGTCGGGGAATCAGTATCCCTGCTCGTGCACGGAAGCGTTGACCCACTGGTCCTGCTTGACGTCGCAGCCGGAGAAGATGCCGATGTCGAGCATGCAGTCGCGGTAATCGCGGCCATGGGCGATGGTGATGTAGTTGTCGTCGACCATACGGTTGTGTGTGGGGTCCAAACCGACCCAACGTCCATCATGGTAGATTTCGACCCATGCGTGCGTGGCGCCCTCGACGCCGAGCATCCCGCGATGTATCGGGCAGTGAGTCCGACGTGCCGGCACACGGACAGCATGACGTGCGCGTAATCCTGGCATACGCCCTTGCGTTGAGCGAACGCTTCCTCGGCGGTGGTGCGGATGGTGGTGGAGGCCGGCGTGTAGACGAACGTTTTGAACACCTCGTCCATCACCTCACGGGCTTGGTCGATCGGCGTGCAGTCGGCAGGCAGGGACGCGATGCGTTCACGGCAGATGCCGATCAACGCTTCGATGGCCGGCCCCGGCACTGTCAACGCCGAATTGAAGCGGTACAGCGGCTTATAGATTTCGGATTTGATATGCGCGTTGTCCACGAAGGCGATGCCGGTCACCGAGTAGTTGAACATGGTGTGCGGTTCGGGAATGAATCCGGTCATCACCACGGAATCGAAGGAATCGATGGTGGTTTCGAGTTCCACATCCGGTTCGATTTTGACTGCCACGTCGATCACCTGCTGGCGTGGGCCGGTGGCTGGAATGCAGCGCAGTTGGAAGCGATGGTCGGTCACGGGCGAGCTGAATGAGAGCTTCATCTCATAGTCAAACACCAGTTTCTTCACATCGTCTCCTCAGCGATTATTGTCGTTCCTTCGGCGTTTTCCACGCGTGGGCCTTGTTCCAGCCGTTATACACGCACCGTGCGATGGCTGTGGCACGTATTCTTCACAGTCGCGCGGCGTCCATGTCCATCGTGTTGAGCATGCCCAGATCCTTCAGATCCTTCGTGGAGATGCGCCCATCGAAATCTTTCAGCAGCATCCCCAGTTTTTCCGCAAGCTCCGCATATCCCCGCTGCGGCAGCTGGCCGACCAGCCAGCGCAATCCTTCGGCGAAGCATTGCGGTACCGGCAGACCGTTCAACGGCAGGATGTAGCTGCCCAGTTTGGCGAGCGGCGCCTTGAGCTCTTCCACGGAATATCCGAATCGTGTGTACAGATCCAGACGTTCCAGATATTTGCCCACGAAAATGAACGATTTCAGAGTCGGTTCGACGGGGGAATTCTCCACACCTCCCCAGAAGGCGAGCATGTTGTCCGCGATGTCGCGGTGTTTGAAGATGTCCGCGTCCGTGCCGCCGTATTCGGATGCCTCCACTATGGAGCTCATGGCCAACTCCACCTGCTGCAACGAGCGAGAACCAAGTTCGGGGCGCAGAATCACCGCGTTGTTGAACGCGTAGACGATGGCGCTGCGTACGGAATCCGGATTCTTCTCGTCGTACAGGAAGCTGTGGATGAACGCGTCGAAATCCTCGAAATCCTCCGGCAGGTCGAGCGCACGGGCGAACGGTCGAACGCGTCCACATCCGTGTCCATCACACGGTCGTAGAAGGGGAAGAATTGGCTCAGCGTGGTGAATACGCGTTCCGTGTAGCGGCCGAGCCAGAACAGGTTGTCGGCCTTCGACGCGGTGACGAGTGCCAGCGAGTGCTTGCGGGACTGCTCCAGCACGCGCACGACCTCCGAGCCGGGTGCGTAATCATGCTCCACGCCGGTCTCTTTGGCCAGTACCCAGGTGTCCTTGAAACCGCCGCCCTGTGATGAGTTGACGATCATCTGGCCCGGTATGGACGAGTAGCGTGTCAGTCCCGAATACCATGCGTGCGTGTTCTTGCCGGTCACCACGAAGGCGCGCAGATCGCATTTACGTGGGCTCATCTGTCCGGTTTCGGGGTCCACCACGTCGATGTCCTTGAATTGGATGACCTCCTGCGCGATGAACCGGCGCGGTTCGGCCTTGATGCGTTCGGCCAGTTCCTCTCGCCGCGACCGGTCGAGCGATGAGCCGAACACGACGCCGTAGCCGCCCGCTTCCGCCACATCCTTGATGACCAGTTCGCCGAGCCGGTCGAGTACTTCCTTGCGGTCCTTGTCGAACATCGGCATGTAGGTCGGCGCATTGTGCAGAATCGGCTCTTCGCGAGATAATAGCGGATCATGTTCGGCACGAAATAGTAGATGGCCTTGTCGTCGGCCGCGCCGTTGCCCGGAGCGTTGACGATCGCCACATTGCCCGACCTGTAGGCGGACAGGATTCCCGGCACGCCGATCACGGAATCCGGGTTGAACGCGAACGGGTCGAGATATTCGTCGGACAGACGGCGGTAGACCACGCCGACGCGGTGTTTCCTGCCGGCATAGTCGAGGAAGTACACTTTGTTGTCCACGACTTCGAGGTCTTCGGGGAACGCGAGCGCCGCGCCGGTTTTCTCGGCCAGGTATGCATGTTCGAAGAACGCGGAATTGTACCTGCCGGGGGTGAGCACCACTGCTATGCCGTCGGTGGAGACGAAATCCATGGATTGGCGCAGCAGTCGTGGATAATCGCGATTGTCGCGCACACGTACGTTGCGGAACAGGCTGGGCGTGATTCTGCGTTCGATATCGCGGGCGAACAGCGGATAGCTGGCACCGGATGGAATGCGCAGATTGTCTTCCAGCACCCACCATCGTCCGTCCTCGCCTTGGACCAGGTCCTCGCCGCGACGTGCGCGAACACGCCGCCCGGAGGTGTCACGCCGTTGACTTGCGGAAAGTATCCCGCGGACGTGTACACGTATTCTTCCGGCACGATGCCGTCCTTGATGGCCTGCTTGTCGGAGTAGATGTCGCGCAGGTAGGCGTTCAACGCGTTGACGCGCTGTTTCAGTCCGGCTTCCATTCTGTCGAATTCGTCCGATTCGATGATGCGCGGAATCGGATCGTACGGAAACAGCCGGTCATGGTACTCGCCGTTCTTGTAGATGCCGAACCGTACGCCATTACGGCTCAGCTCCCGGTTGATCGACTCCCGACGATCGACCAGTTCCGAAGCCAACCTTCGTGCGGCGGATTCAATCATCGTTCCACGCTCCCTTCCACCCCATGCGAACGCATGCCAATCTGAGGCATCGTGCCTTGATGGAAGAAAAACCTAACGAACCAGCGTTTCCGGAAAACGAAACGGTCTGTTACGACAATGTCTCGGCAATGGACATGACAATCGCCCGTAACATGGCTATGACAATCGCAATAAAGCTACAGTGTGCGCTTGGCGCGAATGGCTTCGGCGCGGACCGCCAGCTGGTCGTCGGCCGGATATTCGATATGCTCCAGCGTCAGTCCTTGCGGCGCGATCGGTCCTGTGGAGCCTTCGCGCAGCGGAGCCGCCATTTTTCCTGCAAACCAGTCGAGGGAACGTTTGCCGATACCGACCTGCACGCAGCCGTTGACGAGGGAGCGCACCATATTGCGTGCAAACGCGTCGGCGACGATCACGAAGCAGACGAGGCCCGATTCCACGGTCGGCGTACGGTACCGCTCCCCCATCGTCATGCCGTCGTCGATAAGCGTCCGCTGCGGCACGCGACGCCAATACGCGGTCTTCACCTCGCGTATGGTGGTGCCGCCCGGGATTTGGGGTGGCGAACGAGCCGAAATCGTGCAGGCCGATCGTCATCGCAGCGGCTTCGTTCATGGATTTGAGGTCAAGTTCATCGTCGATATGCAATACGAAGTTTCTGGTACGGGGGTCCACCTCGCTTGACCTATCGGCGATTCGGTACACGTAGGTACGTTCCAACGCGGAGAAACGCGCGTCGAAACCGTCCGGAGCGGGTGCGATGCCGCGGATTGCGATATCGGCCGGCAGCATGCGCTGAAGTCTGCGGGTAAGCGCGATGACGGGCGGCACGTCCATGTGGCCGACGCAGCGTTTGAGCACGTCCTCGTTGACGTCCAGATGGCATACCTGATGCGAGGCGTGCACGCCGGTGTCGGTTCGTCCGGCCACGGTAAGGCGCAGCGGTTCGGTCGGGTCTCCTTCCGGTACGCGAAGAATGGTATGCAGCACGCGTTCGATTTCGCCCTGTACCGTACGTATTTCGGGCTGTTTCGCCCATCCGTAGAAGCCGGTACCGTCATATGCCAAATCGATGCGTAGTCTCACGGCATTGAGCATAGCAAATGGCTGGCATAGTGAGGCATGTGGCGCGACAGTCTTGGCAGCAGATATGACAAAGGCCGGGAACCTTGCGATTCCCGGCCTTCAATCAGCTAAGAGCGATTCACTCGGCGTTCTCAGCGGTAGCCTCTTCAGCGGCGGCTTCCGGAGCCTCGGCAGCGGCAACCTTGGTTGCGGCTTCGGCTTCCTTGACCACGGCCTGCTTCGGGCTCACCGGCTCGGTGACGAGCTCGATGATGGCTGCCGGAGCGGCATCGCCACGACGCGGAGCGATCTTGACGATACGGGTGTAGCCGCCCTCACGCTGCTCCATCTGCTCGGCGATCTCGGTGAACAGCTTGTGCACGACGGACTTGTTGCGGATGACACGCATCACGCGACGACGGCTGTGCAGATCACCACGCTTGGCGAGCGTGATCAGACGCTCAGCCAGCGGACGAAGGGCGCTTGGCCTTCGGCAGGGTGGTGGTGATGCGGCCACGCTGGAACAGGCTGGTAGCCATGTTCGCGAGCATAAGACGCTCATGAGCCGGGCTGGAGGCCAGACGGCGGACCCTTCTTTGGTGTAGGCATTGTTTCTCCTTGAAAGCCCCGTCGGACTCAGGTGGGCAGTTGCCCGAACATCCGAATCCGACGAAGCGGTTAGGTCAAAAGCGGCGAATCACTCGTCTTCCGGCGAGAAGAAAGTGCCGCCTCGAGGTTGTTGGTATCGAAGTTGCCCAGCGGGGAAGCCTTGAGGGCCAGACCCAAGGACTGGAGCTTTTCCTTGACTTCGTCAATGGACTTCATACCGAAATTGCGGATGTCGAGCAGATCCTGCTCGGTGTGGGCGACCAGCTCGCCGATCGTGTGGATGCCCTCGCGCTTCAGGCAGTTGTAGCTGCGCTGGGTGAGGTTGAGATCCTCGATCGGAACGGCCATCTCCGGGTTGGTTTCCTCTGCCACCGGGGCAGGTCCAACCTCGACGCCCTCAGCCTGGGTGTTGAGCTCGCGGCACAGGCCGAAGAGTTCCACCAAGGTGGAGCCTGCGGATGCGACAGCATCACGCGGGGAGATTGCGGCTTGGTCTCCACGTCCAGGATGAGCTTGTCGAAGTCAGTGCGCTGTTCAACGCGAGTGGCTTCCACGCGATAGCTCACCTTGAGCACCGGGGAGTAAATCGAGTCGACCGGGATACGGCCGATCTCGGCGTTATCCTGCTTGTTCATCTGGGCTGGCACATAACCGCGGCCACGCTCGACGGTGAACTCGATCTCGAGTTCGCCATCTTCAGCGAGAGTTGCGATATGCATATCCGGGTTGGCGATAGTGACGCGGCCGGCGGAGTGATATCACCCGCGGTGGCCTCGCCCTTGCCGCTCTTGCGCAGATACATGACAACCGGCTCATCGTATTCGCTGGTGAGCACGATGCCCTTGATGTTCAACAGGATCTCGGTAACGTCCTCTTCAACACCCGGCAGAGTGGTGAACTCATGCGGGACGCCGGAGATACGCACCGAAGTCACAGCCGCTCCAGGGATGGAGCTCAGGAGGGTACGGCGCAGCGAGTTGCCAAGCGTGTAGCCGAAACCAGGCTCGAGAGGCTCGATGGTAAAGCGGGAACGCTGAGGGTTGAGAGATTCCTCGGTAAGTGTCGGACGCTGTGCGATAAGCACTGTGGTTATCCTTTCAGCTTCAGGCCGGTGGTGCACTCACCGGCCATAAGCGGCGTTGGATTGATGATTTCTTCTAGTGCTCAGACGCGACGGCGCTTCGGAGGACGAACGCCGTTGTGTGCCTGCGGGGTGACGTCGGTGATGGAACCGACTTCGAGTCCGGCGGACTGCAGGGAACGGATGGCGGTTTCACGACCGGAACCCGGGCCCTTCACGAACACGTCGACCTTCTTGAGCCGTGCTCCATAGCCTTGCGGCTGCGGATTCGGCGGCCATGCCAGCGGCGTACGGCGTGGACTTACGGGAGCCCTTGAAGCCGACATCGCCACCGGACGCCCAGGACACAACTGCGCCGGACGGGTCGGTGATCGAAATGATGGTGTTGTTGAAAGTGGACTTGATGTGCGCCTGCCCAACCGGGACCGACTTGCGGTCGCGGCGACGCGGCTTGCGCGCGGCTTGCTTTTGAGCTGCCATTGACCCTCGTTTCCTAATAACGAATTTGCTTTGTTGTTCAGGCGATGAAACTTACGTCTCGTGGTCTGAACTGACAGCCACCTATTACTTGGTGGCCTTCTTCTTTCCGGCGACCGTGCGCTTCGGGCCCTTGCGGGTACGAGCATTGGTCTTGGTGCGCTGACCGCGCACAGGAAGTCCCTTACGGTGACGCTGGCCTTGGTAGCAGTTGATCTGGATCTTACGGCGGATGTCCGCATCGATTCACGACGCAGATCACCCTCGATCTTGTAATTACCCTCAAGGTAATCACGCAGCGTAATCAGCTGCTCATCCGTCAGATCCTTGACGCGAATGTCCGGATTGATACCGGTCGCGGCAAGCGTTTCCTTGGCACGAGTACGACCAACACCAAAGATGTAGGTGAGGGCGATCTCGATGCGCTTCTCATTGGGGATGTCGACTCCGGCAAGACGTGCCATTGCGATTCCTTCTGTTTTCCGCAGGTCTTGCACCGAGTCGTCCGGTTTCCCGGCCCGGGCCTGCGTACCCGGGGTTCATCCCGCTTTCACGGGCTGTGACTCAGCGCCTGTACTGTTTATGCCGCTGGATCTGTTCTCAGCCCTGACGCTGCTTATGGCGCGGGTTGACGCAGATCACCATGACGCGGCCGTGACGACGGATCACGCGGCAGTTCTCGCAGATCCTCTTCACACTAGGGCTGACCTCATGGTTTTCCTTTGCTTGTGTACCTTTACTTGTAACGGTACGTAATACGGCCGCGGTTCAGATCGTAGGGGCTCATCTCCAGCACAACACGATCCTGCGGCAGGATGCGGATGTAGTTCTTCCTCATCTTGCCCGAAATGGTTGCGAGCACGATATGCTTGTTTTCGAGTTCAACACGAAACATCGCGTTCGGCAGTGCTTCCACTACCTGTCCTTCGACTTCAATCACACCGTCTTTAGCCATGAGCCTCGTTCCGTTCTTTGGCGATTACTATGCGTGCCCGAAGACACACCAACTTGCAAGAATACACGAAAACGGAACTACGGCACGTTCGGCGTGTCGCAATTCCCGTTTTCGATTGATTTGTGGTATTTTATTGGGCTTTCTTATCTATACATAGGCCTCAAAGCAGCCCAATCTTCAGCTATTTCAGCCGAGTTCAGCCACGATGGTGGATTGGATCTCTTCGACGGAGCCGACGCCGTTGAAGGTCTTCAGCAGCCCGCGCTCTTCATAGGTGGCCAGCAACGGAGCGGTTTCCTTGGCATACACATCAAGACGCTTGGCGATGGCTTCCGGAGTGTCGTCGGAACGGCCTTCGATCTCGGCACGCTTCTTCATGCGCTCCATAAGCACGTCATGGTCAGCGTCGAGAGCCACCACAGCGTCCAGAGGAGTGTTCAGATCGGCGAGGATGGCGTCCAGTGCCTCAACCTGGGATGCGTTGCGCGGATAGCCGTCGAGGATCCAACCGTTCTTGGCATCATCCATGGCCAGACGATCCTTGACGATCTTGTTGGTCAGCTCGTCCGGAACCAGTTCGCCCTTGTCGATGTACTTCAGTGCCTCAACACCGAGCTCGTCTTGTTCTTGATGTTGTAGCGGAAGATATCGCCGGTGGAGATTGCCGGAATACCGTAGTGCTCGCTCAGCAGCGCAGCCTGGGTGCCCTTGCCGACGCCCTGCGGTCCCATAATCAGCAGTCGCATGTTATTCTCCGTTTCATTGAGCCTCTTGCGAGGCTTTCTGATTCTCGATTGGTTACATGAAAATCGTGATACCGCTTCACGTCGAAACGGTATCACGATTTTGAGGTTTTACTTGCCTTCCTTGTGGTCAGTGCCCTCGAACAGGAATCCAGCGTACTGGAACTGTTCGGTCTGGGCCTTGGCCTGGCGCAGGGTGTCAAGGCCGACGCCTGCGATGATCAGGATGGTGGTGCCGCCGAACGGCAACTTGGTGTTGAGGTCAAGCGCCATGATGAGCACGGTCGGAATAAGCGCCACGAATAGTAGGTACACGGCACCGACGGTGTTGAGCCTGTTCATCACGTAGCTCAGATAACGGCTGGTAGCGCTGCCTGCGCGGATGCCAGGAATGAAGCCGCCGTACTGCTTCATGTTGTCCGCGGTTTCGTCCGGGTTGAAGGTGATTTCCGTGTAGAAGAAGCAGAAGAACACGATCATCAACGCGTACAGTGCGATGTACCACACGGAAGTGGTGTTGGCCAAGTTGGAGTTGATCCACTTGACCCAGGACTGGTCGGATTTGCCGAACTGTGCGATCAGGGTCGGGATGGCCAGAATGGAGGACGCGAAGATCGGTGGAATAACGCCGCTCATATTGATCTTCAGCGGCAGGTAGGTGGAGGATCCGCCGTACATCTTACGGCCAATCATACGACGGGTGTACTGCACCGGAATACGACGCTGGGAAAGCTCGACGTAGATGACGAGGATCATGATGACCAGCAGCACACCGACGACCGCGGCAAACTTCGCCCAATTGCCATCGGTGCCTTTGGTGCCCCAACCGATCTCCCAAAGCTGCGGCAGGAAGCCGGAGCAGATGGACATGAAGATAAGGATGGACATACCCTGACCAAGACCCTTATCGGTGATCAATTCGGCCATCCACATGATGAGGCCGGTGCCGCCGGTCATGATGAGCACCATGACCACGAGGTTCCAGACGGAACCGTCAGGCACAACCTGGGAGCACCGGTAGTTGAACAGGGCGCCGGAGCGGGCGGTCACCAGAATGGTGGTGGACTGCAGCACAGCGAGGCCGATGGTCAGGTAACGGGTGTACTGGGTCAGTTTGCTTCGCCGGACTGGCCTTCCTTGTGCAGCGCCTCGAAGCGGGGAATCACCACACGCAGCAGCTGGATGACGATGGATGCCGTGATGTACGGCATAACGCCCAGTGCGAAGATCGATAGCTGCAACATTGCGCCGCCGGAGAAGAGGTTCACCAGACCAATGAAGTTTTCGGAGGTGCTGTTCATCGAACCGAGGCACTGCTGAACGACCTTATAGTCGACGCCTGGGGTCGGAATGAACGAACCAATACGATAAATGATGATGATACCAAGAGTGAAGAGGATCTTGTTCCTCAACTCCTTGGTTTTCAAGGCCTGGATTAACGTCCTCACCTGGGATTCCTTCCATCGACGTGCGCGCTGCGCACCCATGCAAAACAGACTCTACCGATCGAGTCTAGCGTACGGCGTCTACCTACACGTGGAGTGTTCCATCCTTTGTCGGTTTTTACAAGATTTCGAGGCATTGTTTCTTTTGTTCCCCGTACTGGACCAAAACGAAGGTGAGGCCTCCCCCGTCTAAGCGGGAGAAGCCTCACTTGCAAGCTTCAGTCAGCTCTACATTCCTTGGAATCAGTCCTCGGAGATGGAGCCGCCGGCAGCCTCGATCTTGGACTTGGCGGAAGCGGAAGCCTTAACACCCTTGATGGTGTAGGCTGCCGAAACCTCGCCGTCGCCCAGGACCTTGACCGGGTAGCCGTCACGCACGGCACCCTTGGCGACCAGATCGGCAACGGTGATTTCGCCACCCTGCGGGAACAGTTCCGCGAGAGCAGCAACGTTGACGACCTGATATTCCTTCTTGAACGGGCTCTTGAAGCCACGCAGCTTCGGAAGGCGCATGTACAGCGGCAGCTGGCCACCTTCGAAGCCCGGACGAACCTGGTAACGCTTCTTGGTGCCCTTGTCGCCACGGCCCGAGGTCTTACCCTTGGAGCCTTCACCACGGCCGACGCGAGTGCGATCCTTCTTGGCGCCCGGAGCCGGCTTCAGGTCATGCATCTGCAGAATATCTGCCATAATCAGTCAGCCTCCTCAACGGTGACCAGGTGACGGAGGACCAGCAGCTGGCCACGGAGGGCCGGCGTGTCTTCACGGGTCACGGTCTTGCCAATCTTGTTCAGGCCCAGAGTCTGAGCCGCAGCACGCTGCTTCGGAGTGGAGTTCACCAGACCGTGGTGCAGCTTGATGTTCAGGTTAGTCATCACTCACCGTCCTTCTGAGCGCCTTGGCCTGTGCTTCTTCACGGGCCTTACGAGCCTCGGCGATGCCTTCGGCGCGAGCACGCAGCAGGGAGTCAGGAGCCACCTCTTCGAGGGACATGCCACGACGGGCTGCGATCTCTTCCGGCTCTTCGAGCTTCTTGAGAGCGTCGACGGTTGCGCGCACCACGTTAACGGCGGTGGCGGAGCCCATCGACTTGGTCAGGACGTCGGTGATGCCAGCGCATTCCATGACGGCGCGGACCGCACCGCCGGCGATAACGCCGGTACCCGGAGCAGCCGGACGCAGGAGCACGGTGCCAGCAGCATCATGGCCGATCACCGGGTGAGTGACGGTGCCCTTGATGCGCGGAACGGTGAACATGTGCTTCTTGGCATCCAGCTGGCCCTTAGCGATTGCAGCCGGGACCTCACGGGACTTGCCGTAGCCGACACCCACGGTGCCGTTGCCGTCGCCAACCACCACGAGGGCGGCGAAGCTGAACGTACGACCACCCTTGTGGGTCTTGGACACACGGTTGATGGTCACCACGCGATCGAGCATCTCGTTCTCGTGAGATTCCTCACGACGGTTGCGACGCTCGCCACGACGACCCTCACCACGCTGGCCACGACGGGACTTGCGATCCTCGTTGGTAGCTTCAGCAGCAGCCTGAGTGTTCTGAGTTTCTTCAGCCACTTGGGTTCCTTTTCGTTGTCGCTCACAGTGCCAGACCTCCCTCGCGGGCGCTTCAGCGACAGCTGCGACGCGGCCATGATACTTGTTGCCGCCACGATCGAACACAACCGCGGTGATGCCTGCGTCCTGAGCCTTCTTGGCAATCAGTTCGCCGACCTTCTTGGCAGCTTCGGTCTTGGTGCCTTCGAAACCTGCGAAATCGCTCATCAGAGTGGATTCGCTCACCAAGGTAATGCCCTTGGTGTCATCGATGATCTGGGCAACCATGTGACGGTTGGAACGGGTAACCACCAGACGCGGGAGCTCCGGGGTACCGCTGATGCGCTTGCGCAGACGAGCGTGACGGCGCTGAAGCGCGACCTTCTTGCCCTTACCGAAAATCTGGACGCTCATTACTTACCAGCTTTCCAGCCTTGCGCAGGATGCGTTCATCCGAGTACTTGATGCCCTTGCCCTTGTAGGGTTCCGGAGCGCGAAGCTTGCGGATGTTAGCGGCGCACTGGCCGACAGCCTGCTTGTCGATACCCTTGACGATCACCTGGTTCGGATTCGGCAGTTCGAACTCGATACCTTCCGGCGGCTCAACGGTAATGGTGTGGGAGTAACCGAGGGAGAACTCGATACCCTTGCCCTTCGCCTGAGCACGGTAACCGGTGCCGATGATGTCCAGAGTCTTGGCGTAACCCTCGTGCACGCCCTTGACCATGCTCGCCACGATGGAAACGAGCCAGGCCGTGCTTTGCACGGGTCGGACGCAGATCGTCAGCCGGAACGAGGATGATCTCGTTGCCTTCGACCTGAGCGGTGATGCCTTCCGGAATCTTCGTAGGAGTCAGTGCCCTTGGCGCCCTTGGCGGTGAAGGACTGACCGTCGATCTTGACTTCCACGCCAGCAGGAATGGTGACGGGGAGCTTACCAATATGCGATGCCATGTTTCAGCTCTCCTTTCTCACCAAACGAAAAGCGACGATTTCGCCGCCGATCCTCGATCGAGGCATTCCTTCTGGGTCAGCAGTCCCGAGCTAGTCGAGATGATTGCGATGCCAAGGCCACCGAGCGGCATCGGCAGAGCATCGGACTTTGGCGTAGCGACG
>ENA-OQCD01000351-OQCD01000351.1-human-gut-metagenome-genome-assembly--contig:-NODE-351-length-12992-cov-1.643762_pt1 | contig 12992 bp, 14 predicted proteins | sample MGYA00242755_ERZ504571 | MGnify/ENA primary metagenome ERZ504571 (study PRJEB26092, sample SAMD00036274) | human gut metagenome | host: Homo sapiens | study: EMG produced TPA metagenomics assembly of...
CGGCTATTTGAAAAGCGAGGCCGGCGTCCACCGCCTGGTGCGGGTTTCTCCCTTTGACGCTTCCGGCCGCAGGCATACCTCCTTTGCCTCACTGGAGGTTATGCCGGAAATCAATGAGGATGTAGAGGTGGAAATCGCGCCGGAGGATATCAAAATGGATGTGTACCGGGCCAGCGGCGCCGGCGGGCAAAAGGTGAACAAGACCTCCTCTGCGGTCCGATTGACCCATATCCCCACGGGAATCGTGGTGTCCTGCCAGGTGGAGCGCAGCCAGCATCAGAACCGTGAGGTGGCGATGAAAATGCTGGCCTCCAAGCTGATGGAGATCAAGGAGCGGGAGCATTTGGATAAGATTTCTGATATTAAGGGCGTTCAGAAGGAAATCGGCTGGGGCAGCCAGATTCGTTCTTACGTGTTCATGCCCTATACCCTTGCTAAGGATCACCGGACCAATTACGAAATGGGCAATATCAATGCGGTAATGGATGGCGATATCGACGGCTTTATCAACGCTTATTTTAAAGCAGGAAAGCCTGAACTCTTTGGAAAAGAACGATTAATTGGGCAATCACTTTTTATTAAGCATAAGTGTTTTCAAGAGGGCGATTCGTTTCTTCCTTTGGAAGCGTTAAGGGCTCTAAAAGATGACTTTGTTCCAATTTGTGGAAAACTTTCACAGTGCCTTGATAGGATAGAGCTTTCGCTTTTCCTTGCCGCGATTCTGTTGTTGTGGTGTAATGACGCTTTTTTGTTCATTAAGGAAGTATTGAAAAGAAATATAGTGTAAAACTTTAGTTTAGCCTGCAAACAAAACCTTTGCGGCTGGGAAGTATTTTCAGGGGAGTTATTAGTAATGAATCAAAAAGATTTTAGGCTGAGAATTGATTCCACGAATTGTACTTCCATGATTGCGGGAACAGCTTTTTTAGGAAAAGATAAATTTGAGGATACCTGGTGGTATCGTAGCTTGGAATTTGAAAGCGGTAAAATATATGCGCTTATTAGCGAGTATGGACAAGGATGTAGGTATCTCTCCTATTTGTTGGGAGGAAGGGTGGATTTTGAGGACTTAAAGGTATACTTAAACGAGAACGAAGTCCTCCCCAAAGACTTAAGCCTGATCAGTTGGAATTTGGAAGCGTCCGGTGAAAAATATGGAAGATCCACTGCGCGAAAGGAAATCGAGCAGGCGCTGTCCCAAAACAATTCAAAGGAATCTCTTGAGGATATACAACAGAAGTTCCTGCTCACAAAAGAAAGGCTTGATGTGAAATTGTCCTGGCTGAGCGGGGAACGCTGGAGAGCCTCTGCCGCGCTGGGATATGCCAAAGGCAAAAAAATATTCTTTTCCCCCTATGAAACGAGTGCGTTTTACAACCGTATGTGCGGTTCCTGTTTAATAAAAGCTTTGAGAGAATTAACTACATCCGGCGCCATTGTTTTTCTGGCCGCAGGCTCTGACTACTTTGTAAAGCATATTGTTGATGAATGCGTTTATTTAGATAAGGAATTTGATATTGACGGGTTAAAGAAGTGTATCAAGAATTATTTCATAATGCGGATTGGATTCATTAAAAGGAATTCTGATTCGTTGATCACTGAAAAAGGTATGACTATAGTGCCATACCTTTTTTTCGTTAACATTGGTAGAACGAGTGGATAAAAGACCTTGCATAAATAGGTGGAAGCCAGCGGTGAGATAAAAAATCTATTACTCAATAAAAATTTTATATTTAAATTTCTCAGAAAATATAGAAAAGATTAAAGATTGCGCCCCTCTTTAATAAAATCTGTTTGAAAAATTCTTAACATTTTCAAAAAAGGATGAAATCTTATGAGTACTACCCAGCTTCCCGCTCCTTATGTTCCAGCCGGAAAGATTTAGAAAAAATTTCAAACACCCAAGCTGTTTCGAGTCGTGTATCTGATTCAAAACGTCCAATATTGCAAACGCTGCCACGGCTTTATACAGCACCTTTGTCCTATGCTGTATACCGAAAGAGGTTTTGATTTATGGCTTCGGCATCTCCATGTTTCTTCATCCTCCTAAAGGACAAAAATCAAAAAAGATTTGTGAATACAATTCATTTACCGGATCAAGCGCTTTTTTTGGCGGACGTCGCTGCCTAGGAATTCCAGGCGGACGTGGTTGCCCATAATTCGGGAAACCAGACGCTGGCTGTACTGCTTTTCTAACTCCCGCATGGTCAAATTAGTGCTGATAATGGTGGGCCTGGAGGCCATCAGCCGGGAATTGATCATATTGTAGATCGTGGAGCTGGAAAAGCTGGTGGGAAATTCCGTGCCCAGGTCGTCCAAAATCAGGAGATCGCATTCCAGCAGATATACGTCGCTTTCATCGGCGCTTCCCCGTGCGGAACGGAACCGTTCCTTTTCCAGCTTGCCGATGATATTAGGAGCGGAGCAGTAAATGACGCCAAACCCCTTACCAATGGCGGCTCTCGCGATGGCTAGGGAAAGATGGGTTTTTCCAAGGCCGGTGGCCCCTTGCATCAAAAGCTTGGAGAAAGCTGGGGGTCGAAGTTGGCGGCGTAAATTTTTACAGTACCGGTAAATGTCCTCCATTCTCTTTTTGGGCGGTATCCCCCCAGCCTTCAGAGGGGCCTCGCCGTAATAATCCAGAGAAAAGGTGTCAAAGGAGGACAAGGAGAGGGGGGAAAGGGCGTTCAGCCGCTGGTATGCCTCGTCCCGCAGCAGTTGTTTCATGCAGGAGCACATTTTTCCGTCCACATACCCTTCATCCTTACAGAGAGGACAGGCGTAGCGGATTTCCAAATAGTCCTCCGATACGCCGGCGGACTTTAAAAGAGCGGCAAGCTCCGACTGTAGGGCTTGGTTGCTTTCCTTGAGCCGTTCCAGCTCCAGCCTGGCATTAGAGCCGGTGAGAACCGCTTTTGCTGCCTTCGCCGCGGTGCGGGAAAGCTCCCGTTCGATTTCCAGCGCCCGGGGGTAACGGGAAAAAAAAGCTCCGCCTGCGCTGTTCCGCCTTGGTTATGGATTGCCGCCTGCGCTGCTCCATAGCCCGGTTGGCGGCTTCGATAATTTCTTTGGAATATCCCATGGCCATCCCTCTTTTCAATCATCAAAAATACTGGAACGCTCATAAGCCTCTAAATCGTAAGAGGGGGCCTGCTCTCCGCCGGCAGCCTCCTGGAAGGGCTTCTTTTCATTCTGTGCCTGCTCCAGAGTCTCCACGCCCTCTTTTTTCCAGCGCTCCAAAAATGCTGTTCATATACGGAAAAGAAAATTTCCCCTTGGCGTCTACATTACGCTCATAGGCTCCCGGATTAAATCCTCTGAGAAACGCCATTCGTTAATCCAGCGGTCCGCGAACTGAGCTCCTTAGCCGGTGGGGGATCGGCGCTCCAAACCCAAAAGCCTGCTGGACTGCGACCAGGCCCTTTGGCTTTGATCCAGCTGGCGGATCTTCCGCTCTGCCAGTTCCAGGGAATCGATGCCCTCGTCCGACCACCGGATACCAGTTTTTTCTATGTATCTCATATTGCCTTTCCCAATGCTGGAGGCATATTGCAGCAGCATCAGAATAACGTCTACCGGCAGACCATCCGTGTCATGAAGCATTAAAAGGGTGGCGCTGTCCCCGTTGGATATGGTTTTTCCAAGAATAACCTGGGCTTCCTGCAGGAGGAAAGCGATGTCGCTGTCCTCCTGAGCGCGCTTTGCCACAAAAAGGCTGTCCGGCTTTTGGGGCCGGGACAACGGCCTGGAGGCTTTTGGCGGTTCTGACGCCCGCTGGGTGACTGCTGTCGGCCGTTCTCTCCTTGAGCAATGGAGAAAACCGGAGAACCCTGCGGAGCGGCAGGCTGAGCCGCTGGGACAGCTTCTTCTCGGGAACTCCGGCCGGGACCGGTTTGTGCCGGGGAGAAGGTTCCGCCGGAGACTGCGAGCAGCCCGGTTTCCACCCAGTACTGCATGGCGTCCTTTACATCTGCGGGATGCATATTCAGCGCTTCTCCCACAGCCTCCGCCTCGAAGGGGGAGCCCGCGTGCCGAAGCACCCAAAGAAGCACCTTCAGCTGGGCGCCGCCGGCTAGTTTTAAATGCTTATCGACCACATCGGAAGGAACGGCAAAAATTGACTGCCAGCTTCCAAGGTTGATGGAATAACTCATAAGGGAACCAAGCCTTTCCAAAAATGAGCCGCTTACCCGAGCTTCGGGGCGGGCTGTTGATTGTTCTCCTATTATAGCATAAGTTTCGACAGGATGGCACCTCTCCGAAGAAAGAAAATAATTTACCATAGGGCTTGACAAAAGCGGCGGAGTTCTATATAATAGCTTTTGCAATATGGGTTTGCGGATGTAGCTCATCTGGTAGAGCGCCACCTTGCCAAGGTGGAGGTAGCGAGTTCGAGCCTCGTCATCCGCTCCAGTTTAAAAAAGCTGAGCATCTATAAAGATGCTCAGCTTTTTTTGCTTTGCCGCCGGCGGCTAAGCTTTGCGTGATGCGGCCGGAAGAAGGACTGAGTTTTCCGACGTAACAGTGAGCGAGATAAAAGCAGGCGGATTCCTTCCTTGTCAGGATATCCAACAATAATGGGACATTGCGCCGGGGGCAGGGAACACAAGGCTAACCGGGAGTTGCTTGGCGGCGTAGAAAATGCAGGTTGATTCGTAAGAAATAAGGCGGCGCTTTTCCGCCAGAAAGCTCCGAAGGAGGCGGAAAGGTAAAGTATCCGGCGTGTTTGCTTGTTTTCTAAGGAATTTTGTACTATAATAAATTTATTAGAAAATAATATCAGAAAAATATGTAAAGATTGGAAGGTGAATTCCGTGGCGGCAGATTTGCACTGTCATACCAAAATGTCAGACGGTTCCGCCAGCATCGACGAGGTGGTGCTGATGGCGAAAAAAGCTTGGACTTAAAACCATTGCGGTCACGGACCATGACACGTTTGCCGGGGCAACCAGAGCGTGTGTTTATGGCAGGCGTCAGGGAATCGAAGTGATTCACGGCGCGGAAATATCCTGCATTGATTCGGCCAGAGGGCGGAAGGTGCATATTTTATGCTATTTATGTCAAAATCCGGATCGGCTGGAAGGGGTTTTCAAAAGGACGAAGGAACGCCGGCAGCGGGCTGCGGCGCTCATGCTGCAAAAGGTGATGCGCCAGTATCCTATCACGCGGACATGGTTCCCGAAGGGCTCAGGGAAGCACCAACATCTATAAGCAGCACATTATGCACGCGCTGCTGGATGCCGGATATACCAATGAAATTTTTTGGGGATTTGTTCCGCAGCCTGTTTCACCCTAGGGAAGGGAGCGCCTACGCTCCGGTAGAGTATCCGGAAGTAACGGAAATCGTGCCTAAGATCCATGAGGCCGGCGGCCTGGCGGTTTTGGCTCATCCAGCGGTTTATGACAGCTACGACGTCATGGAGGAGCTGCTGCCTCTGGGCTTGGATGGCGTGGAGGTGTGGCATCCAAGAAACCATCCAGACGACCCGGAGCGCTTGTCCGGATTCTGCCGGGAACATGGCCTGATCATGACCGGGGGAACGGATTTTCACGGGCTGTATACGAAAAAGCCGAATCCGTTAGGAACCTGTACTACTGGCGACGACCAGGTGGAACTGATGAAAAAGCGATGCGAAAAGTACCGAAAGCAGCCGCCAAGGGCGGACAAACGGTAATTTGGATAGGATTAAGCGTTATAAGGAGTCTTACTATGGAGTATCATTATAAAAACCAAGGGAACCTGTTCCCGCAGAATCGATGTGGAATTGGAGGACGGCCGGATCAAGACGGTCAAATTTCACGGCGGCTGCAACGGAAATTTACAGGGAATTACAGCTCTGATTCAGGGAGCGCCCGCCCTGGAGATCATCCGGAAGTGTAAAGGCATCCAGTGCGGAATGCGCGGAACCTCGTGCCCGGATCAGCTTGCCCATGCGTTGGAGGAGGCTTGGCCGCTGAGAAATTATAGGAAGCGCTTGGAACAGATTAAAATACTATTTAAGCGGATAACGGGATAGACGGGGTAAGGCGCGTCTGCGCCGGTCTCCTGCCTCCGTTTGTAAATCTAGTCAGCAGGGAGGAATTGAAACTATGCCCGCGGCGATCTCCCATTATTTATTGGCTCGTAGGGTGCTGGATGACCCGGCCTTTGACAAAAGCAGGAGCTTTTCTCAAAATGCCTTTTTATGGGGCGCTCAAGGTCCCGACTTCTTTTTTACTCACCGGTTTTTCCCTTGGCAGAAGGGAGAAAGCCTGAAGGAGATTGGGGAGCGTCTTCACCAGACGCCGCCCTCGAGCATTTTTGATTTTGCCCAGGAATATGAGAACGGGGAAAGAGGAAACGACGTCTCCCTTTCCTACGTTTTAGGCTTTTTATGCCATTACGCCCTTGACAGCGCGGCGCATCCCTTTGTGAATTACAGTGCTGAAATGCTCCACGAGCTGGTAAAGCCATCTACTGTGGAGACCTGCCATCACGAAGTGGAGTCTAATCTAGATGTGGTTTTGCTGCGGTATGAGAGGGCGGAGCTGCCGACAGATTTCAGCTTAAAGAGAGCGGTACCAAGGGATGAGGGAGTCAAGCAGGAGATGGCCTCGTTTTATCAGTCTCTGCTGAGAAGGCTGTACGGAACGCAGGTATCTCAGGAGGCTGTCGCGCAGGCTGTGGAGGACTGCCGCACCGCCTTTGGGTGGATGACGGACAGAACCACATTAAAGAAGAAAATCCTGCTCCGGGTGGAGAAAGGAAAGCTGCCGACCCTTTCCTGCCATGTTCGGAGCATGACGGAGGAAACGGATTTTGATTATTCCAATGTGCTCCACCGGGAATGGCAATGGCCTATGGAAACCGGTGAGCTGCGGACGGAAAGCTATTTGGATTTATATGAACAGGCCGTTGAGCCTCGCCAAGGCGCTGATCGCCGGATTTTTATCCGGGGCGCTATGGGAGCGTTGACAGAGAACCGGCCGTTTTAACAGAAGAGGAGAACTAATATGGAACGAATCGCGAAGTTTTTTGCGTAGACCACACGAAATTAGAGCCTGGTATTTATATTTCCCGTATTGACGGAGATATTGCCACCTATGATATTCGCATGAGAAAGCCCAACACGCCGCCGTTTTTATCCAATCCGGTGCTGCACAGCTTCGAGCACCTGTTTGCCACCATTGCCCGCAACAGTGAATACGGCGGCAGGGTGATCTACTTCGGTCCGATGGGCTGAGAACCGGCTGCTATTTTTTGTAAGGAATATGGAGCCCCAGCAGGCTTTGGATTTGATCAAATCTGTGTTAAAGCAGATTGGAGAGTATTCCGGCCCTCTGCCCGGGAATAGCGCCGGAATGTGGAAATTATTTAGAACATGATTTGGAAGGCGCGAAAAAAGAGGCGTCGGAATTTTACGACTTGGTTCGTTCATTGGACTGTCGAAAAGATGCGTTATAGAAAAATAAAACTAAAAATATCTCTAAAATTAAATAATAATTCTGGCTAGAATCTGTCATTATGGCTGATTTCTGTTTCTCAGGATTGCAATTCTGTAACAATTAGCTATAATAAATAACATACTGTTACAAAGTTGTAATTTTTTAATTGCCAAATTTGTCAGCTAGTTTTGTTCAGAGAGGGTGTCATTTTGATGCTGATTCAGCCGGAAAAAGCAGCGCTTGTAAAAGCGCGGCTGAGAAAAGCGGTTCATCTTTGTGAAAAGCTATGGACCCGTTTTGTGTCGGCGGGTGCGAAAGGCCTGAAGAACGCGGAAAAATGGGCGTTTAAGAATTTTAAAACGAGCCGAAGGCTGGTTGGGAAAGCTTCCGGCGCAGGCTGTGAAGGAAAAGATAAAAGCTGCGTTTACCCAGGAGTGCCGTTCCCGGCAGGCGGTGAATCTTGTCATGCCGGTGGCCTGCGTCTTAGTGCTGGCTTCCGTGCTCAGTTTAGTTCCTTTAGCCCCCCGCGCGGCGGCAGCCGATCATGAGCCCGCGGCAGAAACGGCAAATCTAACCATAACGCCTCGATACGCCGCGGCGGAGATCGCGGAAACAGAAGCGCTGGATATGCACGGAGAACTGGTAGAGGCTTGCGGAATTTACGTGGACAATAAGCTTTACAGCGTGATCGACTGTCAGGCCCAGCTGCAGTTTTTCCTGGATGCTTTGTTGAACCAGGAAAAGCTGGAGGATCCTGATGCGGAGGCCTCCTATGCCCAGGAAATTGAAGTGGTGTCAGGCCTGTATCCTTCTGGAAGACGTCAAAGCTATGATGAAATCAAGGAAATTCTTTTGTCGGTGCTGCAAATTCAAGTGACCAAAACCGAGACCTATCAGGAAGAATCCCGTTTGATACTGTCACTGTCAGCAACGATATGGAGTATACGGTGTTCAGCAATGTGGTCAACGAGGGTGCGGACGGTGTTCAGGAATGTGTGGATCAAGTTACTTATCTCAATGGGAAAGAGGTTTCCCGCAGTGCGGTGAAAAGAACCGTAGTGCAGGAGCCCGGTCAGCAAAACGATTGAGACGGGTACCCGTACGCTTCCGGACAGTTATCCTGAGGGCTATCAGTCTGGACAGGGAAGCGGCGTCGCCACCGGCAGCTTTTTGTGGCCTCTGCCGTACACCTACCATATTACCAGTCCTTTTGAGATGCGGTGGGGAACCATGCATAAGGGAATCGATATTGCTGAAGGCGGCGTTCATGGCGCCACGGTCAGGGCATCGGATGGCGGCGTGGTGACCATTGCCGGCGACTTAAACGACGGCTACGGAAATTATGTGGTGATCGACCATGGCAATGGGTATAAAAACCCTTTACGCTCACGGCAGCGCCATTTATGTTACTCAAGGCCAGTATGTTTCTAAGGGACAGCCGATTCTGGCGGTTGGAAATTCAGGAAATTCATACGGCTCCCACCTCCATTTTGAGATCATTGAAAACGGAACGGAAGTCAATCCATTGAATTTTGATTTTGAGTAAAACAGAATCTGAATTTTACTGGTAACCGAATATGGACAGAAAGATCTAAATGATTGTTTTTGTTGTCCCGAATTTAAAAGCTTAACGGCAGTGCGAAAAGCCTCTTAAACCTAATTGGCAGCGGTTTAAGAGGCTTTTTTATTTTGTTTCAAAAAAGTTTTCCATCGATTTTAAGCATGCTTCCCAGCTATCAGTCCATTTGTCTCTTGTCATGGGGAAATAGGAAAAGGCGCCTCGGAGGGAATCCTCCGAAGCGCCCTGGGGTTTGCGCGGTATTCGGAAATTGTTAGCAACCGCAGCCGCAGCCATCATTGCATCCGCAACCGTTGTTGCCGTAACCGCTGTTGCCGCAGCCGCAGCAGCACAGAATGAGGATTAAGATGATGATCCAAGAGCAGCCGCCAAATCCGTTGTTACACATAATGAAGTCCTCCTTGAATTTTGTTTGTGTTTTGTTGGCTTACAGTACAGTATACGGATGGAGCCTCATTCTGGTGACGAATTTTTTTTACCCAAAAATTGACATGGGATTTTTCCCCGGCGCTGTATAATAAATCCAATCGCTGGTAATAGTTATTTTATAGGAGGCGGGCTATGTATCGGTTTAACGGATTTACGCAAAAGGCCAACCATGCCATGAATTTGGCGATTCAATGCGCGGAGGAGATGGGGCATACCTATGTGGGCAGCGAGCATATTCTGCTGGGGCTTTTGAAAGAGGGCAGCGGAGTAGCCGCCGCGGTGCTCCGCGCAGTAGAGGTGGATGCCTCTCAGCTGGAGCTGCTGATGACCCAAAAAATCGGGCTGGGGATCAGGGGCGCGCTGGGCACCGAGGATTTTACCCCACGAACCAAGCGGATTTTGCAGATCGCCGTGATGCAGGCGGCCAGAATGGGCTTCACCTATGTGGGAACAGAGCATTTGCTTTTGGCGATCCTGGGAGAAAGCGACAGCTACGCGGTCCGTTTTTTGGCGGAGATGGGGGTCAGGTCTTCTGAGATCGTGGAAAAAATGAACGAATTGATGGGTGCGGAAACAGACTCGTCGGCCTCGGTTCCAAAGCAAGGGAAGGAATCAAAAATAAAATCTGCCACTAAACCCTGGACCAATTTGGCCGCGATCTCACAGAACAAGCCAGAAAGGGAGAAATTGACCCTGTTATTGGCCGCCAGATGGAAATTGAGCGGGTGGTTCAGATCCTTTCCAGAAGGACCAAAAATAATCCTTGCCTGATCGGCGAGCCTGGCGTGGGAAAAACCGCCGTTGCGGAAGGCCTGGCCCTCCAGATTGTCTCCGGAAACGTGCCGGAGCTCTTGAAGGATAAAAGGCTGGTGTCCCTGGACCTGACAGGAATGATTGCCGGCACCAAGTACCGGGGTGATTTTGAAGACCGGATCAAAAACGCCATTGAGGAAGTGAAAAAGGCGGGCAATGTCATTTTGTTTATCGATGAGCTTCACACCATCATTGGCGCAGGCGCGGCAGAGGGGTCGGCGGATGCGGCGAATATTTTAAAGCCGGCCTTGGCCCGGGGTGACTTCCAGGTGATCGGCGCCACCACTATTGATGAATATCGGAAGCATATCGAAAAAGATGCCGCCCTGGAGCGGCGCTTCCAGCCGGTTATGGTGGGGGAGCCTACGGTCCAGGAAGCGGCAGCCATATTAAAGGGGCTTAGAGACCGGTACGAGGCGCATCATAAGGTGAAAATCACTGACGAAGCGATCGAGGCCGCGGTGGAGCTTTCCTCCCGGTACATTTCAGATCGGTATTTACCGGATAAGGCCATCGATTTGATTGATGAGGCGGCCTCTCGGGTTCGTCTGCGGTGCTATACCGTTCCTGATGACCTGCAGCAGCTGGAGGAAAAAAGCAAGGAGCTGGAGCAGGAAAAGGCGGCGGCGGTTAACTCCCAGGATTTTGAGCGCGCGGCCTCCTTACGGGATGAGGTGCGGCACTTAAAGCAGCAGCTGGAAGAGCAAAGAAATCAGTGGAGGGATAAAAACGAACGTTCCGGCGACGAGGTCACCGCCAAGGATATCGCCCAGATTGTCTCCAGCTGGACCGGCGTACCGGTGGTACAGCTGACAGAGGAGGAAAGCCAAAGGCTTTTGCGGCTGGAGGAGATCCTCCACCAGCGGATCGTCCGGCCAGAAGGAAGCGGTAGCGGCGGTGGCAAGGGCCATTCGCCGCGGAAGGGTAGGACTGAAGGACCCCAAACGCCGATCGGCTCTTTCTTGTTTCTGGGCCCTACCGGTGTAGGAAAACCGAACTGTGCAAGGCGTTGGCTCAGGCAATGTTCGGTGATGAAAAGGCCATGATCCGCATGGATATGTCGGAATATATGGAAAAGCACACGGTTTCCCGGATGATCGGCTCGCCGCCTGGCTACGTCGGTTATCAGGAGGGGGGCAGCTCACGGAGAAAATCAGGCGCAAGCCTATTCCGTGGTGCTGTTTGATGAAATTGAGAGGCCCATCCGGATGTATTTCATCTTCTTCTGCAAATTTTGGAGGATGGGCAGTTAACAGACTCCCAGGGCCGTACAGTAGATTTTAAAAACGCCGTGGTGATTATGACCTCCAACATTGGTGCCAGGCTGATTACGGAAAACCGTCTGAATCTGGGCTTTTCAGCGGACAACAGCCAAGAGGCCGATCAAAAAGTCATGAAGGATAAGGTCATGGAAGAACTAAAAAAAAGCCTTCCGGCCAGAATTTTTGAACCGGATCGACGATATTATTGTTTTTCAAAAGCTAACCCAGGAGGAAATTCAGCAGATTGCCGTGCATATGCTGAATGACCTGAAAGCGCGGCTGGAGCCGCTGGGAGTTTCCCTGGAATTTACCGAGGAGGCGGTGCGGACGATTGCGAAAGCGGGCTTTGACCCAGTATATGGCGCCCGTCCGCTGCGGCGGGAAATCCAAACTAAGGTGGAGGATCCTTTAAGCGAGGAACTGCTGGCGGGCGATCTCAAGGCTGGAGGGACGGCGGTATGCGACGCTTCCGGGGGTAAAATTATTTTTCAAATTCAGGAAAAAAGGATTGACTAATTTTACCAAAGGGAGTACAATAAGGATAAATAAAATAAGAATTATTCTTATTTTTAGAATTAAAAAAGAAAGAGGTATGCGAAATGGAATTAAAAGGATCGAAAACAGAAGCAAATTTGATGACAGCGTTTGCCGGCGAATCACAGGCCAGAAATAAGTACACTTACTTCGCCTCTAAAGCGAGAAAGGACGGATATGTCCAGATCGCCAATATTTTCGAGGAAACCGCCAACAACGAAAAGGAGCACGCGAAAAATTTGGTTTAAGCTGTTGGAGGGTATCGGCTCTACGCCTGAAAACCTTTTGGCTGCCGCTGAGGGAGAAAATTATGAGTGGACCGACATGTACGCAACCTTTGCCAAGGAGGCCAAGGAGGAGGGCTTTGACCGGATCGCCGCCTTGTTTGAGGGCGTTGCCAAGATCGAAAAGGAGCATGAGGACCGCTACCGCGCGTTGCTGAGCAACGTGGAGGAGGGCAAGGTCTTTAAGCGCGGCGATGTAGTGATCTGGCAGTGCTCTAACTGCGGCCATATCGTAGTAGGCACTCAGCGCCGGAAATTTGTCCTGTGTGCTCTCATCCCAAGGCCTATTTCCAAATTCAAGCGAAGAATTATTAATCCATTAAAATCCGCGTTGAAAACAGTTTGGCAAAGCTGCTCCTCGGGATGCTGGACAGGGCAGAAGGAGGAAAAAGCGCCGAGAAATGGAAAAATGTAAAAATGCGCCGCAAGAAGTGCGATGGCGCAGGCGTTAAAGCAGGGTGTGTGATCACACACCCTGCTTTTGTGCTTACAGCCAAATCCGGAAAACGTCTTAAGATATCCTCTGAGGATGAGTTTCCCATGCGGTAATGGCTGGCCGCCCAGGGAAAATTGAGAGAATTGAGAGGGCGCAACCGGTAGGACCGGAAAATACGTCAGCCGTTTTTATCTGATGAAAGCTTACGCAGCAGCGATCGCTCCTCGCGG
>ENA-OQCD01000352-OQCD01000352.1-human-gut-metagenome-genome-assembly--contig:-NODE-352-length-12981-cov-2.270577_pt1 | contig 12981 bp, 13 predicted proteins | sample MGYA00242755_ERZ504571 | MGnify/ENA primary metagenome ERZ504571 (study PRJEB26092, sample SAMD00036274) | human gut metagenome | host: Homo sapiens | study: EMG produced TPA metagenomics assembly of...
CGCAGTCGGTAAAAGGTGCTGCCGAACTGATATTGAATAATGATACCCATCCTTCGGTGGAGATTGATAAGGTAACGACTCCCGGAGGAATAACTATCAAGGGTATCAATGAATTAGACCATGCCGGATTTACTTCAGCCGTTATCAAGGCGATAAAGGCCGGTAACGTAGAATGACATAGCCTTTCTCTAAGTATTGAATTTCAGTATGTAAAGACAATCGGCTCTTGCTGTATTCATAAATCTCTGCCACTGATTTATAAACCGGAAGCGGTAATTTATAAATCAGTGGCAGTGACTTATAAATCGGTGGTGCTGATTAATGAATATATAGGGAGGTTACGAAGAATATCTCTCTTTCCATTTGTTTTTTGTGTTGTAAATAAACAGTAATTCCAATGTGGCTTTTCCATTTCACGAAACACTGCACCGGGGGACATTTGGTCAGAGCCGGAGCTTATGGAAAAGAATAGAAAGCAGTTATACAGGGTAATGTAAGGGGAGTTCCACAACAAATCTTGCACCTCCGGTGTATTGTGTGTCCAGATAGATTTTACCTCCCAACAGGGTAGTGAGGCTCCGGCAAATACTCAGGCCTAGTCCGAAACCGGGATTCATGCTGTTCAGCTTCTCAAAACGTTGGAAAATCAATTCGCCTTTTTCCTTATCAATGCCACAGCCGGTATCGGTGACAGAGAAAATGATAGAGGTGTCTGCTATCTCATAAGCCAAGACGATACTGCCTTGAGAAGTGTATTTGCAGGCATTGACCAGTAGGTTGGTCAATATCTGTTGCAGGCGTTGCGCGTCTGTATTCAGGATGATTTCCGTATCGGGTTGTTTCAGCTCCAGTCTGACGCCTTCGGCCACTCTGTGTGCCACGCCTGCTAAAGTGGATTGGCATAGTTCGGGCAAGACGACATTGGATAGCGAGATGCTATAGTTGCCGCTTTCCAGTTTGCTGAGGTCGAGTACATCGTTTACCAATGTGAGCAATAAATTGGTATTGGTATGCAGATGACCGAGTAATTCGCTCCGCTCTTCTTCGCTGAATTCTGCACCGGCATCGTTCAGCAAATCATTAAAAACCGATAATGGCATTGAGTGGCGTACGGATTTCATGACTGAGGTTCTGTAGGAAAGCCGATTTCAGCTTGTCCGCTTTTTCAGCTTGCTGCCGTGCTTTTTCGGCAGCTTCTTTTTCTATCTTTAAATGCCTGGCATGTTGCCGGCGTGTAAAAGCATATATGCTGGAGAAGCCGGAAATAAGTATCAGGATGGAGAACACCACCCAAATCTTGCGCTGATTGGTTTTTTCTCCGATTTTTCAATACGTTGTAACTGTTCTTGCTGGTGTATGACTTCCAAGCGTTGTTTTTGTGTTTCGGCTTTTTCCAGTTCGATGGCTGTTTGTTGTTGCTTCAGTTGCAAGTCCTGGTTTTCCAGCTTCATGCGCGTCTGTTCTTTTTCCATCAGTATCATTTGTTCCCGATTTTGCATTTGTGCCAGTTTCATTTCTGTGTTTTGGAGAGACAGGCGGTTCTTTTCCAATTCCAGCCTTTGGTTATTGAAACGGGCGTTGTATGCCGCCATTACTTCCGCATTGTTTGCTTGGTTGATAGAGTCTTGCAGACGGTATTTTTTGTATAGTTCGGCAAAGGCGGAATAGAAATCCCCTGCCATTTCAAATGCTTTGTATCTGACCGCAAGACTCAATCCTTTGTCACTGATGGAATCACTGTATGCAAGGGCTTTGTCAAGGTTTCCCAATGCTGCATAATAATAACCGTTCAGAGTGAAATAGTTTTCAAGGATGGCCCCTTTCATCACTCCCTGAGCTCTGTACTGCGCTAATTCTTTTTGAAGTTCGTCGGCTTTTTTTTAAATCCATTTTGCTGCATGTCACTTGAAACAAGAGTAGTTTGGATTGTATCAATGCAGATTGGGTGACGGAAGCATCTAAACATCTTAGGGCATATTCTTCGGCTTCTTCGTATCGCTGCAGATTTATATAGCATGAGCTTATGGAGCGATACGAATAAAAGTTCTCTTTTTCATTGCCGGTCTGTATGTAGTAATCCACAGCCTGTTTGTATTGTTGGAGGGCAAGCCGGAACATGCGCTGCTGGTAATACACATCTCCCATGCGCACGTAGCTTTTCCCTATGCCGTAAGGATTGTCCAAACGAATGGCTTCGTCCTGATATTTTTTCAGTTCTTGGATGGCGGAATCATATTCCCTGTTTCTCAAATAGTAAGTGATAATGCGGTTCCATGCTCCGAATATGTATTGCTTATAAGGAGTATTGCGTGCAAAGTCGGCTACCTTTTCTTTCTCGATGAGCAATGTATTGATATCGTTGATAAAGTAATAATGGTCGGATTTCAGGTTCAGGGCAAGGCATTGCGCTTTCACGTCTCCTTTTTTCTCTGCCATGTGGAAGAGTGTATCCGCCATGAGCAATACTTCGGGCTTCCTGATGGCGTTGCTGCACTTTTGGTAATAGGAATAGAGTTGGTCGTTTATTTTATAAGGATTGTTTTGACTCATCGTTGTCGGGCAGAAAAGAAATATTTCCGCCAATAGTATTAGGATAGTATGCCCGATGAACCTCTTCATATCATTCTGTGTGTCTTTGGCAAAAATAGTGATTCTTTTATAATTCATGCTATCATTTATCATAAGTTTTATGGAGCATGGATTTTTTCTATGTTTCTTCATGGATATAGGGAGGTATCTGCTCCGGGCTTGTGGGGTAATCCAAACTGTTACCATTCTTACGGTGCAGAAGAAAACGTGGTTGCAACGCTCTATGGTAGCGCAGCTCCGTTCCTTGTGGCGCATGATGGTTGGACTACATTATCCGGCTTTTTTCACACGTTGGGAATGTTTTTGCAGTCCTATTGCCCGAATACTTTCATTTGAAACTATCCGAAAGGCAACCACTTCCTTAAACCCGTGTCCTTGCTCATATAGAATGATATTGTGCAGTTTCGCTGTCTGTCAGATAGTTTTCATAGAAACTTCTTGAAACTTTGCTAGGATTAATTAAATCTTCATTATCTTTGAACCCTAAATCTAAAGATTATGAGTGACCAGATAAAGCAAATAGCCGAACGTCTCCGGGGGATTGAGAGACGTTTTGGAACTGACTTCCCAAGAAGTGGCCGAAAGTTGCCAACTTACAGTGGAAGAGTATTTGGGTATGGAAAGCGGTGAGAAAGATATATCGGTCAGCGCTTTGCAGAAGATTGCCCGCAAATATGGTATCGCACTGGATGTGCTGATGTTTGGCGAAGAGCCTAAAATGAGTGCTTACTTCCTGACTCGTTGTGGCACAGGGGTATCGGTGGAACGTACCAAAGCATACAAATATGAATCATTGGCATCGGGATTCCGCGGACGTAAGGTAGATCCGTTCATCGTTACCGTGGAGCCGAAGCCCGAAGATACGCCTATTTATTTCAATTCACACGAAGGACAAGAGTTCAACCTGGTGATAGAAGGACGTATGTTGCTTAATATTAACGGAAAAGAACTTATTTTGAATCCGGGTGACAGCCTTTACTTTGATTCTGCCCAGCCTCACGGCATGATGGCACTGGACGGCAAGACTGTGAAGTTCCTGGCAGTAATTATGTAAATTGTAAGAGTATGGTAGAAAGATTCTTAGAACAAACCACTTTTGCCTCACAAGAGGATTTTATAAAGAACCTGAAGATTAAGGTACCCGAAAATTTTAATTTCGGCTATGATGTAGTAGATGCCTGGGCTGCCGAGGAACCCGACAAGAAAGCGCTGTTGTGGACTAACGATAAAGGGGAATCCAGACAGTATACTTATGCCGACCTGAAGAAATATACCGATATGACGGCGTCTTATTTCCAAAGTCTGGGTATCGGTCGCGGTGATATGGTGATGTTGATATTGAAACGTCGTTATGAGTTCTGGTATTCCATTATCGCTCTGCACAAGTTGGGTGCGGTGGTGATTCCCGCCACTCATTTACTGACCAAGAAAGATATTGTGTACCGTTGTAATGCTGCCGATATTAAGATGATTGTTGCGGCAGGCGAAGATGTGATTACCAAGCATATCATAGAAGCGATGCCCGATTCGCCTTCTGTAAAGAAGCTGGTCAGTGTCGGTCCCGAAGTTCCCGAAGGTTTCGAAGACTTTCATCAGGGAATGGAAAATGCGGCTCCGTTTGTAAAGCCTGAGCATCCGAATACCAATGAGGATACCTCGCTGATGTATTTTACATCGGGAACTACCGGTGAGCCGAAGATGGTGGCGCATGACTTTACTTATCCGTTGGGGCATATCGTAACTGCCTGTTTCTGGCATAATCTGCATCGCGACAGTTTGCATCTGACGATTGCCGATACCGGTTGGGGGAAAGCGGTGTGGGGAAAACTTTACGGACAGATGATTGCGGGGGCGAATATCTTTGTGTATGACCATGAGAAGTTTACTCCTGCCGATATTCTCGGAAAGATTCAGGACTATCATATCACTTCACTGTGTGCTCCTCCTACCATTTATCGTTTCTTGATAAAGGAAGATATCAGTAAGTATGACTTGTCGTCTTTGGAATATTGTACCACTGCCGGAGAAGCATTAGAACTATTCTGTATATGAGACGTTTAAAAAAATAACCGGTATTCGTTTGATGGAAGGTTTCGGACAGACGGAAACCACTTTGACGTTGGGTACTTTTCCCTGGATGGAGCCGAAACCGGGCAGCATGGGTGTCCCCAATCCGCAATATGATATCGACTTGCTGACTCCCGATGGGCGTTCGGCAGAAGACGGTGAACAGGGACAGATTGTCATCCGTACGTCTGAAGGCAAGCCGCTGGGTTTGTTCAAAGAGTATTATCGGGCGGCCGAACTGACCGAAGATGCTTGGCACGATGGCATTTATTATACCGGTGATGTGGCTTGGCGTGATGAAGACGGATACTTTTGGTTTGTGGGACGTGCGGATGATGTTATCAAGAGCTCCGGCTACCGTATCGGCCCGTTTGAAGTGGAAAGTGCATTGATGACTCATCCTGCCGTGGTGGAATGTGCCATTACGGGTGTTCCCGATGAAGTGCGCGGACAAGTGGTAAAGGCGACCATCGTTCTTTCCAGGAACTACAAAGGACAGGAAAGCCCGGAACTGATTAAAGAATTGCAAGATCATGTGAAGCGTGTGACTGCCCCTTATAAGTATCCGCGTGTGATAGAGTTTGTAGAAGAGCTCCCGAAGACTATCAGCGGTAAGATTCGTCGCGTGGAGATACGTGATAAAGATAAATAACCGGGGGAGTGCGTTGAGCGAAGTCTTTTATTCGTAAATAAAGTAAAAGATGAAAAGAATTTTGTTTTTTGCCTTTTTATGCCTGTGTGTCTGCTTGTCGGCAGGTGCACAGGCATTGTCTCCTGTTACATGGACTGCCTACGGATTGACTTTTAAGGTTCCGAAGGGTATTGTTGTGGAAGAGGATACAGAAGAAACGTTTTTGTTGAACGATAGTAAGTTTTATATCACTGTTCAGGCGTTGGACTCTGACGGCATCACGAAGGGTGACCTGGAAGGTATGTTGAAAGACTATGCGACGATGATGGTGTGGAGAAGCAGACTGCTGTCAAAGCCTTTGACTTGGAGCAATTTTAGGTGTTTCGATGGGATGGGCAATTGTGAGGGGGAGCCTTGTTGCTATGCCTGTCTGATGACCAAGGCGGCCGGGAGTGCATTTCATGTTTCCATCATTTATTCGGTGGGGAAAAAGCTGAGGCGGAAGCTATTCTGAAAAGTTTTGTGATGGAAGAGTAAGCGAATGCAGTCAGTTCTGTGCATTCGGGGAGTCAAAGCATTATTAAAGTTAACTGTAGGGGCGGGGATTGCCCGCCCGAATGCATCAAGTAAAGTGTATTCGGGCGAGTGTCCCGCCCCTACAGGCAAAGTGATAGGTTGATTGGGTCTTGATAAAACCTCCTATTTTGCTCTTACCTTGAATTGCAAAGCAATAGGTTCATTCTTTATTCCTTTGGGAAGAAATACTTTTACTTTATCACCATCGCAAGTATATTTCACACTCTTGTTTCCTTTCAGCATTTTCATTTTGCCTTTCGGAAGATTTCCTGTCCATTCTATGACTTCCGGCAGTGTTTCTCCTTCGGGCAATGCATAGATGGCATAGAGTGTCTGTCCGTCCTTGTCGGCAGTGAACCATGTGTGTCCGTCCTGATAAACAGGAGTGATTCGGGTATTGTAGATGGCTTTGCCGTTTGCCCGCAACCATTCTCCCACTTCGTGCAGACGCTTGGCCACTTCTTCTTCGATGACACCGTCCGGGGTTGGTCCTACGCCCAGCAGCAGGCAACCACCTTTGGCAGTGATTTCACTCAATATGTTGATAACCTTTTGAGACGATTTGAATGGAGCATTCGGCACCCATCCCCAATCATTGCTCAGCGTGATGCAACTTTCCCACGGATAGTTGAGCTGTGTTTCGGGGATGCCGCGTTCGGGAGTCTGGTAGTTTTCGTTTTTGCCCCTGATGCTGCGGTCTACCGAAATCAATCCCGGATGCTTCCGGCGTGCTTGTGCCAGAATATCGTCCAGACCAATGTCATCACCTTTCACCCAGCCGCCGTCCAGCCAAAGGATATCAAAACTTCCGTAGTCGGACATCAGCTCATTCAGCTGGTTACGGGTAAAGGTCTGATAGTTTTTCCACCAGTCGGGATGGCGGTCTTTCTTGTAATTGATGTTACGGTCGGGGGTAGCGAAATAAGGATTCCAAAACCATTCGCAATGCCAGTCGGGTTTGGAGAAATAGCATCCCGTCATGAAACCTCTTTTGCGGAAAGCATCGAATACATGGTAAGCTACATTCTTGCGCGGATTGTCCTTGAAGGCTCCGTGGGCAATGGAGAAGTCCGTGTACTTGGAATCGTAAGTACAAAATCCGTCGTGATGTTTGGTGGTGAATATCATGTATTTGATACCTGCATCCTGCATTACATCTGCCCATTGTTCGGGATTGAAGTTGACCGGATTGAGCGAGTCTTTCAAGCCCCAGTACCACTCTTTGTACTCATCGTATGGCAAAGGTTTTTTGCGTGAAATCCAATCGACATCTTCCGAGCAGATGGACCATGACTCTACAATGCCGGGAACGGAGTAAAGCCCCCAATGGAACAAGACTCCGAACTTCTGGTCTTGCCATTTATCCAGTTTATCCAATACTTGTTGGTCGGTAGGCCATACATAATCCGTTGCTTCTGATTGCTTGTGGACAAAGCCTTGTACTTGCTGGGCGTGAAGGTTCAAAGCGAACGCTGCACCGGCCATGCATACGATTAGTTTTTTAAGGTTATACATAACTGTTATGAGTTAGTGTTTATTGTTTTGTTTGCGTTTAATTTTCCTTTAAGGGATGATAAAGGTAAGGTTTTCTTATTTGGCGAGCAAAAAAGAGGAAAGAAATTTAATAATTGGTCAGAAAACAAAAAAAGAATGTCCGGAAAGCTTCATTCGCTTCCCGGACACATTCTCTAATAGATTATAATGTATCAATTACCATCGTGTTCTGTGTCAGATTCGGGTTGATAGAGATTTCATTGGTCGGAATAGCAAACAGGTAGTTCTTCGGATCTTCAAATCTGGCTTGTGTATCTACACGCTTGCTGTAAATGTCGAGTTCACCTTTGCTGTTTGTGCCTAATACGTTCTGCATAGCGTGATGTTTTCGGGCAGAATAAAGAGTTGCATCAGGAATCATACCCATGCGGGGTGCAACAGAAGCATCCAGACGTTTGCCACATGCCCAACGGCGCAAGTCATCAAAGCGGTAACCTTCTCCGAATAATTCTACGCGGCGTTCGCGGCGGATTTCACGAATCAGCGTTGCGTTGTTGGCGCTTACGTTTGGATATTCGGCTTCCAGTTTGGGGTCAACGGCCGGGCTCATTGTCAACTTGTGGTTGAATCCTACACGTTCACGCAACTTATTAACTGTAGCATCCAAATCTGTTTGAGAAATGGTTCCCAGTTCTGCTGCTGCTTCTGCACGGATTAACAGGATTTCACCGAAACGGAATACCGGAGCATCTAATGTTCCCTGATGGTGAGCTGCCAGATGTTCGGCTGCATTATAGAATTTGGCAATGCTATAACCGGTAGAAGAAGAACCGCCTGCACCGGTATTGACAATGTTGCAATATTTGCCGGATGTCCTTTTAAATAATAGGTGTGTTCACCTGTTTCGGGAGAACATACAGTCTGTAACAAACGCGGGTCGCGGTTGTTCAATTCTGCCAATAATCCGGTGTGTGTGGTATGTCCGGGGCAATTGCAGAGAGTGACAGGCAATCCTGTTTCGGCACACAGATAGTCGTCAATACAGTCTTTGCTGACGCCCAAGGGAGTTTCGCCGACACCGATCTGACGGCTCAGGTTGTTACCTTTGCCTAAGCTGGGATCATAAGCTTTGGACAAGATGATTTCAGGGTTGTTGGCATAATCGGACTGAATGAATAATTCATGATAAGCCTGTGAAGGAGTACTACCCTGAATAATGAGTAACCATATTCCGATTTCATCAATTCTCCGGCTGCATTGTATGCTTCCTGCAAGAATTTTGTATCTCCTTCAATCTTGTGGTAGCGACGCCATGTACCTTCAAACAAGCAGAAGCGTGCTTTCAACGCCAATGCAGCATCTTTGGAGATACGGGTAACATCCACTTTCGATTTCATGGGCAGCCATTCAATAGCCTGGTCAATATCTCTCAGCATATTGTCTGCTACCAAAGTGCGGGGATCACGTGCTTTGTATAAGTCTTCGTCTCCCGGGTTTACAACTTTGTCATACCAAGGTACATCGCCGTAAGTTTTCACTTTGTTGAAGTAGTCAAGAGTTTTGAGGAATAAGATTTCTCCTGCAAAACGATGCTTTTCTGCTTCGGAAGCCTGTGACTGTTCATAATTAGCTAAGAAGTCATTACAAGCACGGATGTTTTCCCAGTTCCATTCTGTATCTTTTGCACCGGTAGGAGCTACGTGTAAACCAAAGCTGATAGAATTGTATTCCCATGTATAGATGTTGTCCGATTTGAAATCTTCTTCCATCATACCGAAATTGTAAGATTGAGGGTCTCCATGTCCTTTAATCAATTTTAGGATAGAGATTGTTACAATATTGCTGTAATCCATCAGCGCCGGCTGTTGAAAAAGAATTTGTCTTTAGAGATGGAGTCCAGCGGTTCGCGATCCAAATAATCGCAGCTTTGCAATGCTAAAGCTACTAAACCTATATATAATATATTTTTTTTTCATAATCGTTCCTGAATTTAGAATGTTACGTTGATACCAAATAATAAGTACGGCAGAATGGGTATTTGGTCATACGATCTTCCATTTCACCATCTTTCTTTCTGTTACCTGTTGCATCCGGGTCTAGGTATTTATACAAACCTGTAGCTTCCCATAAGTTTTGTCCGCTTGCAAAGATTCTCAATTGAGCGATACCGAATTTAGAGATCCAGGCTTGTGGCAGGTTGTAGCCGATAGTTACATCTTTCAGACGGATGTAAGAGGCATCCTGCAAATATTTAGTCTGAGTCTGACGGCTGCGAGTTGTGTTGGTCGGAGTTGGATAGTAAGCATTCGGATTTTCGGGTGTCCAATAATCCAGATGAGTATCGTTCAATGTACTCCACCATTGTCCGTAGTATCCCCCAGAAAATACCTGTGCTACCTGTGCCGAGCCATAAGTCGCGTTTTCATTGTACCTTCGAACAGAGCGCGGATATCAAAGCCTTTCCATGATGCACCCAAGTTGATATTGAAACGATAACGCGGAGTATTGTTACCGATAATTTTCTTGTCACCGTGGTCACTTAATGTGTTCTTTCCGTAGTCAACAGCACCGTTTCCATCCAAGTCTGCGTAACGGATATCACCCGGTAACCAAGTAGTTGCAATTACTTTCTGACGAACTGCTTGTTGTTCTGCTTCTGCTTTATCCTGAATGAATCCGTCGTTACGTAACCCCAGATTTCACCTAATTCCATACCTTCGTAGTAATCACCCAGATAACCGGTTGGGTTGTCATATTTAGTAATCTTTGAGTAGCTGTCTGAAATACCGATACCAACATTATAATCCAATGGGCTGCCTCCTACGTTAGCAATTTGGTCTTTCCAACTCAAAGAAAGTTCCCAACCGTTTGTTCTCATGTTGGCAAGATTTTCCTTACCACCGGTAGACCCCATTGTTGCAGGATAGGTCTTTGATACGACCATATCATTGGTATAACGGATAAAGTAGTCGAATGAAGCAGTCAAGCGGTTATTCAACAGACCCAGGTCAAGACCGAAGTTGGCGGTAGTTACTTTTTCCCAACTTACATTGTTATAAGCCAATGAAGCAGGAGTAATACCTGTTGCCAATTTACCGTTCAATAAATAGTTGAGCTGAGCAAAACCCATAGAACTTAAATAATCGAAGTTGCCTGTAGTAACCTGGTTGCCTAATGAACCGACAGATGCACGAAGTTTGACGTTTTCGAATATATTACGTGCAGAATCAAAGAATTTTTCTTCAGATAATCTCCAACCAATAGAAGCTGACGGGAAGAATCCCCAGCGGTCGTCTTCGCCATATTTTGAAGAACCGTCATAACGACCGTTTACCTCCAATAAGTATTTGCCTTTATAGTCATAGTTCAAGCGGAAGAAAGCACCCTGTACTGCCCAGATTGTTGCTTCTTCTTCCAGGTTTTGCTTGGTTCCGGCTAAGTCGATAACAGGGATGTCATTTACAAACAAGCCGGTTGTCTTACCATACATATTGCTGGTTTCTTTGGATTCTTGGTTATAACCAACCATTGCAGTGAGAGAGTGGTCAACCGAAGATTTTTTATATTCAGCCCATAAGTTCAATGCTTCATAAGTATCGTCATACTTCTTCAGTGAAACACCGTTCGGGTCTCCTTTTGACATTGAAGTGCCATCGGGCTGCTTCTGGTAAATAGTCTTTTCGTGTGCACGAGTCGTTCTGAAGTAACGGTTACCGGTATAGTCGCCTCTTACGGTAAGTCCTTTGAACGGAGTTAATTTGAAAGAACCTGTATACCAAATATCATCATAAACATTCTTTGTACGTCCGGCTTGTGCCAACATACCTGCAATGTTGAAGTTGAAGTTAGAACCTGCTACACCTGCAAAGTCTCCATCCGGCAAGTAAACGGGAATAAACGGCATGGAGCGATATACTTCATAATAGGGGTCTTCCGAAGTATAGAAGTTAGAGTTAGGTTCGTTAGCTTCGCTACGATTGTATTTTACGTTCAATCCGATTTCCAACCAATTAGTTAATTAGTGTTGAAATTGAATGACATATTAATACGTTTGAAATGGTCTGTTCCATAAGCCAGCAAACCGTCTTGTCCTTTATAACCTACCGAACCATAGTAAGAGGTCTTTTCAGAACCGCCACGAACACTGGCGTTGTGCTGTTGCATGAAGGCTGCATCATTAAACAATACATCCAGCCAGTCTGTGTTACCGGCATAAGCCCATTCTCCATTAGCGGTGAATTTATTTCCCTGCGTGTTTTCCCAAGCAGTAGGAAGGCTGGGATCTTTCATGCGTTCTTCTACGGCAGCAATAAGTTCGTCACTCCAATACTGAGTACCGCTGGTATTGTTGGACTCTACATTCATGGCGCGCAACCATTGGTCTGCCGGTAATCCCTTGGCCATGCGTGAAGGTGCCGACCATGAGAAGTTATTGTTATAGTTGAAAGTAACTTTCTCTCCCTTTTTACCTTTTTTAGTTGTAATCAATACAACGCCGAATGCTGCACGTGCACCATATACGGCTGCAGAAGAAGCATCTTTCAACACTGAGATACTTTCAATATCCTGCGGGTTAAGCAGAGAAATATCATTGGTTTCTACACCATCTACTAAGATTAATGCAGAACCACCGTTCAATGATGTAAGACCGCGGACGTGATACTTGTGCTTGAGTTAGGGTTACCATTGGCAAACGAAATGTTCAAGTTGGGAATTGCACCTTGCAAACCTTGAGCCAAGTTAGCGATAGGGCGGTCCTCCAAAACATCGCTTTCTGCCATTGCTACTGCACCGGTCAGATTTACTTTCTTCTGTGTACCGTAACCTACTACCACTACTTCTTCCAAAGTCTGAGTATCATCTTTTAAGATGATGTTCAGAGGAGTACCGTTCCATTTCACTTCCTGAGTAATATAACCCACGAAAGAGATTTGCAGAATATCTCCCTTCTTCACGTTAGATAAAGAGAAGTCACCATCAATTCCGGTGATTGTTCCGTTAGTAGTACCTTTTACTACTACTGAAGCTCCAATGACGGTTTCACCGGTTGCATCTTTTACAATACCGGTACAAGCTCCGTCTTGCTGTGCAATTTTCACATCGGTTATGCCGGGATTGCTAACCGCATACGCTGCTCCGGTAGAGGCTCCCATTAGGAACAGCATCATACTGACTGATTTTAGTCGTTTTTAACATAGCTGTGATTTTTAAGTGTTTATTGAAACTTATTAATAACCAACATTATCAAGTTCTTTCAGAACTATGCTTTTCAATATAATTTAGATTAACGATGCAAATATATAATAATTTTAAAAGAATGTGGGTTTCGAATAAAAAATATTTTTGCTCAACAGACCGTTTTTTAACAAAGGTGCATTCCAGAGTCTTATGCTATAGAAGTTAAATTAATGTTTATTTCTGAATTAAAACCTCTCTAAATCTTAAAAATATGGTTCTATGAGGAAAACTTATAGACTCATAAGTAGAAACGCAGTAGAACATTTTTGATATCAACAATGATTTTCGGATACAAAATATAATTGCCAAATTTTATTTATCTATTTCACAATGGGGGCAAATTAATAAAGTAGGTAGAAAAGAAGTAGAATTATATATATAAATTC
>ENA-OQCD01000353-OQCD01000353.1-human-gut-metagenome-genome-assembly--contig:-NODE-353-length-12921-cov-7.540566_pt1 | contig 12921 bp, 16 predicted proteins | sample MGYA00242755_ERZ504571 | MGnify/ENA primary metagenome ERZ504571 (study PRJEB26092, sample SAMD00036274) | human gut metagenome | host: Homo sapiens | study: EMG produced TPA metagenomics assembly of...
CCAAAGCTGCCACGGAGAAGCAGAAAAGAAAACTGGAAGCTCTGAAAAAGGAAAACTCAGGCTGCTAAGTCTAGTTGCTATGACTGCACATGAGATTGAGTCGATGGGCAAGAAAAATCCCATTACGGGAAATGTTACCATGACGGCGGATGAGTGCCGCACGCTAAAGGATTATGCGGTCAGCAGCTTTGCGGAAAAGTCTGAGAAGCTGAAATACAAGCAGAAATTCGAGCAGGCAGATAAAAAACGCAAAGATATGGAAAGACCGTTTTGAAAAACTGAACAAAGACTATGAGGAGCTGAAACAAAAAGCCCAGCCTTTCCTGGATGCGATTGAGATTGCATCTGAAAAGGTCTGGGCTTTTATCAATGCCATCCTCGCCAGGGGAAAGGAACTGTATGAACACAAACACCCTGCCCGCAATCGTGGACAGGACATGGAAATTTAAGAAAGGAACTATTTGCCTATGAAGAAAACCGTAGATGAAATTAACAAGATGATTATGGAAGATGCCCCGATGGAAGAAATCAACGATGCCATCGGCTATATTGATATTTGCTCCTGCTTCGATCCGATTTTTGAGCCGCCTATTGATTTTCTGGAAGAATGCCGCAAGCGTTGGGAAGCAGCACAGTCCTCTTTCTGCAAAACCATTGAGTGCAAGATCGGAAACACATGGTATGTGATTGAAACGGAGTGTGATGGAAATGAGCCACTTACCGACAAGGTAAAACGGCTCATTTTTTCTGACAAGGGGGTGATTTGTTAATGACTGCGACACAAAAGCATGATATAATTCCAATATGCACAACGGTACTGTCGGCTGACCAACCACCGAAGGAGGATATTATGTTGGATCAGCAGAAAATTACCATTCTCTATTGCCGTCTGAGCAACGAGGATGCCCAGGAAGGCGAGAGTAACAGTATCGCAAATCAAGAGTTACTATGTAGAGGGTGGTTTCTCCCACCTAATACATATGACTGCGGCTCATTTGTGGTGAATGGAACAGCAGTTGTAGGAAAGGAGCCCAAAAAAGCCTTATAACCGCTGCAAATCAACACAAAAAGGAGCTGAACTTTATGAAATCTCTATTTGAGGAAATGGGCGGCACTTACCGTCAGGAGGGTGATTATCTTATCCCGAACCTTGCGCTGCCGGACGAACCAGAATACCAGATCGGCAAGTACGGGCGTATGCGCCGCAGCTATCTGAAAGAACATCGTCCGGTTCTCTATGTAAGCCTGCTCACAAGCGGAACGCTGCATCGGCACCTTGCCGAGATCGACCAAGCCTGCAACGAGCGTATGGCAATCATCGTTTCCGCAATGGCGAAGCAGGAAGATGTGACCGAAGCGCTCAAAGCCGCCGACCAAATGGAATGGGTGCGCCGCATGAACAGCATCCGCAGCCGTGCTGAGGAAATTGTTCTGACTGAACTTGTATATAACTGATGACGCCCGTTATTGGCTGCATGGCCGATAACGGGCGTTCTCTTATTCTTTGGGCAATACGAACCTATATTTGCCCTTGCCTTGACCGGCAACAGGTTCTATTAGTCCTGCGCTTTTGAGCTTATCTATCAATGCACCTGCCGGTGAGGAGGTTACACCCGCGAGCTTCATAATATCCGCTCGTGCAAATGCAGCGTCAAAACCAAATTTATGATACAGCTTTAGCATTGTTTCCTTGGTGCTCGCTTTCGCTTTCAGCCCTAAAAGGAGTGTTTCAAACAGCTGGTTTTTCTCAGAAACAACTGCTTTCTGCTCATCAAACAACTGGTTTTCATCCGAAATACTCGTTTTATCAATGGATTCCCCATAATTCAGGTTGTACAGCGTCACTTGGAATGAGGTAACATCCGAGTAGAATTTAGGCTCCAACTCAGCACGGTAGTTATGGGCGGCATGATAGGATTCCGTGATCTTCTTAAAACCACTGCCCTGCCGCTCCATATAGCCCAATCTGCCGAAAATATCTGCAAGGACGGGATTGCGTCGTGTGGAGGAAATGCTGGACAGGTCTCGTTCCTGTATTCGCGTACCGTCGGGCATACCACCGGGAGAATAAATGGTAAGGCGGTCATCGTAAATATCAATGTGTACCTCGCTGCCCAATATCAGATAGTCGCGGTGGATCAGCGCATTGACAAGAGCCTCGAAAACGCTTCGCTCGCAGTAATCCGGCATTTCAATGCGGGAGTCAGCGGTTTTCTTCCAGCGGGTTTTCATATTCCGCTTGACAAAGCCGACACCCTCATTGAGTAGGATAATCAAACTGCCGGAATACTCCGCGCTGTCAAGCGCATCCACCATGCCGCCGCTTTTATCAAGACCGTTCCAATGAGTGCAGAACAGGCGGGAATGCCGGATGGGCGAATCGTCCGCGAGCAAAGCACCTGCGTTGGTCAGCTTGCCGTGTTCGTCCCGCATATCAAAGGAATCGAACAGCTTTTCTTCCATGCTGTTGCCTGCCCACGCCTTATACCGCTCCCGCAGCTTGGAAAAAGCATAATCCTTGAAATCATACTCAGAAACCAGTTCGTCATAGGTACGGTGCATTCCCTTGAGAATAAGCTGGTTCAGCACATAGGACGGGGCGATCACGCTTTCATTACCGATGCGGATATATGCCTCCATAATGCCGTCTGCTTTGTAGTAATACGGTGTGGAGCGCCCTGCGGACACAGACAGCACAAGAATATCCTTGCCGTCCTCCCGTTCTGGCGTGAGGATAAAACTCGGATAAGGCGTGATACGCTCTTTGATCAACCGGCTGATTGCCTCTGCATCGGTCTGTGCATCGTCTAAGCCGACAGCATTTCTGTCATTATCAATACCAAAAAACAGCGTGCCGCCAATTCCGTTTGCAAAGGCGCTGACGCTTTTCAGCCAGCTTTTCGGCTTCTTCACTTCCAAGGCAACCTTGAAATCGCACTCTGTTGCCTCTGCGATCCAGCGGTCAATCATTTTCCTTACCCTCCTGTCCCTTATTCTTCCCCCGGCTCTTATAGACATTATACTGATTCTTGCACCGGGCGCTGCAAAATGTGGAATTGGCCCGGCTGCCAAGGAATACCTTCTGGCAATGCTTGCACAGCCGTAGTGGTTTTGTATCGTCCACCAGCATGAAGCTGAACATCATCTGGATGCCCAGCAGCAGAGAGTGAAAGTCCCAATAGATGGTCGGCTTGTCCAGCAGCTCAATATGATAGCTGGGCGCAATGCCGCCGAAGGCCGCCATACCCTTGCGGTACAAATTCCGGGTATCTTCATCGATCAGGTCATAATCATTGTAATACAGAATGGAGGTGGTCAGCGTAAAGGCCCAATCCTTGAACTGCTGCGCTACCCAGTCATAGGCTTCAGCATACTCCCGCTGGAAGCTCATGGTTTTCGCCATGGGTTCGTCCGCAAAGGTCATGGTCAGCGCCACCATTGTTCGGTCGCCGGACACACTCCAACTGGACTCAACTCCTTGTTTCACCACGTCGAGCTGGTCAAAGGGATAGAACAGCGCCAGATAGTCCTCGGTTTCCATGGATTCTGCCTTGATGAAATGGTTTTTCGGCAGATACACCTTTTCGTAGTCCATGAAGGACGGTGTGGTGGGCAGCGCCGTCATCAGACCCAGCAGGCCGTAATGGGTCACAAACTCCAGAATGGCCTTCTGCACCTCGTCCTCCGGAGTGCGGTTCATCATCAGCATCCCAACATTCAGCGCATCCAGCACGATTCCCGGCGCTTCCTTCAGAGGATTATAGATGTCGGGCTTGGCATTCTTCCCCGGCGTGATGTACCGCTTGCCGTCTGCGGCGGTTTTCAGTTCATAGCGGTCATACCGCACCCAATGGGAACGGGACTGCTCAAAGAGATTCTTCATGGAACTGTTCCTCTCTGCTCGTAATCCAACTATATATTAACCATATTACTATTGTATCAACCGTCCTTGGCTTCGTCAAGGGCGGCTTTTTTCTTTCTCGGTTTGGTTTTGTTTTCCCGGCGGATCACGGCATCCTTGCCCATGGTTTGCAGCAGTGCTTCATATTCCTCTACGAACTCGCGCTCCCTCAGAGTAATGCTGTAGTCCTTCTCCAGCTTTTCACTCAGATGCTCATACATCCGCCTTTGCAGCTTTTTCTGAATGGTCATACGCAGCTTTCGGATATTCCGGTCGGACTGCCCACGGATGGCAGCAAGCCTTGTGGTGCTGTATTGCTTGATGAACAGGTAATACAGTACCTCCTTCTGTTCATCGCTGAGGGTGAAGAAGAGTTTGGAGAGAAAACGGTTTGCTGTCAGCTCGTGCAGCTCGTAGGGACAGGAGAAGATGATGTCGAGAAAATTCCCCTGACAGAGCTGACGAAACCTTGGCAGATTCATCCATAGCGGGACGATCTTCGGATCAGGCACAGCCTGAAACTCCAGTGGCACATCCCCACGCAGGTTTCGTGGTCACGCTCCCTGCGCTCCCGGTTCCTGTCCAGCTTGTTCCACTCGTCTACCACAGTCAGAAAATCCGATTCTGTCCGGGCTGCTTCCTCCAGCCGCCGCAGAGCCTCTGCGCGAATTTCCCGTTTGAGCCGTTTTTCGCTGGTGGGCGCAGCTTCTTCCTCCTCGTCCTCCAACTCGGCGGCATAGTCTCTGGGATACTCGTCCTGCTCCAGCTCACTCTCCAGCTCCAGCGTGCGTTCCTCTGCCAGCGCCTCCTCCAAGCGTTCATCCTCCGGCGCACCGTCAGAAGCGTCCACCCAATCGGCAAAGCTATCCTCATCCATTTCAAGGTCGGCTTCCTCTATTTGCTCCTCGGTATCTTCTTCCTCATCGGAAAAATCATCATCCCACAGCAGTTCATCCTCCCATGGTTCCACGACAGCTTCACCTCCTCGAAAAAATATTTTTCTTTTTCTCAAAAAACAGTTCCGATTTACACCTCGTATTTCTCCTATTAGTAGAGGAAGTAATCTTAACACAAGTTACACAGGTTACTTTCCGAGCCATCAACGAAGAAAAGGAGGATATGGGGCATGGAAAACCAACAGAAAGACACGGTTGGCTTACAGTCAACGGAACCAAACACATTATATCAAAATCCAACCAATTACGCAAGGAGGAGGCCTATGGAGCAGAACAAACGAGAACAGTTTATCATCCGCCGCATCGGCGGTACCACCTACAAGGTCAGGGTCGCATTCAGCGAGACGGCAGCGGAGACCATGGAGGAAAAGATTCTGCGGATGATCCGCAATGAAGGGGTTACAAACGACGGCACTTTTGGTATAATGGAAGCACCACAAATGAGCCGTCAGTCTGAAAGGAGCGCCGAATGCGCATGAAACAGACTGAGGAAAAGATCACCGCTCTGTATGAGCGACTGAGCCGTGACGATGACAATGCCGGGGATAGCAACTCCATCGTGAATCAGAAAAAGTACCTCGAAAGCTACGCTCAGCAGAGAGGCTACACCAACTGCCGTCACTATACCGATGATGGATGGAGCGGCGGCAATTTCGAGCGTCCGGCATGGAAACAGCTGGTGGCGGACATTGAAGCAGGCAAGGTGGCCCATGTCATTGTCAAGGATATGAGCCGGGCGGGGCGTGACTATCTGCAAACCGGCTTTTACACAGAGGTATTCTTCCGGCAGCATGGCGTCCACTTTGTTGCCATTGCCAACGGCGTGGACAGTGATGACCAGAACAGCAACGAGTTTGCGCCCTTCCTCAACATCATGAACGAATGGTATCTTCGTGACCTGAGCCGCAAGCAGAAAACCGCCATTCGGGTCAAGGGGGAATCCGGCAAGCCAACCACCAACTGTGCCATCTACGGCTATAAGAAAGACCCGGAGAACAAATACCACTGGCTGATCGACGAGGAAGCGGCTGCCGTGGTGCGGCGTATCTTCCAGCTGACCATTGAGGGCAAAGGCCCCTACGACATCGCCCGCATCCTGTTTGATGACAAGATCGACACGCCTGCGGTCTACTTTGGCAAACAGAACAAGGGTGTCTGGAAAAGTAAAGAGGAATTTCCCAACCCATATAACTGGAGCGGCTATATCGTCGGGCAGATTTTATCCAAGCCGGAGTATATGGGGCATACGGTGAATTTCCGTTCCCACAAGCAGTCCTATAAGGATAAAGCGCCCGTCATGAATCCGCCGGAGGAATGGCTGATCTTCGAGAATACCCATGAAGCCATTGTGGATGCGGAAACATGGGAGCTGGCGCAAAAGCTGCGGAAAACACCACGGCGGCATGACACGCTGGGTGAGGCGAATCCCCTGACAGGGCTTGTGTTCTGCGCCGACTGCGGCGCAAAGATGATGAATCATCGTTCACGGGGCGGTACGGAGAATAATCCTTATCCGTCGGACTTTTACGATTGTTCCACCTATACGCTGGCACATCAGAAACGCACCCATGCTTGCAAAGGACATTATATCCGCAGCAAGGTACTGCGGGAGCTGATTCTGGAAACCATCCGGGCTGCCAGCACCTTTGCCATCTCCGACCGGGACGCTTTTCTGGAGAAGGTGCGCTCCGCCTCTCAGTTGCGGCAGGCAGAAGCAGCCAAGGAGACAAAACGGAAGCTGAACAAGGAGAAAAAGCGGATTTCCGAGCTGGATACCATCATCAAGAAACTCTATGAATCCTTTGCCGTCGGGCGCATTACCGGCGAACGGTTTGACAGTCTGCTGGCGGAATATGAGGCGGAGCAGGAAGCGCTGACAGCATCCGTCTCCAAAATGGAAACGCAGATGTCCGCCTTTGCCGAGGACACCGACCGAGCCAAGCAGTTTCTGGAGCTGGCAAAGAAGTACACGAACTTCTCCGAGCTGACCACGCCCATGATCAACGAGTTCGTGGAGAAGATCATCGTCCATGCCCCAGAAAAGATCGACGGCGACCGGGTGCAGGAGGTAGAAATCCATCTGCGGTTCATCGGGCGGTTTGAGTTGCCTGTCACGGAGTTGACCGAGGAAGAAATCAAGCGGCAGGAGCAGCTCAAACGGCACCGCATCAAGAGCCGGGAGCGGTATCAGAAAATCAAGGCCGGTGAACACGCTGTCGGACAGCCCTTCATGCTGACCTGCAAGTGCTGCGGGCAGGAATTTGCCTCCAAGCGAACGAACACCCTGTTCTGCGGCCCCAACTGCCGCTCCAAATTTTACCGACAGGAGGCGGCGGAGAGCCGCAGCCGGGAGTGTACCTGTGAGAACTGCGGCAAGGAGTTTATCACAACAAGGTCAGATGTGAAATATTGCAGTGACGATTGTCGGTATGCAGCACAAATCAAGCGACAGGGCGTGCGGAAGAAAGCCTTGCGAGAGGCGAAGATCGAACCGGCAGCGCCGGAGAAAGAAACAAAAACAGCATAAGATAAGACGCAAATGGCGGCTTGCCCCTTAATGGGCAGGCCGCCTTTTTGTGCAGAAATGGAGGAACAATGAATCTTTTTGAAATTGTCAAATATGGCGTAAGCTGCCGGGATGCAGCAGAGCGGTACGGCGTGGAGGTCAACCATTACGGCATGGCGCTCTGCCCGTTCCACAATGACCGACACCCCAGCCTGTATGTGGCAGACGACCACTATCATTGTTTTGCCTGCGGGGAGCATGGAGATGTGATCGACTTTGTGAGCAAGCTGTTCCAGCTCTCACTGTATGATGCAGCGCGGAAGCTGGCAGCGGACTTTCACCTTCCCCCGGATAAACCGCCCAGCGCAGCAGCACTCCACGCAAAGCGCATCCGAACAGAAGCACAGCAGCTCATGGAAAACGAGCGACTGTGCTTTTCTGTTCTGTCGGATTACGCCCGTGTTCTGTGGGATTGGAAGGTGCAGTATGCGCCGCAGTCACCTGACAAGCCTGTTCAAGCACGGTTTGTAGAAGCCTGCCACGAACTCGACCGGACAGAGTATTACTTAGATATTCTGTGCGCCGGGGATTCCCACGAACGCGCCGAGGTGGTGCGGCAGCAGGTGGCGGACGGCAAACTGGACAGGCTGCGGCAGCGCTTAGAGAAAACTCACAAGGAGGAAATCGAAGATGGATATGACCGTACAAGCGTGGCCTGACTGGTACGACGGCAAGCACATCAACGAGGTGCTGTTCTGCACCAACAGTTTTGGACAAGCACCCTATGAAATGTGTGCGTGGTCGACTTTTCACCGTGGACGGGCTGATTGAGGATGAGGGACAGATCGGCAACCTCATTCTGGAAGAAATCTCCGGCGTGCTGACCGCCAATCTCTCCAAGACGGTTGCGAACTTACTTGCCAGCATCAAGCTGCAAGCGTATTCGCCGCCACTGCCCATTGAGACGGACCGCATCCATGTTGCCAACGGGACGTATTTCATGGACGGCAGCTTTACCGCCGGCAAGAGCTACTGCAACAATCGTTTGGCCGTCTCCTACGATCCCAACGCACCTGTGCCGAAACGCTGGCTACAATTTCTATCGGAGCTGCTGCAACCGGAGGACATTCCAACCTTGCAGGAATTTCTCGGTTACTGCCTGCTGCCCACCACCAAGGGGCAGAAAATGCTCATGCTCATCGGCAAGGGCGGCGAGGGCAAAAGCCGCATTGGTCTTGTCATGCGCTCGCTGCTGGGGGACAGCATGAATACCACCAGCATCCAAAAGGTGGAGAGCAACCGGTTCAGCCGTGCAGACTTGGAAAACAAGCTCCTGATGGTGGACGACGATATGGACATGAGCGCCCTGCCAAAGACCAACTACATCAAATCCATCGTGACCTCCGAGTGCAAAATGGACATGGAGCGTAAGGGTGTTCAGAGCTACCAAAGCCAGCTCTATGTGCGTTTTCTTTGCTTCGGCAACGGTGCGCTCACCGCCCTGCACGACAAGTCCGACGGTTTCTTTCGCCGCCAGATCGTGCTGACCACCAAAGACCGGCCCGCAGGCAGAGCGGACGATCCGTTTCTGGTGGATAAGCTGCTGCGGGAAAAGGAAGGCATCTTCCTTTGGTGTCTGGAGGGGCTGCATCGGCTGATTGGCAACAACTATCAGTTCAGCATTTCGGGAAAAGCCAAAGAAAATATGGAGACGGTCAAGCGCAGCAGCAACAATGTGATCGAGTTTCTGCAATCCGAGGGCTATATCCGCTTTCGGGCAGACAGCGAAGCCAGCTCCAAGGCGATCTATGAAGCCTATACAAGATGGTGCGACGACAACGCGCAGAAGCGCATGTCTGCCAACCGCATCAGCTCCGAGCTTGCACAAAATGAGCGGCTTTACAATGTGGAGGCCACCAACAACGTCCATGTCGGCGGCAAGCGGGTGCGCGGGTTCATGGGCATTGAGGTGGTCAATCCGCCGCCGTATTAAAAATGAGGAATGGACTTCAAAAATTGCCGTACACGCCGTACACCCTGTACGGCTGTTTTTGATTTCATTCTTAAAAACCATTTTGCTTGTGTGCACCGTGGAGTATTTCACGGCAGAGTGTAAAATCTGCCGCTGAACCGACGGCTGGTACGCAAAACAGGCGTACAGAAGCGTACACAAAGAGACTTTGCCGTACCGAGCCGTACACTGGCGGCTCAATTTAGCGGCTTCAAAATCAATGCTTGTGAAATCCGTGAAGATTTTCGCCGCAGGTCGAACACGATGCACCATCCGGTGATTTACCGAAATGCGAAGCTGCTGTACCGGACTGTGGCATATCCTGCCATTCCGTATGTTCTCACACAGAACGATGAAGCCGATAGGGCGCAGTTGTGAACAGGGCATCACGGGCGGAAATCTGAGCGGATTTGCGGCACGGCAGATTCTTCACCGCAAAGCGCACACAGTTCACTTACTCAAAAACCAATATCACGAAAATATGGAGGTAAAAAGTTGATGAAATCCAATCTGAGAAATGAGATCAAGTCGTACATCGTTCGTCAGGGAATGACCATGCAGGAGGTGGTCGATCTGCTGCATGATGAACACGGCTGGTCTGACAGCGTATCCAACCTGTCCAACAAGCTCCAGAGGGAGTCCCTGCGTTACACGGAGGCTGTTCAGCTTGCCGATGCACTGGGGGTACGAGATCGTTTGGCAGAAACGAAAGTGAGGAGCGATTTTTATGGCAGATAGAGAGCAGCCGATTTTTACAGACCCCGATGGTCATGTGCCGCACCCGGATACCTTTACCCGACATCTGCGTAAGCTGTATAAGCAATGCGGATTATCTGAGGATTACCACCTGCACACCCTGCGGCATTTCTACGCAACGTATCTGCTGCAGGAAGGCACCAGCAAACAGGTGGCGGCATCCCTGCTGGGTCATGCGGATACGGCGTTCTTGGAGCGCACCTACTGTCACCCGCAGGACGTGGCGAAACAGCAGGCCGCAAACCTGATGCAAGATTTGCTGAACAACCAAAATCCGTGCTATGTTGCATTTATGAAAAATAAGAATAGAAAAACCAAGAAAGCAGGCTAAATAACCAGCGGCACCGTCAGAGATGACGGTGCCGTTTTTGTCAGTAATAGGTGAATTTTTAGCATAAAGATTGTTGGGTGTGGTGATAGCTTTCTGTCGCAGTTGTCGGTATGCTTTGTAGTACCAGAGGTCAATAAAACATACAAAGGAGCGTTGAAAACAATGGCGTCTATTAGAAAACGCGGCAGTAACAGCTATTTGATTGTGGTATCTCGTGGGTATGATTATGAGGGCAACCGACTGAAATCTGTACAGAAAACGGTCAAGCCACCCAAAGAGTATACTCCGAAACAAGCCGAGAAATGGGTAAAGGAGCAAGCGATTCTATTTGAACGCGAGGTACAGCATACACCGGAACCCATTAACCGCAGCATTACGCTGGCAAAGTACATTGAGCATTGGGTGACCGATGTTGGACCGAAGAAGCTGGCGAACTCTACATACCAACGAGATTTGCAGGACATTCGGCGCATTCTGCCGGCATTGGGTAACTACAAACTGACCGATTTGCGTAAGGAAGTCATCCGAGAATTTTACGAAGAAATGAGGCGCAGCCCGCGTTTGGACGGCAGAGGAAATCTATCCGAGAAGTCGGTCGAGGGCTTGCACAACACGCTATGCGGCATCCTGTCGGCGGCTGTGGACGAGGGTTATTTGACCCACAATCCTGCATGGAGATGCTACAAGCCTAAGGGGCAGAAGAAGGAACGTCCCGTAGCTGATGAGGAAACGGTTAAAAAGTTGATTACTGCATTTGAAGGTCAGAGTATGAAGTACGAAACCTATTTCAAGCTGGTGCTGGCAACCGGGCTGCGTCGGGGAGAAGCCTGTGGATTAAAGTGGAGTGACATTAACTGGCGCAAACGGACGATTCATGTACAACGCGGAGTCGTGAAGTTGAGCCATCAAGAATCTATTACAAAAGACCCTAAAACTTCTAGCGGCGACAGAATGGTATATCTGAGCAAAGAGATGTGCCAACTGCTCAAGGCGTGGCGCAAGGAATGCGAATGGGATAGGCAGCAGACCGCGAACGAAACTGTGGACGAGGATGACTACTTATTCCGTCAACCTAACGGAAAGCCTATGTGTCCCAGTACATTCACATATAGATTTAAACTGATTCTGAAAGCAAATAATCTGCCGCTGGATTTGAATGTGCATAGCTTGCGCCACACCAATGCCAGCCTGCTGATTGCGCAGGGCGTGGATGTACGAACGGTGGCTAGTCTATTGGGTCATGCACAGGCAAGTACAACGCTGGATATTTATGCCCATGCGTTTGACAAGAACAAGCGAAAGGCACAGGAAAAACTGGGAAAGGCGATTGGATTATGATGAGAAAAATCAAGCTGACACGCGCAAACAAAAGTATCTTACTGAAAGCACTGGCACCCTATTACTATCAAGAAAAGGCACTTGGCCATAACACGGAAACCCGGGGCGACTGATACTGAAAATTGATTCTGTCCCAGCCGATAAAAAAACTACTTTTTCTACAGAAGAAATCCGCCTCATGCGAATCACTATAAACAGGCTGAGGAACGAGCGTCTAGGAAAAGGGCAGTACACCGATGCGGCAGACGATATGCTGCTAAAATTATTCTGAAAATCAAACACTAACAAAAACAAAAACCATCATTGCAAAAAATACATCGCAATGAGGTTTTCTGGTGCGACCGGGAGGATTCGAACCTCTGGCCTTCCGGGTCGGAGCCGAACGCTCTATCCAGCTGAGCTACGATCGCTTATGTATGAAAAACGCGTTACAGCGTATTTCAATCTTGTAAAGTAGTCAATTTCCAATAGTGGTCATTTCGTGGTCTGACTACCGTTGACCACCGCGTTTTTTGCGAGCGCAAATCACGCTGTATCGAACAAAACAAACCTAAACCTGCGATGTCGCAGTTGTCGGAGGCCAGTGCTCTATCCAGCTGAGCTATGATCGCATATATTGAGAAAACGCCATGCTGACATGTTCCGGAAGGAGAAAAAACCAGCTTTTTGTACAGAAAACAAACCGTTGTTGACCGGGTACATTTTGTGTGTTAGACTGGCAGTAGAACGTACAAAAGCAGGTGCAAAGCCGCTGTAAAAAGCATTGCAGATGGAACGAAAGATTACGCTTTAATCATATTACCACATTGCGGCGGCGGATGCAAGTATCAAAATCGTTTTGCGGCAATGCGAAACGGATAAAAATTAACTCTGTACTTAAGGTGTGTCTGGAAAGTCGAGCATTCAGTCTGTTTCAGATATCCCTTAGGGGGTATCTGAAAAAGTCGAAAATATCGTCTATTTCTACAAACGCAGCGGGATTATGCGTTAAAAAGCCTTGGGCAACACCGCACAATTCCCGCCTTGCGGCTTAAGCACCGCTCCGGCAGCTGCGGCACGGCATCTGCGTTGCCAAAATGCTCGATAATGTCGGGTTGCGGTACCCGCATCGTGCTTCGGGGG
>ENA-OQCD01000354-OQCD01000354.1-human-gut-metagenome-genome-assembly--contig:-NODE-354-length-12907-cov-4.110250_pt1 | contig 12907 bp, 17 predicted proteins | sample MGYA00242755_ERZ504571 | MGnify/ENA primary metagenome ERZ504571 (study PRJEB26092, sample SAMD00036274) | human gut metagenome | host: Homo sapiens | study: EMG produced TPA metagenomics assembly of...
CTGGTCAATGTGGATGCACGGCTGATCATGCAGGTCGTTGTCAATCTGGTGGATAACGCCATCAAATACACCCCCGTGGGCTCGGTCATTCAGATTTCGGCTTACCGGAAAGACCATCAGGTCGTAGTGGACGTTGCAGATAACGGCCCCGGTATTCCGGATCGCGCAAAAGCACAGGTGTTCGAGATGTTTTATACCGGGCAGAGCCGCATCGCAGACAGCCACCGCAGCCTTGGCTTGGGCTTGCCCCTCTGCCGTGCAATCTTGACGGCTCACGGCGGAACATTGACCCTGCGTGACAACATTCCCAATGGCAGTGTCTTTTCCTTTGCATTGCCGCAAAGTGAGGTGAACATTCATGAATAAGCCGTCCATTCTGGTCGTAGAGGATGATGTTCCTGTACGGTGTCTGATCACAACGACCCTGAAGACCCACGGCTATAAATATCTGACTGCTTCCAATGGGGAAACGGCGATCATGATGACTACCAGCCACAATCCGGACATCATGCTGCTGGATCTTGGGCTGCCCGATATAGACGGCATCGAGGTCATCCGCAGCGTCCGCACATGGTCGAACCTGCCCATCATTGTCCTGAGTGCCCGGAGCGAAGATTCTGATAAGATCGAAGCACTGGACAACGGCGCAGACGATTATCTGACAAAGCCGTTTTCCGTGGACGAGCTGCTGGCAAGACTGCGTGTAACGCAGCGCCGATTGAATCTGCTGGCTTCTGACGGCATAAACAGTCCGGTTTTTGTCAATGGTCCTTTGAAGATCGACTTCTCGGCCGGGTGCGTCTGGCTGGGTGAGAATGAAGTGCATCTGACCCCCATCGAGTACAAACTGCTGTGTGTGCTGGCGCATAATGTGGGCAAGGTGCTGACGCATACATCCATCACACAGCAAATATGGGGAAGTACGCAGGAAAATGACATTGCTTCCTTGCGTGTTTATATGGCATCCCTGCGCAAAAAATTGGAACGATACCCGGATGCGCCGCATCTGATCCAGACCCATGTTGGTGTCGGATACCGGATGCTTCGTGTGGAAAACGATGAAGCATAGTAAAAAACAGGTGCGCCCTGCGGACGCACCCTGCAAAAGACCACAGACAAGCGATATGTAAAACAGGGCGTTCCCCGTCGGGAACGCCCTGTTTTTCTTTGTTGGTAGTGTGATGAGCCTGTTCCGCCTGCCATACTGAGGCATTTTTTATGCGTTATTTTTTTCATGGAGCTGTTTTGCAGCAGCCCCTCTCTGCCGTTAGCGGTTCTTATAAAGTTTCAGGTGCGGTCAACGCGCTTTTTGCCGAGGTATGCGGCCTTGACCTGTTCATTGGTCAGCAGTTCAGCACCCGTGCCGGAAAGGGTCAGGTACCGGTCTCCAGCACATAGGCGTAATCGGCCACCTTCAGGGCCATGTTGGCGTTCTGTTCGTTCAGCAGCACGGTGATGCCCTGCTGGTTCACGGTGCGGATGATATCAAAAATCTCCCGCACCACGATGGGTGCAAGGCCGAGGCTTGGCTCGTCCAGCATGAGCAGCTTCGGCTTGCTCATCAGGGCGCGGCCTACGGCCAGCATCTGCTGTTCGCCGCCGGAAAGGGTACCGGCGCTCTGCCAGCTGCGCTCCTTCAGGCGGGGGAACAGACTGTACACCCACTCAAGGTCTTTTTCGGTTTCGGCCTTATCCTTGCGCAGGTATGCGCCGATCTTCAGATTTTCCAGCACAGTCAGGTCGGCAAACACCCGGCGGCCCTCCGGCGACATGGCAATGCCGCTGGCCACGATCTGGTCGATGGGCTTGCCCAGCAGTTCCTGCCCGTTCCACAAAATGGAGCCGCTCTGTGCCTTTACGAGGCCGGAAATGGTGCGCATCAGGGTGGACTTGCCTGCGCCGTTGGCACCGATCAGGGTAACGATCTTGCCGTCCGGCACGTTCAGCGACACACCGCGCAAGGCCTGAATGCCGCCGTAGGAAACATGTAAATCCTTGATCTCAAGCATCTTCGTCCACCCCCAGATAAGCGTCGATCACTCGCGGGTCGTTCTGCACCTCGGCGGGCGTACCCTCGGCGATCAAGCGGCCAAAGTCCAGCACATAGACCCGGTCGGAAATATCCATCACCAGATCCATGTGGTGCTCGATCATGAACACGGTCAGTCTGAAATCGGTGCGGATGCGGTCAATAAAGGCGGTCAGTTCTTCGGTCTCCTGCGGGTTCATACCGGCAGCAGGCTCATCCAGCAGCAGCAGCTTCGGCTCGGTGGCAAGCGCGCGCGCGATCTCCACCCGGCGCTGCAGGCCGTAGGGCAGGCCAGTAGCCAGTTCATTGCGCACATCCTCAAGTCCAAGCACATGCAGCAGGTTTTCGCACTCCTCGCGCTGGCGCTTTTCCTCGTCTGCATTCAGCCGGAAGGTAGCGCTCAGCAGGTTGGCCGAGCGGCGGCAGTGCTTGGCGATGAGCACGTTCTCAAACACGGTCTGGCTCTTCCATAGACGGATATTCTGGAAGGTGCGGGCAATACCCATCTGGGTGATCTTATCGGGCGTGGGGGCGATCATGTGGGAATACTTGCTCGCGTTCTGGCCCTTATAGAGCTTTTTCATCTTGCCGTGGGGCGTGTTCTCAATGATCTTGCGTCCCTCGAACCACACCGCGCCGTTGGTGGGCGCATACACGCCGGTGACAACGTTGAACGCGGTGGTCTTGCCGGCACCGTTGGGGCCGATGAGGGAGACGATCTGATCTTTATCCACCTTCAGGTTCAGATTATCCACAGCCACCACGCCGCCAAACTGCATCGTGGCGTTTTTCAATGGTCAATACGTTTTCACTCATTGGAACGCGCCTCCTTTTTGGCAGTTTTTGCAGTGGATGGCGGGCTTTTTTCTGGAACAATTCACGGTCGCCCATGATGCCCTTGCGGAAGAACAGCACCACCGCCATAATGATGATGCTGAACACCACCATGCGGAAGCCGGAACGCAGCAGCGGCACACGGAAGCCGCCGATCCAGGTCTCGTTGTCGAGGAAGCGCAGCAGCCACTCGGAGCTGGCGATGAACAGGAAGGACGCGATGATGGAACCGGACACCGAGCCAATGCCGCCAATGACCACGATCAGCAGGATCTCGTAGGTCATGCTGGATTTGAAGGTGGTGGCCTGCACGCTGGCCTGATACATGGCAAGCATTGCGCCGGAGATACCGGCAAAGAAGCTGCTGATGATAAAGCTCATGCGCTTGTGGCTGGCAAGGTTGATGCCCATGGCTTCGGCAGCGATCTCGTCATCACGGATGGCTTTGAAGGCACGGCCATAGGTGGAGTTGATGAGCAGCAGAATGATGGCGATGCAGATGCCGGAGAAGAGGAAGGGCATCACGGTCTCCAGATGCAGGGTCGTGCCGCCCAGCGAAAGGTTGAAACTGGCAAAGCTGGTAAAGCCGTACAGAAGGTTGGAGCCGTTGGTCAGCGGGCCAAAGCCCTCGTAAACCACGGCGGCACGGATGATCTCGGCAAAGCCCAGTGTAGCAATGGCAAGATAATCGCTCTTGAGCTTCAGCACCGGCAGGCCGATGAGGAAGGCGAACAGAGCTGCGGTAAAACCGGCCAGGATCAGGCAGAACACAACACCCAGCAGCAGGCCGAAGCCGCCCAGAGGTTTGGAGAGCAGTTCCGGGATGGAGAAGCCGATGCCGCCGTTTGCATAGCGCTGATAGATGGACTTCTGCGAAGCGGCGGGAATGGTGAGGATGGCGTAGGTGTAGGCACCCAGCAGCATAAAGCCTGCCTGACCCAGACTGAACAGGCCGGTAAAGCCGTTCAGCAGGTTCATGGAGACAGCCACCAGTGCATAGATGGCACCCTTGCGCAGCACGGTGAGCAGCATGGAGGGCACAAAGCTCAGGTTATCCAGTGCAAGCAGCACCACCAGCAGAGCGGCCAGCGCCAGTGCGGCCCGGAGATAGATGCGTTTTTTCTCTTGTTTCATGGTCATCACACTTTCTCGGTCAGGTTTTCACTGAACAGGCCGGTAGGCTTGACGGCCAGCACCACAATCAGCAGTGCAAAGGTGAACGCATCACTGAAGGTGGTAGCGCCTGCACCTTTAATAAGGCTCTCGCAGATGCCGATGATGAAGCCGCCGATCACCGCACCGGGAATGGAACCGATGCCGCCGAACACCGCAGCCACAAAGGCTTTCAGGCCGGGCATCGCACCCACAGTGGGGGTGACTGCCGTGTAGTTGGAAAAATACATCATGGAGCCGATGGCCGCAAGAAAGCTGCCCACCGCAAAGGTAAAGGAGATGACATTGTTGATCTTGATACCCATCAGCTGAGCGGTCTCAAAATCGCGGGAAGCGGCGCGCATGGCCATGCCGATCTTGGTCTTCTGGATCAGGGTAACAAGTGCTGCCACCAGCACAATGACGAGGAACGGCGTTACCACCGTCACTCGCTTGGTCTGGCAGCCCAGCACCATGACGGTGTCGCTGATCCACGGCAGGGCAGGGTACTGCTTGGCCAGACCGCCGGTGACATACCACATCGAGTTCTGCAAAAGGTAGGACATACCGATCGCGGAGATCATTACCGACATGCGCGGCGCGGTGCGCAGGGGCTTGTAGGCGATCTTTTCCACTGCGATGCCCAGCAGTACCGTTGCCACCACCACCAACGGGATGGAAATGGTCAGCGGAAGGGAAGCAGTAGCGTACACCATCAGAAAACCGGCTACGGTAAAGATATCGCCGTGGGCAAAGTTGATCAGGCGCAGGATGCCGTACACCATCGTGTAGCCAATGGCAATCAATGCATACTGGCCGCCCACCGAGATACCTGCCAGCAAATAGGGCAGAAACTTTGCAGCCATAAGGGGGACCCTCCATTTCTTACAACTTTTAATAAAATAAACTCCTCCAGTCACCTCCGGTGACAGCCCCCTCCCAGAGGGAGCCAAACCTGCCGGAAGGCTACAAAAAGGCTCCCTCGTTGAGGGAGCTGGCAACGCCGTCAGGCGTTGACTGAAGGAGTTTACAGGTTCAAATCAGCCTTCCACGCTCTGAGTCTTGACGAACTCAAATGCGCCGTCGGCAGCTTTCTTGATGTAAGCCATATCCTTGTTGGCATCACCGGTGGTCTGGTCAAAGGTGATGTTGCCGGTCACGCCGTCGTAGTTTACGCCGTACAGAGCATCGCGGATGGCGGTGCCGTCGGTGCTGCCTGCTGCCTTGATGGCTTCCAGAGCCACCATGTAGCCGTCGTAGCCCAGTGCAGAAACAGCTGCCACGATGTCATTGCCGCCGTTGTTGGTCAGCTTCTGGCTGTCGGCGTTCAGCCACTCCTTAAAGCCGGTCACGAACTCCTTGGCTGCGCCGGAATCATCGTTCTCATCAAAGAAGGTGGAGCAATACACCTGCACGCTGGTGCCCTTCTGGGCATCCAGAATAACGCTGGACTCCCATGTGTCGCCTGCGGTAATGGGTTTGTCGAAGCCTGCAGAAGCAGCCTGTGTGATGATCTGGGCGGCGTAGGTGGTGGCGCAGGGAGCAAAGATCACATCTGCACCGGCGTTGATGGCGTTCTGGATGTAGGCGGAGAAGTCCGAGGTGCCCTCGGGGAACTGCTCGCTGGTAACAGTGCCGCCCAGATCCTCAAAAGCGTTGACGAAGTAGGTGGCCAGACCGGAGCCGTAGTCCTCGCCCAGCATGCTCAGCACGTAGCGTGGCAGCACTGAACTCATCCTTTGCAAAGTTTGCCATGACCGAGCCCTGGAACGGGTCAAGGAAGCAGACACGGAAGAGTAGGGGTTGGCCTCAGTCACGGCGGGGTTGGTGCAGGAGCAGCCAATGGCCGGGATGGAAGCGGACTGGAAGGTGGGAGCAGCTGCAATGGAAACACCGGAGCCGTAGCTGCCCAGCACGATGGAGACTTTCTTGGAGACCAGCTCCTGTGCGGCAGTCACGGCCTTATCGGTGCTGGACTGGTTATCCACTTCCACCAGCTCCACGTTATAGGTCTCACCGCCGATCTCCACGGTGGGAGCAAGGCTGTTGGCATACTCGACACCCAGCACTTCCTGCTTGCCGCCTGCGCCGTTATCACCGGAAGCCGGTTCAAACACGCCGATCTTAATGGTCTTGCCGCCTGCAGAAGAGCCGCTTGCGGAACCGCCAGAAGAAGAGCAGCCTGCCAAAGCTGCTGCTGCGGCGGTGATGCCTGCCGCTTTCAGGAAATCACGACGCGAAATGAATGCTTTCATAAGAATTGCCTCCTCTATTATTTCTTGACACTTTCCCAGATAAAACAAGAAAAACCCGCAACGGCGCAGTGATCCTCAGATCCTGCATCGTTGCGGGTTTCTTAGCATTGTTTTAGCACATGAAAAGGAACTTGTCTAGGCTGAATATGAATTTTTTTAAATTTTCGTCAGATGATAAAAAGAAACTGTACTTGAACAGCGTGCATTTTGGGCGGTTTTGATACAGACTGTCTTTTGAATGAATACAGATTTGCCGTAAGGGTCGTACTTTAATCCGCTGCACGTCCCAGCCGCATCTTGAAATCGCTGTAGCCGAACTTCACCAGCTCCCGGCAGGTGCCGTTTTCGTCCATTGCCCAGATGGGCGGCAGCGGCATCCCGTTGAAGGTGTTGTTCTTGCAGGTGGTGTAGATGGCCATATCGCCGAAAATGAGCCTTTGCCCCTCGGTGAGCGGGGAGGCAAAGCTGTAGTCGCCCACCACATCCCCGGCAAGGCAGGTGGGGCCGCCAAGGCGGATGAGGTACGGCTTTTCGCCGGGGTCCCCGGCATCCATCAGCGGCGGGCGGTAGGGCATCTCGATCACATCCGGGGTGTGGCAGGCCGCAGACATGTCCAGAATGGCAAGCTCGTCTCGCCATTTTGCAAAGTATCCAGCACAGTGGTAACAAGATACCCGGCGTTCAGCGCCCATGCTTCGCCCGGCTCCAGATACACCTGCACGCCGTACTTTTTCTGTGTTTCGGTAATGCACTGTTCCAGCGTGGCAAGGCGGTAGCGGGGCGGGTGATATGGTGCCCGCCGCCAAAGTTGAGCCACTTCATCCGGGGCAGAAGCCCCCCGAACTTTGCTTCCACCGCCGCCAGCGTCAGGGCCAGTGCATCGGCATCCTGCTCGCACAGGGTGTGGAAGTGCAGTCCGTCCAGTAATTCGGGCAGGGCCGGGTCTGCCTGCACGGCGGCATCCCACTGGGCGCGGGTGGTGCCAAGGCGGCTGCCCGGGGCGCAGGGGTCGTAAATTGCATGGCCTTCCTGCGTGGAGCACTCCGGGTTCAGCCGCAGGCCCACGCTCTTGCCCGCCGCCTTTGCTGCCGGGCCGAACTTTGCCAGCTGGCTGGGCGAATTGAACACGATGTGGTCGGCGTACTGCAGCAGCTCCGCGAACTCGTCTGCCCGGTAGGCCGCGCAGAACACATGGTTCTCTTTTTCCGGCAGCTCTTCTTTGCCAAGGCGGCTCTCGTACAGGCCACTGGCCTCGGTGCCCGCCAGATAAGGGGCCAGCACCGGGTAAACATTAAAGTTGGAAAAAGCCTTCTGCGCCAGCAGAATTTTGCAGCCGGTGCGCTGCTGCACCCCCAGCAGAAGTTCGCCGTTGCGGCGCAGCTGCCCTTCGTCCAGCAGGTAGCAGGGGGTGGGCAGAGAGGCAAGCGCTTCCCAAGAAAGGTTTGTAAGGCCCGCAAAGGGCGGGCGGGTATCGGCCAGCCGCATCAGTCCACCAGCGCCGGGCTGTGGCTCTCGGAACGGGGCAGGCCGTACTTGTCCAGAGCGTCCAGATACGGGTCCGGATCAAACTCTTCCACAGTGTGCACGCCCTTGGTGGTCCACTTGCCGGTGAGCAGCATCAGTGCGCCGCACATGGCCGGTACGCCGGTGGTGTAGCTGATGGCCTGAGAGCCGACCTCCTTGTAGCACTCCTGATGGTCGCACACATTATAAATATAGTAGGTCTTTTCCTTGCCGTCCTTCTTGCCGGTGAAGATGCAGCCGATGTTGGTCTTGCCCTTGGTGGCGGGGGCCAAGCTGGCGGGGTCCGGCAGCAGAGCCTTGAGGAACTGGATGGGCACGATCTCCTGCCCGTTGAAGTTGACCGGGGTGGTGGACAGCATGCCCACATCCTCCAGACAGCGCATGTGGTCGAGATAGCTCTGGCCAAAGGTCATGAAGAAGCGGATGCGCTTTGCCTCCGGGATGTTCTTGGCAAGGGACTCGATCTCCTCGTGGTGCAGCAGGTACATATCCTTGTCGCCCACCTGATCGAAGTTGTATTCCCGCTTGATGCTCATAGCCGGGATCTCCACCCAGTGGCCGTTCTCCCAGTAGCTGCCGGGAGCGGACACCTCGCGCAGATTGATCTCCGGGTTAAAGTTGGTGGCAAAGGCATAGCCGTGGTCGCCGCCGTTGCAGTCCAGAATATCAATGGTGTCAATGGTGTCGAACTCGTGCTTTTTGGCGTAGGCGCAGTAAGCTGGGTCACGCCCGGGTCGAAGCCGCTGCCCAGCAGGGCGGTCAGGCCGGCTTCCTCAAACTTCTTTGCGTAGGCCCACTGCCAGCTGTAATCAAAGTAGGCGGAGAAGCCTGCTTCCTTGCAGCGCTTCTCGTAGATGGCACGCCACTCCGGGTCGTCGGTGTTCTCCGGCTCGTAGTTGGCGGTGTCCATATAGTTTACGCCGCAGGCAAGGCAGGCATCCATGATGGTCAGGTCCTGATAGGGCAGGGCAATGTTCATCACGAGGTCGGGCTGATAAGCTTGATGAGGGCGATCACTTCGTCCACCTTGTCGGCATCCACCTGTGCGGTGGTGATCTTGGTAGCGGTTTTGGGGGCCAGTTCTGCAGCCAGCTTGTCGCACTTGGACTTGGTACGGCTGGCGATGCAGATCTCGGTGAACACCTCGGGTACCTGACAGCACTTGTGGATGGCAACGGAGGCCACGCCGCCGCAGCCGATGATCAGAACTTTGCTCATGATTTTTCTCCTTTATGTCAATGTGTGCAAATTCGGTCAGACCTGAAAGCCGGGCCAGCCCTTGTCCAGCGCGATCAGCGTTTCGCGCAGCACCTTGCAGGCGGTGGCGGTGGAAACGCCGGTGGTATCCAGCGTGGGAGCCAGCTCGTTGAGGTCTGCGGCTACGATGTTGGCTTTCGTCACGGTGCGGATGGCATCCAGAAGCTGCAAAAAGCTCACGCCGCCGGCTTCGGGCGTGCCGGTGCCGGGGAAGCAGGAGGGGTCCAGACAGTCGAGGTCGATGGTCAGGTAGACGGGCACCTTGCTCTCGCACAGCTGTTCCGTCAGCTCGGCAAGGCCGGTAAAATCGAATTTGTGCATCTCGGTGTGCTGGGCTGCAAACTCGAACTCGGCGCGGTCGCCGCTGCGGATGCAGAACTGATGGATGCAGCCGTCGCCCACCAGCTCATGGCAGCGGCGCAGCACGCAGGCGTGGCTCAGCTTTGCACCAAGGTAGTCGTCCCGCAGGTCGGCGTGGGCATCAAAGTGCACGATGTGCAGATCCGGATATTTCTTCACAGCAGCCCGCACGGCACCCAGCGTCACCAGATGTTCACCGCCCAGCAGCAACGGGAACTTGCCGTCCTGCAGGATCTCCTCTGCGCGGGCTTCGATGTCCGCAAGGGCGCTCTCGCTGGAGCCGAAGCACAGCTCCAGATCGCCGCTGTCGAAGATGTCAAAATCGGTCAGGTCGGCATTCTGGTAGGGGCTGTAGGTCTCCAGACCATAGCTTTCGTGTCGGATGGCCGCCGGGCCGAACCGTGCGCCCGGGCGGTAGCTGGTGGTGGAATCGTAGGGCGCACCGTACAGCACGATGCTGGCGGCGCGGTAGCTGCTGTCACAGCCGATGAAGTTTTCAATGTTGGGTTGCATCAGTGTTCCTCCACTTCCCGCAGCATTTCCTCAAGGAATGCCGGCAGGTAAAATGCGCCGACATGCAGCCGGGCGGTGTAATAGCGGGTGCGCATGTTCAACGCCTTCCATGCGTCTGCATCCAGATCATCGATGGGATGATACTTTTTGCTGGCAAAGCCGAACAGCCAGTACCCAGCCGCAAAGGTGGGAATGTGTGCCTGATACACTCGGCTGATGGGGAAGGTGGACGCAATGCGCTTGTGGCTGCGCTGCATGGCGCTGGCATCCTCGGCATAGAAGGGGCTGCCCTGCTGGTTCACCATGATGCCGTCCGCTTTCAGGGCATTGAAGCAGCTGCCGTAGAACTCGCGGGTGAACAGACCCTCGGATGGGCCGAAGGGATCGGAGGAGTCCACAATGATGAGGTCGTACTCCTCCTCGCAGCGGCGGATATACTTGAGGGCGTTCTCAAAATAGATGTGCACCCGGCGGTCATCCATGCGGCAGGCGTTGCTGGGCAGGAAGGCGCGGCAGGCTTCCACCACCTGCGGGTCCATCTCCACAAGGTCGATGCGCTCCACCCGGTCGTAGCGGGTCAGCTCCCGCACCACGCCGCCGTCACCGGCACCGATGACAAGGATGTCTTTTGCCTGCTTGTGCACCGCCATGGGCACATGCACGATCATCTCGTCATAGATGAATTCGTCGCGCTCGGTCAGCATCACATTGCCGTCCAATGTGAGCACCCGGCCAAACTCCGGCGTTTCAAAAATATCGATGCGCTGGTAATCGCTCTGCTTGGAGTAGAGCTGTTTGTTCACCCGGATGCTGTGCTTCACGTCCGGGGTGTGAAACTCAGAAAACCAAAATTCCATCTGCATTCCCTCCTTATGCCAGAACGTTCAGCCGCTCGATGTCCGGGTCCTCGGGGCCGGTCATGCTGCAGCCCTTGGCCTTGGCGTACTCGATGTAGTTCAAAATTTCCTTGGTGATGCGCTCGCCCGGGGCCAGAATGGGAATCCCGGCGGGTAGCACATGACGAACTCGCTGCACACCATGCCCTCGGTCTCCCGGAGCGGCAGGCTCTTTTTGGGCGCATAGAACGCTTCCTGCGGGCTGGCAGCCACAACGGGGTCGATGTATTCCTGACTCAGCAGGCCGGAGCCATCGGTCTGGTAGCGGCGCTTGATCTCGGCCAGCGCGCTGACCAGACGCTCCACCTCCTGCGGGCGGTCGCCGATGGAAAGATAGGCAAGGATGTTGCCAATGTCGCCGAACTCGATCTGGATGTCGTACTCATCGCGCAGGATGTCGTACACCTCAATGCCTGCAAGGCCGATATCCAGCGTGTGGACGCTGAGCTTGGTGGTATCAAAGTCAAAAACGGAGTCGCCGTTGCACAGCTCCTTGCCAAAGCGTAGTAGCCGCCCACGGCGTTGATCTCCTCGCGGGCATACTCGGCCATGTCGGCCACTTGGTGGAATACCTGCCGCCCGCGCTGCGCAAGGTTGCGGCGGGAGATATCCAGACTGGACATGAGCAGGTAGCTGCCGGAGGTGGTCTGGGTCAGGTTGATGATCTGCCGCACATAGCCCGGGTGCACATTGGGGCCGATGAGCAGCAGGCTGGACTGCGTTAAACTGCCGCCGCTCTTGTGCATGGAGACGGATGCCATATCAGCCCCTGCCGCCCATGGCAGACACCGGCAGCCGCCGCCAAAGTAGAAGTGGGTGCCGTGGGGCTTCGTCTGCAGAGGCAGAGCCATCCCGGCATCGGTGGGCCATTTTTACGATGCGCGCAGGTCAGAGCAGATGCCGTAGTAGGTGGGGTTATTCACCAGCACAGCCACAGCATTCGGATGCTCTTTAATGGCCTTTTCCACCTGTTCCCGCTTCATGCCCAGCGAGATGCCAAGCGCTTGTCCACCTCGGGGTTCACATATACCGGCACCGCACCGCACAGTACCAGTGCGTTCAGCACACTGCGGTGCACATTGCGGGGCAGAATGATCTCATCGCCGCGCTTGCAGGCGGTAAGCACCATGCTCTGCACACTGCTGGTGGTGCCGCCCACCATGAGGAACGCGTGGGCAGCGCCAAAGGCATCTGCGGCCAGCTCCTCTGCTTCCCGGATGACCGATACCGGGTGGCAGAGATTATCCAGCGGCTTCATGCTGTTCACATCCACGCCCACGCACTGCTGGCCCAGAAAGGCGGTCAGCTCCGGGTTGCCGCGGCCTCGCTTGTGGCCGGGCACATCAAAGGGCACCACCCGCATTTTGCGGAACTGTTCCAGCGCTTCATAGATGGGCGCACGGTTCTGGTTCAGCCGGAACCGTGTTCGGTTCTCACTCATGTTTTTCCTCCGTCCCTGATCCCGATGCAAACAAAAAAGCGCAAGTACCGCACAAAAAGTGCAGACTTGCGCTTTGAAAAGCATTTGAATGCGCCGCCAAAGACCCCCGGAAGAAACACCAGAGTACAAAGGCCGCTTCGCATGATTCAAAAAGACGGGATTATGAGAGTCTATATAGCAATTCTGCTTTTACTGCTCTTTATTGACCGTTTCACAAGTCTGCACACTGACTGCGCAATTTCATGGTTGTAAAGGAACCAACTTATAAAATTTGAGCTGCTACACTCAATCAATAATGGCGGCTGTGCCGCCGGTCGGCAGTGGACCCGGCTGTCCGTATGGCCTTAGCCCCGCTGGGCGGTCCATGGTAAATTGCTTTGAAAAGACTCTGCCATGCTTTGTCTCTCAAAATCAAATGTGATTTTATCATGCACAGAAAGCGTTGTCAATGATTTTTTTGAAGAAAAATTTAAAAAATCAATGCACAGAGTACCAACCTGAATACCGTTGCAAAATATTATGATGCACGGTACACTATGGTTCTTATTGTTCTGCTGATCCTTGCACTGCTGGAGATCGTCCCGCTGAACGGTGCCGCAGCTGTTCGAATCCACCCGCCAGTGAGTCTGGCTTTGCAGTAATACAA
>ENA-OQCD01000355-OQCD01000355.1-human-gut-metagenome-genome-assembly--contig:-NODE-355-length-12869-cov-2.372783_pt1 | contig 12869 bp, 15 predicted proteins | sample MGYA00242755_ERZ504571 | MGnify/ENA primary metagenome ERZ504571 (study PRJEB26092, sample SAMD00036274) | human gut metagenome | host: Homo sapiens | study: EMG produced TPA metagenomics assembly of...
CTTGAAATAAATCATATAACTTCATTAATTTAATAATATAAGTATCATGAATCAGTATTTGAATTTTTTCTTTTGGAAGGTAAAGTAGCTCTTGTAACAGGCGCTTCTTATGGTATCGGTTTTGCTATTGCATCTGCTTTTGCAGAACAGGGCGCAACCATCTGTTTCAACGACATCAATCAGGAATTGGTGGATAAAGGTCTGGCTTCTTACGCTGAAAAAGGAATCAAGGCACACGGATATGTATGCGATGTTACTGACGAACCTGCTGTACAGGCTATGGTTGCCACTATTGCAAAAAGAAGTAGGTACCATCGATATTCTTGTAAACAATGCCGGTATTATCCGTCGCGTTCCGATGCACGAGATGGAAGCTGCCGATTTCCGCCGTGTTATTGATATTGACTTGAATGCTCCGTTCATTGTTTCTAAAGCGGTTTTGCCTGCGATGATGGAAAAAGGACACGGAAAAATCATCAATATCTGCTCTATGATGTCTGAGTTGGGTCGTGAAACCGTTTCTGCATACGCTGCCGCTAAAGGTGGTTTGAAGATGTTGACCCGTAACATCTGTTCTGAATACGGAGAATACAACATTCAGTGTAATGGTATCGGTCCGGGCTATATCGCTACTCCGCAAACAGCTCCGTTACGTGAAATCCAGCCCGATGGAAGCCGTCATCCGTTTGATACATTCATTTGTGCCAAGACTCCGGCCGGCCGTTGGTTGGATCCGCAGGAATTGACCGGTCCTGCCGTATTCCTTGCATCCGAAGCATCTAATGCCGTCAATGGCCATATTCTCTATGTAGATGGCGGTATTCTGGCCTACATTGGTAAGCAGCCTAAATAATTAGTAGATATAAATAGAAAGAATCTGCTTGTGTCTTTGTTGATACTTGCAGATTCTTTGTATTTTTGTCTTTCAGTTCGACAAACAATAAATAGTATGAAAAAAATCTTTTTAGCAGTCGCAACGGCGTAGCTATGTTTTCCTGTTCGCAAAAGGAGCCGGTGACTGTCACTATAACCAATCCGCTTTCCATTGACAGAAATGGGGAAATGGTGGAAATCTCTATGGCTGAAATAACAGGCAAACTACAATTACCCGATACGGCACAGGTTATCGTATTGGACGAGAACGGGCTTGAAGTACCTTATCAGATAACATACGATGATATGCTTATCTTTCCTGCTTCGGTGAAAGGGGATGCCTCGGCTGTTTATACAATTGCAGAAGGAACTCCGCAGCCGGTGGATGTGGTTGCTTGCGGGCGTCAATATCCCGAACGTCTGGATGATGTGGCATGGGAGAATGACCGTGCCGCTTATCGTGCATACGGTCCTGCTTTGCAGGAGAAGGGCGAGCGTGCCTTTGGTTATGATATCTGGACTAAAAGTGTGTCCGAACCGGTAGTGGAGGATCGTTATGACGGTGACTTGAACCGGGGTATTTCTTATCATGTAGATCATGGAAACGGAATGGACTGCTATGCAGTGGGTCCGACTCTGGGTGGAGGAACAGCTGCTTTATTCCCCGATAGTACCATTGTTTATCCCTATTGTTACAAGGATTGTGAAATCTTGGATAACGGTCCGCTCCGATTCACAGCTAAGTTGGTCTATAATCCGTTGGTTGTAAAAGGGGATTCAAGTGTGATAGAAACGCGTATCATTTCTTTGGACAAGGGGTCGCAGTTGAACAAGACTGTGGTTTCTTTTGACAATTTGCAGGAAATCACTCCGGTGGTGACCGGCATTGTATTGCACAAACAGAATCCTATGGGATATAGTTTTGATGCAGACGCAGGCTATATAGCTTATGCAGACTCTACGGAGAATGCTGCCAATAACAATGGAGTGATTTACATAGGAGCCGTATTCCCGGCTACCGTCAAAGGAGCGTTTGCCCAAGTGTTCTCCGAAAAGGAACGGAAGGAACGTGGGGATGCTTTGGGCCATGTGTTGGCGGTTAATGATTATGAACCGGGAGCCGAGTATATTTATTATTGGGGATCAGGCTGGAGCAAATATGGTTTCGAAGCCGATACCGATTGGAATAAATATTTGGAAGAATATGCCCGGAAGATACGTAATCCATTGGCAGTTGCCATAAAATGATACATATACAAGAGGGGTATGCGTATACGCCACGAAAAAAACAAGGTATTTGGCTTTATCAGTCAAATACCTTGAATTCATAGCCTTGTTCCAACAGCCATTCTATGGCCCGGGGCAAGGCGTATTTCATGTTTTTCTCTGCTTTGATGGAATCATGGAAAGTAATGATGGAACCATTCCGCACATAATGTTTTACTTTCCTCAGTACCTGCTTCCCATTCAGCTTGTTGCTATAGTCACGGGTTACTAAGTCCCACATCACTATTTGATACTTATGGCGCAGCACCATGTACTGCATCCAGCGCATGTGGCCATGTGGCGGACGGAACAGGTTGGTATGGATCAGTTCGTTTGCTTTGTCCGTATTGGCCAGATAATTCTTGCTTCGGTATTCGAATCCCCGGATATGGTTAAAGTATGATTTCCTAAACGATGTCCTCGTTCTACAATCATCTGGAATTCCTTGGGATGCTTGCGCACATTGTCGCCCACCAAAAAAGAAGGTAGCCTTGATATTGTACTTGTCTAATAAATCGAGTACCCACGGTGTGATTTCGGGAATCGGCCCGTCATCGAAAGTCAGATAGACCGCTTTTTCATTCTTGTCCATTCGCCAGAAGGCGCGTGGATAAAGCCAGCGGAGTATCAGCGGGGGTTGTTCTATAAACATGAATGTGTGTGCTTTTGTTGGTTATACAAATATAAAGGTGTGGATTCACCGCAGAATCCACACCTTTTATTTACTTTTCTGCCTGCTCCGCCGCCTACACGTTTGTTGAACACCTCATAGAGGTCTTCAAACTTCTTGGCATAGTGGCTTGCCATATCTGATTTTTTCTGTTGTTCACCTTCACCTTGTACACCGCCGGCAGCATTTGCGCGGGCAAGGCTCTTGTTGATCTCATCCAGAATATAGAAATTGCGCAGACAGTCCTCGTATGAACCTTGCAGGCGTTGGTCATCCAGACTCAGGTACCAGGTGATGTATTCCACCGATTTGTTTGCCAGATCATTCAGAATGGCTTCTCCCTTTTCTTTTTCACCTAACGCCAGATAATCGTCGGCCATTTCTTTTGAACTGCTCATGATGTAATCGTGGGGGCACGGTGGTGCTTGGGATTACTTCCGAACAGTAGTCAAGGGCTTTCAACGCCTTGTCTTTTCTTGCCTTCTTTTTATCAACTGGGTAGCCAGCTGTATAAACATACGGCGGTGGGTCTGGCACATACGCATCACAGTCTCGTCGATATAGATATCCGGGTTGTTGATTCCTCCGAACTTGAACTTGTTCATCAGGTTATCGTACATTTTCTCGCTGTCGATGCGTGCGTTCAGCTGGGTGGTGTTGAACGGAGTGATGCGGTAGGCAAGACCTTCCTGCATGAAGTTGTTGCCTAAATTCAGATGATTGTCGCTACCCACCGTAATAGCCATGTACAACGGACGTTCCCAGTTGGTATTTGCCAGCATCTCAAGCATCATCAGCTCGCTCTTGTACAGCATACGTTTGCCTTTCAGGGAGATACTCATGTAATCGGGGGATTTCACCATGCAGGGAGTCGGGAATCATCATGCCCGAGCGTTTCACTGCCTCCTTGTCCAGCTTGATGACGATGCTGTCCGTCGGTATCAGCTGTAAACCTTCTTTGGGTGAGCGTACCCAGTATTTCAGAATATTTTTCAATTCATACGGGTTGTCTCCGAATTCCTTGGCGGCTTCTTCCGGGTTCTGCTTGTAGAAGTTATTGATGCTTTCCATCACTTCCGGACGTACAGCCACTCCTTCATTATGCCCCTGTACATATTCCAGACGGCTCCATTCGATAGGCACTGCCGGGGAGTCGTATGCCTGACGCTTCATTTGGTCGATGTACCAGTCCGTTTGCAGGTAACTCAGGTTACATACACGTACATCGGTACGGAAACCTTCCGTTTCCTGGTTGTACCACAAGGGGAAAGTATCGTTGTCACCATTGGTAAAGATAATCGGGTTACCTTCTTCCTGTACGGTGCTCAGGTAGTTTTGTCCGAAGTCGCGTGCCACATAACGGTTGCTGCGGTCGTGGTCGTCCCACGTCTGGCTCACCATTTGGATGGGTACGAACAGACAAACTACAGTTGCAATGACGGAAGCCGGTTTCTCACCCAGTTTGCCTTGCAGCCATTGGGCAATACCCGCCACACCCATGCCTATCCAGATGGCAAATGCATAGAACGAACCTGCGTATGCATAGTCACGTTCGCGGGGCTGCATCGGGGTCTGGTTCAAATAAAGTACGATGGCCAGACCGGTCATGAAGAACAGGAAGAATACGATCCAGAATTGCTGGATACCTATCGGTTCTTCTATCTCTTCCCCATTCGGAGTCGTGATACGTTTTGTCTTGTAAGCCTGCCAGAACAGACCGATAAGTCCCAGAATCAACGGCAGGCAATAGAATACATTGTGCCCTTTGTTGTTTTTCAGGTCGGAGGGGAGCAGGCTTTGGTCGCCCACCAGGAACTTGTCCACAAACGGTATTCCGGTAATCCAGTTGCCATGTTCTATTTCACCCTGTCCCTGTATGTCATTCTGGCGTCCGGCAAAGTTCCACATGAAATATCTCCAGTACATGTAGTTCAACTGGTAGATAAAGAAGAACTTGATGTTATCCCATTGGGTCGGGACTTTCACCATCACCATCTGTCCGCACTGGTCGTAAGGAACCTGCACGCCTTTGATGCCGCCCAGCCAGTCTTCGTAGGCCTGTGCGTGTGCATCGCTGTACATGCGCGGGAAGAGCATATTTTGTGCATACTTGTAATCGGTCTTATGACGCACTACTTCGTAGCTGTCCTTTTCATCGGGAGTCGCTTTCTCCTTCCGTTGATACACGGGAGCGCCTTCTGTCACGTCATATACACATCCTCCGTCCACTTCTTTCAGTGCCGGTTTGGAGGCGTATGTCTGTCCGTAGAACAAAAGGACGGGTTCCATATTGCTCGCGGCCCCAGGTATTCTCCTAAAGTGAAGATGTCTTCCGGAGAGTTCTGGTCCATCGGAGTATTGGCGGTAGAGCGGATCACAATCAAGGCGTATGAGGAGTATCCTACCATAATCATCATGATGCACAGCAAAGAGGTGTTTAAAGTACGTGCGCTAATCTGATATTTCTTGTTCAAATCAGCAAACAGATAAACGCCCAAGATTCCTAGTATGATAATGCCTATCAAGGCGCTGCTCCATCCGTAGCCATAGAAGGGGATGCCCAGCATGGCGATAGTTACCATGAAGGAAATATTCATGCGTTTGCGGCTCTTTTCCGTATAGCTTTCGTAAACACCCCAGATAATGGATGCGGCGAGTAGAATGATGTAGACTATCAGACCGCTGTTGAAAGGCATACCGAAACTGTTGACGAACAGCAGTTCGAACCATCCTCCCACTTTTACTACGCCCGGCACGATACCGTACAGCACTGCTGCAACCAACACCATGGAGCCTGTAAGTGCCAACAGGCTGCCTTTGAGGTTGGCATCGGGATTCTTTTTATAATAGTACACCAGTACAATGGCCGGAATACACAATAAGTTCAGCAAGTGCACACCGATGGAAAGTCCGGTCAGGTAAGCAATCAGAACCAGCCAGCGGTCGCTGTGAGGCTCGTTGGCAACGGATTCCCATTTTAAAATCAACCAGAATACGACTGCGGTGAAGAGGCTGGAGTAAGCGTATACCTCGCCTTCTACGGCACTGAACCAGAAGGTGTCGCTCCATGTATAAGCCAAGCTCCCACCAGTCCTGACCCCATAATGGTAATGAGTTTGCCCAAGGTCATCTCTTTGTCATCGGGGCATATCAGTTTTTTCACCAGATGGGTTATACTCCAGAAAAGGAACAGGATACAAGCCGCACTCATCAGAGCGCTCATGGTATTGACCATTCTGGCTACTTGACTGGGGTCGCTTGTAAATTGGCTGAATAAGTTGGCGGTAAGCATAAAGAAGGGTGCACCGGGCGGGTGGCCTACCTCTAATTTATAGCCGGTGGTGATGAACTCCGGACAATCCCAGAAACTGGCTGTCGGTTCTATAGTCATGCAGTAAGTATAAGCTGCGATGACAAAAGCGAACCAACCCACCAGGTTGTTGACTAATTTGTACTGTTTCATGAATATATTATTGTTTCGTTAACGTTCAATGGGCGCAAAGATACGAAAGAAAGTTGGAATAGGGGTACAATGGTCTGTTATTTAGTGTTATCCTTCGGGGATGCGGCAGAAAATGTTTCTTTCAGTCCTTAACGGAATTTCTATGTTTTATTGCTGGTTTGTATACTGTGTTCTGAAATTTCAGTTTGTACAGATGAAGGAAACCTTTGGATTCCTAACCTTTTTCTACTCTATGGTTAAGCTTGATTGATGGTTAGGTTAAGGTCTTTTATACGGTAAACCAGTATAGACCGCTACAGTGAACTGTACAGTCTGCTATAGTAGTCCGTACGGTCTGTTGCAGTGGACTGTACGGAGCACTGCCGGCGACTGTAGAAGTCTGCCGTAAGAAAATGCTTAATGATAAGGTGGATAGGGCTTAACCTGCCGCATGAAAAGGCTTAGGTCACGATAATCGGATTTATTCGTCGTGATGATGGCATTTCAAGATGCGGTGAGGGAAGTTTCCATGTCCTAACAGTTCGATGGGGCATCCGAAATGCTCTTCCAGCCATTCGGTGGGTACTTCCGTATCGGGATGATAATCCAGCGTTTCGTTGACGCACGCTATGGTTTTTACATTTTGCAGCACAGTGCCTATATCATGGCTTACCAGGATGATGGCCCGTTCCTTGTTGATTTCTTCCAGCAGGGAGTAGAGTTTGGCCTCAAACCGTTTGTCAATGTAGGTATTGGGTTCGTCCAGAATGACAACCTCAGGGTTTGAAACCAAGGCGCGTCCCAAGAGCGCGCGTTGCAGTTGTCCTCCGCTCAGTTCGCCGATGGCACGGCTTTCCAAACCTTCCAGACCCATGCGGGCAATAATCCGGCTCACCAGTTCGCGCTGTTCGGGGGTGTAGCGGTGGAACAGGGATTTCTGTTTGTTGAGCCCCGATAATACCACCTCATATACGGAGATGGGGAATTTCTTGTCAATACTGTTGTATTGTGGTAAGTATCCCATGGCTATTTCGGGTACTTCTTTTTTCGTTCTTATAGAAACGGACACTGCCCGAAGCGGGCTTCAGTAACCCTAGTATGATCTTGATCAGTGTGGTTTTTCCGCCACCATTGGGGCCGATTACACCAAGGAAGTCACGTTCATATACCGTGAGATTGACGTGACTCAGTACTGTCTTCTCATCGTAAGAAGCGGAAATATCTGTAAGTTGTATAATGGGATTCGTCATAAGGCTCTGTTATTTGGCAAGTGCATTTGCTACATTGATCATCTCTTCCCGCCATTCATAACTTAGCGGATTAATGGGAACAACGGTGACTCCCAGTTCATCTGCTATCAGCCGGGCATTGCGGGTATCGAATTCCTGTTGGACAAAAATAAACCCGGGCATTGTCCCGGCGGCAGGTTTCTATCAGTTCTTTCAGATGGGCGGGTGAGGGCTCCTTTCCTCCTTCTTCTATGCTGATTTGCTTTAATCCGTAGTCCCTAGCAAAATAACTGAGTGCCGGATGATAGATAAGGAAAGTGGTATCGGCATTCTGTAGCCGGTCACGACGTCCGTATCTGTCTGTGCGATAATTTGTTGCAGACTGTCCAGCCGATGCTTGAAATAAGGTTCGTTTGCACTGTCCAGTTCACTCAGGGCGGAGTAGATATTACGGGCGATTACTGAGGCATTGCGTGCGGAGTTCCATATATGAGGCTCTATACCCCCTTCGTGATGATGGTCACCGTGGTTGTGTCCTGTTTCGTGTATGACGTCTATTCCTTTTGAGGTATCGAATACTTTCAGATGAGGGGCATTCGTGGTCAGTTTATCCATCCAGGCTTGTTCGAAACCGATATAGCCGATGCGCAGGTAGGCGGTGCTTTTATCCAGATTGACCAGTTGTTGGGGGGTAGGGTCGTAGGTTTCGGGGCTGCTTCCTTTCGGAACCATGCTGACTATCTTGAATTTATCGCCTGCAATGGTTTCTGTGAAATAGCGCAAGGGCTCCAGGGTGACAGTCAGGGTCGGTTTTGTGGAAGTGGACTGTTTACTGTCACAGGCGGTAAACAGGCACACTATCAGTACCATGCAGCACGAACAAAGGATACTTTTGCCGGGATGCATGGGGAAAATATGTGATGTCTGGTTCTCATGAATGTTATCTTTTCTGTTTAACAACAACAAATATACGCAAATTGCTCATTAATCGGGTACAAATACTCCCCAAATTGCTCAATTGATAAGCAATTTCAGTCTGGTTAGGGCTTTTCATACGGCTATTCTGTGGCTGTATGAGAAGCCTTGGTTTCAGGTAAAAGATTCTATATGGCATTCTATGTACTCTTTATCGTTCTCTATAAATATGCGCTTTATATTGGGTGGGAAGTGTCTTGTCGTTTGTTAATCTTTTTAAGATGCCATATAAGGCTCTTGTATTCGTGAAGAATAAGATTTGTAAAAAAATCCTTTCAATCTTTGTTCATGTATTTATCTTACTATATGTTAATAGAAGGAATAGGAACTGATTGTGGATGATTGAAAATCAATGGGTTATTGTATGTATGGAAGATGAAAAAAAGTATAAATCTCTTAGTAAGAGATCGACATTTCACGTGCAAAAAATTAAGGAAGTTTTTGATAACTAGTACACTTTTTCGCGGAAAAAAAATATGGAAATATTGTGAAAAAAAAAAGTATTTTCTTCTGGTTCTACCGGCTCTGATTTTAATCTTGTATTTGTATAGTTAATATTTTTGATTTAAAGCCTGTTATCGTCTGTTTGTAGATCTCTTACTAAGAGATCTGCATAAAAAGGCCAATAAGAACGAATAACGAGTTTAGATGGAATACCTGTTTCTGAGACGTAAAAAGACGAGCAGCACTTCTGTAAGGCAGAAGACATTGCTCTATCGTGCCGCCGGTCGCGAATGGACAGCGCGGTTCTCGTCACTGTCGGATGTCCGTCCGGCAGACAGCCTTATATATAAAGGTATATTGTATCAGTTGGAGATACGCCGGGCGTTCCTCGATTCCTCTCTTTCGTTAAAGAAACTGAGTATGATGCTCGAAACAAACCAGACTTACCTGAGCAATGCGGTGAACCGCTACTTCGGTTGTCATCTGAAGGAGTTGCTTAACCGCTACCGGGTGGAATACGCTAAGGAGCTGCTTCGCAACGGCGGTTGTCCGCTGGGCGAGGTTCCGTCACGGAGCGGTTTCGGTTCGAAGAGTCCTTTCTATCTGGCTTTCGTCCGTCAGACGGGTATGACTCCGAAACGGTATGCGGCGCGCGAGAGGAACCTGGTGAACTTGGAAATAGAGAATGAAGTCCTTTTATAACAGTATATGTATAACCAATTTTTTTAGTTTTTTTAAATTTTATAAATTTAAATCTTTATTTATGAACAAAAGTTTTTAAGTGCAGTTCTGTTCGGAGCCTTGATGGTTTCGTCAACAGGAACATTTGTGTCTTGTAAAGACTATGATGAGGACATTTGACCGCATCGACAAGGAACTGGTTGATATCAAGTCGCTCTTTCAGCTTTACAGGCAAAGTTGATGCTGGTAAGTATGTTACCAACGTAGTGAAGAACGGTGACGGTATCACTGTAACCTGGAGTGACAATTCTACAAGTACCATTGAAACTATCAAAGGTGACAAGGGTGAAGACGGTAAGAATGGTACAGTTGTGACCATCATTGACGGTTACTGGGCATTTGACGGTGTGAAATCTGAATATCCTGCAAAAGGAGATAAGGGTGACAAGGGTGACCAGGGCGAACCGGGTGATGCTGCCGCTGCCGGACATGATGCAAAGATTAGCGAAAACGGTTACTGGATGGTATGGGATACCGAAAAGGCTGCATACGTTGAAACAGAATATATTGCCGGTGGTGCGGTAGCTGCACAAGTAAAAGGTGGCTGGAACATTACTGTAAAGGATGAAAATGGTGATGAACAGACTATTTTTATTCCGAGCAGTGCTACTATGGGTTATATGGATGTCTTGAATGGTGCTAATCCGATGCATGCACTTTATGGAATTAATGAGAAGGATGTTGAGTACGGACCAGCCAAAAAAACTTTGAAGAAAGGTTTGTACACCACTCTTGATCGCGACTTGGAAGTTGTGGTTAATCCTCAGGGAACAGATGCTTCTGCTTATTCATTCAACTTGATGAACTCTGCCAATGTGGATACAGAATTGCCGTTTAAGGATGCTGTTCCGTTTAAGGGTGTATTGACTAGAGCCACTTCTGAAAATGCAGTATGGGTATTGCCTCATGACTTTGTCCGTTATGAAAATATTGATGATGCCAGAACGAAGAACTATCTGTTGTTCAAGGCTAATGACGGTGCAAAACACGCTTTGTCTCTGACTGCTACTTTGAATGAAACAATAATTAAAACTCCGTATGATTTGAGTGCTCAGTTGAAGAAGATTGGCGAAGTTAATGTAGGTTTGCGCAACTTGGAAAATTGTGCAGTTAATGTAGATTATACTCCTATTGTTTCTTATATTTCTCCGTCTGTAGATGCAGCTGCTGTATATGACTACTGGATTACTTTGGAACAATCTGCCAAGAACTTGAAGAACGCACAGTTGTATGGTGTGGAAATAGATAAAGAAGGTCATAGCTTCAAGTTCACAAGAGAAACAGGAGTAAATAACTACATTGAGTTTGTTTACAACTACATTTTGATGGACGGTACTATCGTACAAGGCGATAAAGATGCGCCTCACTTCTTTGCTTATCAGCGTGAAGAAATGGCAAATGCTCATGAAATTACTTTGGAACGTCTGTATACTCCGATGGATGCTAAGTTAATTGTTGAAAACGACAAGGATCCTAATTATAATCCTGAACTGAGACCTACTACTGGTTCTTGGTCTGCTAATGAGAAGCAAGTATTTGCTCTTAATACTAAGGCTTATTCATTGGATAAAATAATCAATGAAATGAGTGCTATAGAAAAGGCTGTATGGAAGAGTGCCGTTGAAGCTGGACGCATTGATTTCGAATTGATTGGTGGTGAAGGCGAAAAACAATGAATATTGGGATAACTGGACAAAAGGGTATAATGTTCGTTATGCTATTGTGGACAACACCATAACATTCCAGTTCGTTGTATCTGAAGGATATCCGTATAACTTCACTTTGAAGAACGCTTATCAGTTGACTTTGACAGTGAAAGATGAAGACACCAACACACCTGTTGCTTCGATCATCTTGCCATTCGAATTCACTCAGCCGACTTTGGATATTACTCGTGTAAACGGTGAGAAGGCTATCTGGAATGACAAGAAGAATGTATTGAGCATTTATGGTGACTTGGTAAAAGAAGGCGATGTAGAAATTATGAGTGTTCCATTCTATGAAGCATTTACTACTGCATATGCTAAACAATATACTGTATTTGGTTCTACAGCTCAGTACTATACTTTGAGCCATAATGAAAATGTAGATAATTGGTTTACTTATTCCGGTTATGAAGTGTTAGGTCAAGATTATGCTACGAGACTTCAGAATATTCCTTTGACTAATATCGTATATTCAAGTCTTGCAAAAGAATGGAATACACGTACTCTTGTTGGAAATGTAACTACTGGAGAAGCTAATCTTCCGATAGTTGCCAACTACAGGTTCTACGGAGTATATCCGGCAACTAAGGAACAAGTATCAGACTTTACTCTGAGATTCGCTAGCTTGATGGGTGACGCTAAGAAGGTAGAAGCTAAGAAAGAATTTACTTCTAACAATGTAACTCGTGAAGTGGTTCTGACAGATGCTGACTTTACTTTGGTGGATGCTTTGGATGATACATTCTATCTGTTCGACGGTGTTAAGGCTGACGGCAATGTGGATAAGCGTTCTGATATGAACCTCCGTCAAGGATTTGAAGAAGGTACTGAAGGATTCGCTACAAACTTCACGCTGGCTAATGCTAATGCATCTGCATACTATTACAAGAACGGTAACAAAGTTGCTATCCCTGTTTCTGTAGGTACGGTTAACACTAATGCTAAATTCGTAACTAATGCTAATACCAAGACCAGAGCTTGGGAACCAGGCACTATCAGTGCAACAGATGTTATCGTTACAGATCTTGGTGCTAACGAAGCTGTGAAGAGTGAAGGCTATGCTGCTGTTCCTGGTGGTATCATGATCCAGTTGCCTTCTAGCATTGGTACTACAGAACCTGTTACTATCGAATTCAAACTGAAAGATGTATTCGGTGTAACTAAGACTCTGAAAGTAGTTGTTAAAGCTGCAAAATAAACTTGGTTAAAAAACTGCTTCCCTCTCGTGGGGGAGCGGTTCCTTCTAAACAAATGAATTTATCAGGAAACGATACAATCCCAATTCGGATAAAGTTCATTTTTTCAGCAAGATAAGACTTTCTCCGACAGGAGAATCTTATATAATAAAAACTTTAGATTTATAAAACAGAATCTCTGGCTTGTGACAAGCCGGAGATTTTTTATGTATATAACGGCAATCATCTCAGCGTGGAGAAAGAATATGAAGAATCTATGACGGATTCAGCGATGAATGTTTCATGGTAATTTGCTGATAAATATGCAGTTATGCGTATATGACGGAT
>ENA-OQCD01000357-OQCD01000357.1-human-gut-metagenome-genome-assembly--contig:-NODE-357-length-12864-cov-3.185837_pt1 | contig 12864 bp, 11 predicted proteins | sample MGYA00242755_ERZ504571 | MGnify/ENA primary metagenome ERZ504571 (study PRJEB26092, sample SAMD00036274) | human gut metagenome | host: Homo sapiens | study: EMG produced TPA metagenomics assembly of...
GCCTTCTCCTCGCCGCAGACAGCCGGGTGTGCCTTTTGTGAGAGCTTTCTGTGCGGCGAATCTACATCGCCCACAGGCGATGTAAGCAGGGATTCCAAAGGGGCGCAGCACCCTTGGCACACGACTTTGGTACAAAGTCTAGTGTGTTACACCTTTCCAGAGGTGTATACGTTCCTGAAATGCAAAAAGTCCCATATCCAATACCTTGACGGTGCGGACATGGGACTTGATGCTTCCTCGGCCTAGCCGGGTACTCGTAACCAATCCTGACAGGCAGTTGCCGTGTCATTTCTCGAAAACTGTTTTACGAACACCCAGCTAAGCTTGGGGGGGCTTTTTATGCCGCCGACGGGGTCGAACCCGGTACTCTGTCTCCAGAAAGGGATTTTAAGTCCCTCGTGTCTGCCAATTTCACCACAGCGGCATACAACGCTAATAATAATACAATAGAATGGCTTCTTTGTCAAGAAAAAGCACAGAGCCCGTCTCTTCATCCTCCATTCACGATTCATTTGTAAAAAGTGCTTTTTCTTTCCGTGGTTTCATGGTATAATAACCTTCAGATACGGTTTTCCGGGCCGTAGCCGCGTGCTTTGGCAGCGCGGCAGAAGAGGGCAGAGCGGGCAGCGTACCGCTCTGCTGGGGCAGTGCCCGCAAGATAGGGCGGGCGGGAAATACAAAAAGAGAGGCGAATCGAGATGTTGGATATGATCAAGTGCAGCACCGGCGGCGCATACTATGCCCGCGGTGAATGGGTGCCTGCAGACGGCGAAGCAAGCGCCGCACTGGCAGCAAAGGGCTTTGATGCCGCAGCCATCGAGAACGCAAAGACCGGCACCATGGCCTACAGCATTCTGCAGGCCCACAACACCAGCGGCGATGCCGAAAACCTGAAGATCAAGTTCGATGCCATGGCCAGCCATGACATCACCTTTGTGGGCATCATCCAGACGGCCCGTGCGTCCGGTCTGGAGAAATTCCCTATTCCGTATGTGCTCACCAACTGCCACAACAGCCTTTGCGCCGTGGGCGGCACTATCAATGAGGACGACCACCGCTTCGGCCTGTCCGCCGCCAAAAAATACGGCGGCATTTTTGTGCCCCCGCATCTGGCGGTCATCCACCAGTACATGCGCGAAAAGTTTGCGGGCTGCGGCAAGATGATCCTTGGCTCGGACTCCCACACCCGCTACGGTGCTCTGGGCACCATGGCCATTGGTGAGGGCGGCGGCGAGCTGGCAAAGCAGCTGCTGGGCCGCACCTACGATGTGGCCCGTCCGGGTGTTGTTGCAATTTATCTCACCGGCTCTCTGCCTGCAGGCTGCGGCCCGCACGATGTGGCCATTGCGCTGGTGGGCAAGCTGTTCAAGAGCGGCTATGTCAAGAACAAGGTGATGGAGTTTGTCGGCCCCGGCGTTGCGTCTCTGCGTCAGGATACCCGCAACGCCATCGATGCCATGACCACCGAGACCACCTGCCTGTCCTCCATCTGGCAAACCGACGAAACGACGCAGAAATTCCTTGCGGTGCATGGCCGTGCCGCCGACTATAAGAAGCTGGCTCCGGCGACCTTGCTTATTACGACGGTGTGGTAGAGGTAGACCTTTCTGCCATCCGCCCCATGATCGCACTGCCCATGCACCCCTCCAATGCATTCACCATTGAAGAACTGAACGCAAACCTTGAGGATATTCTCCATGCCTGCGAACAGGATGTGCAGAAGCTGATCGGCCGCAAGGATGTCAGCCTTGACCTGTGCAGCAAGATCGAGAACGGTAAACTGCGTGTGGATCAGGGCGTGATCGCAGGCTGCGCAGGCGGTCTGTACGACAGCATTTATGAAGCTGCCTCCATCCTCAAGGGCCACACCGGCGGCTGCGGTGACTACGCCCTGAGCGTGTATCCCGGCAGCCAGCCCATCATGATGGAACTGGTGCGCACCGGAGTCATCCACGACCTGATGGCCAGCGGTGCCACCGTCCGCACTGCGTTCTGCGGCCCTGCTTCGGCGCAGGCGACGTGCCCGCCAACGGCGCGCTGTCTATCCGCCATACCACCCGCAACTTCCCCAGCCGCGAAGGCTCCAAGCCCGGCAACGGCCAGCTTTCCGGCGTGGCACTGATGGATGCCCGCAGCATTGCGGCCACCACGGCCAACGGCGGCATTCTGACCCCGGCTACCGATATCGACTATGATCCCACCGTGCCGGAGTATCAGTACGATCCTTCCAGCTACGATACCCGCGTGTATCAGGGCTTTGGCAAGGGCGATTACGATGCCCTGCTCAAGCTTGGCCCCAACATCAAGGACTGGCCCGAAATTGCACCGCTGGGCGATAACCTGCTGCTGAAGGTGGCATCTTACATCACCGACCCTGTCACCACCACCGACGAGCTGATCCCCTCCGGTGAGACTTCGTCTTACCGTTCCAATCCTCTGGGCTTGGCCGAGTTCACCCTCAGCCGCAAGGACCCGGAGTATGTGGGCCGTGCCAAGGCCGTGCAGGCCGAAGAAAAGGCCCGCCGTGCAGGCGAGGGCAGCGCCGAGGTGCTGGCCCAGCTGCACAAGGTGCCCGGTTGCGAAAACCTGACTTGGAACGATGTGCAGATCGCATCCACCATCTTTGCCGTCAAGCCCGGCGATGGTTCTGCCCGTGAGCAGGCGGCCAGCTGCCAGCGTGTGCTGGGGGCCGGTGCCAACATCGTTGCCGAGTACGCCACCAAGCGCTACCGCTCCAACCTCATCAACTGGGGTATGCTGCCGTTGCAGCTGGTGGGCGCAACGCCGTTCGGTCTGGGCGACTATGTCTTTATCCCGAATGTCCGCGAGGCCCTCAAGGGCGACCTGCAGAACATCAAGGCCTATGTGCTGGGCGACACCGCAAAAGAGTTCAGCCTGTACATGGCTCCGCTGACCGCCGACGAGCGCAAGATCCTGGCCGACGGCTGCCTGATCAATTTCTATAAGCACTGATATGATAGAAGGCTTCCTCTTTGGGGGAAGCCTTTCTCTGGCTTTCTTGGGAGGTTTATTTTCCATGCCCGGCGATCTTCACAACCATTCCACCTGTTCCGATGGCTCTGTGCCCATCCACCGCCTGCCGCTCATGGCGGCGAGGGCGGGGCTGGACACCATGGCCATTTCCGACCACGACACCCTGCTCAGCGTAAACTACTGCTATGAGCACCCTGTGCAGGACGGCGTGCGCCTGCTTCCGGCCACCGAGCTGACCGGCTATGACCATGAGCATAAGCATCGCGTGCACCTGCTGTGCTACTTCCCGGATCCGGAAAGCCGGGAACTGAAGGAGCACTGCGACATCCTGCGACAGCGCCGCAACGAGTGCGGCCTGCAAAGCGCAAAGGAGATCGAAGCGCTGTACCCGCAGTTCCGCACGGAACAGGCGCTGGAATACGCAAAGGACAGCGGTGTGCTGTTCAAAAGCGGCATTATGGAAGCGCTGCACCAGCTGGGGCTGTGCGATGCTGTGTACGGCAAGCTGTACAGTTATCTCTTTGGCTGGGAGCCGCGCGGTGTGGTGCTGCATCAGGTAAAATATCCCTCGGTGCAGGAAGTGATCGCCACGGCGAAAGCTGCCGGTGCGGTGCTGGTGTTTGCACACCCGACCGTTTACAAGAGCATGCCGCTGGTGCGTCAGCTTGCCAAAGAGGGTATCATCGATGGCATTGAGGTGGAGCACCCCCGCAACAGCCCGGAGGACAGGGCCGAGTGTGCTGCTCTGTGTGAGCAGTATGGGCTGATCCATACCGGCGGTACGGACTTCCACGGTGCAAACCACAAGGTGCCGCACCCGGTGGGTACCTGTACCACGGCAGACGATCAGGTGGCCCGCATTCTGGAGCTGGCCCACAAGCGCCGCGGTATTGATGTGTGACCCGGTCACATTGACATTCCGGCACGCTGCTCTATAATAGAAACAGACGATCTTCGTCGGGATTTCTGTCGAAAAGAGAGGATTTTGAACTATGAGCAAGGAATTCAGCTTCCCGAACAGCGGCACCTGTTCCAAGCAGACCAACTTTGTGCTGAACGATGACCACACCATTGCGTCCATGGAGGTCATTGGCGGCTGCAACGGCAACCTGAAGGGCATCTGCCGTCTGGTCAAGGGCATGAAGGCCGAAGATGTGATCGACCGCATGGAGGGCACGCTCTGCGGTTTCCGCAATACCAGCTGCCCGGATCAGATCGCCAAGAACCTGAAAAAGGCTCTGGCCGAAATGGACTGAAAAAATCAAACAGCGAAGGGGAGATGCCTGCGGGTATCTCCTTTTTGTTTTCCCATCCCGACAGAAAGAGATGTTTTTTTCTGTGCTTCGGGGCTATACTTCTTGTGAAAACGAATTTCATCAGCAAGGAGCGGGCAAATGAGTATTTGGGAAAAACTTGGCTTTGGCGGGTACAAGGGCTTTTCGCACGAGTCGGATCAGCTGCTGCGCAGTGCGGTGGAGCTTGCCGGGAACCTTGGCTGCGAAAAAGCCGATACCGGCCACCTGCTGCTGGCGATCCTGCAGCAGGATCACGGGGCGGCAGCACGGTTTCTGGAGGGCAAGCAGATCCGGGAACCAGAGGTGCGCCGTCAGCTGGCCGAGAGCCGCCGCGCACCGGCTTTGCATCTGGATCGCTACGCCCTTGCGCCGGACCTCAAGCGCACCATGGATTACGCCATCATCGGGGCACAGAACGCGCACCTGAACCGGGCCGAGCCGGAACATCTGCTCTGCGCCATGCTGGAGGATGACGGCTGCACAGCAGGCATCCTGCTGGCATCCATGGGCGTGCAGCTCACAGATGCCGTGCGGGAGTGCCGCCAGCTGTCCGGGCAGTTCGTACTGCCGTATCAGATGCGGACCACGGTCAGTGCGCCGCGCGGCAGCCGCGCCAGTGATAAGTACTGCCGGGATCTGACCCGCCGTGCTGCGGAACGGGAACTGGACCCGGTGTTCTGCCGGGAAGCAGAGCTGGACCGCATGGTGGAGATCTTATGCCGCCGTCAGAAGAACAACCCCTGCCTTGTGGGGGAGCCGGGCGTGGGCAAGACCGCCCTTGCCGAAGGACTGGCCCAGCGCATTGCCACGGATCGTGTGCCCCGTGCGCTCAAGGGCCGCCGTCTGCTGGCACTGGATATGGCCAGCCTTGTGGCGGGCACCAAATACCGCGGTGACTTTGAGGAGCGGTTCAAGAACCTGCTGGAAGAGCTGGTGCGGGACGGCAGCTCCATCCTGTTCGTGGACGAGTTCCACACCATCGTGGGTGCCGGTGCAGCGGAGGGTGCCATCGATGCAGCCAGCATCTTAAAACCGGTGCTGGCCCGGGGCGAGATACAAATTATCGGCGCTACCACTACCGAAGAGTTCCGCACCCACATCCAGAAGGATGCCGCACTGGAACGCCGTTTCGGCAAGGTGCAGGTAGAGGAGCCTACGCCTGCGCAGCGCTGGATATCCTCAATGGGCTTGCGCCGCGCTATGAGTGCTACCACAATGTCTGCCTTCCGCCGGAGCGCTGCAGGCTGCGGTGGAGCTTTCGGTGCGGTATCTGCCGGGGCGCTTTCTGCCGGATAAGGCCATCGACCTTATGGACGAAGCCTGTGCGGCGGCACGCATCCGGGCCGAGCAGGCAAAGCAGTCAAAGCCCACGCTGATGCCGGACGATATCGCCCATGTGGTGGCGCAGGCCAGCGGTGTGCCGGTGGAGCGGGTAGGTGAGCAGGAGCGGGAACGGCTGGACAAGCTGGAAGAACGTCTCAACGCCGAGATCGTGGGCCAGAGCCGGGCTGTGGCTGCGGTGGCAGGTGCCATCCGGCGCAGCCGCACCGGTCTTGGCGAGCCGGGCCGGCCCATGGGTGCCATGCTGTTTCTTGGCCCCACGGGAGTAGGCAAAACGGCTCTTGCCCGGGCGCTGGCGGTCAGCTGGTTCGGCAGCGAAAAAGCCCTGCTCAAATTTGATATGTCGGAGTATCAGGAGCAGCACACCGCTGCCCGGCTGCTGGGTGCGCCGCCGGGCTATCTGGGCCATGACGAGGGCGGACAGCTGACCGAAGCAGTGCGCCGCCACCCTTACAGTGTGGTGCTGTTTGACGAGATCGAAAAGGCACACCCGGACATTCAGAACATCCTTTTGCAGATACTGGAAGATGGCCAGCTGACCGATGCCATGGGCCGCAAGGCGGATTTCCGCAACACCATTGTACTGCTCACCTCAAACCTCGGCGCACGTTTTTTGGCGGGTCAGAGCACGCCGCTGGGCTTTGCGGCGGGCAGCGAAGCCGTGTTTGAAAAGCAGTCTGCGCAGGCCATTGAGGAGGCAAAAAAGTGGTTCCGGCCAGAGCTGGCAGGCCGTCTGGACGAGATGATCGTATTCCGTCCGCTGGCCGACGACAGCCTGTGCGCCATTGCCGAAAAAATGCTGTGCCAGCTGGAGCAGCGTGCCGCCCGCAGCGGCTACCAGCTGCATCACACACCGCGGGTAGGGCAGGCGCTGGCAGCAAAGGCCCGCTCTGCCTACGGGGCCAGAGAACTGCGCCGCGCAGTGGACAGGGCAGTGGAACAGGCACTTGCGGATCAGATCGCATCCGGCACGGCCTGCGTGGGCCAGCACTGGACAGCGGACTGCTCGGCGGATGGTGCTATCGTCCTGCGGGAGGACGAAACCGCAACACTGTAAAGCATCTGAAGCTCAAAAGGACCGCCCTGAGTTACAAGACCCGGGGCGGTATTTTTTTGTCTGCAGGGGGGAGCGGAGACATCCGCTCCTTTTTGTGCGTACGGGGCAGGGACATTGTGAGATTGGCTCTTGCATCCTTTTGGTTTTCTGTTATCATAGAAGCAACAGAATTGCAGGAGGAAGTCCATGCGCACATTGTTTCTTTTGAACCCAACTGCCGGTAAGGCCGATTGCACCCGTACGCTGCCGCAGCAGATCAATGTTGCCGCCGCGCGTGCAGGGCTTGCGCCGGAAGAGTATACCATTCAGGTCACAAATCACGCCGGTCATGCCCGGGAGCTGGCCAATGCCGCTGCGCAGCAGGCCCGGCAGAGCGGGGAAGAACTGCGGGTCTTCACTGCCGGCGGCGACGGCACCTTCAACGAAGCGCTCACCGGGATCTATGGCTATGCAAATGCAGCCGTGGGCTGTCTGCCCTTTGGCAGCGGCAACGATTTTCTGCGCACCTTTGGTACAAAGGAAGAGTTTCTGGATCTGGATGCCCAGCTGGCCGGTGGGCCGGTGAGCATCGATCTGATGCAGACCAGCCTTGGCCTTTCGGCCACCATCTGCGCTGCCGGTCTGGATGCGCAGGTTGCTACGGCATCCCGAAGTTCCGGCGCATCCCGCTGTGCGGCGGCGAGATGGCTTATGTGCTTTCCATTGTGGAACAGCTGTGCGGGCACATCGGCCGCAGGGTGGAGTATACCATCGATGGTGAAACGCTGGATGTGGACTGCCTGATGTGTGCCATCTGCAATGGCCGCACCTATGGCGGCGGTTTCTGTGCAGCGCCGGAAGCACAGCCCGACGACGGCTGGCTGGATGTATATATCATCCGCAAGGTGAGCCGCGTGACCATTGCAAAGCTGCTGGGAATGTACAAGAGCGGCAAGCACTTCCAGAACGGTCAGCTCGTCAGGGCTGCAGAGCCGTATTTCATTTACCGCCGCGCAAAGCAGGTGAGCCTGCGCGCTGCGGATGGCCGCGGGCCGATCGTTGCCCACGGCAGACGGTGAATGCGCACCCAAGGAGCAGATCACTGTACAGGTACAGCCGCTGGCAGGGCGCATCCTTCTGCCAAAGCCTGCTTTTGAGCGCTTTGCAGCGCAGAGGACGGCACAGAGTGCAGACCGAACATGAAAAACCAGAAGAAGAGACAGCTTTTTTGTCCAAGAAGAAAGCTGTCTCTTTTTCGCTGTACGGCTGATTTTTTCATCTGTCATAAATTCTTAACAAAAAGAAGCAAAAAAGGTCTTGATTTTTTGGGTCAAGATGAGTACAATACACTTAGCACTCAGAGAAATGGAGTGCTAAAGAACCAAAGAGCCGACATGGGGCCCTTTGGACACAGCAAAGTTTTAAATTATATTTTTACTATAGGAGGGCAAGAACTATGAAGATCATTCCTCTTGCAGACCGTGTTGTCATTAAGGCTGTTGAGGTTGAGGAGACCACCAAGGGCGGTCTGATCCTGACCGGCAGTGCTAAGGAAAAGCCCCAGGTGGCTGAGGTCATCGCTGTCGGCCCCGGCGGCGTTGTGGACGGCAAGGAAGTCAAGATGACTGTGAAGGTCGGCGACAAGGTCCTCACCAGCAAGTACTCCGGTACCGAGGTCAAGGTGGACGGCGAAGAGTGCACCATCGTCCGTCAGGGCGATATCCTGGCAGTCGTTGAGGACTGAGCGGTTTCCCCTCTGATATTTGAAAATTGAGCTTTAAAGGAGCGATTTGATTATGGCTAAGCAGATCAAGCAGGGCGAGGATGCCCGCAAGGCACTGTGTGCCGGTATCGATACCCTGGCAAACACCGTTAAGATCACCCTGGGCCCCAAGGGCCGCAATGTGGTGCTGGGCAAAAAGTTCGGTGCACCGGTCATCACCAACGATGGCGTGACCATTGCCAAGGAGATCGAGCTGAAGGACGAGTTCGAGAACATGGGCGCACAGCTGGTGCGTGAAGTCGCTACCAAGACCAACGACGCAGCAGGCGATGGCACCACCACCGCAACCGTTCTGGCACAGGCCATGGTCACCGAGGGCATGAAGAATGTCACCGCCGGTGCAAACCCCATGGATATCCGCCGCGGCATGAGCAAGGCTGTTGCCAAGGCTGTTGAGACCATCAAGGCTCACAGCCAGAAGGTGAAGGACAGCAACGATATCGCCCGCGTCGGCACTATTTCTGCAGGCGACCCCGAGATCGGCCGTCTGATCGCCGAGGCTATGGAGAAGGTCACCTCCGATGGCGTTATCACCATTGAGGAGAACAAGACCACCGCTGAGACCTACAACGAGATCGTGGAAGGCATGCAGTTCGACCGCGGCTACCTCACCCCGTATATGGTCACCGATACCGACAAGATGGTGGCTGATCTGGACAACGCCGCTATCCTGATCACCGATAAGAAGATCAGCGTGATTCAGGATCTGGTCCCTCTGCTGGAGCAGGTGATGCAGAACGGTCTGAAACTGCTGATCGTGGCTGAGGACATTGAGGGCGAGGCTCTGTCCACTCTGATCGTCAACCGCCTGCGCGGCACCCTGAACGTCTGCGCTGTCAAGGCTCCCGGCTTTGGCGACCGCCGCAAGGAAATGCTGCAGGATATCGCAACCCTGACCGGCGGCACCGTGGTCTCCTCCGATCTGGGCTATGAGCTGAAGGATGCTACCGTCCAGATGCTGGGCCATGCCCGTCAGGTGAAGGTCTCCAAGGAGAACACCACCATCGTTGGCGGTGCAGGCGATAAGGATGCCATCGCAGCCCGCATCGCTCAGATCCGCAGCCAGATCGAGGCCGCTACCAGCGATTTCGACCGTGAAAAGCTGCAGGAGCGTCTGGCAAAGCTGGCTGGCGGCGTGGCCGTCATCAAGGTCGGCGCTGCTACCGAAGTTGAGATGAAGGACAAGAAGCTGCGCATCGAGGATGCTCTGAACGCAACCAAGGCTGCTGTTCAGGAAGGTGTTGTTGCCGGCGGCGGCACTGCTCCTATCAATGCGATCCCCGCTGTGCGTGAGCTGTGCGACACGCTGGAAGGCGACGAGCGCACCGGTGCCAAGATCGTTCTGAAGGCTCTGGAAGCTCCTCTGCGCCAGATCGCTAAGAATGCCGGTCTGGAAGGCAGTGTCATCATCGACAAGATCATCTCTGCCAACAAGCCCAACTACGGCTTTGATGCTCAGAACGAGGTCTTTGTGGACGATATGATCGCTGCTGGCATCGTTGACCCCACCAAGGTCACCCGTTCCGCTCTGGAGAACGCAGCCTCCGTCGCTGAGATGGTGCTGACCACCGAAAGCTTGGTCGCTGATCTGCCGGAACCCCCTGCTGCACCCGCTGCTGCAGGCGGTGACATGGGCGGTATGGGCGGCATGTACTAAGCCAAAACCGCCGCTCCCAAGAATCCCAATTTATAAAAAGAACGCAGGCAGAACTTTTCGCAAAGGCGAAGGCTCTGCCTGCTTTTTTGCATCCCTGCCGCACTTTTCTCTTCGCCGCAAATGTGCTACAATAGCCTTAGCATAAGGAAAAGGGGAACGCGCATGGCCAGAAACAGGCAGAACCTGAACATCATCTACATCTCGGACCGAATGCGGGAGACGCTGCGGCCCATAGCGTCCTGTGCGCTCACGGCGGTGGTGGCCCCCATGGGCTACGGTAAAACGACGGCGGTGCGCTGGTTCTTGGCAGAGCAGGCCAAGGCGGGGGCCGTGGTGCTGCAAGCCAGCATCTACTCGGATAACCGCTCCATCTTCTGGAAAAGCGTGCAGAAGGCCTTTGCCGCCGCCGGGCTGACGGTGCTGGAGGGCTACGACTGCCCGCTGACGCCAGCGGCGCGGCTTTGCTGCTGGAGGACCTGTGTGCCGCGCTGGGTGGCAAAACGCCCTACTATCTTTTTCTGGACGATTTCCATCTGCTGGAGGACGAGCGGGTGGCGCAGTTTTTGTGTCGGCTGGCCTACCGCCTGCCCGAGAACGTCCACCTTATCGTGGCCAGCCGCAACCGCTTTCTGCCCGGGGAGCAGGTGGTGCGGCTGGGGCGGCGACTCCACCACATCGAGGCCGACGGCCTCCGCCTGAACCGGGAGGAGCTGCTGGCCTACACCCACCGCTGCGGCGTGGAGATCACCGCCGCCCAGGCCGAGAGCCTGCTGCGCTCCTGCGAGGGGTGGTTCTCCGCCGTCTACCTGAACCTCCATGCCCTGGCCGAGCGGGGGAGCCTGCTGCAGCCGGGGTCGGACATCTACGCCATGTTCACCGCCGCTATGCTGGAGTCCCTGCCCGAGAAGACCCGGGGCTTCCTCGCTGTGATGGGGCTGGCCGATGAGTTCACGGTGGAGATGGCCCGGGCTGTCACCGCCCTGCCCGACGCGGAGGAGGTGCTGCGGGCCCTCACCCAGCAAAACGCCTTTGTCACCCGCCTGCCGGACGGGGTGAGCTTCCGCTTCCACCACATGATGAAAGAGTGCGCCGAGCGGCTCTTTGCCCAGCTGCCCGCCGCCCGGCAAACGGAGGTCTGGCAGCGGTATGGCCGATGGTATGCCCAAAAAGCCCAGTACCTCCACGCTTTGCAGGCCTTTGAGCACTGCGGCGACCGCGATGCAGCCCTTGCCGTCATCGAGGCGGACGCAGGGGATCTGCTTGCCTCCCTCAGCCCCGCCGAGCTGCTGCAGCGGCTGGACCGCTGCCCGGTGGAAGCGCTGCAGCGCCACCCGCTGGCCATTCTGGTGCTGATGCGCCGGATGTTCACCTGGCAGCAGATCCCCAAAATGATGGAGCTGAAAGCCCTGCTGGAAGCCGCCGTGGCCCAACACCCCGAGTGGCCCGCCACCGAGCGGGGCAACCTGCTGGGGGAGTGCGACCTCATCCAGAGCTTCTTGTTCTACAACGACATCACCCAGATGAGCCGCCTCCACCGCAGCGCCAGCCGCCAGATGAGCCGCCCTGCCGTCACCCTGCGCAACAGCGGCAGCTGGACCTTCGGCTCCCCCTCGGTGCTGATGATGTACTACCGCGCCCCCGGGGAGCTGGGCAAAGAACTGGCCGAAATGTACGAGTGTATGCCCCATTACTATAAAATCACCAACGGCCACGGCCAGGGGGCCGAGCTTTTGATGGACGCGGAGGCCGCCTACCTGCAGGGGGCGTGGGAGAAAGCCGCTGTGCTGCTGGAGCGGGCCCGGGCCGACGCCGCCGGGCAGGAGAACATGACCCTCTGCTGCGACTTTTTTGGCCCTGCGGCTGGCCTGTGCGGCAAGGGGAAAGAGGGGTACGATTTTGCCGCCAAGCGCGCCGCCCTGCTGCAAAAGGCACGACGGGGGTGCAGGTGCGATCTGCTGGAGAGCATCGCCGCTTTATTTCTACGCTTGGCAGGGCAGGCCGGAGAGGCCCGGAGCTGTTCCGGGAGCACAAGCTGGCGAGGTGAGCTTCTTTGGGCCCTGCCGCCCCATGATGTCCCTCATCGAGCAGCAGATCTGGCTGGCGCAGGGGGAGTACGTGAAGGTGATTGCCCACAGCGAGGGTCTGCTGCGCCGGTGCGAGGCCATGCACTACGGTCTGGTGGGCCTGCAGGCCCGCATCCAGCTGGCGGCGGCGCAGCTGCGCTTCGGCCAGCGGGCCGAGGCCCGGGCCGCGCTGGCAGCGGCTTTGCTGGACGCTGTGCAGGACGATTTCTGGGTGCTCTTTGTGGAGCAGTATCCCGCTCTGGCCCCCCTGCTGGAAGGGGAGGACTGGGCCGCCTGCGAGCCCCGTCTGGGGCCTTTTCGTGGCCCGCATCCTGCCCGCAGGCCGGGCCTTTGCCGCCCGGCTGGGCCTGCCCGCCCCCGCGCCGGAGCTGCCCCTGACCGACCGCGACCGGGAGCTGGCCCGTCTGGTGGCCGGGCGGTGCACCAACAAGGAGATCGCCGCCGCCCTCTACCTCTCCGAAGGCACGGTGAAGCAGTACATCAACCAGCTGTATGCAAAGCTGGATATGGGCGGCGACCCGCACCGCGCGCCCGCCTGGCCGAGTGGTACCAGAAAACGCCCCCGGAATAACCAAAACTAACCCTGGGTTAATAGCAAAACCAAAGCTCCACGGTATCCTAAAAGTGAACCGTAGAGCTTTTTTACCTGCAACAAATGGTAGAAAAAGGGAGGC
>ENA-OQCD01000358-OQCD01000358.1-human-gut-metagenome-genome-assembly--contig:-NODE-358-length-12785-cov-1.938458_pt1 | contig 12785 bp, 17 predicted proteins | sample MGYA00242755_ERZ504571 | MGnify/ENA primary metagenome ERZ504571 (study PRJEB26092, sample SAMD00036274) | human gut metagenome | host: Homo sapiens | study: EMG produced TPA metagenomics assembly of...
TAACTCTTTTTTATGTAGAATATACACAATAGCGTGATAAAACGAACGAAAACCATTGTGGGCAGGGAAGATAGATACCTTTTTATGTTTTGCAACATATATCCTCTGTTTTTAACAGTAATACAGAGTAAGCTAAGATATTGCTGCCCAATTTATATTTGTTTTACGCAAAGCCTGAAGCTGCTGCCACAACACGGCATTCTCGGGACGAATACATGTAGGGTCTTCATCCACAACCTACTTGCTACTTCACGTACATACTGAAGCAGCTGTCCGTCACGGGCGATATCTGCTATCTTCAAATCAAAAGCCACACCACTTTGCTGAGTTCCCTCCAAATCACCTGACCACGAAGCTTCAAGTCTGCCTCGGCTATTTCAAAACCATCATTTGTCTGCACCATAATTTCCAAACGCTTTCGGGTTTCCTCCGTGAGTTTATAAGTGGTCACTAAAATACAATAAGACTGGTCGGCGCCACGGCCGACACGCCCTCGAAGCTGGTGCAACTGAGAGAGTCCGAAACGTTCTGCATTTTCTATAACCATCACCGAAGCATTAGGAACATTTACACCAACCTCAATCACAGTAGTAGCCACCATTATTTGCGTTTCACCGGAAACAAACCGTTGCATCTCCGCATCTTTCTCGGCGGGTTTCATTTTTCCATGTACCTTGCTCACCCGGCAATCGGGAAACTCTGCACATATATGTTCATAACCCTCTTCCAAGTTTTTAATATCCATCTTTTCACTTTCCTTTATCAAAGGATAAACGATGTATATCTGACGTCCTTCTTCTATCTGTTTACGGATAGAAGCATAAAGACCGGCACGACGATTGTCAAACTGATGAACAGTTTGAATAGGCTTACGTCCGGGGGGCAGTTCATCAATCACTGATACATCCAAGTCACCATAAAGTGTCATGGCCAATGTTCGTGGAATAGGAGTAGCCGTCATTACAAGCACATGAGGCGGACAAGTGTTTTTCATCCACAATTTGGCACGCTGAGCTACTCCAAAACGATGTTGCTCATCAATCACCACCATTCCCAAAGAAGAAAAGCCCACCGTATCTTCGAGTACGGCATGTGTTCCAATCAATATCTGAATATCTCCGGTAAGCAAATCCTTCAAAATCTTTTCTCGCTTCTTTCCTTTCACAGAACCCATCAACAACTCCACCCGAACATTCATGCCGAATAGAAATTTCCGAATCGTCTCATAATGCTGCGCCGCAAGTATTTCGGTAGGAGCCATCATGCAAGCCTGAAAGCCATTATCCAATGCTATCAGCATCGACATTAAAGCAACCAATGTTTTTCCGCTTCCCACATCTCCTTGCAACAGGCGGTTCATTTGTCGCCCGCTCCCCATATCTTTTCTTATTTCCTTTATTACCCGTTTCTGCGCTCCGGTCAATTCAAAAGGAAGGTTTTGGGAATAGAAGGTATTGAATATCTCCCCTACCTTATCAAAATACAGGCCGCGATATTTACGTTGTCTGTCTTTGCTATAACGCAGAATGTTGAGCTGCACATAAAAACAGTTCTTCAAACTTCAGGCGATATTGTGCCTTACGAAGTAATTCAGGGTTCTGAGGAAAATGAATATTACGGATGGCGTCATCCAACGACATCAAGTGATGTTCTTCTATAATTTGCGGACTTAACGTCTCCGCAAGAGGTTCCTGCAATAAAGCAAGTGCATTCTTCATCAGCTTCTCCAATCCATGCGAATTGAGGAAACCGCGTTTCATCCTCTCCGTCGTGTTATAATAGGGTTGCAGCCCCATTGCAGAAAGGGTAAGTTCGCCCGAGGGATCCATGTCGGGATGCGCCACATTGATACGGCCGTTTGAATACGGTCGGTTTGCCGAAGACTATGTATTCTGTCCGGGTCTATAATGTTCCAACAGATATTTGATTCCTTGAAACCAAAACAAGATCAATAACCCCCGTTCCATCCGAGAAATGACCGACAAGCCTGCGTTGTCTTCCTTCGCCAAAAAGTCTCAAAACTGAGGATTTCACCTTTCAACTGAATGTAAGGCATATTACCGTCTATTTCATGAATATAGTAAAGACGGCTCCGGTCTACATATTTATAAGGGAAATAGTACAACAAATCACGCAAGGAAAAAAATATTCAGCTCCTTGTTCAAGACTGTTGCACGTTGGGGCCCCACCCCTTGCAAATATTTTATGTCACGCGTAGTGATATCGAACATTTCAAATTAAGACTTCCGCTATTTTCAAATCGAATGGAGTTGTTAATTTAATGTTTTCCCTGTTTCCTTCTACCAACCATACCTCCTTACCCATTGCTTCCACTACGGAAGCATCATCGGTAAAAGCATCCGTATATTCTTGCCGATAAGCATCTTTCAGCAATTGTACATCAAATACCTGTGGAGTCTGAACCAGTTTATAGTTATTGCGTGGAACCGTTTCACTTCCCACCCCTGTCAGATGCCGCACTGTCTCTACCACATCTATCACAGGAATAACGGCGTGCCGCTGCCGGGCCGTATCATAGCATCCGGCAATTACCTGTCGGGACACAAAAGGACGGACACCATCATGAACACCTACCAGCCCCTCCCCCCCGACAAGTGCCAAACCATTCTTTACAGAGTGAAAACGAGTTTCGCCCCCATCGGCAATATCATGAGACAATACAAAATGATATGTCTCACACAGATGCTTCCAATAAGCCTGTTGAGCCAATGGAAGCACCAATATTATATGTATAGAAGGATCGTAGGAATAAAAAGGCCTCAATAGTACGCATCAGCACAGGTTTGCCGCCTATCGGCAGAAACTGTTTCGGAATATCTCCACCCATACGCAAACCTTTACCACCGGCTACTATGATAACATGTTTCTTCATTCAGCAATCATCATCGCTTGTTTCAGTTCCTTCACCTTATCTGTACCGACATATTTTTTCTGCGATTGCAAATGAAAAGTCCATTGCAGCACCGGGTCCCTTTCCCGTAATAAAATTGCCGTCATTCTGTACCAAAGCGGCTGTATAGTCAGCACCATCCAGATATTTATCAAAGCCCGGATAGCAAGTTGCCTTCTTTCCTTTCAACAAACCACGTTTGCCATATACCAACGGAGCCGCACAAATAGCAGACAACGGTTTACCGGCTTCTGCAAAGGCCATAATCAAATCACTCAATCCTTTGTGTGCATCCAGATTTGTCGCTCCGGGCAGACCACCCGGCAACACAATCATTTCCGTATCCGCTTCTTTCACTTCTTCAAACACCATATCGGCTATAACCGGAACTCCGTGTGCACCATTTACGGTCAGCACACCGGTTACAGAGACTGTCTTCACAGGCAAACCTGCACGTCTCAACACATCTACCGGGGTCAGCGCCTCCACTTCCTCGAAGCCTTCTGCCAAAAATACATAAATTGTTTTCATAAGCTACTTCAGTTTAAAGTAATATGTAATAGTACCCGTCTGGTTATTTACTCCGTCTACTTGGTTAAAGCGGGCTTTACGCGCCGCCTCTTCCGCAGCCTTCCGCAACGCAGCATTTACCGTATTGGTACGTTTGTTGATACTTGTACTTATCACCTGCCCTGCCGGATTTACAGTGATGGTTACCACCACACGGCCCTCATCCTGAACATTATAAACAGGCATCGGCAGACCGCCGCTGCCCAAAGAACGTCCATTAAGGTCAAATGTTCCATAACCACCTGTACCTGTCGATTTTCCTTCCGCCGCATTACCTGTCGGGCTACCTTCAACGACCACTCCCTGCCGTACCGGTCCCTTTGTTCCCCATCTGAGTACCCTTGCCAAAAGCACCGGCAATCTTCTTTGCCGCTGCCTCTGCCGCCGCTTTTTCTGCAGCCGCCTTCTTTTCCGCAGCAGCTTTCTCAGCCTCGGCACGTTTCTCGGCTTCAGTCTTCTCTTTCGGTTTTACAGTATCTTTCTTTGGAACTTCCTTTTTGGGAATTTCCTTCTTGGGAGTCTCTTTTTTAGTTTCCTTTTTCGGCTCTTTCTTAGGCACTGCCACTGTTTCCTCTTCTGTCTGAGTGATTACTTCCTCTTTTACATCAACGGCAGGAACCGGCTCCGGTTCGGAAATATCAGGTGCAGGGGCTTCCGGCTCATTCATTATATCCACATCCGTCAACGTATAAGGGTCGGCATTGCCTTGCGACAGTTCCGTATTCCCAACATAACAGGCACACCTCCTTCCTCCTGCATCTGCGGACGCGAATAGCTATCACCAGCAACAGAATAAGGAGAACGGCATGTAGTACAATCGTACCAATCAGTCCTGTTATCTTATTTTTTTTCATGCTTTTATTCTCATGTTTACAGATTCTTCATTTCATTCAGAATGACAATAACGAAGAATCAGCTTATCGTTTCTTCTCAGGCGGACGCGTGGCCAGCACCATTTTGAAGTGATTTTCATTAGCAATGTTCAGCACCCTTACTATTTCACGATAAGGCACTGCCTCATCCGCATAGAGCGCCACATACATATCGGGCTCTTTCTGAGCGCACTCTTGCAAAAAGCAGGCAATCCTCCAACTCAATCGGCATTTCGTCCTGATTGCCGAAAGCAGTATAGAAATTCAGGTTCTTATCAATGATTACCCGCGTGAGCGGCTTTGCCGAAGTCTGCTGCTTACCTTGCGGAAGCAACACCTTTATGGCATTGGGCGACACCATGGTGGAGGTAATCATAAAAAATATCAGCAACAGGAATATGATGTCCGTCATAGACGCCATACTGAAGTTGGGCGATATTTTATGTCTTCTTTTCAGTGCCATACGCTTTTACTTTTGAACAGGTTCGTTCAGCAAATCCATAAATGCCATGGTGCGTGCTTCCATCTGGCTCACCACCTTATCTACACGAGTCACCAGATAATTATAGGCAAACATAGCTGCAATACCCACTATCAAACCACCCACCGTAGTAATCATAGCTTCATAAATACCTCCCGAAAGCAGAGTGATATCGATATTATTTCCGGCATTTGCCATTTCCCAAAAAGCCTGCACCATACCGGTAACAGTTCCCAAGAAACCAATCATAGGTGCACCGCCGGAAATGGTTGCAACAATAGGCAATCCGTTTTCCAGTTTGGCAACTTCAATATTACCTGTATTTTCAATAGCAGCCTGCACATCGGCCACAGGACGCCCCATACGGGTAATTCCCTTTTCAATCATACGTGCCGAAGGCGTATTGGTTATGCGACAATAGTTAATGGCCGACTTTATTTCGCCGGTGCGGATATAGTCACGGATACGCTCCATAAACATGGGATCGTCTTTGCCGGCTTTGCGGATAACCGCCAGTCGTTCAAAGAAAATATAGAAACACACCACAGACAGTACAGCCAGTACAGCCATAATCCATCCGCCTTTCAGCGCCATGTCCCAAAGGTTCATCTGCGCCTCTCCCGAAACAGGCGTCAAAACAGGATTACCCCCTGCCAGGGTATCCCCAATGGCTGTTTGCGCAGCCAGTAAAGTCAAGTTCATCATTAACGGAGACAATTTTTATATTCTTCAATTGTTTGTTTCAGCCCCAGATAAAGAGCATCGCTTATCAAAGCATGACCGATGGAAACTTCGTCCAGCCAAGGAATATTGTCATGCATATATTTCAAGTTCACCAAGCTCAAGTCATGTCCGGCATTCAAGCCCATCCCCAAACTGCGGGTCACTTTGGCAGCCTCTACAAAAGGAGCGACAGCCGCTTCGGGATTCCGAGGATAAAGAGTCGCGTAGGGTTCGGTATAGAGCTCCACACGATCGGCCCCGGCTTTAGCCGCATATTCTATCATTTCACGCTCCGTATTCACAAAAATAGAAGTACGGATTCCTGCGTGACCGAATGTATCCATCAGTTCCGTCAAAAAAGACAGATTCGCTTTGGTATCCCATCCTGCATTGGAAGTAATCTGGTCGGGAGCATCCGGTACAAGAGTTACCTGATGCGGTTTCACCTTCAACACCAAATCAATAAAACTCGGGACTGGGATAGCCCTCAATATTAAACTCAGTGGTAAGCAAAGGACGCAGTGCATACACATCGCTACGACGGATATGGCGTTCATCGGGACGAGGATGAACAGTAATGCCTTCAGCACCAAACGCCTCACAATCTAAAGCAACTTTTATCACGTCCGGGTTATTCCCGCCACGAGCATTACGCAAGGTAGCTACCTTGTTTATATTTACACTTAACTTTGTCATCTTAGCAATATATTATTATCTTTGCAGTTCTGATGTGCAAAGTTAGCAGGTTTTATCAAAACCTAATCCATTTTGCCAAACAAAAGATTTATAAAATTAACTAATGAATATGCGTCCCATGAAATTCGCCATTTTTGGAAACACCTATCAGGCCAAGAAATCCACACACGTAGAGCGTTTGCTTTCTATCCTGGACAGGCACCGCGCCGAAGTTTTATATCTGCCGGGAGTTCTATCAGTTCCTGACGGACGACTTGAAATTGCAAATTCGTCAAGCCGGTGTTTTCGAGGGAAATGATTTTGAAGCCGATATGGTGCTAAGCATCGGTGGCGATGGTACTTTTCTGAAAGCAGCCAGCCGGGTGGGATCGCGTAATATCCCCATATTAGGTATTAATACGGACGTTTGGGCTTCTTGGCTGATGTTTCGCCCGAAGAAATGGAAGATACTTTCAATGATATTTACAGTAATAATTACCGGATAGAAGACCGCAGTGTACTCCAAGTATCCTGTAAAGAACAAGAGCTGAAAGGATATCCTTTCGGTCTGAACGAAATCGCTGTATTAAAACGCGACAGCTCGTCCATGATTTCCATTCATACAGCCATCAATGGTGCCTATCTCACCACTTATCAGGCGGATGGCCTTGTCATTGCCACCCCTACCGGTTCGACCGCATATTCACTAAGCATCGGCGGTCCGGTTATTGTTCCGCATAGCAACACCATCGCCATCACCCCCGGTTGCGCCTCACAGTCTGAATGTACGTCCTATTGTAATTAACGATGACTGGGAAATAACACTTGACGTAGAAAGCCGCAGCCACAATTTCCTGATTGCCATCGACGGACGGAGTGAAACCTGCCGTGAAGGCAGCAAACTCACAATCCGTAAAGCTGATTATAAAATAAAGGTAGTAAAACGACAAAACCATATCTTCTTTAATACCCTGCGCAACAAAATGATGTGGGGAGCCGATGGCAGAGGATAATGAAATCAATCTGATATGGAACTTCCTTTAAGAGGAGTAAAAAACATTTAATCAAGTGAGGGAACGCATTAAACAGACTATATATGCATAATAATTCCGCCCACATCAGATTTTGAATATGTGTATCCCTATGAAAATTATAAAAAATAGGGCACATAGATAGCTCTTCTTTTATTGGCATGTCTCGGGCATGAATTGCCTCATACCGAATGCAAGTTCACCCATTTCCGTTTGACTTTTGTTGGAACTGTTTTATAATGAATTACTTATGCCTGAAACAAATTATTCCAACAAGACTTAGAAAAACATTTTCTAACCTAAGTCATCTAGCTTTGCAAAAACATTAATACTAATCAACGACAAGAGAAAAGAGTCAAGTTTTCCATTGCAAATCAAGGTACAAGTATATTGGACACAAGTTATTTTTTATATAATTACCATCTTCTCCTAAAAGCCTTTCAGAAGTGTCAGCCCCAGGAAGCCCCTTCTCGTTTCACTCACTAGCATTCATGTATAAAAGACAACCGAAACAAGCACTTGCCTCCCCATATTCCCCCCAAAACAGCAATTAATCAAAAAAATCCGGTAAAATAATAGTTTATATTATCAGAATAATGTATTTTTGTACCGTCGAATTAATCATTTCACAATGGTGATGAAATCTTATCACTAGTATGATATAAAATACGCACTTGAGTGATATAGTTTGCTCACTAGTGTGAAATTGTTTACTTAAAGGAAGAGAACAGAAACACTTCCGCATGACAATGAATTATATAACCGAATAAAAAAACAAGGAACGCGAATGGCTGTCAAATTTGAACTTTACGAGTCACCCAATACGATAGGTACACGCAAGAAGCGGTATCACGCCCGTGTAGTGAACAGGGAGCGAATCAGCACCGACCACTTGGCACAGGAGATACACCATAGCTCTTCGCTCACCGTGGCAGACATCAAGGCAACCATTATCGCGCTCAGCGAGAAATTGGCCTATCATTTGAAGGACGGAGCACGAGTACACATTGAGGGGATAGGCTATTTCCATATATCCTTGACCTGTCCCGAGACACCGACTCCACACTCCACACGCGCCAACAATGTAAAATTCAAGTCGGTAACATTCCGTGCGGACAAATATCTGAAGAAACAACTGGCGGATGTGAAGACGGAACGCTCAAAGTACAAGCCACATTCCATTCCGGTGACGGACGAGGAGATAGACAAAGGACTGACAGAATACTTCCTGACACACAGCGTGCTGACACGCCGTGATTTCGAACAGTTGTTCACGCTGACACGCGCCACAGCCGGACGCTACATTACCCGGCTGGCAAAGGAGAAAAAACTGTGTAACATATCTATTCCGCACAATCCTATTTATGAACCGATGCCGGGATTCTACGGAAAAGAGAAACTACCCGAACCGGAACAGGAAACGGATACTGCAACAGAATGAAAACACACTGAAAATATTTATAAAAGCAAATTCTACAAACAATTTCAGACTTATGATAAAAAGCTGAAACTTCTACATCAGACTGAAGGGTTTCCGGGAGGAAATCCTTCAGCCGTTTTCTCTATCTACGGGCATTTATGTGCAGAGGCATTCTCACTTTTGCCCCGCTACCTGCACCCTGCTCCGGCCATTGCCGGTTTTTCACTATCTGTATCTGTGCCGATATCCGTTCCGTCATTTTCCGCCACGTGTGAAATCACCCCCGATTTTACGTCCCTGCATCTGCAAACGCTCAAGCGCATCCATCGCTATGCGGAATGTCTCAGGATCAAGAGAACCGAAACCTTCATCTATAAACAACGACTCCACATTCATCCGGTTGGAAGAAAGTGAAGACAGGCCGAGCGCCAATGCCAGCGACACCAAAAAAGACTCACCGCCCGAAAGGGAATGGACAGTGCGCACCTCTCCCATCATGTCGAGATCAACAATTTGCAAAGCAAGCGTATCCGAGATACGTTGTAACTCATAACGCGGGGCAAGATCTTGTAAATGCTTGTTGGCATAAAGCAAAAGTACATCCAATGTATATCCCTGAGCTATTTCTTTAAACTTCACCCCACTCTGCGACCCGAAGAGTTCATTCAGTTTTGACCAGTTCTCATAATTCAATTGCTTTTCGTCCAACTCTTTCCGAATGCCTGCCAATGCCTGCCTGTTTTTTTCCTGCCCATCCAGCATCAGCCCGATTTGAGTCAAACGTGTGGTTTGCTGTTCTTTTGATGACTGACAAGCAGACAGTTTAAACAACAAAGACTCTTCAGTTTCTCCTTCCGACGGTTTATGCGAACCTTCTCCGTGTTTAGCCAACAATTGACAACGTTCCGCCAGCACAGCCTGCACGGTAGTGAATCGCTCTTTCAACGCAGTCAGCTCTTTCTTCTCACGATTAATCCAGACAATATCTTTCGACAACAACTCTTCCAGCTCGGCACGAGTCGTAATCTCCTCCCGACCGGACAACCATTCGGTTATGCGACGGTTCTCTTCCTGCGACAACACCTCCAGACGTTCCACTTCTTTTTCCAACTGAACAGACTGCCCTTTGTAAGATTCCAACGCACCCGATAAATCCTGATATTGCCTCATGACTATATCCCAATGCTGCTGTAGCTCTTCCTGCCTCCTCCTGTTCTGATTCTCCACCTCGTAAGTGGGACGTCCTTCCAATAGCAACGCACGTTGCGAACGAAGAGCACTCAAATCCGTCTCCAAAGCAATAGTCTTTGACTGTTTATCCTTTATCTGCACAACATGCGTCTCCAGCTCATGCTGCCTGGCATCCAGTTCGGCCTGCTGCCGTGACAATGCCTCCTTCGTATCGGTCTGTTGTTGCAAACGCTCTTTCCATTGCTTGTCAAAGTTCCGTAACGCCCCCTTCAACTGTCCTTTATCCAGCAAATCCTGCCAACCCGGAAGAATAGAAACATGCTCTTTCACTTTAGACAGACATTCCTCGGAACGATGAATGTAATTCTTGACAATGGTATCAAGCGTATTGATTTCCATTGTCCTGTCAGTAAGAGAAACGGTAAGACGTTCTATCTCTTGTGTCACCTTTTCTTTTGCCCGATTCAGCTCTGCCTCCTGCAAGGATTGCACCTCGGTAAGAGTAGCAGCCGGATGATGCAGACTGCCACACACCGGACAAGGCTCTCCTGTCCGCAACTGCGAACGCAGCAATACCACTTCGGCAGGCAGCAGCCGGTTCAAACGTTCCGCTTCTTCCTGCATGGCTTTCAACCTTTTTTTGCTCTATCTCCTGCAAAGCTGAAACTTCCTTCAGCATTTTCCGGTTCGATACAATCTGAGTCTCAGCCGTCTCCCGGTCGGCAAGAAGAGTAAGCACCAATGAGACAGCCGGTATCAAATCCGCATAAAACCATGTAGTGCCCAAACCAATCCTCTATCTCCTTCCAAGTCACCTGAAGCAGCTTTATCTGTTGGCGCAATCCGGCCAGTTCTCTTTCCAGTTTTTCTTTCCGGCTGAGTTCCCTTCTTTTCTTCCGCCTGTGCGTCCAACCACTGTTTTTGCTTCTCGGTATCTGCACATCCAGCTCTTTCGCTTTGTTCAGTTGGGGAGTCAGTTCGGCAAGATATTCCTGCCAAGCCGTTTGTGCCTTCTTTGCAGCTTCCAGTTCCTGTTGTGTTTTAGAGAAAAGTACAGCAGTTTGCCTGACTTGTTCCTGACGTTCCGCCAGCATTTTCCTGTTTGCATTCAGTTGTCCCGAAGTAGCGACTGCCTGCATAAAGACATCACGGATTTCCTGCGCCTGTTCCACACGCGCCAATAATGCATAACGTGCAGCAGACTTCTCCATCTCAATCCGTATTTCCTTCAACTCATTCTCAGCCTGCTCTTTGTTACGAGTGAGCGAACGTTCCTCTTCCACCCACTTCAAACAGGCGGAGAGTTTATCTTCCTCGCTCTTCAAAGCGGCAAGAGAGCCGGAAAGCAGAAGCTTCTCTCCATCCAATGCAGCCAATGCATCATCGGACAACAGCTCTATTCCTTTCATACGCTCCTGCAAAAGCCGAAACTCCATATCCGCACTCTTGGTCTTGGCATAAATGGACGAAGAAACACGAGAATAAATCTCTGTCCCCGTCAACTTTTCCAAAATCTCGGCTTTATCCGCCTGTTTAGCTTTCAGAAAAACAGCAAAGTCACCCTGCGCCAACAAAACAGACCGATTGAATTGTTCGAAAGACAGACCGATGAGCTTGGATACCTTAGCAAGAAGTTCCTTCCTCGTGCCCTGCTCTTCAGTATTTTTGGAAAGATTCATCAAGCGAAAACCGACACTGCGCAAGATACCCGAAGGCTTTCCTCCGGCACGACAGGCTGTCCAAGTAGAACGATATGTCTCTCCTGTCAAAGCTATGAAGTCCACTTCGGCATATCCCTCGGCTGTTCCTCGACGCAAAACAGAACGACTGTCACTTTGAGCAATCGTCTTATTGCGGACATCGGCCAGTTCCACTTTCGATTCTCTTGCTTTGGTCATACGCGGAGTAGAATCGAACAGCGCAAGACACAAAGCATCCAGCAAAGTAGACTTACCGGAACCGGTACTGCCTGTAATGGCAAAGATGCCGGCATTTTTCAAGGTTCGACTGTAAAATCGACCTCAAACTCTCCTGCCAAAGAAGCAAGATTCTTTCCGCGTATTGCTAATATCTTCATAATGAACTGTTGTCTTAATTACTCTTTACCGGCCTCACTGATGACTTCCTGCAATAACTCTTTCATTGCTGCGGGCATCTCCTGCTCGTCATATTTCCTTTTATAATAGTCGAGTGCCACGTCTAGCGGACGAATTCCCCGCAGCTCTTCATAACTTACCGCCCGGAGACCACTCTCCTTTTGGACAGGCATTACCGCCACCACACGCGCCAACCTCACCGATTTACCCTGCAGAGCCGATTCTATTTTGTATTTATAAGAAGTATCGGGCTCCGTCATCTGTATTTTCACTTCCAGATAAGGCGAACGCGCATTTATTTCCCCATCAGCAATCATGAATCGCTTCCCAAGACTTCCTCCAACACCGCAGGTCGGTCGGGGATGCTTAATAAGCGGACATAAGGCGGCACATCAATTTGATGTATCTGCGTTTTATCTTCTTCATACTCCACCATCACCACACTGCTTCTGTAACCTTTTTCGGAGAAAGACATAGGAATAGGAGCTCCCGAATAACGTACAGTCTCTCGCCCGGACACTCGCTGCGGACGATGAAGATGCCCCAAAGCCGTATAAATAATCTGCGCATCAAAAGCATCGGGCGAAATACCCTCCACACCGCCGATAACGGTACGTTCGGAACGGTCATCATCGGATATTTCCGAGCCTGTCGCCTGCAGATGTCCCATGGCAATAACAGGTTTGCCCCTCTTCAAACTGAAAGAGTGTAAAGCCACTGCCCCGGTGGGCATAGAACTGCTGGACAGCAACAAAGCATTTTAAGGCTCAAAAAGTCATAACAAAAACAGCCATCACTTTCCAACTGAAGTGATG
>ENA-OQCD01000359-OQCD01000359.1-human-gut-metagenome-genome-assembly--contig:-NODE-359-length-12778-cov-2.112165_pt1 | contig 12778 bp, 19 predicted proteins | sample MGYA00242755_ERZ504571 | MGnify/ENA primary metagenome ERZ504571 (study PRJEB26092, sample SAMD00036274) | human gut metagenome | host: Homo sapiens | study: EMG produced TPA metagenomics assembly of...
ATTGGGTTGCACCGTTTTTCAGTAGCCCATTCTTTCATTTGCAACTGCTACGGAATTTGCAACATCCAGTTTCCAGATGAGTTCCGTTTTCAATTGTTTTTCTTTTAATGCTTTGTACATGTCCTTTGGCAGTTTGCTGCGCATCACTTTTGTCGTTGAATACAAGGCTGCCATACATTTCCGGGATACTCTGTGCCATATAGGTACACTCCTTTCGATTTCACTCATTCATTATAATTTTTTAATTATCTTATAAGGACCGCTGCCGGAAGATCCGGGTATAAAACGGACCGGAAAAACAAAAAAAAGCGCTTCAGATACTTGTCGTATCCAAAGCGCCTTTGCTTTATGTGATGCAGTATACACCAAAATAAAATAATGTCAAGAGCTTTTTTGAAAAAATCTAAAAAATCGACCGGAAAGAGTGGAGTGTCGGAAAATGGGCAGGGTTGACAAATCTTGTCCTTTTATTATAATCTGATATCATAGTTATGCGGTCGAAAAGTCAGTAATTTGGAAAAGCTTTTTGGCCAACAACCAAGATGCACAATATGGAAAAACAGATGGAGGGAAATATGTCAGGAGTAAAGGAAGAATGTGGCGTATTCGGGATTTATGATCTGGATGGAGGAAATATTGCACCATCTATTTATTATGGTCTTACCTCGCTGCAGCACAGGGGACAGGAGTCCTGCGGAATGGCCGTTTCAAGGACGGACGGAGAGAGAGGAAACGTACAGTTTCATAAAGATCTCGGACTGGTAAGCGAAGTTTTACGAAAAGATGTTGTACATAATATGAATGGTGATATCGGAATCGGACATGTTCGCTATTCCACCACCGGAGAGTCTGTTGCGGAGAATGCACAGCCGCTGGTACTTTCTTATATCAAGGGGAAGTCTGGCGCTTGCACATAATGGAAACCTGGTCAATACAGAAGCCCTGAAATGGGAACTGATCCAGACCGGAGCAATCTTCCATACAACTACCGACTCTGAGGTTATCGCGTTCCATATCGCAAGGGAGCGCGTGCATTCTGCCACTGTAGAAGAAGCCGTACATAAACCGTAGAGAAGATCCACGGAGGATATGCTCTTGTGATCATGAGCCCACGGAAACTGATCGGTGCCCGTGACCCTTACGGACTGAAACCCCTCTGTCTTGGAAAAAGAGACAATGCCTATGTTCTGGCATCCGAGAGCTGTGCACTTACATCTGTAGGCGCAGAATTTATCCGTGATATTGAGCCTGGTGAGATCGTCACCATCACCAAAGATGGTCTGAAATCCAGCAAACTGGACGTTCAGAAAAAGCATGCCCATTGTGTCTTTGAATATATCTATTTCGCCAGACTGGACAGTACCATGGATGGAGTAAAGATCTATGATGCAAGGATCCGCGGGGGAAAATCCCTCGCAAAATCCTATCCGGTAGAAGCAGATCTGGTAACCGGTGTACCGGAATCCGGACTTCCGGCAGCCAAAGGTTATTCTGAGGAATCTGGAATTCCATTTGGTTTTGCGTTCTATAAGAACAGTTACATTGGAAGAACCTTTATCAAACCGACCCAGCAGGAGCGAGAGTCCAGTGTTCATCTGAAGCTGAGTGTTCTGGAATCTGTAGTAAAGGGAAAGAGGATTGTTCTGGTAGATGACTCTATTGTTCGTGGAACTACCATTGCAAACCTGATTCATATGCTGAAAGAGGCCGGAGCAAAAGAAGTTCATGTACGTATCAGCTCCCCGCCATTTTTACATCCCTGTTATTTTGGCACCGATGTGCCGTCCAATGACCAGCTCATTGCTGCTCAGCACAGCACGGAGGAGATCCGTAAGATGATCGGAGCAGACTCCCTGGGTTATATGCAGATTGATTATCTGGAGGGCATGGCAGGCGGACTTCCGCTTTGCAAAGCATGTTTTGACGGCAATTATCCGATGGAGATACCGAAAGAAATCAAACAGGATTAAATGATTATGTGGAATTAATCTCACAGTAAATGCTGGTAACTTTGAAATTTGAAATATGAAAAATAGACAATAAACAAGCGTAAAACCCGAATTTTGTTATATAAAATTCGGTTTTTATAGGATAACCTTTAAAAATGATAAAAAACATCAACTTGACAAATTCGACAACATGAGACATAATGTGGGACAACCAGATGAGAAGTGACGAAAGCGTACGATAGAGATCTGACGTCACCAGTTTGCCGGCCTTTTTAAGACCGAGAAAAGAGAGGATGAAATTTATGTCTCAGAAAATCAGGTTAAATGCAACAGAAGATGTGAAAGAGTTTGTACAGGCTGCAAGCAAATGCGACTTTGATGTAGATATTTCATATAACAGAGTTATTATTGATGCGAAATCTATTCTTGGGATCCTCAGCATGGATTTGACCAGGGTTCTTACTGTAACCTGTCATGGAGAGGATCACGAGTTCAACCGTTTTCTTCAGAAGTTTGCGGTAGCATGACAGCAGGGAAATACAGAAGCAGATAAAGTGTAAAAGACATAAAAAGAAAAGACAGACGTGACTGCAGAGCGAGGACATCCTAGGGTAATCCTCGGCAGACGTCTGTTTTTTGTATTTATATTACTCTTTGTATCTATATCACCATATCATAGGAAGAAATTCATCAGCCTACATAGGAAAAACGGTTATTGACAAATAAAAAAAAATAGTTTATAGTAAACCATATTTTATATGAAAGATAACTGACAAAAGGCGTCAGGAACGGATACCAGAGGGGCATTCTCACCTCTGAACACCGTTCCCGGCGCCTTTTTCTTTTGCAGCACAACATGGAGGAGGAAATCAAAGATGGCAGTAAAGTATGTTTTTGTAACAGGCGGAGTTGTTTCCGGACTGGGAAAAGGAATTACCGCAGCGTCCCTGGGACGCCTTCTGAAAGCAAGAGGGTATCAGGTGACCATGCAGAAGTTTGATCCTTACATTAATATTGACCCGGGAACTATGAACCCCATTCAGCACGGAGAGGTTTTTGTAACCGATGACGGTACAGAGACAGACCTTGACCTTGGACATTATGAGCGTTTCATTGATGAAAGCCTTGACAAGAATTCCAATGTGACAACCGGTAAGATTTACTGGTCTGTTCTTCAGAAAGAGCGTCACGGTGATTTTGGCGGAGGTACTGTACAGGTAATCCCGCATATCACCAACGAGATCAAGAGCCGTTTTTACAGAGCAAAAAACAGCGGATGAGGACAGAATTGCCATCATCGAGGTAGGCGGTACAGTTGGTGATATTGAGAGTCAGCCGTTCCTGGAATCCATCCGTCAGTTCCAGCATGATGTGGGACATGACAATGCCATTCTTATTCATGTTACCCTGATCCCGTACCTTCGTGCTTCCGGAGAGATGAAGACCAAACCGACCCAGGCCAGCGTAAAAGAACTCCAGGGAATGGGAATCCAGCCGGATGTTCTGGTATGCAGAAGCGAGTATCCTCTGACTGATGATATCCGTGGAAAGATCGCCCTGTTCTGTAACGTACCGGTAAGCCACGTACTTCAGAACCTGGATGTAGAATATTTATATGAAGCTCCTCTTGCAATGGAAAGAGAAAAAACTGGCAGATGTAGTACTGCAGAGCTTAAGACTTGAGAACCGTAAACCGGATCTTACAGACTGGGAGAATATGGTAGAAAATCTCCGCCACCCGGACAAAACCGTGAAGATCGCCATGGTTGGTAAATACACACAGCTTCATGATGCATATTTAAGTGTTGTGGAAGCCCTGAAACATGGTGGAATCTCCTGCCGCGCAAAAGTTGATATCGTATGGGTAGACTCTGAAGAGCTCAACGAGAAAAACCTGGATCAGACCCTTCATTCCGTAGATGGAATCCTGGTCCCTGGAGGATTCGGAAACCGTGGTACCGAAGGAATGATCCTTGCGGCACAGTATGCGAGAGTTCATAAGATTCCGTACCTTGGCATCTGCCTTGGAATGCAGATGGCTATTGTAGAATTTGCCCGCCACGTACTTGGATATGAAGATGCCAACAGCATTGAGCTGGCACCGGAGACCACGCATCCGGTCATTGCTCTGATGCCGGATCAGGAAGATGTGGAAGACCTTGGCGGAACCCTTCGTCTTGGAAGCTATCCGTGTGTGCTGGCCGAAGGCTCCAAATCCTATGAGCTTTTTGGAAAGAAAGAGATCCAGGAGCGTCACAGACATCGTTATGAGGTAAACAATGCATTCCGTAAAGAATTAAGTGAAAAGGATGTCCATCGTAGGAACTTCCCCGGATGCACATATCGTTGAGATGATCGAAATTGCCGGACATCCGTTCTTTGTAGGAACACAGGGACATCCGGAATTCAAGTCCAGACCGAACCATGCACATCCGCTGTTCCGTGGATTTGTGCAGGCGGCAGTTGACAAAAAAGACGGCAGAAGAAGCTGCAATGAAAGGATGAGAAAAATGAGAGAAGTAGGAAATCAGCAGCAGGGCCTCTACCGCCCTGAATTCGAACATGATAACTGCGGTATCGGAGCCGTTGTTAATATAAAAGGAAAGAAAACACATGATACTGTTGCAAATGCTCTTAAGATCGTAGAGAATCTGGAGCATCGTGCAGGTAAAGATGCAGAAGGAAAAACCGGCGATGGCGTCGGTATCCTTCTCCAGATCTCCCATAAATTCTTCAAAAAAGTCTGTAAGAAAGAGGGCTTTGAGATCGGCGGCGAGAGAGAATATGGTGTAGCCCAGCTCTTTTTTCCACAGCATGAGATCAAACGTGCCCAGGCAAAGAAGATGTTCGAGATCATCGTGGAAAAAGAAGGCCTGGAGCTTCTTGGATGGCGTACAGTGCCGGTATTCCCGGAGGTTCTTGGACATAAGGCAAGAGAGTGTATGCCATGCATCATGCAGGCATTCATCAAGAAACCGGAAGATGTGGAAAAAGGCCTTGCCTTTGACCGTATGCTCTACATTGCCCGCCGTGAGTTTGAACAGAGTAATGACAATACTTACGTAGTTTCCATGAGCAGCCGTACCATTGTATACAAAGGTATGTTCCTGGTTGGACAGCTTCGTACATTCTTCGGAGATCTTCAGAGTCAGGATTATGAATCTGCCATTGCAGTGGTGCATTCCCGTTTCAGTACCAACACAAATCCAAGCTGGGAGAGAGCACATCCGAACCGTTTCATCGTACATAACGGTGAGATCAACACTATTCGCGGTAACGCAGATAAAATGCTTGCCCGCGAGGAAAACATGGATTCTCCGTATCTGAAAGACGAACTCCACAAAGTTCTCCCTGTAGTCAACCGTAATGGTTCTGACTCTGCGATGCTTGACAATACCCTGGAGTTCCTGGTTATGAGTGGAATGGATCTTCCTCTTGCAGTGATGATCACCATTCCGGAGCCGGTGGGCAAACAATGATACCAATTTCCCAGGAAAAACGTGATTTTTATCAGTATTTATGCAACCATGATGGAGCCGTGGGACGGACCTGCATCCATCCTGTTCTCGGATGGTGATGTGATGGGAGCGGTTCTCGACCGTAACGGTCTCCGTCCATCCAGATATTATATTACTTCTGACGGATATATGATCCTTTCTTCCGAGGTTGGTGTTCTTCCGGTAGACGAGGAGAAGATCGTATTAAAAGAGCGTCTCCATCCTGGAAAAATGCTCCTGGTTGATACCGTTCAGGGCCGTGTCATCGATGATAATGAGCTGAAAGAGAAATATGCAAAGAAACAGCCATATGGAGAGTGGCTGGACAGCAACCTGGTACAGCTCCGTGATATCAAGATCCCGAACCAGAGAGTGATCGAGTACACGCCGGAGGAAAGAGCACGTCTGCAGAAAGCTTTTGGATATACCTATGAGCAGTATCGTACTTCCATTCGCAACATGGCATTAATGGTTCAGAAAGCATCGGAGCTATGGGCCATGATACCCCGCTTGCAGTATTTTCCAAACAGCATTATCCACTGTTCGACTACTTCAAACAGCTGTTGCACAGGTAACAAACCCGCCGATCGATGCCATCCGTGAGGAGATCGTTACTTCCACAAGCGTATACGTAGGAAAAGACGGAAACCTTCTTGTTCAGAATCCGGAGAACTGCCAGGTTCTTAAAATCAACAACCCGATCCTGACAAACACCGATATGCTGAAGATCAAGAACATGAAAAAGGAAGGCTTCAAGGTTGTGACCATTTCTACTTTGTATTATAAGAGTACAAAACTGGAACGTGCCATTGACCGCCTGTTCGTAGAGGTTGATAAGGCTTTCCGTGAGGGCGCAAATATCCTGGTCCTTTCTGACCGTGGCGTAGATGAGAACCATATGCCGATCCCGTCTCTTCTTGCTGTTTCCGCAGTGCATCAGCACCTTGTAAAAACAAAGAAGAGTACATCCCTTGCGCTGATCCTGGAGTCCGGTGAACCGAGAGAAGTACATCATTTCGCAACACTTCTTGGTTATGGCGCAAGTGCTGTCAATCCATACCTGGCACTGGATACCATCCATGAACTCATCGATACCCATATGTTGGACAAAGATTACTATGCAGCGGTTGATGATTACAATCATGCGGTTATCAGCGGTATCGTAAAGATCGCTTCCAAGATGGGCATTTCCACCATCCAGTCCTATCAGGGATCTCAGATCTTTGAGGCAATCGGAATTTCCCAGGATGTGATCGACCGCTACTTTACAGGAACAGTAAGCCGTGTAGGCGGAATCACACTGGAAGATATCGAGGATAACGTAGAAAAACTCCACTCTGAGGCATTTGACCCGCTGGGACTTGCCACAGACCTTACTTTAGACAGCGTAGGTGCTCACAAGATGAGAAGTCAGGGCGAGGAGCACAGATACAATCCACGTACTATCCATCTTCTTCAGCAGTCCACAAAACAGGGCAGCTATGAGATGTTCAAAGAATATACAAAACTGGTAGACGAAGAAGGTCATGGGAACTTAAGAGGACTTCTGGACTTCAAGTTTGCAAAAGAGCCTCTTCCCATCGACCAGGTTGAGAGTGTTGACGACATTGTAAAACGATTTAAGACAGGTGCCATGTCCTACGGTTCCATTTCCCAGGAAGCACATGAGACACTGGCCATCGCCATGAACCATCTCCATGGAAAATCCAATACCGGTGAGGGTGGCGAAAGTGATGAGCGTCTGGATTCCGCGGGAACAGACAATGACCGCTGCTCTGCGATCAAACAGGTAGCCAGCGGACGTTTCGGTGTTACCAGCCGTTACCTGGTATCTGCAAGAGAGATCCAGATCAAGATGGCACAGGGTGCAAAGCCTGGTGAAGGCGGACATCTTCCAGCAAAGAAGGTTTATCCGTGGATTGCAAAAACCCGTCATTCCACACCGGGAGTCAGCCTGATCTCTCCGCCGCCACACCACGATATCTACTCCATCGAGGATCTGGCAGAGCTGATCTATGACCTGAAAAATGCAAACAAGTATGCAGATATTTCCGTAAAACTGGTTTCCGAGGCTGGTGTTGGTACGGTCGCTGCCGGTGTTGCAAAAGCCGGAGCACAGACCGTTCTGATCTCCGGATACGACGGAGGTACCGGAGCGGCACCGAGAAGCTCCATCCACAATGCAGGACTTCCGTGGGAGCTGGGACTTGCAGAGACACATCAGACACTGATCATGAACGGACTTCGTAACCGTGTACGTATCGAGACAGACGGTAAGCTGATGAGCGGCCGTGACGTTGCTATCGCAGCACTTCTCGGTGCAGAGGAATTCGGTTTTGCAACTGCTCCCCTTGTAACCATGGGCTGCGTGATGATGAGAGTCTGCAATCTGGATACCTGCCCGGTTGGTGTGGCTACCCAGAATCCGGAACTTCGTAAGAGATTCCGCGGAAAACCGGAGTATGTGGAGAACTTCATGAGATTTATCGCACAGGAACTGAGAGAGTACATGGCACGTCTTGGCGTTGCAACCATCGACGAGATGGTAGGCCGTACAGATCTTCTTACCGTTTCTGACAGCGTACAGGAGCCACACAAGGGCAAAGTTGACTTAAGTGCGATCCTGAATAACCCATATGCAGGAAAAGGCAAAGTTACTTTTGATCCGAAAGCGGTATACAACTTCAACCTTGAGAAAACTCTGGATGAAAAAGTCCTGGTTAAGAAATGTGCGCCGGCGATCCAGAAAGGTGAGAAAGTTTCTGTAGATGTAAATGTTACCAACACAGACCGTGCATTACGGTACTATCCTTGGATCTGAGATCACGAGAAACCATAAAGAGGGCCTTCCGGAAGATACCGTAACTGTAAACTGTACAGGTGCAGGCGGACAGAGCTTCGGTGCATTTATCCCGAAAGGACTGACACTGAAACTTACCGGCGACAGCAATGACTACTTCGGAAAAGGACTTTCCGGTGGCAAGCTGATCGTTAAAGTACCGGAGAAGGCCGGATACAAGGCAGAGGATAACATCATCGTCGGAAACGTGGCTCTCTATGGCGCAACCAGCGGAACTGCATTTATCAACGGTGTTGCAGGTGAGCGTTTTTGCAGTTCGTAACTCCGGTGCAGTGGCAGTAGTTGAGGGTGTTGGTGAGCATGGATGCGAGTACATGACCGGTGGCCGTGTGGTAGTTCTCGGAAAAACCGGAAAGAACTTCGCGGCAGGTATGAGCGGCGGTATCGCTTATGTTCTTGATGTGGACAACGTTCTTTACAAGAATCTTAACAAAGCAATGATCTCCATTGAAAAAGTGGATAATAAAATATGATAAAAAAGAGCTTCGTGATCTCATCGAGGCTCATGTGGAAGCAACAGGCTCCGAGATCGGTAAGAAGGTGCTGGCTGATTTTGATTCCTATCTGCCTCACTTCAAAAAACTCATTCCGGATGAGTACAAGAGAATGATCACATTAAGTGCAAAGCTGGAAGAAAAAGGTCTGACCAGCCAGCAGGCACAGATGGAAGCATTCTATGAGAGCATCGGCGTGAAACATTAAGGAGGATGAGGAAATGGGAAAGCCAACTGGATTTTTAGATTATGAAAGAGAAACGGCAAAAGTTCTGCCGCCAAAAGAACGTATTCAGAATTTCAACGAATTTCGTATTCCGTTAAATAAAGAAAAACAGAAACTTCAGGGAGCACGCTGCATGGCCTGCGGCGTTCCCTTCTGCCAGGCAGGTATGATGATCGGCGGAATGGCTTCCGGCTGCCCGCTTCACAACCTGGTTCCTGAGACAAACGATCTTGTATACACAGGAAACTGGAAACAGGCATTTCTTCGTCTGAACAAGACCCACAGTTTCCGGAGTTTACTTCAAGAGTATGCCCGGCACTCTGTGAAGCTGCCTGTACCTGCAACCTGAACGGAGATCCGGTCAGCACAAAGGAAAATGAGAAAGCCATTATCGAGACTGCCTATGCAGAAGGCTGGGTAAAACCACAGATCCCGCCTGTCCGCACAGGAAAGACAATCGCAGTCATCGGAAGCGGCCCTTCGACTGGCAGCAGCACAGCAGCTGAACCGCCGTGGTCACAGCGTAACCGTATTTGAAAGAAAACGACCGTATCGGAGGACTTCTCCGCTATGGTATCCCGAATATGAAACTGGAGAAAAAAGTCATCGACCGCAGACTGAAACTGATGGAAGAGGAAGGCGTGAAGTTTGTCACCAACATCAACGTTGGTGTGGACATTACCGCGGAGCAGCTTCTGAAAGATTATGACCGTGTCCTTCTCTGCTGCGGAGCTTCCCATCCGAGAGATATCAAGGTTCCAGGAAGAGATGCAAAAGGAATCTACTTTGCAGTGGATTTCCTGAAACAGGTAACAAAAAAGCCTTCTGGATACCGATTTTTGCAAAATTCCCATATGAGCTTGCAAAAGGCAAACATGTTCTGGTCATCGGCGGTGGTGATACCGGAAATGACTGTGTGGGAACTTCCATCCGTCTTGGTGCAAAATCCGTAACACAGCTTGAGATGATGCCAAAGCCTCCGGTAACAAGAACACCGTCCAACCCGTGGCCGGAGTGGCCGAAGGTTTTGAAAACCGATTACGGCCAGGAAGAGGCTATTGCAGTATTTGGTCATGACCCGCGAATCTATCAGACAACCGTTACCGAATTTATCAAAGATAAAAAAGGAAATGTCTGCAAGGCAAAGATTGTCAAACTGAAAAGCGTAAAAGACGAAAAAGACCGGAAGATTCAACATGGTTCCTATCGAGGGCAGCGAGGAAGTGATTCCTGCAGATGTGGTACTGATTGCAGCAGGTTTCCTCGGAAGCGAGAAATATGTAACCGATGCTTTCCATGTAGCACTGACACCAAGAACCAACGTGGAGACAAAACCGGAGCAGTACGCAACAAGCGTAGACCGTGTATTCACAGCAGGCGATATGCACCGTGGACAGTCACTTGTCGTATGGGCGATCCACGAGGGACGTGAGGCTGCGAAGGCAGTGGATGAATCTCTGATGATGTTATTCATAATTTACAGTAAAAAAGTTGAAAAATACCAGGGGCAAAGTTCTTTTTGCCCTAATTTCCTTTAAAAAAAAAAGTTGACAAAGAATTGACCGATTGCTATAATTACGTCCATGAACAAGGGTGTTCTTCAGGAGCGAAAGCTCTCTGAAGTGCACCCTTTTTCTATTTTTTAGGGTAATTATTTTGTGTGATGAGGAAATAAAGGAGAGAATACTATGGGGAATTATACCAGAGAAGAGATTCTTGCAATGGCAGAGGAGGAAGACGTAGAGTTCATCCGCCTCCAGTTTACAGATATGTTTGGAACTCTGAAAAATATTGCGATCACAGCAAGAGAGCTTCCAAGAGCCCTGGATAACCAGTGCGTTGTATACGGCTCTCATATTGCGGGCATTGTGGGAGAGAAGGAGCCGGATCTGATCCTGTATCCGGATTACGATACTTTTTCAATTCTCCCATGGCGTCCTCAGCAGGGAAAGGTTGCAAGACTGATCTGTGATATGCGCCGTGCAGACGGATCTGAGCATGAGATGAGCTCCAGATACATTCTGAAAAAAACAGCGCAGGCAGCAGAAGAGGCAGGATACACCTGCTATGTTGACCCGGAATGCGAGTTTTTCCTGTTTCATATTGATGACAACGGAATGCCTACAACGGTTTCTCACGAAAAAAGCCGGATACCTGGATGTAAGTCCGGTGGACCTGGGTGAAAATGCAGACGTGACATGGTACTGACTCTTGAGGATATGGGATTTGAGGTGGAATCCTCTCATCATGAGACGGCACCTGCACAGCATGAGATCGCCCTTCATTACGGGGAAGCACGTGAGATGGCAGACGCAGTTATGACCTTTAAGATGGCAGTAAGGACCGTAGCCAAACGCCATGGACTTCATGCAACCTTTATGCCGAAGCCAAGACGGGAAGTAAACGGCTCAGCCATGCATATCCATTTTTCGCTGTTTAAAAATGGAAGAAATATTTTTGTGGATCCGGATGATCCGTCCAAATTAAGTAATGAGGCATGCTATTTTATCGGAGGTCTTCTGGCACACAGCCGGGAGATGGCACTTATCACAAATCCGCTGGTAAACTCTTACAAGCGCCTTGTGCCTGGATTCGATGCACCGACAGAACTGACCTGGACGAGAAACAACCAGAATTCACTGGTAAGGATCCCGAGAGTCAATGGTAATGATACCAGAATCGAGCTTCGAAGCCCGGATGCTGCATCCAACCCATACCTTGTTTTTGCGGTATGCCTGGCAGCGGGCCTGGATGGAATCCAGAAGAAGATCTATCCGACAAAAGCTTCTGACCGTTCTCTTTCCGAGTCGGACCAGAAGGAACAGGGTATCGAGAATTTACCGGAGAACTTACGGGAAGCGATCACACTGTTTGAGGAAAGTGACTGGATGAAAGAGATCCTTGGAGAAGATTTCTGCAAACAGTACGCGCAGGCCAAAAGAAAAGAATGGCTGCGTTATTCCCAGGAGATTTCCGACTGGGAGATCGAGGAGTATCTGTATCGAATCTGATGATTGAGGCATAATGGGACGAAAGAGAGTGGCGGCTTATGAACACGAGTATCGTGATTGCATTACCGAAAATAGAAGATGCAAAAAAGATCCGCACAGTCCTTAACCGATATGGATTCACGGTGCGGCGGTATGCAATTCGGGTGCAAATGCCCTTGCCAGTATCTCGGAACTTGATGGCGGCGTCCTGCTTTGCGGCTATCATCTTCAGGATATGTATTACCGTGATCTTCTGGACTATATGCCGGATTATTTTTGAAAATGCTGCTTATGGCTTCGCAGGGAGTGATCAGTGAAGCACCACCTCTGTTTTTGTGTGTGGGAATGCCTCTGAAAGCCGGAGATCTGGTAAATACAGTAGCATGATCCTTTCCCAGATCGAAAAGGCGCTGGAAAAAAGATAAAGAAAAAACCGAAGCAGCGTTCATGGAAAGAGCAGAATTATATTTCAAATGCAAAGATGCTTTTAATGGAAAGAAATCATCTGAGTGAGGAGGATGCATACCGTTATATTCAGAAATGCAGTATGGATTCCGGAACCAATATGGTGGAGACAGCCAGATGGTTCTGATGCTTTTATATGATTCTGTATAAAAGAAAAATATAAAAGAAAAATACACCAGAAAAAGCAGAAATTTGACAGAAAAAAGTGGCAGAGCGGGTTCGTAAGACCCGCTTATCAAAATACAGGCGCAAAGAAAAAAGGCTGAATGCTGAATATTTTTTGCACCGGAATTGGAG
>ENA-OQCD01000360-OQCD01000360.1-human-gut-metagenome-genome-assembly--contig:-NODE-360-length-12769-cov-1.478247_pt1 | contig 12769 bp, 21 predicted proteins | sample MGYA00242755_ERZ504571 | MGnify/ENA primary metagenome ERZ504571 (study PRJEB26092, sample SAMD00036274) | human gut metagenome | host: Homo sapiens | study: EMG produced TPA metagenomics assembly of...
GGGATACATAGGATCGCCATATCGGGAGTACGGTCCTTGCATACAGCTTCCAGATTGTCGATGTTCTGAATCGTGATGTCACGGATTTTTTTGCCGATCAGGGATTCGTTGCTGTCAAAGATAGCGGTCAGGGTAAAACCGCGGCTTCAAAGGAACATATGAGTGGAAACAAGCCCGCCCCAGGTTCACCCGGGCGCCGATCAATATGGCGTTGAACCGGTTGGATAAGCCTAAAATATTTCCGATTTCGTTATAGAGCTGTTCCACAATATATCCATAGCCCTGCTGTCCGAACCCGCCGAAGCAATTAAGATCCTGACGAATTTGAGAGGCGGTAAAGCCCATCTTGTCAGAAAGCTCCCGGGAAGAGATCCTTACTACACCGTTATCCTTTAACTCGGACAGAAAACGGTAATAGCGGGGCAGCCGCCTGATGACAGACATAGAGATATTATCGCGTTTTGGCACGTAGGGTACGCCTCCTTAATGAAATAGAGTCAATGCCGATTATTTTTGGAGAAGCTTTTGAAGTCTCTCATTGATTTCTCTGAGGAAGGTTTCCGTATCCACAGAGGTTTTATTCTCCAGTGTAGACAGAGCGTACAGATCTCCGGTCATAACGCCGTCCTCAATGGTCTGAATAGAAGCCTGCTCCAGCTTGTCGGCGAAATCTACCAGCTCGTCCAAGCCATCCAGCTCGCCGCGCTTCTTAAAGCACCGGACCAGGCAAAGAGGGTAGCCATCGAGTTGGTAGAGGTCTTTTCACCCTTCAGATGCTTATAGTAGTGGCGCTGTACAGTGCCGTGGGCCGCCTCATACTCATAGATGCCGGAGGGGGAAACCAGTACGGAGGTCATCATGGCCAGGCTGCCAAAAGCGGTAGCCACCATGTCGCTCATTACGTCGCCGTCATAGTTTTTGCAGGCCCAGATATAACCGCCCTCAGAACGGACAACCCGGGCGACGGCGTCGTCGATCAGAGTGTAGAAATATTCAATGCCGGCAGCCTCAAATTTTTCCTTGTATTCCGCGTCGTAGATTCCTGGAAAATATCCTTGAAGCGATGGTCGTATTTTTTAGAAATGGTATCCTTAGTAGCGGACCATAAATCCTGCTTTTGATCCAGAGCAAAATTGAAGCAGGCCCGTGCAAAGCTGGCGATGCTCGCATCGATGTTGTGCAGGCCTTGAATGATCCCAGGAGTCTTGAACTCGTGAATCAGCTGACGGGTCTCCCTGCCGTCCTTGCCGGTGACCACCAGCTCCGCCTTACAATCGGAACCCACCTGCATTTCCGTGTTTTTGTAAAACGTCGCCGTAAGCGTGACGGGCGATGGTGATAGGCTTCTTCCAGGTGGGAATAAAGGGGGGTGATGCCCTTTACTACAATAGGCGTGCGGAATACGGTGCCATCCAAAATCGCACGGATGGTACCGTTGGGGGATTTCCACATCTCCTTCAGATGGTATTCATCCACTCTGGCGGCATTGGGCGTGATGGTGGCGCATTTCACCGCCACGCCGTATTTCTGAGTGGCGTAAGCGGAATCAAAGGTCACTTGGTCGTTAGTCTTGTCGCGGTTTTCTAAGCCAAGATCATAATATTCGGTTTTCAGGTCAATGTAGGGGTTTAAAAGGATGTCCTTGATCATTTTCCAGATGATCCGGGTCATCTCGTCGCCGTCCATCTCGACCAAAGGGGTTTTCATCAGAATTTTTTCTGCCATGGTGTGCCTCCTGTATTTTATTGAATCGGGGAAGTACCGGATATTGGCCTTATGCCTGGTGCTCCCGGGTATAGTTTAATAAGCCGCCGTCCAGCACGATGTCTCTTTGGCGCTGGGTCAGCACGGCCTCGGTTTCAAAGGTGAAGCCCTTGGTGACGTCCTTCACGGTGATGGCGCCGCCCTTTTGAATCGCTTCCCGCAGATTGGTGATTTCCAGTTCATCCATTTGATCAATTTTGCCGTAAACGGATTCATCCTTGAAAACCAAGGGCAGGATGCCGGCGTTTGCCAGATTGGCGCAGTGGATTCTGGCGAAGGATTTTACAATGACAGCTTTGACGCCTAAATACAGAGGCACCAGAGCGGCGTGCTCCCGGGAAGAGCCCTGTCCGTAGTTGGAGCCGCCGATGACAATGCCCTTGCCCTCCTGGCGGCAGCGCTCCGGAAACTCCTTGTCACAGACGGTAAAGCAGAAGTTGGAGAGATAAGGAATATTGGAACGGTAGGGAAGAATTTTCGCGCCGGCGGGCATAATGTGGTCGGTAGAAATATTATCGCCAACCTTCAGGAGAGCCTTGGCCTGAATGGTATCCTCCAGAGCCTTGGTGGCGGGGAATTCCTTAATGTTGGGCCCGCGCAGGACCTCCACAGAAGCAGCCTCTTCCTCAGAGGCGGGAGCGACCACCATGTTGTCATTGATGAGGAAATGCTCGGGCTGGGGAATTTCTACCTCGGCGCCCGAGGGTTCTAGGATCGGTAAATACGCCGGTTAAAGCGGAAACCGCGGCGGTTTCCGGGCTGACCAGATAGATCTGGCCGTCGGCGGTGCCGGAGCGGCCCTCAAAGTTGCGGTTGAAGGTGCGCAGGGAAATACCCTTGGAATTGGGGGATTGTCCCATACCGATGCAGGGGCCGCAGGCACATTCCAAAATTCTGGCTCCGGCGGCGATCAGGTCGGCCAAAGCGCCGTTTTGGGCCAGCATATTGTAAACCTGCTTGAGCCGGGGGCAATGGAAAGGCTGACATCCGGATGGACGGTTTTGCCCTTCAGAATGGAAGCCACCCGCATCAAGTCTAAATAGGAGGGAGTTGGTGCAGGAGCCGATGCAGACCTGGTCGATTTTCCGCGGGCCGATTTCCTCAATGGTTTTACGTTATCCGGGCTGTGGGGGCAGGCCGCCATCGGCGCCAGCTTGGAAAGGTCGATGTCCAGCGTCTCGTCGTAAACGGCGTCCGCGTCAGACGCAAGGGGAGTATAATCCTGCTCGCGGCCTGAGCCTCAGGAATTCCCGGGTTACCTCGTCGGAAGGGAAAATAGAGGTGGTGGCGCCAAGCTCCGCGCCCATATTGGTAATGGTGGCGCGCATGGGAACCGTCAGGGTTTGACGCCCTCGCCGGCGTATTCGATGATTTTCCTACGCCGCCCTTACCGTCAAGCGGCGAAGCACCTCGAGAATGACATCCTTGGCGGAAACCCAAGGCTGCAGCCTGCCGGTCAAATTTATTTTACCATTTTGGGCATATTAATGTAATAAGCGCCGCCGCCCATGGCCACCGCCACATCCAGTCCGCCCGCGCCCATAGCCAGCATACCGATGCCGCCGCCGGTGGGAGTGTGGCTGTCGGAGCCGATCAGGGTCTTGCCGGGAATGCCGAAGCGCTCCAGATGAACCTGATGGCAGATGCCGTTTCCGGGACGGGAAAAGTAAATGCCGTGTTTTTTTTGGCCACCGTTTGAATAAAGCGGTGGTCGTCGGCGTTTTCAAAGCCGGTTTGCAAGGTGTTGTGGTCGATATAGGCCACGGACTTCTCGGTTTTGACACGAGGAACGCCCATAGCCTCAAACTCCAGATAAGCCATCGTTCCGGTAGCGTCCTGCGTTAAGGTCTGGTCGATTCTCAGTCCGATTTCAGATCCTACGGTCATCTCACCGCTTAACAGGTGATTTTAATGATTTTTGCGCGATAGTGTAACCCAAGTTCAGGTCTCCTTTCAATACTAGTTGCCATATAACAATACACCTCTATTATCTAATATTCTAGGGAGTATGTCAATCTTTTGACGAAAGAATTCTTTTCGGAAAAGGGGCTTGGTGCTTATGCGGAGAAAGTTTTTTCGGCGCTTGCTCAAACGCGGGATGGATGATATAATAAAAAATGGCTGTTTAGGGCCTGCCGCTTCTAAAAATACAGGCTGAATACAGAACGAGCTGACCGGATTCTTTGGCTTTGCCCGCAGCCCAATGGATAAACCGCGCCTCTTTACGACAAACTACTTAAAAGGAGGCGTGATAGTATGAAGCTATATGATCTTGGCAAAAATCATTGCGACTATTTCAATCAGTTTATTCCAAATCCGGCTCAGCCGGAGCCAAAGCCTGACGAGGAGTCAAGGGATGAAGGGGTCGGCAGCGAAAAGCAGAACGACCAAATTCAAAATACCGGCTCTATTATTGCCAGCACCGGGAAATATACCATCCACTGCCTGACAGTGATCGGCCAGATCGAAGGCCATTATTTGCAGCCGTCCAATACGAAAACCACCAAGTATGAGCATGTGCTGCCGCAGCTGGTAGCCATCGAGGAGGAGCCGCGGATCGACGGCCTGCTGGTGCTTTTAAACACGGTGGGCGGCGACGTGGAGGCGGGACTGGCTATCGCAGAGCTGCTGGCCGGTATGAAAAAGCCAAACGGTTTCCATGGTGCTGGGAGGAGGACACTCCATCGGGGTGCCCCTGGCGGTGGCGGCGAAAAAAATCCTTTATCGCCAAGTCAGCGTCTATGACAATCCATCCGGTTCGGATGAGCGGCCTGGTGCTGGGAGTTCCCCAAAACGCTGGAATACTTTCAGCGGATGCAGGACCGGATTACCAGCTTTGTGGCCGAAAACTCCAACATCACTCCGGAGCGCTTTTACGAGCTTTCTATGAATACCGAGGAGCTGGTGATGGATGTGGGCACTGTTTTGGATGGAGAAGACGCGGTGAAGGAGGGGCTGATCGACCGGCTGGGAAATTTTGTCGGACGCGCTCCAGTGCCTTTACGACATGATCGATGAATACCGGGCTTCTAAGGAGCAGGAGGACAAGCCGGCGATGAAAAAAAGAGCCGAAGAAAAAAGCCTGCCCGTAAGAAAGCCCTTTCTGAAACATCTCGGACAAAAAAGCGGAAAAGGTTAAGAAAAATAAGGTGCGGAAACGTACCTTTACATACCAGAAGGCGCCATAAGGTTATAACATCAAATTTAAGAATCTATCAATAATGTAAGGTGATGAGTTACATAGTGGCTGGAACGAGATCGAGAACAACTAAAAAGTCAATCCTCAGCTAAAAAATAGGACAGCTAGGACGCCTGCCTCCAAACGGAAGCCCGCGGCCGGAAACCAGCAGCCTAAACGGGGCCGTCCGCCAAAGACGCTCCCGGGGCGAAACGGGAAAAGACCTTGGAGGAGAAAAAGTCGCGGAATCAGACCTTCGCGATTGTTTTGTTCGCTGTGTCTATTTTCCTGTTCTGCTTGGTGCTGGTACCGGGGGACAGCGTCTGGAACTGGCTTCATACGATGATCCAGGGTCTGTTCGGCTCCTGCGCAATTGGCTGGCCGATTTTGCTGACCTATGTTTCCGTGGCCACGCGCTGGAAAACCGGTGCAGAAGCTGAGCACTAAAATTTGGCTTTCCATCACCATGATTATTTTGTTCTGCGCCTGCATTTTCATTTTTAATCCAGGAGCGGTATCTCCGGAAAAAAAATTATTTTCAAAAGCTGTCCGAATTGTACGGCCTGGGAGCGCAGATGAAGGGGGCCGGCTTGTTCAGCGGCATTTTAGGAATTCCCTTTGTTTCTGTGCTGGGGGAGACCGGCTCGAAAATCGTCATCATTCTTCTGCTGTTCGTCAATTTGATGATCCTAACCGGGACCAGCCTGATTCAATTGTTCCGCGCGGTGACAAAGCCGGTGGATATGGCGGGTGAGTACATCGGCAATACCCGGGAGGAGCGCCGGATGAAAAAGGAAGCGCTGGAGCTTCAGGAGAGAAAGCGCACGGAGCTGCCGATATTGACATTTCCCTGGATGATATGCCGGCCCATCCGGTCATTTCTCCCGACGCGGCTATGAAAGAACGGATTTTGGAGCGCAACGATAAGCTGGAGCAGCTGAAACGAGCTGTCAGCGCGCCGATGCCTAACGATCGATACCGAATTTAAAAAAAAGAAAGCCCGCAGGCAAAAAGAAAGCGGCATCCCGGCCGCCGGCTTGGATATGGCGGGAGCTATGCCGCCCAGAAAAAAGCTGGAGGAGCGGCCTATGGATGATAACGGGGCGGCGCGGCGGCAGCCGCTTTCGCGGCGAAAAGCGGAATTTGGCGGAAACCAAATCCGAACCGGCCCAGAAGCAGCCGGATCCCCAATCTATTTCCATCAAGGTAGAGCCTTATCCGGAGGGGGATAACGGAGAGCCGTCCTATCGGTTCCCGCCGGTATCTCTGCTGGATCCGTCGCCGGAAACGGATGAGGGGGATGTGACTCACGAGCTGCAGACCTACGGCCAGATGCTGGTGGATACTCTGAAAAGCTTCGGCGTTCAGACAAAAATCGTCGATATCAGCAGGGGACCAGCGGTGACCCGGTATGAGCTGCAGCCGGCCGCAGGCGTAAAAATCAGTAAAATCACGAATCTTGCCGATGATATCGCCCTGAATTTAGCGGCGTCCGCGTCCGTATCGAGGTCCAATCCCGGGAAAAGCGGCGGTGGGCATCGAGGTGCCTAATAAGGTGGTCAATGTGGTGAAAATGCGGGAACTGGTGGAATCCAACAGCTTCCGTTTGGCGAAAAGCAAGCTGACTGTTACCCTGGGCCGGGATATCGCCGGACAGGTGACCCTGACGGATTTGGCAAAAATGCCCCACCTGCTGATCGCCGGCTCCACTGGCTCCGGTAAATCGGTGTGCATCAATTCTTTGATTATCAGTCTTCTTTATAAATCCACCCCCAGCGAGGTCCGCTTTTTGATGGTAGACCCCAAGGTGGTGGAGCTGGGAATTTATAATGGAATTCCCCACCTGCTGGTGCCTGTGGTCACTGACCCGAGAAAGGCGGCCGGCGCCCTGAACTGGGCGGTAAACGAAATGCTGAACCGCTACAAGATTTTTGCCCAGTACAATGTGAGAGATCTTCATGCCTATAACCGAATGGTAGCGGCCAACGGAGGAAAGCCTCCTGTGGCAGAGGGCGAAGAGCTTCCTAAGGATGAAAAGGGGCAGGAGATCAGGCTGGAAAAAATGCCCCAGATCGTTATCATTATCGACGAGCTGGCGGATCTGATGATGGCGGCTCCCAACGAGGTGGAGGATTCTATCTGCCGTCTGGCCCAGATGGCGCGTGCGGCCGGGATGCACCTGGTGATCGCTACACAGCGGCCCTCTGTGGATGTAATCACCGGTATCATCAAAGCCAATATCCCCAGCCGGATCGCTTTCGCCGTCTCCTCGGCTGTAGACTCCAGAACCATTCTGGACTCCGGCGGAGCGGAAAAGCTGCTGGGCCGGGGCGATATGCTGTTCGCGCCTGTAGGCTCTCCTAAGCCGGTCCGTATCCAGGGCTGCTTTGTCACTGACGCGGAGATCGAGAAGGTGGTGGACTTTGTGAAGAAGAGCCAGCAGGAGTCTGCCTATGATCAGAATATTATCGAGGAAATCGAGAAGAACGCGGCGGCGGAGTCCGGAAAGGATTCCGGCGGCGACAGCGGAAAGGACGAGGATCCCGGTGCTGAAGGAGGCTGTCAAGTGCGTGGTTGAGGCGGGACAGGCTTCTACCTCCTTGCTCCAGCGCCGCCTTTCCGTCGGTTATGCCAGGCGCCGGCTGATCGATGAAATGGAGCAGATGGGAATTATTGGCCCTTATGCCGCTCTAAGCCCCGCCAGGTACTGATAACCTACCAGCAGTGGCTGGAAATGAGTATGCGCCAAGCGGATGAATCAGAAGAATAGACAGCGCCAGAATCCTCTCGCCTTAACGGCCGGGAGGATTCCTTTCAGCCGACCGGCCGATAAAAAAGAGCTTCTTGGTTCTCCTGTTCCGCCGGAGAGGTTCCCCTTGCCAGAAAATTTCCAGTGCGGAGGCTTTCCGCGTACTTACTGAAAGCATTGCCCGATAAAATGGCTTGCTGTCTGTAGAATGGTAAATCCGGCTATTTGGACGGATTGTGGCTCATGTATATGAGGAAGCTGAGAAAATGTTGAAAAGGTGCTCTCCATGTATGTGGTGCTGTAAATTTAGATGAAGGAATTGTGGTATGGCTTTTTTACCGATTACAAAAGAAGAGATGGTGCAGAGGGGATGGGACCAGGCGGATTTTGTCCTGGTGACAGGAGACGCCTATGTGGATCATCCGAGCTTTGGCGCGGCGATCATCTCACGGGTGTTGGAGGATGAGGCTTTCGGGTCGCTGTTCTTCCCCAGCCGGATTGGCGGTGCGACCGTGATTTTATGCGGTTTGGCAGGCCTCGTCTGGCCTTTCTGGTAACCGCCGGGAATATTGATTCTATGGTGGCGCATTATACCGCCGCCAAAGAAGCGTAGCGACGATGCGTATTCCCCGGGAAACAGGGCGGGAAAAACGGCCGGACAGGGCTTGTATTGTATACAGCCGTAAATGTAAGGAGCTTTACCCTGATACACCTGTGATTCTGGGAGGGTTGGAGGCGTCTCTGCGCCGGTTTGCCCACTATGACTATTGGGATGACCGGGTGCGCCCTTCTATTCTGCTGGAAGCGAAGGCGGACCTGCTGACCTTTGGCATGGGAGAAAACCAAACTAGGCAAATCGCTTCCAAGCTTGGCCAAGGGTTACCGGTTAGTTCTCTGCGGGACATCAGAGGCGTCTGCTACGCGGTGAAAACCCAGGATTATCAGCCTGGCCCGGCGGTAGAATGCCCCAGCTTTGAGCGGGTATGTTCCTCTAAAAGGGATTACGCCGTTTCCTGCCGCAAGCAGCAGGATGAGCATGACGCGGTGCGGGGAAAAACCGTGATTCAGCGCCACGGGGACCAAATTGTGGTACAGAATCCGCCGATGCCTCCCTTGACCACTCAGGAGCTTGACCGGGTCTACGCGCTGCCCTATGAGCGTATGTACCATCCTCCTATGAAAAGGAGGGCGGCGTCCCGGGAATCCAAGAGGTGGAGTTTTCCATTACGCACAATCGGGGCTGCTTTGGGGCCTGCAATTTTTTGTTCCATCGCCTACCATCAGGGACGGGCGGTAACGGTGCGCAGCCAGGAATCGATTCTCGCGGAAGCAAAAAGGCTGACGGAGAACCCCAGATTCAAGGGGTATATTCACGACGTCGGTCGGACCTACCGCAAATTTCAGAAGGCCCTCCTGCGAAAAGCAGAAAACAGCCGGGCTGTGCAAAGGGAAAAAATGTCTGGCCCCGAAACCGTGTCCTCAGCTTCAGGTGGATCACAGCGAATATTTGGAGATCCTGCGAAGACTGAGAAAGCTGCCGAAGGTCAAGCGGGTATTTATCCGATCCGGCATCCGGTTCGATTACCTAATCCAGGACAAAGACCAGGAGTTTTTCCAGGAACTGGTCCGGCATCATGTCAGCGGCCAGCTGAAGGTGGCGCCGGAGCATTGCTCGGCGGCGGTGCTGGATGCCATGGGAAAGCCGCATATTGAAGCTTACCTGCGCTTTGCCCGGCGGTTTTACGGGATCACCAAAGAGGCTGGAAAAGAGCAGTATCTTGTCCCGTATTTGATGTCGTCCCATCCTGGTTCTACGTTAAAGGACGCTGTGGAACTGGCGCTGTTTTTAAACGGGAAAAAATTCGTCCGGAGCAGGTTCAGGATTTTTATCCTACCCCGGGCACCATTTCCACCTGTATGTTTTACACGGGGCTGGATCCGTATACCATGAAGGAAGTGTACGTGGCTAAAACTGAGAAGGAAAGGCTATGCAGAGGGCGCTGCTTCAATATTTCACTCCCAAAACCAGGGCTGGTGATCGAGGCGCTGAAAAAGGCCGGCAGGCTGGACTTGATCGGTACCTCGCCTGGCTGCCTGGTCAGGCCGGACCCGAAGACGGCGGCCGCGCTCAGAAATAAAAAGCCTGCGATAAAAAACACACCGTGAAGAAGGGAAAGGGCTCTTACCCAAAAGGGAAAAACGAGTATGAGATCGACGACAGGGATGGCCAAAAAGCGTCTGATGGCCCTGGCGGCAGTGCTGCTTTTGTAACCGCCGCTGTGGTGGTCAGCTTTCAGACCATAGACGGAATTCCGAACTGGAAACGGATTTATCAATTTTTCGGGGTGGCTGATGTTTCCCGGGAAGCGGACGCTTATGATTTATCCGTCCATTTTTATCGATGTGGGGAAGGCCGACGGAATTTATATCCGCTGTAATGGCAAGCATATTTTTAATCGACTCCGGCGATGTGGAATATTCCGGGACGGTGACGAATTATCTGAAGCGTCAGGGCGTGGAGGTTCTGGATATGGTAGTGGCCACTCATTTTGACCGGGACCATATCGGCGGCATGGCCAACGTTCTGATGGAGTTTGAAGTGAAAAGATTTCTGATGCCGGAGCTTCCGGAAGAGCTGGTTCCGGATTCAGCCGCCTATGAAACGATGATTTATGCCCTTGGCGCTCGGCGGGTTCCGGCGAGGAAGCCTGATATCGGAGACAGATTTTCTCTGGGAGGAATGGAGATACGGGTGCTCGGCCCGCAGAGGGTTTACGATGATATGAATGACAACTCGATTCTCTTGAAAATGACCTATGGAGAAATAAGCTTTCTGTTTATGGGGGACGCTGAGGAAAACGCGGAGAAGGATTTGCTGGAGCAGGGATATGACCTGAGATCGACGGTGCTCAAGGTAGGCCATCACGGCAGTAAAACCAGCACCTCCCAGGAGCTTTTGGATGCGGTTATGCCTCAGGCGGCTGTGATTTCTGTAGGCGAAGATAGAAACGAGCTTCCGAAAACGCAGGTGCTGGATCGCCTCAGTGAAAACGGCGCAGCGGTATTCCGAACGGATCTAAACGGCACCATCGTTATGGCAAGCAACGGCGATATGCTTCATATTTTTATGGAAAAGGATGAGGAAAATTGAGAAAGCTAATCATTGACCGTTCGAGGGAACCTACGCGATCTGTGAGGATCAGGAAAAAAAGATGTTCGCTATTTCGCTGAATGAGCTTCCCCAGGGGGCGAAGCCGGGGGATGTTCTGCAGATCAGCGGCGCGGGAGAGCTTTCTGTAGATCAGGAGGAGACTCAGCGGCGGCGCAAAAAAAATGGCAGGCCTGCAAAAGCAAGCTGTTTCGTTAACCGGATATCATTGCTTCAATTTCAGAAAGGCGAAAAAGTCAGGCTGAGTCAAACTAAAAACAGAAGGGGCCTGATTTTCGTTTTTCATGAACCGCCTGGTGTTATTCGCTTTCCGGTTTTTGCATCACTACAAGCCGATTCCTAAGAATCGATTTCCGTGAATTAGTCCTTTTAGTTCTTTACTTTGACCGGGGCTTATAGTAAATGATAAGAAATATGGAGCCGGTTGCCAATAAATTTCCTGAGAAGGCTCAAAAGGCTTTCATGATTTTTGGAGAGCTTTTATTGGCTTTTATCGGCCCAGGGGCTGAAAAATAAAAAGGGAGCGTGTTTGAATGCAGCCAAAATACAAGCGTATTTTATTGAAACTCAGCGGCGAGTCTCTTGCCGGGGGCGATAAGCACGGCATCAACAACGAGACGGTGCTTTCCATCGGCAGGGCCATTAAGGCTTGCGCGGATATGGGAGTGGAGATCGGTATCGTGGTCGGCGGCGGCAACTTTTGGAGAGGCCGCAGCTCGGGAAGCATGGACCGCACCAGAGCGGATCACGTGGGAATGCTGGCTACCGTTATGAACGCGCTTTGTGTCGCGGATGCTTTGGAGCAGATGGAGGTTCCCGTCCGTGTGCAGACCGCGATCTCCATGCAGCAGGTCGCAGAACCTTATATCCGGAACCGGGCGGTACGCCACCTGGAAAAGGGAAGAGTCGTGGTGTTTGGCTGCGGAACCGGAAATCCTTTCTTCTCCACGGATACCGCCGCCGCCTTGCGGGCCGCTGAAATCGACGCGGATATCATTTTAAAGGCTACGATGGTGGACGGCGTATATGACAGCGATCCTCATAAAAATCCCAGCGCGAAAAAGTACACGGAGCTGACCTTTTCCGACGTGCTGAATCAGAACCTGCAGGTGATGGACAGCACCGCCGCTTCTTTGTGCAGGGATAATAAGCTTCCCATTTATGTTTTCAGCATTGAGGATCCAGATAATATTCCCAGAGCCGTGTGCGGGGAGCCCATTGGAACCATTGTCCGCTCTTAATGGTCGCGGATTGATGAAAGCGAGATAAATACGAAAATAATGATCTTGGAGGTTTTACCATGAAGCAGGTGTTTGAAAACGCAGACAAAAAAATGAACAAGACCATAAACGCGCTTACCTCGGAATTTGCCGGTATCCGTGCCGGCAGGGCCAATCCGGCGGTGCTGGATAAGATTATGGTGGATTATTACGGCAGCCCTACCGCTATCAACCAGCTTGCCGCTATTTCTGTTACAGAGGCCCGCACCCTGACCATCTCTCCTTGGGACCAGTCTGTGGTGCACGCGGTGGAAAAGGCTATCCAGTCCTCTGATCTGGGAATTAACCCACAGACAGACGGCAAGGTGATCCGTTTGATTTTCCCGCCGCTCACAGAGGACCGCCGCCGGGATATCGTAAAGGATATCAAGAAAATGGAGGAAGAAGCCAAGGTGGCTATCCGCTCTATCCGCCGGGATTCTATGGATAAGCTGAAGGCTCTGAAGAAAAACGGAGAGATCACAGAGGATGACCTGAAGGATGCGGAAAAGAAAATGCAGAACCAGACCGACAAGTTTATCAAGGAGATCGAGTCGATTTCACAGGTAAAAGAAAAAGAAATTATGGAAATCTAAGGTAGGATCTTCAATAGCGGGATAGAAAACGGCAGGGTAAACCAGACGGCTTTG
>ENA-OQCD01000361-OQCD01000361.1-human-gut-metagenome-genome-assembly--contig:-NODE-361-length-12743-cov-2.677394_pt1 | contig 12743 bp, 14 predicted proteins | sample MGYA00242755_ERZ504571 | MGnify/ENA primary metagenome ERZ504571 (study PRJEB26092, sample SAMD00036274) | human gut metagenome | host: Homo sapiens | study: EMG produced TPA metagenomics assembly of...
CAGCCTATTGGTTTGCTGCGCGAACGGTGGATTTGTGCGACAAGGAGTTGGTGTGCTGCAAGAGCGACTTGAGGAAACTGGAAGATAGGTTGAAGGAGTTGAGGTGCAGAAGGGTGAGCTGGAACAAGAGCAAATGCGCTTGACGGTGGCTATTGAGAAGGACGAGGTGGGTCAGCAGATACATGAAATTGAAAAGGAAATCAATCAGAGAGTGAGGATACGTGATAACCGCAAGGCCAAAGCCGAAGAATACGATAAGTTGGCAAAGCTGGTGAAGATGGAACAAAGTCCTGATGTAGAGGTATTCGAAATTAATCGTGCGACCGCCAAACGCGAGAAAGATGCTCTGCAAGTGACGATTGACAGGCAACTTATGGAAGAGAAGCGTCAGGCACAAAACCGTCAGGATGAAATCAGTAGCAACATAGAAGAACGAATGGCCACCATACGCTATCTGCAGCAGCATAAGAACAATATATCCGGTCGTGTGGCTGAGATTCGTGATGAGATACTGGAAGCTGTTGGTGCAACTACCGAAGAGATTCCATTCATTGGTGAACTGATATGTGTGAAGGATGATGAGCGTGATTGGGAATATTCCATTGAGCGTATTCTTCACAATTTTGCATTGCGGTTGGTAGTGCCGGAGAAGTATTACAAGCAGGTAAATGAGTATGTGAATGGTCATAATCTGCGAGGTCGTATCGTGTATCAGCGATACCAGGGCGCAGAGACTATTCGTGAGTTTGAGGATAGGACATTGAAAGCGGATTCGTTGCTCCGTAAGCTTGAATACAAGCCAATGTGTTTGTATTTGGATTGGCTTGAGGACAGGTTATTTGCTGAGTTCAACTATAGTTGTGTTGATTCGCTTGCGGACTTCAACCATCTGCAAGAGAAAGCAGTAACAAAAGAGGGGCTGATAAAGGCGAGAGGTGGTAAGCATGAGAAAGACGACCGACCAGAGATACGAGGCAAGGAACACTATGTGCTTGGCTGGGATAACAAGGAGAAAATTGCCGTGTTACAGGCAGAGGTGCGTCAGTTGCAGCAGGAAGAAAAGATGACAGCAGCTAAAGTCCGTAAGCTAGAGGAAGACATAAAGAATGCTCAGAAGAAGCGGGAAACCTATTTGACGCTGTTTAGTAAATACGATAAATTTGATGATATCGACTGGCAGTCGTGTGTACTAGTCATTCAGCAAAAGCAAGAACAGAAACGACAACTGGAGGAAGCCAATAATCGGGTGAAGATTTTACAGGAGCAATTGGCGGGGGTGAGAAAAGAAATCGGTTTACTTGATGATGAGAACAATGAAGCTATCAAAAAGAAAACATTATCGGAGAATCGTGAGAATAAGCTCAAAGAAAGGAGAAACGAAAGTAATTCAGCTTTGGCTCAAATAGGCGTAGTTGATACGGATACTTTTGAGTCGCAACACACAGATTTACTGAATGTGGCATTGGAGGATTTGAACGGAAAGCGTGACACGTTACAACATGAGATCGATTTAGCTTTGCAGAAACAGCGTGAAACGAAGAGTCGCAAGAATAGCGATTTGAAGAACCTGATTTATCGCTTCAAGAATCCCGCAGAGGAAATTACCATGAAGTATCACGATTGGCGTTCGGATGTGAGCCGTTTGCCCGAAGCCGTGGAGTTTATGGGCGAATATCAGGCCTATTACCAACGATTGCTTGACGAAGATTTACCAGGGTTTGAATCGCGCTTCAACAAGTATTTGCAGGAGAATATCATCAACAAAGTCAGTGCATTCAATGTATTCTTCCAAAAACTGGTGTCAGTCTATCACCAAGACCATCGACCAATTGAATTCGTATCTTATAGGCATTGATTTCAAAGATGCTCCAAAGACTTATATCCAGTTGGTAGCAACCAAACGATTGAATGTGGATGTGAAGGAGTTTCAAAACCTGCTGAGCAGTGCAATACCTAATATTCATGAGATGAATTCAACAATCGATGGAAGCAAGATTCATTTCGAACAGCATATTGAACCGCTGATGTCTCGCTTACAGGTCGAATCATGCGAAAGTCGGTGATGGATGTGCGTGGATGGTACACATATAAGTCGGAGGAGTTTTACCAAGACGATGGGCAGAAGCGTAACACCTATGAGGCGATGGGGCAGCTGTCTGGTGGCGAGAAAGCACAATTAACATACACGATTCTGGGATCGGCTATCGCTTACCAGTTCGGATTAACCAAGAGTGGATTAGATTCTTCGTTCCGCTTCATTGCAATAGATGAAGCTTTTCGCGCACAGGACGAGGACAAGGCACGCTATCTGATTTCGCTCTGCAAACAACTCCATCTGCAGTTGCTCGTGGTGACTCCGAGCGACAATATTCACATCGTGGAGAACGATATTTCGTATGTGCATTATGTGGAGCGCAAGGGCAACTGTTCTGTGCTCTATAATATGCCTATCAGTGAGTTTAAGGCAGAACGTGAAAGGAGTATGGAAGTATGATAACGGCAGTAGAAATACGTAAGAAGACTGAACGCAAGTATGTAGATTATTTGCGTTCGGTGGTAGCTGGCTCTGAGTTTGAGCCAATTGTGATCCCTTGCGACAAGAAGGCTAGCGCATCGATGGACGAGTATCAACGTGAACTGACGGACATCCGTTCGCAATCGAAAAGAGGTGAAGGGCTTTGGTTACACGATTGAGTGGAAAACAGTGAAAACGAAAGCATTGGGCGAACAGGATCTGCCTGAGCGCGTGTTATTCGAGAGTGCATCGGACATTGAGCGCTTCTTGCAGAAGTGTGGTGAAGTATCACAGTTTCGTAAGGATGTGGCAATGTTGCTTGATGAGTTTCCGCAGCTTCGTTCATGGGTGGAACGCTATCCGCTGAAGGTGGTGGAAAATGCTTCCTTTTGGTCTGATTTGCTGAAAGTTTTGCGCTATTTTGTGGCAAACCCTTGTCCTAGGTTGTACATTCGTGAATTGCCCATTGAGGTGCATACCAAGTTTATTGAACGTAACAAGGGAGTGCTTCGTGAGTTGCTGGATATTGTCATTGTAGAGCATGTTTGTTCGGATGAGAAGGTGTTCGAGAAGCGCTTTGGATTGCGATACGATGAGTCATGGGTGCGGATTCGTGTGCTGGAAGCATCGATTGCGAATGAATACTTTTCTGGTGTAGACGATCTTACGATGCCTCAGAGTCAGTTCTGTGCGTTGTCGTTGCCTGTGCAAAAGGTGTTTGTGGTGGAGAATAAAATCAACTTCCTGACTTTTCCCAAGTTGGCAGGAAGTCTGCTGATTTGGGGGCATGGATTCACCATTGGCATCCTCAAGTCTGTTCCGTTCATGCGGCACGCTTCACTATATTATTGGGGCGACATTGATGCACAGGGCTTCGAAATTCTTTCGCAGTTCCGCAGTTATTTTCCCCAGACACAAAGCCTTCTGATGGATCGCACTACCTTTGACACATATTTTGAAGGCGACAAAGGCACACCAAGCAATGTATCAAAGCCTCTCCATCTTACCCCTGCGGAAGCCGCACTGTACGATCATGTCAAGTTTCACAACCTACGTCTAGAGCAAGAGAAGATTCCGCAAAAATGTATTAATAATATATTCAATAGTTTGTTAAAAAATGGCCAGGTAATATCTGAGGTCTAACGGATAGATGTAAAAATTATTATGGCAACTTTTAGCTGAATTGTACGAATTCCTTGAAACAAAAACAGGATGATAGTCATCTTGACAGTAGATTCTCGTATGACGCATTTTTACCGGTAGAACAGCCAAAAGCACGTCTTGAGATTCTTACATGGTGGAAAATTGAACGGCTGATAGAGGATGAGAATTGTAATTTTGATAAGAATTTTATTGTATCTTATTTTGATGAACGTGTTAAAGCTACGAATAACCAGTTATTAAAATACAGATACAATTACTTTATTTCACTATTAACGAATGACAACCGCTATGCTAAGCAATCTATTGATGCTTTGATAGCGGTGATTAACACTTTATTGCCAAAAGACAAAGAAGATTATCCGCATGTAGCAGAAAAGGCTATAGAGGTTCTGATGTCACTGATAAAAAGAGTGAAGTATAAGATACCCGAGGCTACCGATTTGATTTGGGGCGTGTTGGAATCAGACTATGGATACCGCACAAAAATGGTTTGCATAAGGTTGGCTAAGGAAAAGGGTTTCTTTCCAAGTCGTGATGCAAAGAAAATCGTATGTTTGTGCAAGGATTTGTTGTCATTAGTCAAAGATAGCTGGCGTGAGAACTGCTGTGAGTTAGGTTTATTCTATTCATCAAAGATTCAGGGAGAGGCAAAGCCGTACATGAACTTTTTTTTATGAAGCGTTGGGAGATATGGAAATGGGGCAATTAGTTGATCCGGCAACTGCACCAAATAATATTGCCATCCCATGGATGAACGAAGATCATTCCCAAAAAGCTATGGCGTTTTTATCAGAAGGCGGGGTTGACCCAAAAAAGGAACAGGGCAGAACTGGCATTTCGAGAAAATAAGAAAAAAAATGGTAATGCTGCATTTCAAAATTGAGAAGAAAACAGATAAGAAGATTGTTGAGTATTTTGGCAACTTGGAAAAGGAACTACTTGAAGGGAAACTAAGTTGGCTATTGGAGAATCTTTCATGTCCCGTTAGGTTTTTGTTTCCCTCTTACGAACAAATACGCCTACGAATGTCTGCAAGCAAATCTACGGTAGAAAAACTTGGCTTTGAGAATAAGATTATGGACATCAACGGAAACAGCAAGGACGCAGGTAAGGATTTCGATTTGCGTCAGAAATACGGTATATGGCTCATGAATATTGTGAGAAATACTGTTATAAATATGATTCTTACAGCAGTCAACATAAAAACAATTAACCTATAGTAAATTGAGGAAATGGTTCCTAAAAAACACTTGTTTTGGTATTCAACTGGAATATACTAGATCAGGTCAAGTAGTTACGACCACATGGTTTTCGCAGATTGATTACGGAGTTGAAGCACTCATTAAACAGTATAATCGTTTTTTGCAAGGAAAACCAACTGATTGGCGATTGCCTGTGGATATTCTTTCCATACGTTTTGAAGGCATTCTGCGTGATATGGTTGGTGATTATGGAGGTTGTGTTACAAAAAGTAGGACGAGATAACAGTATTTCTCAGGCATTACTTGATGATCTACTGAGAGAACCATGTTTACTGCAAATATTCAGAAAAGAAGATATTGAATTCTTTGAGTATGTGTTCACAGCTAAAGGATACAATATTCGCAATTACGTAGCACATGCGTTCTATATACCGCAAGATTACGGAATGATAGAGGCAACGCTTGTGTTTTTGTGCATATTGCGCTTGACGATGTTTAGTCCTAAAAGTAAAACAATAACGCAAATATGAAGTAATTTTGCCGTTATTGTTATAATTGTAGTAGAAATACTGCTGCTTTTATGTTTTATTATTGCGGTATTGTCAGTATGCGGTATCTACTTACTGATTACCTTGGTGAACATAGCAACAATCATATCATTAGTGCTATTCTTCGCTGCTTGGTATTATTAAGATTAATCGAGGGCGATTATATCTGTGGTGGATCTACCTCTTCCCATTCCGAACAGAGAAGTAAAACCCGAAAGAGCAGATGGTACTGCAATGCGATGCGGGGAGTAGAAAGTCGCCCATTTTTATATTAGAGAAAGGAATAATAATGGACATTAGTTCTATATTATGGGGCTTCATAGCCTCTTATTTGGCAGGATCGTTACCTTCTTTGAGAGAATTCATTTCAACGAAGGATAAAACAACGTTGGATGAAAGGATTGAACAATGCTATCAGACAGCATTGGGACGATGGTGTGCAAACGATGCCGTCAGGCAGCGCATTGCCCAAAAAACACTTTTAATGACCTTAAAACAAGTAAAGAAACTTTACTTGACAGAAAAAGTGGGAAAAGGAGGGCGTGATTCTGAGTAGTCTTGCTAATTTATGGATTGAGGAATTAAGTAAGGATGAAGAAGTATCCTATTATATTACCACACAAGGAATTATTTTGAAAGATGAAAAATTAGACAAATTGACTGCGTCCCTGACAAATCAAGAAACTAGGAATGGGCAACGGATACGTAGAGGAACTGAACAAACACAAGCGTAGATGGCTATATTCGCCGTTTCTGCACGTCTGACCAATCGGAGAACAACTTCATATATTACGTGCTTGGGAAAAAAGAACGTCATACATTGGCTGACTATGTTACGGGAGTAGAGGAGACTTCTACCAATAAGATTGTTCTGTATAGCAGTGCTCAGACAGGTAAGACAACAGAACTGAAACAACTATGCTGGGAATTGCAGCAAAGTGGTCTTTACCTTCCCGTGAGCTTTGAGGTTAGAACCAATACGAAACTTAAGAGAGACGATTTGCCGGAATCACAATACGTAGATGGCAGGGAGGTAGTTCTCGTAATTGATGCGCTGGATGAGGTAAACGGCCAGAAATATGAAGACTTGCTGGAGGAAATAGGAGGTTATGCTTACGAACACCCAGAAATGAAAATGGTGCTCTCGTGCCGTAGTAACTTCCGCAGGGAACGCCAATTGGAGTTATTTACAGAATTGTTTCTGGAAGAGTTAAGTATAGACGATGCCAGAGACTATGCTGCCAAACGTGAGGTTAATAGTGATAGGTTTATGAGAAGCGTCTTTGCCAATCAGTTGGAAGACTTCATCAAGAATCCTTTCTTCTTGAGTGTATTGATTGATGCATATAAAGGAAAGGGGAAACAACTTCCTAAGACCAAGGCGGATATATACAAACTATTTATAAAAAGCAGTTACGATAAAGAGGTAAAAGAAAAGAACGTATCACTATCTGCACAACATAGTTTTGAAGAGTCTGTTCGGCTACTGGAAAGAGTAGCCCTTGGGCTATCACTGATGAATGCCCAAAGTCTGAACAAGGAGGAACTGCGTATATGCTTGCAAAACGATGATAACAATGTGGAAGAATGTTTGCGATATGATCTTATTCGCGATGAGGGAGGTCAGTATTCATTTGCACACAACGCATTCCGCGAATGGCTTGTTGCCAATTATTTGAACAGATATGGTATAGAAAGAGCTAAGCAACTAGCCACACATCCCAATGGACGTATCAAGCCAGAATGGTATAACATCATTATGCTGTGGCTGTCAATGTATGGGAAAGATAAGAAAGAAGAAGTGTCTGCCATATTAAAATGGTTGAAGAAAGCCAGTCTGGATTTAATCATCTACATTGACCGAGATATGCTAGACTATGAAACTCGAAACGAAGTGTTCAAAGGGCTTTTATTGGAGTATAAATCGCTAGGCATTAGAATGTCGAACATTATGACGCACGATTATGAGGATTTGTGGCGATTTGCATATTCGACAGATACAGTGGGGTTCGTTGTGGATGAATTAAGTGATACAGAAACAGGAACGACTTATTATTCAGACTTGATGTGCCTGTGCTATTTCCTGAAATGGGATAGTTTGAAGTCTGATAGCGCTGATTTGACTGAAAAAACTTTTCAGCGTGTTGGAGAAAAAGACAGCTGAATCACATAGAGAAAGAAGACAAATACCACGATTTGTCATTCTTGTATTTCGATAATCCCTTTTTTACTCAGCAGACCTATTTAGAACGCTTGTTTGCCATTGTAAAGGACTCAAACCACTATGATGCCATCAAATCGATGATAAGGCTGATAGGGGAGGCGGACAAGGCCGATGGATATATAGACTATATACTCGATAAAGAAGGGTATGTTCATAATCAACACAAGGGACATACTACACATATGGTAACTCGAACGCCCATCTATACAACCCTTGCCAAAGTTCGTTCTCTTCAGAGTGTAGAAAAAAATCCTTACTCACACGTTCTATCATTCCCAATATGAATATCATGATGAGCAGGAAGAATATTCCAACATGATAAAAGGAGTGTTTGGAAGGGCAAGTGAATTCATCAAACAAGGACATACAGAACTGATAGGGATTATAGAGGCTTATTATAAAAAGGCCTTTAAAGAATATCACCGTCATTTTGATAAAAATAGACAGACACAAGAATTGTTGATGGTTATTAGGGATTGTTATTTGACCGCCAGTTTACGAGAAAAAGGAAGAAAGACCTTTTATGAGAGACAGGCAGAACTGTTTGCTCCAAAAGAAGAATCCTCGAAGTGGGAAGATATCAGACAAGCCTATATTATGGCTGCTTTATGGATGACGGCAGAAGATGTAAAGGATGATTTTAAGAAGTTTGCAGTAGACAACAGTACAGACTGGGCCAAGGCCAGTTGGTATCAGGAAATACCCTATGCCGAAGTGGCGGAATGTGCAGAAATACTTTACAAGGAGAAGTTTCCACAGCCTGAAATAATAACCAAAGGGCGGGAGAGACGGCAACAAGCATTTATGGATTTTACAGAGTATCCTGTATTTAAGCAGATTGTGCTAGAAATGGTGACAGGATTGGACAATCATAGTTCCAGAAAAGAGTTCTATAAGAAACTGCGCGATCAAGACGAAGGATACAATCAGTATGCTTTCAGTTTTTTTGTTGCTTTTCGTTGATGACAATAATTATTACAATATTGGAGAGATTGTCAAAGGTGTTAAGAACATGGATATTTATGAATCTTTCTTCATGAAGGAAGTGTCGGGAATGATGGATAGGTCTGATATGGATGTGTCTGTAACAGAGGAAATCAAGATTCGGGTTGTAAAATGGGCTAAAGCATCTGTCTTGAAACTGAGCGATGGAGAGCCCATATTCTTCTGGCGAGAAGCCTTGGGACTAATGCTGAAGGGTGAGTTTGAGATTCCTTCTGAGAAACTGCTCTCACTGCTTTGTTTTGGCAGTTATACAATTTCCAGAAAGGATTTTGATGAATATTATAGCCGTGAGTATTCCTTGTTTGAATATATAACAGAGAGAGTAGATTCTGTAACCCTAGCTCCTAAGGTGATAGAAAAACTACGGGCAAATATTGACAATGCAGAATACCCTTTGTTGTATTCATTCTCGAATATATCATAGAAAACCAAATAGAGGAGGGGTATAGTCTTGTGCTTTGCTTCGCATTGTCTGGTTATTCATTGTCTGCAAACGTAATGGAGACTCTTGTTAAGAAAGGAATGAAAATAGAAGAGATAAAGAAAGCTGCATCGGGCTTGAAAGTGTCTGACAGACTATTCTGTTATTCAACACTTATAAGGAATACGCAGGAATCGGTTTGGGTGAGAGAAAGGCTGGAAGGAGAATACAAGAGTTTTAACGGATATGATTTAGAACATGTGGTACGTCTGTTGATAAGTATTGGCAGCATGGATGCGCTGGACTATCTTGTGACGCGCCCAGAAATGATAAAATATAGGGATGACTACCACTTTAACTATGACAATCCAAACGCCATTTCATCGCTATGCTATTTTATCCGCTACTGCTATGAGCATAAGATTGATGGTCATTTTATGCTGAATAGTATACTTAATTCTTTGGAAAGGATTGCCATAAAAAGCAAGGATGTATTGATGGAGGTGACGCAATACTTACGGCAGTTAACCCAAAGGGGCGAAATGTATAAATATCTGAACCGCTATATTATCGGGTTTGAAGATAAGTACTATGCAGCTTATTCTGGTATTAGCGATATCAATGAAGCTATGCGTATAGCAGATGGAGGACGCTTAACGAAAACAGAAGAGGAAAAAGCTGAAGAGATTCCGTGGAGAGAGGATGAAGGTATTTACATATCTTACAATTGGGAAGGTCATTCAGCACATATAGTGGATTATCTTGGATTTGTATTGGAGAATAGAGGGATTCCTTTTAAGTTGGACAAGAAAGATTGTCCTTATACGGTCAACATCAAGGAGTTTATGAATGCCATAAGGGCTGGGAAAACTGTAATAGTGGTACTGAGCAGGCCTTACTTAAGATCGAAAAACTGTATGTATGAACTATCGGGCATTATGGAAAATGTCAATTATAAGGATAGGATGCTGCCTGTGGTGGTTGATGATACGATAAGAGATGACGATTTCTATGTGGAACTGGTTAAGCATTGGAAAGAGAAGAAGGATAAACAAACAGAGATAGTAGAAAAGTTACGGGACCTTGATCCGACATGGCTGAGCCTGAAGAAATGAAATTGAAAGAGATAGAGCAAGTGTATGGTCTGTTGAAGGTTATCAAAGAATATATAGATTGGGCAAATGCTGACAATTTGGATGCGTTAAGTTCGTCGCGATTTAAGAAGATCATAGAGAGATATATAAAAGAAGGGGGATAGAACATGAAGATATATCTGGATAATAATGTGCTTGTTGATATAGAATCTGGAAACACAGTCCAAAATTCTGTGTAAATGGAAACAGGATTCAGCTGTAAGTTGATTTTATATCTGGATTCTGTTTTCAAACATAAGCATAAATTGATTCATAATCAATCCCCAGTTATGAATAGGCTGTGTCCATTTCTTCTCAATCTCCATAAGCGATAGGTATACCATTTTCTTTACAGCATCATCTGAAGGGAATGAAATCTTTGATTTTGTGTACTTTCTGATTTTCCCATTCAGGTTCTCAATGAGATTTTGTGGTATAGATTATCTTTCTGATTTCCAGCGGGAACTGGAAGAAAACAGTCAGGTCATCCCATTTGTTCCTCCATGAAAGTATGGCATAAGGATACTTTCCTCCCCATTTCTTTTCCAGGTTGTCAAGTTCTGCAGCAGCAACCTCTTTGTTGGGCGCATTATAGATATTCTTCATATCTGCCGTAAACTCTTTCTTGTCCTTATAAACGACATATTTACAGGAGTTTCTGATCTGATGTACCACACAGATTTGAGTGAATAACTAGGGAATACGGTACGGATGGTATCCGTAAATCCATTCAGATTATCGGCATAGGTAATCAGTATATCCTGCACTCCACGAGCCTTTAAGTCGGTCAGAACGCCGATCCGGAAAGAGGAACTTTCCGATTTGCCGACCCACATGCCAAGGACTTCTTTCAGGCCGTTCTGTTTCAGACCGACACAAAGATAGACGGTCTTGTTTATAATCCTGCCGTTATCCCGTACCTTGACGACAATACCGTCCATCCGGACTATCATATAAACCGTATTCAAAGGTCGGTTCTGCCACTTCTGGGCAGCTTGGTTTACCTCGTTTGTAATGATGGAAATGGCAGATGTGGAGAACTATATTTCATAAATCTCACGCATCTCTTCCTCTATGTCGGAAATACTTATCCCTTTGGCATATAGGGAGATAACAAGTTCTCTATAGAAAGCCCCGGCTTTCATGCTTGGGGACTGCTATCGGTTCAAACTGACCGTTGCGGTCACACGGAATGGAGATGACAGATTCTCCATGTCCTGTATGAATCTTTTTCGGATAACTGCCATTCCGAGAGTTGCCGGTGTTGTTTCCTGCCATGGAATTTTTCTCATACCCTAAATGGTCATCCATTTCACCTTCAAGCATTTTCTCCAATACCTGGGCATGCAATTGCTTGAGGAATTTGCTTACATCGGCTTCTGTCTTGAACTGGCTGATAAACTCCTTACTTAACACTTCGTCAGGTACTGCTTGATTCTTTTCTTTCATAATCTTCTTTATTTGGTAAATGTATAAAATAAAAAATACGGAACGCTATTTTGAACCCCCTATTTTCCATTTACACAAAATATTTTATAGTGCCTTTTTTAGCCAACATCCCTTAGAAATGGTTCTTTTACATAGTCATTGTTTTTGTTTATTTTCTTCTTTTTCTATGATTTTGCATACCTTATCTACATTATTATGAACAAGTCAAACTTTAAACAAGGCATGTCTCATGAAGAGGCACTAAGCCATAGTTTAGGGTATAATGGATTGGCAGATGAAGAAGCGCGCTCTAACTACTTGGAGAGTTATACAAGTCTTAAAGACAGACCGATTATGATGGATATTTGACCTTGGAGGAAGCTAATAAATGTATAGGGAAGGGAAAGGACAACCTCTATTCACATCTTTAGCAAAATAGATTATCAGGGATATACTCTTTAGGAGAAAAATATGTGAGAAGAAATAAAAAGTTTTAATTTATTGTTGCATAGTGGCTCCTTAAATGATGGATTAGTATACGGAAACGTTACTTTAAAACGATATCCGAATCATTCAGTAAGAGCTTTTTCTGATAAATATGATTTTGAAATGCACAATGGTCGGAATCCATTGAATTGGGGAAGAAATATAGAAACTATTATAGGAAATAGGGTTGCAGGAAGGGGACAACCATATGAAATAAATATTTATGGAAGTGCTAAACTGACACCATTTTTACCTTGGATAAAATAATATGAAGAGATATGAAAAAGGGATGTATTGTTCTACATTTGCTTTGTAGTTTATTTATTCAAAGTTGCATTTCTGATTCTATTAAGAACTTAGGAAATGGATATTTTTATAGAGATGAAGGAGAGAATATAAAAGATATTCTTTGTCAAAATTCCAATGGTGGAGAAATACCGTCAACTGTACTTGACTATATCTATAACGATGAATATATTATTGCAAAACAGAAGCCTAAATATCCTCAAGAACCTTTATACAAAAGAAAATATGAATATGGAACAAACGATAGTTTATTCTATTGGATAATTTTAAAAACAAACGATGTTGTATTGGGACCTTTGAGTTGGCAAGAG
>ENA-OQCD01000362-OQCD01000362.1-human-gut-metagenome-genome-assembly--contig:-NODE-362-length-12734-cov-4.028794_pt1 | contig 12734 bp, 15 predicted proteins | sample MGYA00242755_ERZ504571 | MGnify/ENA primary metagenome ERZ504571 (study PRJEB26092, sample SAMD00036274) | human gut metagenome | host: Homo sapiens | study: EMG produced TPA metagenomics assembly of...
CAATATACAGCCCTCCATCATTTACATTATTCAAGGGAAAATCACTCTGTCTGTTATAGTTCTCGAATGTAGTCGTTGCCAGGTTGAATTTAGAGAAACCACCATTGGTTGCCACATAGATAGAACCATCCAAAGGGCTCTCCACCAATCCGGTTATAAAATCCATTTTCCAATCCCTGTTTCGCTCCGTATCCCACAAAAGAATCTGTCTTCTTATCAAATAGATAAATTCCCGAGCCTGTCGATCCCAGCCATATACGTCCTTTCTTATCACATAAAATGTGGTTGATGTGATGCTGCGCTGTACTCTGCGCTATTTGGGAGAAGGATAACTATGGGCAATGCCCGCTTTGAGGTTGACTCGTATCAGATCAAAAGAGGTAGTCAGCCATAAATCCCCGTCTTTGTCAAACGTCATATCCCAAACCTGCGACAGATGTTTGGCAGCCAACGAAGGGTGTTCGAAATGATGAAGTCGAAGGTGTTTTTTATCCAATACAAGCAATCCTCCCTTGGCAGCTATCAATAAAGAATCGTGGCCGGCAAACTCTATCATTTTCACCAGATTATAGGCTCTGTCAACAACTGTTTTTCCTTCCGGAGTATAGATGTTTTCCGGGATAGATTCTATATGTCCGGTCGACAGATTAATCCGGTTGATTCCCTGATAAAAGAGAAGCTACCCCAAAGATAATCCGGCTCTTTCTCATAATAAAGAGACTTCACTATCTTAAAAAGAAAAGCTCTTGAGAATAGACCTTTTTTTAAAGGGAAAAAGCGATTTGGTATGTTTATCTATAATAGTTCAACCCGCTTCCTTCACTTGCAAACCAGATCCGGCCGGAACGGTCTTCGGCAATGGAACTGATAATATAAGAATTCAAATGACCGCCAACAGCCGTAGACGAGCGGTAAAATGGAAAGCATCATTCGACTACATTATAATATTGGATTCCCTGATAAAAGTCCCCAACCATAAAAGTCCCCCGAAGTGTCGTAATGCATCGAAATAATGGAAACGTATATCGGCCGCCTCCACATTCAAGTCATATTCATAATCTGTAAACTCTCCAGTAAACAGGTTTAAAGTCTGCAAACCGGCATAGGTTCCGATAATACAGGAGGACTATCATTAGCTTGCGTCACATGACGCACATTTATTATGGTTAATCGTATTTTTCAGCTACCTTATTATGCTTGAAAAGAGTAAGTTTTCCATCTTCATCCAACCGTATGAGCCCTCTGTTTCTGGTTAGCTATCCAGATACTCCCGTTCCTGTCTTCCGTTATTGAATTGACAGCTCCCACATCCATACGTCGGGTGATATGTGCAGACTGGTCGATGCAGTATACACCTTTCGAAGAGTCCCCACCACCGCTGTCTGATTCTGACGAACCATGAGACTGTTCATCAATACATCCTCCTCATCCGAAGGAAATGAAAAGAATAACTCGGGCGCCTGGTCGAGGTTGCGATAACGGTAGATTTCCTTTCCGGTAGCTATCCATAATGCATCGTGCGCATAACAGATTCCCGCAACTTCTCCTTCACGCAACACCCTAAAACGATTCAAACGCATATCATAAAGACTCACGCTCTGCAAACTGCGGATAAAGAGCAATCCGGCTTTATTTCCGCAAACCTGCCTGATATTATTGATATTGATGGAATAAGGATTAGCGTTATCCGGCTTGAATACTTCAAACTTACGTCCGTCAAATCGATTCAGCCCGTCTTGAGTGCCGATCCACAAAAATCGAATTCATCCTGGGAAATCCGCCGGTTTCTGTTTGCGTTCCCGCTGCTTATAGTATTTCAGGTAGCCCTGGCTTTTCAGCTCGGCGCGCACTTCGTTCAGGGCCTGCTCGCCGGGGGCAGTCTCCACCTCATACAGAACATTGGCAAGGTATTCGATCTCATCCTCGCCCTCGAGCAGCAGCTTTTTCAGCATCTGGCCGGCGGTCTGCTTCTTTTTATAATCGCGGAAGTATTTCTGCGCGTTCTCGTTGGGTCCAAGGCGGGGGTCCAGGCGGATGGTCACATCCTCGCCGGTATAGTAGTTTTGCACGGTGGCCTGGCGGTCGCCTTTCTGGATGGCCCACTGGTTGGCCTGCAGCAGCTCGCCGTACAGGCGCAGGGTATCGGCTTTTTCACTCTGGGCCAGTTCCTCCTGCCGGGCGGACTGTTTGCGCACAGCGCGTTCGTACAGGTTATGCACCGCTTTGTACAGCTCGCGGCTCTTCTGCTTCAACCGCTCGCGCGGTCCTTGGTGGCGTAATAATCCTCCAGCAGCTCGCTGTAGGTGGGGTACTGCGTTAAAATGGCCGCACTGCCGTACTGCTGCGGGATAAAAAAGCTGAACTCTACCGGCTTGTTCACGCCGTCCGGCTGGGGGATGCGCACCGCCGTGGGGGTGCCGCCTGCAGCGTGTTCATCCTTCAGGTTTTCGATTGCGGCGCACAGGGCCTGCTTCTGCGCTTCGTCCAGGTCACAGGCCAGCAGGGGCGTTTCGCCGCCAAAGGCACGCCACACAGCCTCCCGCGCAACAACGGGGCCGACACCGCCAACCGCTTTGCCCAAAGCAGAAGCCACCGGCAGGTCTTTTTTCGCAGGCAGCGCCACCATGGCGGCGGCGCTGGTTGCAGAAAATCCGGCTTATTGGGTTTGGGCGGTAGCGTATACGGCAGTCCGGGCAGCAGCTGGCGGATCTCGCTGTCCTCAAAATCCACGCGCTTGAGGGCATCGATGATCTTGCCGCTCTGGATCAGCACCAGGTTGGAGTAACGGCCCATCAGCTCGGCAGCCAGGGTATTGGTTACCAGTCGCCCATCTCATTGGTGCACAAAAAGTCAAAAAACACAATGCGGTCGCGGGTTCCATATGCAGCCCTGTCAGACGGCCGCCGGTCAGGTGTTTGCGCAGCAACATGCAAAAGCCCGGCGGGGTGAGCGGGTTTCAAAGCTTTCTTTGGTCAGGCAGACACGCGCCGAGCCGCTGCGGGCAGACAGCAGCAGCTTGAACGTCTGGGTGCGAGTGCGCAGGGTCATCAGCACTTCATCCCGCGTCGGCTCAAAAATTTTATCAATTTTGGCATCCAGCAGGGTGCTGTTCAGTTCATTTGCGACCAGCGCAAGGGTCGCGGCATCCAATGCCATGGTGGTACTCCTTTTCTTTTGGGGCAGGGTTTTATGAAAACGACAGCATTCTTCTCACGCGGCAGGATGGGTTCATCCCACCCCATAGTGTTCAGCCGCCGCAGGGGTTACAGGTAGCTGTAAGGGTCAACATCGGCCAGGCTGGGGGCCACAGTAACTTCTTTGGGCAGGCGCTCGGTCAGGGCATCCGCCAGGGCAAACACCACCGGGTGTTCCGTTCCCCAGTGCCCGGCAACAACCAGGCCCACGCCTTTCTGCTTTGCCAAAATGGCAATGTGGTGGGCGGCTTCGCCTGTCACCAGGCAGTCTGCGCCCTCGTCAATGGCCTGCTGCAAATAGCTGCCGCCTGCGCCGCTCACTTCGGCCAGCTTTTCTACCGGGTGATCGGCTTCCACAAACTTGCAGTGGGTGTGCAGCATCCGGCTGCAGGTTTCGGCCAGCTGTTGGGCCGTGGTGGGCACGTTCAGCGTGCCGATGCGGCCGCAGTTATCGGCGAAATCACGGCGGTTCTCAATGCGCAGCAGGTCTGCCAGCACATCGTTCACACCGCCGGGAGCGGCATCCAGATTGGTGTGCATGCAGATGGCCGAAATGCCGTTCTGCAGCAGCATTGCGGGCACATCCTCCGCCGTCACGCGGCGCAGCGGGTCAAAGATGACCGGGTGGTGGCTTACAATCAGCTCACACCCGCTTTCGGCGGCATCGCGCACCACATCGGCGGTAATATCCAGCGCCGTCATAATGGAGGTAACCGGGCGTCCGGCATCCACCAAAAGGCCCACGTTATCCCAACTGCAAGCCAGCTCCGGCGGGGCGATCTGTTCCAGAATTTCCAGTACCTGCTGTACTTTTACGGCCATAGTCCATCCTCCATTTCCTCGTATCAGGGCATCCACCCCATCCGCCTGCGGGCCGGGTGCAAGGCCCAGGCGGTATTTTTCAGTTTGACCAGCTGCTGTTCACGGTAGGCCTGGGCTTCGGGCTGGCCCTGCGTTTTGCCGCACAGGCAGGCAAGGCCGGTGGGCTCCGCTGCCCGGCCGGTATACTGCGCGTTGATCACGGTATACAGCCGCCCGGCTGCACGGCACAGTGTCTCGCTTTTTAAGGCAAAGCCGCGCTGGGCAAGGCCCTTGCGCAAAACGCTGTGCTTGGTGGCGGGTACAAAAACAAAGTTATACTGTTCGTTCCTCACCCAGGGGGCGGCATCCAGGATTTCCAGCACCGTTTCGGCCCCCATGCCGGCAATGATGATCTCCGTTGCCTCCCCCGGCTGCAGCACACTCAAGCCGGAACCGAGGCGGAACTGGATCTTATCCGCCCAGGGAGCGCAGGTCATGCGGGCTTTTTGCAGCGGGCCTTCCCGCAGATCACATGCAAAAACAAGCGGGCAGCAACCGCTGCCCGCCAGCCATGCACTGAGTTTTCCATGGTCACACCCAATATCGGCGGCAATATGGCCGGGCCGCACATAGGCAGCCGCGGCGGCCAGCCGCGCATCCAGGTGCGGCACAGGCTTACAGGTGTGCAAAGTAGTCATTCAGTTCGGCGCACAGTTCGTCGGGGTCCACACCGTGACCATGCAGGCCTGCTCCACGGTCTCACCATGGGCAGCCATGCAGCCCAGGCAGTGCATACCCGTGTTCAAAAAGATGGGCACGCAGCCCTGGGAAGGATCGTTCTGCAGGATTTCGGCAATGATGGTATTACGGGTAACAGTCATGGTAATGTTCCTTTCTGCATTATACAAAAAACGTATAAAATGATAATTTATGACGGCATCTGGAAGGTCGCGTACAAACCCGCGCCTTGCAGAATGACGAACGATGTCAGGCAGAGCATGGCAAATACCGCCTTGCGCTCTGCGGGCTTTTGCACGGCAAAGGTGCGGTTGTGGTGCACCAGCGCCAGCACCAGCGGCAGCACGGGCAGCCAGTAGCGCCCCTGCAGGCCAAAAATAGTGGTGTAATTGATGGGGGTCCAGTTGAGCGCCGTGACGAACGAAAGGGTAATCACGCAGAGAACAATACCCCAAACGCCCGCTTTGGTGCGGCGGCCCAGAGGTACGGTCTCACCCGCCTGCGGCAGCGCCGCGGCCAGCAAAGCCAGGATAGAGCCAACCCCCAGCACCCAGCTGGCATCCACGGTATACACAATGGGTTCGCCCAGGGCAGTGCCCAGCACGCCCTGCACCCACTGCGCCCCCTGCGCACTGAAAGAGCGCAGCAGCAGTTTGGCCGTGTTGGGCAGGTTGCGGCAGATATACCCGGCGGAATAGGTGTAGATGGAATCGCCGTTTTCCTGAATGGAGCCAACCAGCTGTTCCGGCGTTAAGCCGCCCCACATGTGGGTCAGCTTATACAGCCCAACCGGGATGGCCAGCACCACAACCGCGGCAATGGCACCCAAAAAGATTTTCTTCTTTTTGGGGTCGCGGCGGATCTTCCAGTACAGCAGCGCCAGCAAAGCGGCGCCAGCCGCGGCGGCACCACCGGCGCGCAGGATGCCCACGGTATCCACATCGCGGGCTGCATACAAAGCAGCGCCCATATTGACCTGCACCCAGCCGATAGCGGCCAGCACCAGCGCCAGAACTTTGGCAATGGGGCCAACTGGCCAGCGCTTGCCGGGCAAGGCAAGGTTAGCATCGGGAATCATAAAGATCAGCAGCACGGCGGGCAGATAAATTGCCTTGGCCGGGCCGATGAGCGCCGCCAGCACCACAGCAGCCACCGTTTCCGGCCAGCGGGCCGGGCGGGTGCGCAGGGTCAGGCAGAGCGCAGTAAAGCAGAAGAGATACCCCAGCACGGCGGCGTCCGCCGAAAGGCTACCCGCCAGCTGCAAGGGCTGGGCCAGCAGTGCCACACCGGCAAAAATGCCGCGCAGCCGCTGGGGTGCAATATTGACCGCAGCCGCAGCCAATGCCAGGTACAGCGCCAGGTTGCACAGCCGCCCCAACAGCAGCATGCCATGGAAGCCAAGCCCCATCATGCGCGCCAGCGTAATGCCGGCAATCTGACCCAGGTAGAGCGTATTGTTGATGGGGTCCGCCGTTACATAGGTATCGGAGCTGACAGTCGTTTCACCGCTGCAGCCCGCATCTCCCAGGTGTTCCAGCATTTCCTTGTAAGCGTAAATGCCGATATCACCGGTATGATTTTGAAATAGGGAGCATCGCAGCTGCGCACCAGCAGCATATCATCATCGTCCGCCACCGGCTGGCTCAGCAATGTGCTGGACTGACGGTAGCATTTGGCCAGGTGGGTGTATTCATCGGGGCCGACAAGGGGCGGCGTAAAAAGGCAAACGCCACGCCCAGCACCGCACCGCACACCAGCACCACCTGCCACAGCTTGGCGCGGTGGGTGAGCAGGATAAAGCCCGCCACCACCGCCGCAAAGGTCAGCACGCCCAGCAGGCGGGAGATCACATGGGACCAGCTGCCGGAATCATTGACGACATACTGCAATGCCGGATGCCCGACGATGGAATCCGTTGTGCCGTTTGCATTCCGGCGGGTCATCTGCTGGCTGGTGTCGGCATCCGTCCAAAGGCCCAGCAGGTGGTACACATCCCAGTCATCGCCGGGGGTATGCCACAGGCGCAGGGTCATGTTGGGGTTTGCCAGGTCATAGTCCGCTTCGGCATCGGCTGTGCCAGGGGCGGTATAGGGCGCATCAAACGTGATGGCCGCAAAGGTGTTATCTTTAATGGTAATGCAGTCCAGCTCACCGTTCGCCACGGCGTTGCCATCGGCATCCAGCAGTGCAGCGTACAGGGTGCCCTGCCGGAACGCCCAATTATGGGTGGTCAGGTCCAGTCGAACCCCGTAAATGCGCTGCCCGCTTTTGAGCGGAACGGGCAGGTACAACCCAGTTGTGCCGTCATCCTGCGTTGCAGCGTCCGCCGTGGCAGGAATTGCAACGGTACGGGTATAATCATCGTTGACGATTTCATACACCGGCTGGTTATCCACCCGCTGGCCAAGGTCAAACCCGGCCCACGCGGCCACAGCGGCGGCAGCCAGCGCCACCAGCAAAGTCAGCCACAGCAGGCGGTGCCGCTTGCAGAAATCTTTGATTTTTTGCATGAAGCCCTCCCCTGCTTTAGGTTGCTTACAGACAGTTTTATTATACATGATGATTGGCGAAAGTGCAATATTAGCTTACTGCACTTTACTTTTCTCATTTTTCCTCTATCTTTTTAGGCTAGAGAATGATATCATCTATGTAAAAATCACATAAAGAGGTCGTGATATTGCTATAATTAACTGATACAAAAACACCCCCGTCTGCATTACCAGGCGGGGGCATGTTATTGCATTACGAGAAACGGTCGCGCAGGTTCTTGAAGAAGCCCTTGCGCTTTTTCGTAGTTATCCTCTTTCATGCTGTCCTCAAAAGCTTTCAGGGCTTCGCGCTGGCGCGGGTGACCTTTTTTAGGGATCTCAACATCGACGATCACATACTGGTCGCCGCGGCCGCGGCCGTTCAGGTACTGGATGCCCTGGCCGCGCAGGCGGAACTTGGTGCCGCTTTGGGTGCCTTCGGGGATATGCTGCACAATGCGGCCATCCACGGTGGGCACCTCAACGTCATCACCCAGCACAGCCTGGCTGAAGGTGATGGGCACATGGATGGTAACATCGTACCCGTCACGCTCAAACATCGGGTCAGCCTTAACGGTAACATGCACGATCACATCGCCGGCCGGGCCGCCGTTGGAACCGGCATCGCCCTGGCCGCGCAGTGCAATGTTCTGGTCATCATCAATACCAGCGGGGATATTGATCTCCAGGCTCTTGCGCGCGGCGGTCTTGCCGGTGCCGCGGCAGGTCTTGCACGGGTTGCGGATAATGGTGCCGCGGCCGCCGCAGTGGCTGCAGGCTGCTGGCTCTGCATTACGCCAAAGGGGGTGCGCTGCTGTGTTACAACATAACCACGGCCGCCGCAGTCGGGGCAGGTTTCGGGGCTGGTACCCTTGGCCGCACCGGTGCCGCCGCAGTCGGGGGCAGGTATCCTGGCGGTTGATGGTGATCTTCTTGGAGCAGCCGTGGGCGGCTTCCTCAAAGGTCAGGATCACGCTGGCCTGAATATCATGGCCCTTGCGGGGTGCATTGGCGGTGCGGGTGGAAGAACCGCCGCCAAAGCCGCTGAATCCACCGCCAAATCCGCCGCCAAAGATATCGCCAAAGATGTCGCCCAGGTCCACGCCGCCAAAACCACCGCCGAACCCGCCTGCACCGCCGCCGTTGGCAGCCGCATAGTTGGGGTCTACGCCGGCAAAGCCGAACTGATCATAGCGCTGGCGTTTCTGCGGGTCGGAAAGCACATCGTTGGCTTCGTTGACCTCTTTGAACTTTTCCTCGGCTTCTTTATCGCCGGGGTTCAGGTCAGGGTGGTACTTTTTGGCAAGTTTGCGGTAGGCGCTCTTGATCTCGGCATCCGTGGCGTTTTTGCCGATGCCCAGCACCTCGTAATAATCTCTTTTTTCTGCCATATGATCACACCTTTATGTGTTGAAGTAAGTTGACTTTTATTCCTTTCCCCTATGGGAACAGCCGGTTCTTTGTCCGTAAGGGCGTACAGCCTGTGCCTGCAAGCGGCAACGTGATTTCACTGCGGGCACACGCTGTGCGCCCCTACGGACGGGACGCAGCTTTGTGGGCTTAACCCCACAATGGCCGCCGCCGGAATTGCCTGGCGGCGGCCTTTTGGGTTACAGGGATGTTCCCCTGTTTATTCTGTTATCTTACACCTCGTGGAAATCAGCGTCAACAGCACCGTCATCCTTCGGGGCGGAACCGGCATTGCCCGTGGGGCCCTGCTGGGCGTCAGCGCCCGGCTGCTGGCCCTGCTGCTGGGCAGCCTGCTGGTAAACCTTCTCGCTGATGGCGTAGAAAGCCTTCTGCAGGTCGTCCTGCTTTGCCTTGATGGCCTCAATATCGGTACCCTTCAGGGCTTCCTTCAGGGCGTTCAGCTTAGCTTCGCACTCGCTCTTCTCGGACGGAGAGACCTTGTCGCCCAGCTCGCTCAAAGCCTTTTCGGTCTGGAACACCATCTGGTCGGCGTTGTTGCGGGCATCAACATCTTCGCGGCGCTTCTTATCCTCAGCAGCATACTGCTCGGCATCCTTAACGGCCTTGTCGATGTCATCCTTGCTCATGTTGGTGGAAGCAGTGATGGTAATGCTCTGCTCCTTGCCGGTGCAAGGTCCTTTAGCGCTTACATGCACAATACCGTTGGCATCGATATCAAAAGGTAACTTCGATCTGGGGGCACGCCGCGCGGAGCCGGAGCGATGCCATCCAGGTGGAAGGTACCCAGGCTCTTGTTGTCGCGGGCAAACTCACGTTCGCCCTGCAGAACGTTGACTTCAACACTGGGCTGGTTGTCAGCAGCAGTGGAGAAGATCTGGCTCTTCTTGGTGGGGATGGTGGTGTTGCGCTCAATGATCTTGGTGCAAACGCCGCCCAGAGTCTCAATGCCCAGGCTCAACGGGGTAACATCCAGCAACAGCAGACCCTTAACGTCGCCCTGCAGAACACCGCCCTGGATGGAAGCGCCGACAGCAACACATTCATCAGGGTTGATGCCCTTGAACGGCTCGCAGTTCAGTTCCTTCTTGACAGCGTCATAGACAGCGGGGATACGGGTGGAGCCACCGACCATCAAGACCTTAGCCAGGTCAGAAGCCTTCAGGCCTGCATCAGCCAGAGCCTTGCGGACAGGGGCCATGGTGCGGTCAACCAGATCAGCGGTCAGTTCATTGAACTTTGCGCGGGTCAGGGTCATATCCAAGTGCTTGGGGCCGTTGGCGTCAGCGGTGATGAACGGCAGGTTGATGTTGGTGGAAGTGGCGCTGGACAGCTCGATCTTTGCCTTTTCAGCAGCTTCCTTCAAGCGCTGTGCAGCCATCTTATCCTTGCGCAGGTCGATGTTGTTTTCCTTCTGGAAATCCTCAGCCATCCAGTCGATGATGCGCTGGTCGAAGTCATCGCCGCCCAGGTGGGTATCACCATTGGTAGCCAGAACTTCAGTAACGCCATCGCCCATCTCGATGATGGAAACATCGAACGTACCACCGCCCAGGTCGTAAACCATGATCTTCTGGTCGGATTCCTTATCAATGCCGTAAGCCAGAGAAGCTGCGGTCGGCTCGTTGATGATACGCTTTACGTTCAGACCAGCAATGGTACCGGCGTTCTTGGTTGCCTGACGCTGGCTGTCGTTGAAGTAAGCGGGAACGGTGATGACAGCCTCGGTAACGGGCTCGCCCAGGTAAGCTTCGGCATCAGCCTTCAGCTTTGCCAGGATCATAGCGCTGATCTCTTCGGGGGTGTAATCCTTGCCGCCGGCGTGAACCTTCTCGGCAGTGCCCATCTTACGCTTGATGGAGGAGATGGTGTTTTCGGGGTTGGTGATAGCCTGACGCTTTGCAACCTGGCCTACCAGACGCTCGCCGGTTTTGGTAAAGCCGACAACAGACGGGGTGGTACGGGCACCCTCAGCGTTAGGGATAACAACGGGCTCGCCGCCCTCCATAACAGCTACGCAGCTGTTGGTAGTACCAAGGTCAATACCAATAATCTTACTCATAATATAAAACTCCTTTCATATTCCTCTTTCAGGAAACATGGAAATGTGAATGTCTTAATTTATATCTGAACGGGCTTTTGCACCCGGTTCATGCTTTGTTATTCGGCCACAACCACGGTTGCATGGCGGATGATCTTATCGCCGATCATGTAGCCTTTCTGGAACACGCGCACCACAGTGCCGCTTTCCTGGCCATCCTCTGCCGGAACCTGCTGAACAGCGTTCATAAAGTTGGGGTCAAAGGGCTTGCCCATGGATTCGATCTCGGTGATGTTCAGCGTTTTCAGAGCTTTTTTCGGCTTTTGTCCAGCGTCATCACAACGCCCTTTTTATAGTTTTCGTCGGTGCATTCGGCATTGGCTGCCATATCCAGCGTATCCAGAATTGCCAGGATCTGGTTGACCGCGTGGGAAACACCATCGTTGAACTTCTGGTCAGCTTCGCGGGCGGAACGCTTGCGGTAATTGTCATACTCTGCAGCGGTGCGCAGCATCTGGTCTTTCAGCTTTGCGTTGGCCTGCTCGGCGGCTTCCAGCTTTGCCTTTACGGCTTCCAGCTCTTTGGATTTTTTGCCGAACCAGTCTTTTTTTCGGTCTTTTCTGCAGCGGGTTCAGCTTCCTGCTTATCGGATTCTGCCGCGGGCGCTTTTGTTTCAGCAGCGGCCTGTTCCTGTTCAGTTTCAGGCTGCTTCTTTGTTTCTTCGCTCATGTCTGCTCCTCCTTTTTACCGGACATTGACTGCCCTAACTTAATTGCAAAATAATTCAAAACGGGGATCAAGTGTTCGTACTCCATGCGGTTGGAGCCGATCACCGCCACCGTGCCGTACAGCCCGCCGCCCGCAAGGTAACGCTTGCTGACGATGCAGAGGTTCGGCATGGCGGGCTCGATATCCTCGCCCAACGTGGCGGTCACTTTGCCGCTGCCCGGTTCGATCAGGCGCGGGCCGCTTCGTTGTCAGAAAAACTTCCAGCAGCGCGCCAAGGTTTGTGCGCACATCCGGCATCTTGGCCAGGTACTGCACGCCCTCCAGGTAAAACTGCGGGCGGGTGCGAACCAGCGCTTCGGCGGCGAACACCACCGGCGCCAGCCTGCGCCCGGCGGAAAGCACCAGGCTTGCCGTCAGCGATGGGGTCAGATCCTCCGGTGCCACAAAGGTCAGGCTGCTGTTCAGCAGGCGGGCCATCTCATCGGCATCCTCCCGCGTCAAGCCGGTGTGGATACGCGCCACACGGGTGCGCACACCGCCGGAGCTGGTAACCGCCAAAACTGCGGCGGAATACCGCCCGACCTGCACGACCTCAAAATGGGCGATGCACAGATCCTCGGCCTGCGGGGTGGTAGCCACTGCGGCACAGCCGGTATAATCGGCCAGTGCGCGGGCGGCGCTCTGCGCCAGCTTTTCGGGCTCAACGTCCATATCGGCAAACAGCCGGTCAATGTTTTCGCGGTCCGCTGCGCTCAGTGCTATGGCCGGCGGGGGCTTCCAGCAGGTGGTCTAGGTAGTACCGGTACCCCTTGGGGCTGGGCACGCGGCCTGCGCTGGTGTGCGGCTGCTCCAGCAGGCCAAGCTTTGTCAGCGCGGCCATCTCGTTGCGGAGCGTTGCGCTGGAAAGTGCCATGTCAAAGTGGCTGGCCAGCAAACCGGAGCGACCGGCTCGCCGCCGGTAGAATAAATGGCAACAATCGCTTCCAGAATGCGCTGCTTGCGTGCATCCATCGTCATGCTGCCCTCATCTCCTTGTTTGCTTTTTCTTGTTTAGCACTCTCTCTTCCTGAGTGCTAAATTTATTATATCCCAACTCTTTGTTCTGTCAAGCCCTTTTCATAAAAAGTTTCAAACTTTAACAGATTTGACACAAAACGCCGCGGCAAAGGGTGGTTTTTGCCCTCCGCCGCGGCGTTTTTCTGTTATTTTATCTTGGGCAATACCGCATAATTCTAAGTGCCGATACGGCGAGCGAGGTGCGGCAGATGCTAAGCC
>ENA-OQCD01000363-OQCD01000363.1-human-gut-metagenome-genome-assembly--contig:-NODE-363-length-12717-cov-2.564575_pt1 | contig 12717 bp, 16 predicted proteins | sample MGYA00242755_ERZ504571 | MGnify/ENA primary metagenome ERZ504571 (study PRJEB26092, sample SAMD00036274) | human gut metagenome | host: Homo sapiens | study: EMG produced TPA metagenomics assembly of...
CTTGCACCCATGGGGCTTTCAGATCTTCGATGATTTTGTCTTCAAGTTTTTGCGTGTATTCGTGGCCGGCTTGGAAATCCCAGATGGAGGCGTTGAAGCAGTCGACGCAGTGGAAGGGGCAACCGGAGACGTAAAGGGAGTTGCGCACGCCTTCTCCGTCGGTGACAATGAAGGTTTTGTAGTCGGCGATCATCCGCTTGGACATGCGCCGGCCATCCCATTGACCGGCTTTCGGATCGTTGGCAAGACCGTTGGAGGGTACGGAGGGGCCACGCCCGGTCTCGCCGGCCGCAAAGTCATGGCGCTTGGGTTCGGGCTTGGTCGTATGCAGCTCCGGCATGATTCCCTCCTTACGGAAAGCATTAGCTCCCGCTGGCGGGAGCTGTCCGTCATCAGACGGACTGAGGGTGGTCAACACCATAAAAGGATGACCACCTCAGTCTCGCTTACGCTCTACAGCTCCCGTCAGCGGGAGCAAGTATAAAACCCCTACTTGGTCTCTTTCGAACCACTCGCGAGTGGTTCCGTCATCCAGCGTCACACGACCGGTTTCGCCGCTCATGTGCTTGACTCGGTGGGCAATCTCCTCGTGAGGCCGTGCACCATCGGGCGCTGGACCGGGCTGCCGAGATAGCCGCAGGTGCGCTTGGTGACGTTGCACTTGTCCGGGTTGGAGTTACCGCACTCCGGGCACTTGAAGCCTTCCTCGGTCGGCTCAAAGTCGCCCTGGAAGCCGCACACGAAGCAGTGGTCGATCGGGGTGTTGGTACCCAGGTAGCCGATGCCGATGTTGTAGGCGTAATCCCACACGGCTTCGAGCGCCTTCGGGTTGTCCTGCAGGCACGGGTACTCGCAGTAGTTGATGAAGCGCCGGAAGCGTAGTACGGGAAGTCCTTCTCGTAGCTGAGCTTCTCCATCGGGGTGGGCTGCAACCACACCGGGTAGTGGAAGGAGTTGGTGTAGAAGTCGTGATCAGTCACGCCTTCGATACGGCCGAACTTTTCACGGTCCATGCGGTTGAAGCGGTCGGTCAGGGATTCAGCCGGAGTGGAGTACACGGAATAGTGGTAACCCTCCGCTTTGCTCCACTGCTTGCACAGCTCGTTCATGCGCTTGACGATGGACAGCGCGAACTCCTTGCCTTCCGGATCCCAGCCGTGGTCGCGAATCCAGTTCTTGCCATAGAAGACCGCAGTGGTCTCGGCAAGGCCGATGTAGCCGAGCGACACGGTGGCACGCTCGTTCTTGAACAGCTGGTCCACGTTGTCGTTGGCACCAAGACGACCAAACGCACCAAAGCGGAACAGGTCGGGGCGTTGACCGGGGTGGCTTCCTTGCAGCGCATGATGCGGAACTGGAGGGCCTGATGGGCGACTTCCATACGCTCGTCGAACAGCTTCCAGAAGCGAGCCTTGTCACCGTGGGATTCGATGGCGATACGCGGCACGTTGACGGTGACCACGCCGAGGTTCATACGGCCGTCTTCTTCATCCTTGCCGGTCTCCGGGTTGATCCAACCCTGCAGGAAGGAGCGGCAACCCATCGGAGCCTTGAAGGAGCCTGTGATCTTGACGATGTTCTCGTAGAACACCACATCCGGGTACATGCGCTTGGTGGCGGACTCGAGGGCAAGCTGCTTCAGATCGTAGTTCGGGTCACCCGGGTCGGCGTTCACGCCGTGCTTCACAGTAAAGACGAGCTTCGGGAAGATGGCGGTGTGATGTTCCTCGCCGAGGCCGCGAATACGGTTCAGCAGGATTGCGCGCTGCACTTCACGAGAGAACCAGTCGGTGCCGAGACCGAAGCCGACGGTCACGAACGGGGTCTGGCCGTTGGACACACGGTTGGAGTTGATCTGGTATTCCATGGTCTGCATGGCGTCGTAGATGGCCTTGCGGGTCTGGATCTTCGCCCAGATCTCACGCAGCTGCTGCAGACGGTCGGACGTCTTGTCGAACGGCTCGTCCATCGGCAGTGCCGGACGGTCCTTTTCGAAATGCAGGCGCTTCGGCTCGACGGCCTTGGCCATGCGCACCTGACGTTCGGCGATCTCGATCGGCAGATCGTCGGGCATGATCTCGTGGGCCTGCTCAAGGAACTTGTCGTAATCCTTCTTGGCGTATTCGGCGAAATGCTCGTCGGCGCGGTTGGCGGTCTGTCCGCCGTACTGGCTGGAGGCCACGTCCTTCATGATCTGGGTGATCTGCGTGGCGGCGATGGAGATGCTGTTCGGCGAACCCATCGGCGCGTTGCCGAGGGTGAAGCCGTTGGCGAGCATATCCCAGTAGTTCGGCAGCGAGCAGTTGGACTGCGCGGTGAACGGCGAGTAGTCGGCGTCGTGGAAGTGGATGTCGCCCTTCATGTGGGCGTTGGACACCGCGTCCGGCAGCATGGAGAAGGCGGATGCCTTGGACACCGCGCCGGCCAGCAGGTCACGCTGGGTGGAGTAGACGTTGGAGTCCTTGTTGGCGTTCTCGCGCACCAGAGCCTCGTCACGGTTCACCAGACGCTTGACGGCTTCGTTGATGTCGGTGCTTGGCACGTTCGATGTCTTTGTTCAGACGGTAGTTGGTGTACGTGCGCGCCACATCATACAGGTGATCTTCGATCAGGCCGTGTTCAACGAGATTCTGGATGTCTTCGATCTTGGCGGGACCGTTGTAACGGTCCTTGATTTCGGCCTCGACCTGATTGGCGATGTCGCGAATCAGCCGTTCCTCCTGAGGACCGATTTTCTTGTCGAGGTCGGCGAAAGCCGATTTCACCGCGCTGATGATGTTGATCGGATCAAAAATCGACCACACGCCCGTCGCGCTTCTCGACAAGCACCTTGACCATTTCCGGCGCGTTCTCGGTTTCGGTCGCAACGCCTTCCAGAGTCTGGGTTTCCATGTATATTTCCTTTCCGGGCCGGACCCATCCGGCCAGGTTTCATGCTTCGTCCGCATGCCCGTTCGTACCTACAGATGCACACTCTACGCCAAGGTCGGCACTAAATGTAGTGTCACCACGCCGCTAGAGAAACTATATATTCTACTTTTGGCGAGATTTTCGCATTTTTTGCCTTTGTGTGACAAAAAGTAACGATTTCATCTCGGAGTGTTCGTTTTTGACACAGCCCCCACACACCGTACTATCTTCACGCACGGAGCATTCGCAACACTCGAACATTATGTTCCACTTGTCCGCAAGATGATGGAATCTTGACTTATGACTTGGAACCCGGATTACAACCCACCGACGGCACAGCAGACGTCGAAGCCGCTGCCCCGTCTGGCGTCGGAAACCACCGCCGACAACCCTTGGCCGGTGAGCCTGCTCAGCGAGAAGTTCTACACGGCGGTCGAACGTTGGCCCTCCGTATGGGTGGCCGGGCAGATCACGCAGATCAACACGCGTCGTCAGGGAAGCGCCTACATCACGCTGCGCGACGACCAGCAGGACATCGCTATGGAAGTCAACGGCTTCGGACGGTTCGCCGCGGCGGCGGCGCCGTTTGTGCAGGGCGACCGTGTCATCATCCACGGCAAGCCGAACGTGTGGATGAAGCGCACGTCGCTGTCGTTGCGCGGCGACGCGATCATCGCGGCCGGCGCGGGCGGCAGTCTGAAGGCCATGATCGACGAGCTACGCAAGAAGCTTAAGGGAGAAGGTCTGTTCGACGCCGATCGCAAGAAGCCGTTGCCGGAATTTCCGCATTGCATCGGCTTGATCTGCGCGCCGCAGGCACGTGCGGAAGGCGACGTCATCACCAACGTGCGTCTGCGTTGGCCCGTCGTCGGCTTCAAGGTGACGCATGTGCACGTGCAGGGCGAGCAGTGCCCGTCGGACGTGGTAGCGGCCATCCGGCAGCTGGATGCCGATCCAGATGTGGATGTGATCATCGTGGCCCGTGGCGGCGGCGCTTTCGAAGATCTGATTGGCTTTTCCGATGAGAACGTGGTGCGCGCCGCGGCGGCGGCCCACACTCCCCTGATTTCCGCCATCGGGCATGAGGACGATTGGACCCTGCTGGATTTGGTGGCCGACCTCAGGGCCTCCACGCCGACCGACGCAGCGAAGAAGGTCGTGCCGGACGTGCATGAGCAGATGCAGCTGATTCAGGTGAACCTGGACCGCATGCGCGTGCGCATCGACGCCACCGTCTCCAACGAGACCAGGCTTATCGAAGGCTACGCGAACCGTCCAAGCCTCACCCAGCCGCTCACCATGTTGGAACCGCATCAGCGTTTCCTTGATGACGCACGCACAAGAATGCGGATCGGTCTGACCCGTATTCTTGACGACGCGAGCCTGACCATCGAGAAAGCGCACGCGTCGCTGACCGCGCTGAGTCCGCAATCCACGCTTGACCGCGGGTACGCGGTGGTGCAATGCGCCGACGGGCATGTGCTTGACGACGCGGACAAGGTGAAGACGGGCGACCAGCTGACCATGACCTTGAAGCACGGCATCGTCGTGTCTGAAGTGAAAACCGTAACGAAGGAGTAGCACATGAGCAACGAAGCAGCACCGGCATCCAGCCTGACCGACAAGGAACGCGAAGCAATCGCGCAGATGCCATACGAGGAGGCGCGCGACAAGCTCATCCAGGCCGTGCAGGCGTGGAGGCGGGCGGCCTGAACCTCGACCAGTCCATGCGGCAGTGGGAGATCGGCGAGGCGTTGGCCAAGCGCGCGCAGAGCCTGCTTGGCGAGGTCCGAGCCAAGCTCGACGCCGCGCAGGCAGAGCAGGCCACCGCGGCCAACACCGCAGGCACGCAAGACAATCTGGCCTGAGCATCCGTCGCGGCACAGCCGCTCCCCTCACCTACGGACGTTCCACCGGAACGTCCGTCAAACGGCTTGAGCCCGAACAATCAGGTCCGATTACCCGTCATGTCGAGTCCATATTGTGTGTACAATGGTGACTCGTTGCCTCAGTAGCTCAGTGGATAGAGCACTTCTCTCCTAAAGAAGGTGTCGTAGGTTCGATTCCTATCTGGGGCACTTTGTTTTGTGCGGATACGCAGCCGATACGTAGTTGCGCCGACACTCTTCTCACACGTCGAATTGCACGGTTGCCAGCAACGCCTTGTGATCACTTCCATCGATTTTCAACGATTTGACCCGACCGGCCAACATGCCGGAATCCAATACGATATGGTCAATGCCCGCAAACGTCGGCACATAATCGATATTCGCAGGCCACGTGAACACCAATCCCCCAGCCGCCTGCTTGGCCGCATCCGTAAACCGTGTTCCCCAAAAATTACGGAACGGCGTATGATCGTCGGTCGCATTGAAATCACCCATGAACACGTACCTGCGAGACGTATCGTATCGAAGCCGTCCAAGCTCATCCAACGAACGCTTCCACTGTTGCCAATATCCATCGGTCGGAGACGTGGTATGCACTGAAACGAAACGGATCTGCGTCTGACCATCATTGAACGCAACCGTGGCCCCTGGCATGAACGACGCGCTCGAATCAACATCATCATCAGCCGGATCAACAAGCGGACTCGCCGACCACAAACCATTGCCATACACGCCGTCTGAACTTGCCACCTGCGCATACGGCAGCAAATCGCCAATACCAGCCTTGTTCAACTCGTCCACGAAAGCATCGGTCGTTTCTTGCAATGCCAGCACTTCCACACGCTCGCTACGCACCACATCGACAATTTCCTGCGCGTCGGCACGACCCTTAAACACATTGCATGTCATCAAACGAGCATAATCATCCTGCGTATTGGCGGACGCTCCCGAAACCGCTGCGATCGCGGCACGTGGAAGCTTCGTTTCATTGTAGAAAAACGGATACTGCCACCATACTTGCAACGCGATCGCCGCAATCGCCAGCAATACCGACATTGTTCGTTTCGAGACAATGCCGCAAATCAGCGCAATCACCGCAAGAATCGCAAACCAAGGCACCAACGAAACGATAATGGGAACATACGGCCACGCCTGAATCTCAGCAGGCAGTATGTGCGAAACAGTGCCCAGCAAAGCTGCAATCGACAGAATGCCAGCCAGAAAACCGCATATGATATTGCGCACGCGATGCGACTTAGTTTTCTTCAACGTGCGAATAGGCTTAACAGCCTTCGCCTGCGCCGTACGCGGTTTCGTAGGCGTACCAGACCGTGCCATACATCCTCCAACATGGGCATTGCGTTCCATCAGTCAATACATCAATCATCAAATCAGCCATCAAAACCGAGTTCATGACGAACGCCATCGGCAATAGTGCGGCTTCATAGTACCCCAACTTCCACATTCGCTGGCAAATAGTCGCAATCGTCTCCATAAATTAACGAAAAACAATCGAAACACAAAAATCACCATCTTGCCCCAACCATTAAATACTATTACGCGAGGCACATAAGAATCGTAACTAATGGGGGTACGACGCCTTACGCAAGAGCAATGGCTGCTCATGTATACCGAGAGGGGGCTATACCATGCTGGAACTTGATCACGTGGGGTTTTCGTATGGAAAACGTCTGATTTTAGACAATGCGAGCGCATTATTCGAAGAAGGTTCGACAACGGCAATAATGGGACCTTCCGGCTCAGGAAAGACCACTTTGCTGCGTTTGATGGACGGTTCTTTACAACCAGACACTGGCTCCGTCACCATTGATGGCGCAAATGTCAATTCCATTGATCGAAAAAATCTTCTCGGATCTTTATGCATGCGCATATTTCAGGATTACAGGCTCATTCCATATCTTGACGTGCGAGAAAACATCATGTTGGCGTTTGAAGCGACGCATAAGAACCTCGGACAAACCAAGATTAAGGAAACTTCCCGCGCTGAAAACAACACAATCGATAACTTGCTTGAAGAAGTGCATTTAGCAGGCTATGCAAACCATTTGGCTGGCCAATTGTCAGGAGGAGAGCAGCAACGTGTGGCCATCGCACGCGCGATCGCCATGAAACCACGTGTGATTCTCGCGGATGAACCCACCGGCGCGCTTGATGAGGAAAATACGCAGGCAATCGCAACATTGCTTTCAGATATTGCCCACAAAGAGCGATCCATTGTCATAATCGCAACGCATGACACTACGGTCGCGCAGCACAGTGACCGCATTGTGCGCATTCAGGACCACAAGTTGGTGGAGCAATGAATGGCATGCCTTACCACAGCATTGGAATCACGAGGCACGTTACCTCTGGATATTTGAGATTCCATCCGATGCTCACCATCTCACTCTTTGTGGTGGCATTATTGTCGGCGATGCTACCCGTGGTGGCCTTGAACAGCTTGGATCTATACGTACAGGCCGCCAAAGAAGGCGCAGCAGGTCAATCCGGAGGGTACACATATCAAATTTCAGGAGGCAGCAACGATGTAGCCGAAGAACTCAGGCAACAAGTCCAAAACGGTAAGGCCATCGGCGTCAAATCCACACAAGGATCAGTAGGCCTCACCTCCGCCAGCGGCTCTTCACGAAACACCATCGCAGACATAACTTTCCTAACAGGCCCCTCACGATATGGCACGCTCATCGAAGGGCATCAGCCGTCGCAAAAAACGAAATCTCCCTGTCTCGGGCCGCAGCTGAACAAATTGACGCCCAGCTGGGAGATATAGTCACCGTGCAATGTGACGATTCCGCATTATCAAGCGACTATAAGCTCATTGGCATCACCGTCGATGCTGCGAACACCAACACCGTGTATGCAACAGCAGTGTCTTCCAAAGACAATCTCCAAAACATACAAATGTGGCTCACCGACGATGACGCTACTGTAAATCAGGGAGAAGTCGCAAAAGAGAGCGCAACCAACAATGTCAATATCGGATACATCAAATCGACAATACGAAATGCCGAAGAAACGGTTCGTACTCGCGATCTGCCAGGATGCCAATGGTACGGAATAGTTCTGTTCCTTTGCTTGCTGTGCGTACATATCGCAGTAATGACAGCATTCTTCCGAGCAGGTCAGTGTTCCGGAGATGCGTGGTAGAAGCTCTGGTAGCTTGCGGATTCCCCCTCACCACCAGCAGATTGGACAGTGTTTCGAGGATTGCTTATTTGCACAATACCCGGAGCCGCATCGGCATCGCAGCCGGATATGCGGTATTCGGTCTTAGCTACAGGACCATAGGCAGCATATTCGCCCAATATTGGGAATGGCAACCATCAGCAACTTCCCTGCTGTCCATCTTTTTTGTCGCAGCGATTTTGCTGTGCTCGCTATGCTTGACATGGTTGGTTTTGTTTTTCCGCATGTCCTTTAAGCATGACATCACAACCAGAAACGCATTATGGTACATCATTCCTTCCTCGGCCGTTCTGCTGTTTTCTTGTGTGGCGATAGAACGTTATCATGCAGCCGCATGGCCGTTTGGCGGATCAGTGGGATCGGTCATGGGGGCTTGCGCTCTGGGTCCTATGCTCCTTTCACTACCTTGGCTTTTCCGCACGCCAGCACAATGCAGTGCGGTAGAACGTACACGAAGTTTGTCTGCCCCAATATGCGCATTGGCACTCCTGCTCTTGGGAGTCAGCTCATTGTTCAGCGGGCAAATGATGATAGCGACAGGCAATTCGGATAATGGGCTGTTCATCGCCGATTATTTGACTCAGGATGACTTGAACTATCTTGCCGGCAAATATCCCGAGACTCTAGATAAAGCCGTCGTGCTCACGGCACCGGATGAATCCCGGTATCTGGTCCGCGCCGCGACTTCCCATGCTTACGATTGCGTCATTCAACATGGTTCCGACGATGCGGATTGCTACTCAGATTCCGATAATGAAACCACTGTCATGCTTGTTGATAGCAACTCGTCTTTAGCCGGTAAAACCAACGACGTTCATATTGCCGAAGGCGGTAACGCTGGTATCATTCTCATCGATACCGCAACCCAAAAAATAACTCAGGCAGCACAAGTTCCCACCGAGGGCACCGATTCGCTGCTCAATGATTACACCATGCCTGGCGTGGTTCTTGGAATCGACTCACCGCAGGCAAAGACGCTTGGACTTGCACCGAGCAACCGGCATACTCTCGTTATTACTGATTTCCCGTCAATCGCTTCCGGCGTTCGCGATTCGATTCGATCTGACATCATTAACCGTTGCGGGTATGCATTCATTACCGAACACGACACCACCTCTTACCGCTCCTACGTGGCACGTGCCATTGCCATGCCGGCTTTGGCTACGATTATCAGCGGCCTGACATTCGCCGCATTGGCTATATCAACCCGTCAATCGCAGTCAGCGTTACGCTGGACGCTTCAAGAATTCGGTGCATCACGATTCCAGCTCATGCGTTTGTTCAGACCTTTGGGAATAACCATGTCGTTGGGATCAACCATAGCCGTATTCTTGGGGTGGCTGGGCTCGCATCCTTGGATTATTGCGCCCGCGAACGAATTCGGCACCACAGGCTGGTGGTGGCTCATACCGTTACCCGTCATTTTTATTGAAACGGCATTGTTCTGTTGGTGGTTTTCGCTGCCTGAGCGCCGCAATCAGTGACCCTCGGATTCGCCTTCACACATAACCGGACCATAATTGGACTTGGGCGAATCACGCAATGAAAAAATCCCGAGGAGCGGCGCTCGAACTCGGGATTCAAAAAAAAAAGTTTTAAGTGCGGCGACGTGCTACTCTCCCACACCCTCTCGAGTGCAGTACCATCGCCGTGCCAGGCCTTAGCTTCCGGGTTCGGAATGGGACCGGGGCGTCTCACCTAGGCTCTGATCACCGCAAGACGAAAATAATACGCACACATGCCTCAATCACCAAATCACGGCGTGTCGCAGATTGCAATCGTCTATCACAGCCGCACGGCATGGCGAACAGAGCGCGCTTGCGCCGATACGCCATCCCACTTGCGTCGCGGATGTCGGATCGGTGGTGGCGGCACGTGTGCAGTCGGCGCCGTTGGCCGCACAGGAGGTGAATTTGGGTGCTCCCCGATCGTCGACCGGATCGCCACAACCGGCTTTGACCAAAGAGGCGACTTGCACACTGGAGGTGACGGGCTTGACGAACGATCCGCCGATACCGGTTCCCGCGATGGCCGAAAAAATGCATTCTTTTGCTCAATACATGGAGACATCATCCACGCGCAGTTTTATAGATTCCCGCCAGTCACATACCGACGCGCCGTTATCAAAATTTGCGGCTCTTGCGACTACTGTTGCCCCAATAACCGATATGAAAGCACGAAAGAAGGCCAGCAATGACGATCGCCTCCTGCGGTTCCGTTTCCGCACTCACATTGGGTCTGCCGAACTCCTCTGCGGTTCCCGCAGAAAAGGCAACGTTGCCGAAAGGCCTGTTCATGGCGAGAATACCGGTTTCAGCCAAAACAAAACAACGATTGGCGAACGACATCGAGACGATCACCATGTTGTCTCTGCTGCGGCCAAGCAATACACGGCTTGCCGTCGGAACACGCATTCCGGAAGTACTGGCAATCGGATTGCGCCTGCATGCCAAGAACGCCGCCATACCGACGGATATCGTCGAGCTGATTGCCATGCAACGCAAGTCGGGAATCGTGTTCGTATGCGTGCGCGACGCCGACTTCGAAGGTACGAAGCGGCAGGAGTGCGCGTTCGCCGTGAGACGCGCGCTGCCGGGACGCGCCGGTCACACACCTACATTCAAAGTGTTCGTCTCAGATTGGAAACCGGCCGGCGAAGCGATGCTGGACATCGGCGATCCTGCGGTCGATTCCATCGACGCGCTGTGGGAGTCGTTATGCTCGCAGGTGACGCTCGGCAGCGCCTCTCCCACGGCACTGGACGCGCGCATGACACGGCGTATGCAGGCCGCACAGCTTACCGAGCAGATCGATAAGCTCACGCGCGATCACCAACGGGCAAAGAATCCCGAACAGCGCAACGAAATCTTCACCAAGCTGCACAAGGCGAAGAACCAGTTGGAGGAACTGAGGAAGCTGGAAACCTAGGAACCGCTAGAAACCAAGGCTCGTGCGGCCAAACTGGTCGAGCCAGCGCAGAATAGCCCCTTCCCGCAACGCCCATGGGCAGATTTCCACTTCCTTGACGTCAAGCGCCTTCATGATCTCGTCGATCACCAAGCCGCCACCGACGATCTGATACGTGCGCTCCGGCGTGACGCCCGGCAATGCGGTACGCTGGTCCGGCGAGATGGCCGCAAGACGGGGAAGCCAATCCTCAAGCTGGTCAATCGTCATGATCGAAGTGTCCACGCGGCCGGGCTGACGCACCACGGCACCGGCGAGACGAGCAGGGAACGAATGGTCTTCGATGTGCCGACGGCATGCATCGGGTGCTTCGATTTCGGGAACGCCTTGACCATCGGCTCAAGAATCTTACGGATGTTCCTGCGCGCGTCTTCCAAATCCCTATCATTCGCAATACCGTTTTCCGGTAGGAATTCACGGGTCACACGACCGGCACCTGCCGGCACGGACAGCGCTACTGTGGGATCCTCATCCGAACCCATAGCCACCTCGAGAGAGCCACCACCGATATCGATGACCAGCAGCCGACCGGCATCCCAACCATACCAGCGGCGAGCTGCAAGGAAGGTGAGTCTGGCCTCATCCACACCGGACAGCACCGTGACCGGCTGGCCGACGACGTTTTCGATTTCGTTTGAGGATCCTGCTGCCATTCGGAGCCTCACGCAATGCGGATGTGGCCAGCACGAGCAGTTGGGTAATCTCATATTTCTTTTGACCAGCCCCCATGGCCTTTTTCCACAGCTGCGACCACAGCTTCGACTCCGGCCTTTTTTTGATTTGTGCCATCGGCCTTGAGATATTTGCATCAATCGAACAGTGCTTTTTCGTGCTGGCCTCAGGTTCCGACGGGCGCCAGCGCCGCATCGACGATGAGCATGTGAACGGTATTGGAGCCAATGTCAAGCACGCCAAGACGAGTGACATGCGAATGTAAACTAACCATGATTTCAAGCATAGTGACATCGCACTCCCCCTTTCACCTGACATTACATTGACAACCTTTGCAAATATTCGAGTGGCCATCCTATTCACCTAGGATGGCACGCAACATTCACAGCGCCGACAACGATTGCAAAGCGCTCACAAACATCATCCGTGCAGTTCGGCTACGAAACCTCCGATTCGCCTCAGACCCTCACGAAGCGCCTCACGGGAGGCCGCATACGAAAGCCGCACATGCGTGTCGGCAGTGGCCTCGCCGAAATCACGGCCCGGCGTCAACGCCACGTGCGCTTCCTTTAACGCACGTTCGCAGAACGTCCACGCGTCAAGACCGGTGCCGGAAATGTTGAAGTACGCATAGAACGCGCCATTCGGCTCAACCTCCAACGGCAGACCGATCTCAGCCAATCCGTCGACCACAATGCGACGACGTTCCAGCAACTCCTGACGGCGTTCCTCGCACACGGCCAACGTTTCCGGAGTGAAGCACGCGAGTGCCGCATGCTGGGTGGGTGTATGCGCGCACAGGAAGAAGTTGGTGGCGAGATCGTCCATGGCTTCGAGCGCGCATTCAGGCACGACCATCCAGCCCAGTCGCCAGCCAGTCATGCCGAAGAACTTGGAGAAGCTGGAACATACGATGCGTCCGGGTCGCAGGCGAGCACGGATTTCACGTCGGAGCCGTCCGGTTCACGGTCGGCTAGGTCAAGGTAGGTTTCGTCGACGATACGCCCTGCGCCGCGTTCTTTCGCCAGGTCGCACACGGCTTTCAGGGTATCGAAGGCGATGGTGGTGCCGG